>Ga0070663_100001195_pt1 | contig 14271 bp, 9 predicted proteins | sample KBSC63metaG_FD_65646 | JGI IMG/M metagenome (GOLD analysis project Ga0070663, IMG submission 65646) | Corn rhizosphere microbial communities from Kellogg Biological Station, Michigan, USA - KBS C6-3 metaG | ecosystem: Host-associated > Plants > Roots > Rhizosphere > Soil ...
ACGGAAGAGGAAACCAAGGCATTAAAAAAGCTAATGGTGAATTACTATTCAGAACAGCTCGATAAAGAAATCACCGACGTAGTATTAAAGAAAAATCTTAGACAACAAGACTTTGATGGTGTCCTTAATGGCGATGACTAATGAAAGCCGTTATTGATACCAATTGCCTAATTGCCTCTATCCCTCCTCAAAGTTCTCATTACTGGCTTTACCAAGCTTTTAAAAACGAGCTTTTTACTTGGGTTATCAGTAATGGAAGTACTCACGGAATATGAAGAAAAACTTGCTTCTTTCTATTCAGAAAAAACTGCAGTTCTCGTATTAATATTTTGTCTGTAGCACCTAATGTTATTTTTACGGAACCCTACTTTAAGTGGAATCTTATTGACAAGGATCCTGATGATAACAAGTTTGCAGACTTAACTATTGCAGCCAATGCAGATTACCTTGTTACAAATGATAAACATTTCGATATATTAAAAGAACTGGACTTCCCCCAACTGAACGTTATCAATCTGTCTGCGTTTAAAGAAGTTATTCTAACCTGACTAAACGAACAACAACCCAAACCTTCCCTTCAACATTTCCCTCCCAACCTTGTTATTCCCATCATGGCAAGATTTATTGAACTTACGGATAAAAATAACAGGAACACATTGATCAACCTTGATCATATTATATCTATCGTTATTTATAAGGCCCCTGATGAAGAGGTAAGGATATACCAGACTGGTGACAGCGATTCCTATATCACTGTTAAAGAATCTTATCTTGAGATTAAAGAAAAACTCAAAGGCGTAACCGAGATCCTCGACTTCAATTCATAAAAAAAGCAACCCAGGCGGGTTGCTTTCCGAGCATTAAGCTTCTATTTTAGATTTAAAATTGGTTCAAAATACCTGTTCGTAAGGATTAACCACATCTTTGCTTTCCAGCACGGTGTGGCCCATTAGAAACTCGTCGACCTTGCGGGCTGTTTCCCGGCCTTCTGAAATGGCCCATACTACCAGCGACTGACCGCGACGCATATCGCCACAGGCAAACACCTTGCTTACATTGGTACGATAAACACCTTCTTTGGCCTTAACGTTCTTACGTTCGTCAAGCTCAATACCAAGGTTTTCAACCAGACCAGTGTGCTGAGGATGCACAAAGCCCATTGCCAATAACACCAGCTGACAAGGAATCTCGCGTTCAGAACCTTCGATCTCCTTAAATTTAACCGGGCGGCCCAGGAAATCTGTTTCCCACTCTACGTCGGTTACTTTCAGTGCACGAAGGTTACCATTTTCGTCGCCTAAGAATTCTTTGGTGTTGATGCCCCAGAAACGATCACAACCTTCTTCGTGAGAACTGGTTACTTTAAGCACCATTGGATAAGTTGGCCAAGGCATATTTTGCGTACGCTGTTTAGGCGGCTGCATCATCACCTCAAACTGTTTGATAGAGCTTGCACCGTGACGGTTTGAAGTACCAACACAGTCAGAACCGGTATCACCACCACCAATTACCACTACATCTTTACCAGTTGCCAGGATGTCTTCTGCATCAAAAGCAGTATTGTTTACGCGCTTGTTCTGTTGTTTCAGGAACTCCATTGCAAAATGAACGCCTTTCAACTCACGGCCCGGGATTGGCAAGTTACGCGGAATGGTTGACCCGCCTGCTAATACAACTGCATCGTTGTTACGAACCAGTTCATCGGCAGCAATGTCTTTACCTACCTCGGTATTGCATTGGAATACTACGCCATCCTGTTCCATAACGGCCAGACGACGATCGATCACCCATTTCTCCAGTTTAAAATCAGGGATACCATAGCGCAATAAACCACCTGGTCTGTCATCACGTTCGTATACCGTAACTGCATGGCCTGCTTTGCTCAATTGAGCTGCAGCAGCTAAGCCTGCAGGGCCTGAACCTACAACAGCGATCTTCTTGCCTGTTTTAACAAGCGGCGCTGTAGGTTTAACCATATTTTTCTGATAAGCAATCTCAATGATATGCTTCTCAATTTCTTCGATAGCTACCGGAGGTTTGTTAATACCCAACACACATGCAGACTCGCATGGAGCTGGGCAAATACGGCCGGTAAACTCCGGAAAATTATTTGTTGATGATAGCACCTGATAAGCCTCTTCCCAATCCTTACGGTAAACCGCATCGTTGAATTCAGGAATAATATTACCTAGCGGACAGCCTGAATGACAGAACGGAATTCCGCAATCCATACAACGGGCAGACTGCTGATTCAGCTTCTCTTCGCTATACAAACTTTCAAACTCATTGTAATTCTTGATCCGCTCAGCGGGCGGTACTCTTTCAGGTAACTCTCTATCGAACTCCTGAAAACCTGTTACTTTTCCCATTATTTGCTGATAGTTTGATATTGTTTTTGCTGTAAAACCTTTTTGTATTCTTTAGGGAATACTTTGATAAATTTAGTGATGGCCACTGCCCAGTTGTTAAGCAGCTCCTGAGCCACGGTACTTCCGGTAAGTTGTACGTGCTTGCGCAGTAAAGAAATGATCTCTTCCTCATCAGCTGGCGACAGCGGATCAAGATCAACCATTTCAGGGTTACAGTTTTCGGCAAAAGTACCGTCAACATCATAAACCCATGCAATACCACCGCTCATACCAGCCGCAAAGTTACGGCCTGTTTTACCAAGGATAAGCGCGCGTCCGCCGGTCATGTACTCACAACCGTGGTCGCCAGTACCTTCAACTACCGCTGTAGCGCCTGAGTTACGCACCGCAAAACGCTCGCCAGCCATACCACGGATAAACACCTGACCAGAAGTAGCGCCATAAAGGGCCACGTTACCAATAATAATGTTTTCCTCAGGTACAAATCCGGCTTCGGCTGAAGGATAGATGGCCAATTGCGCACCTGACAAGCCTTTACCAACGTAGTCATTAGCTTCACCTTCCAGCTCAAAAGAAATACCTTTTGCAGTGAAGGCGCCAAAGCTTTGTCCGGCTGAACCTTTAAATTTATAGTTGATGGTATTATCCGGCAATCCGGCTGAACCATACTTCTTGGAGATCTCATTAGAGAGCATTGTTCCAATGGTACGGTCTGTATTTTTAACCTCAAATGATGCAAATACAGGGCTTTGATCTTCCAGGGCCGGTTTAGCCTGTTCGATCAGTTGCCAGTCGATGATCGCATCGATACCGTGATCCTGTTTTTCGCTGTTATATAAGGTCATGCCTTTAGCGTTGTTTACAGGATGCAGGATGCCTGACAGATCCATCGTTTTAGCTTTCCAGTTTTGCAGGTTATCCTTAACCTTCAGGAACTGAACGCGACCAACCATATCATTGATGGTACGGAAACCAAGCTCTGCCATGATTTCGCGAAGCTCTTCGGCCATAAAGCGGAACAGGTTAACAACGTGCTCTGGTTTACCGCTGAATAACTTGCGCAGTTCAGGATCCTGAGTAGCCACACCTACAGGGCAGGTATTGAGGTGACACTTACGCATCATGATACAGCCACCTGCAACCAGAGCCGCAGTAGCAACACCCCATTCTTCAGCACCCATTAAACAGGCAATAGCAAGGTCGCGACCGGTCTTTAACTGACCGTCTGTTTGCAGTACTACACGGCTGCGCAGTTTGTTGCGAACCAATGTTTGATGTGCTTCAGCCAAACCAAGTTCCCATGGCAAACCAGCATGCTTGATAGAGCTGATTGGCGATGCACCGGTACCACCGTCGTAACCTGCAATCAGGATCACGTCAGCGTGAGCTTTGGCAACACCAGCAGCAATAGTACCTACACCTGCTTTTGAAACCAGCTTAACGTTGATACGGGCAGCACGGTTAGCATTTTTAAGGTCGAAGATAAGCTGAGCCAAATCCTCGATAGAATAAATATCGTGGTGCGGAGGCGGAGAGATCAAACCTACACCAGGAGTTGAGTGACGGGTTCTTGCAATCCAGTCGTCAACCTTGTGGCCTGGTAACTGGCCACCTTCACCTGGCTTAGCGCCTTGTGCCATTTTGATTTGAAGCTCGTCAGCATTAGTAAGATAATTTGAAGTTACCCCAAAACGTGCAGATGCAACTTGTTTAATGGCCGAGCGCATTGAATCGCCGTTTGGCATTAATTCGTAACGCATTTCGTCTTCACCACCCTCGCCGGTATTACTCTTACCGCCAATACGGTTCATGGCAATGGCCAGGGTGCTGTGGGCCTCGTGAGAGATTGAACCGAACGACATTGCACCGGTAGCGAAACGCTTCATGATGCTTTCTGCCGGCTCTACCTCATCTATAGATACAGACTCACGGTGATGAGCAAAATCAAGCAAACCACGGATGGTATAATGCTTTTCTGTTTGCTCGTTAATATGCTTAGCGTAATTTTTATAAGTATTGTAGTCGTTGTTACGGGTAGCATGTTGCAACAGGTGCACTGTTGTTGGATTGAACAAGTGAGCTTCGCCCCTGCGTTTCCACTGGTAAATACCACCTTCTGGCAACAACGGATGTTCTTTTGCCGTTCCGCCGAAACCGATGCGGTGTTTGCACAGTGCTTCACGGGCAATCTCGTCAAGGCCTAAACCGCCGATACGAGTAACAGAACCAACAAAATATTTGTCAACTACCTGATCGTTAAGACCCAGGATTTCAAACACCTGCGAACCGTGATAAGATTGCAGTGTAGAGATACCCATCTTAGAGAATATCTTCAGCAAGCCATCACAAATTGCCTTAACGTAGTTGTTACGCAGCTTTTTAATTTCAAACTGTGCACCGAACTCACCATTCTGGTTCATGTTTTCAATGGTTGAAAGCGCCAGGTATGGGTTGATCGCGCTTGCGCCGAAGGCCAGCAAACAAGCAAAGTGATGTACTTCCCAAGCATCGCCAGATTCAACAACCAGGCCTACAGAGCCACGGCAACCTTTTCTGATCAGGTGGTGGTGTACTGCAGATACCGCCAGCAGTGACGGGATTGGAGCATGCTCAGAGTCAATTGCACGGTCAGAAAGGATCAATACTTCAAAACCATCGTTAACTGCATCTTCTGCATAACGGCAAAGTCTTTCAATACCTTTTTCCATTGAACCAGGTAATCCATCAGCCTTAAAATAAGTTTGAAGGGTTTTGGCGTGAAACATACCGGTATCGATACTTCTTAATTTCTCAAGCTGATGATTTTTAAGGATCGGATGTTTAAGCGTTACACAATGGCAATGCATTTTATCCTCATCAAGCAGGTTACCATTATTACCAATAAAGGTAGCAAGGCTCATTACCAGGCGCTCGCGGATAGGGTCTATCGGCGGGTTAGTTACCTGGGCAAAGAACTGCTTAAAGTAGCTTGACAGGTGCTGCGGACGCTCTGACAATACTGCCAGCGGCACGTCGGTACCCATTGAGCCAATTGGCTCTTTACCATCCAGCGCCATCGGTTTAATGATGGTATCCAGATCCTCGCGGGTATAACCAAATACCTGCTGATATTTGAAAATAGCCTCTGGTGCAAGCGAAGCAAAAGCTAAACGAGGTTCAGCAAGTTCGCTTAAACGGATCTTATAATTTTCAAGCCAGCGCTCGTAAGGCTGTCCTGAAGCAACATTTCTTTTAATTTCCTCATCGGTAATGATCATACCTTTTTCAGTATCGATCAGGAACATTTTACCAGGCTGTAAACGGCCTTTACGTAAAACGTGTTTGTCGTCAAGCGCCAATACACCGGCTTCTGAAGCTGCAATTACGCGGCCATCATCAGTGATTGCAAAACGCAACGGACGCAGACCATTACGGTCAAGCACGGCGCCTACCAGTTTACCATCAGTAAAGGCAATAGCAGCAGGGCCATCCCATGGCTCCATCAGGGTAGCATGATATTCATAGAACGCCTTTTTAAGCGGGTCCATTTGCTCATTACCATCCCAGGCCTCAGGGATCAGCATCATCATTACGTGTGGTAATGAACGACCTGAATGCAGCAAGATCTCGATGATGTTATCAAGACAAGCAGAGTCTGACTGGTTATTATCGATAACCGGCAACAGCATTTCCATTTCTTCTGAAGTGAAGTAAGCTGATGCCAATGATTTCACACCTGAATAGAACCAGTTAAGGTTACCGGTCAGGGTGTTGATCTCACCGTTATGTGCAATCAGACGGAATGGCTGAGCCAGTTTCCATGAAGGGAATGTATTGGTTGAAAAGCGTGAGTGGATCATGGCAAAGCCAGAAGCCACACGCGGATCAGAAAGATCATTAAAATACTTACGCAGTTGGTAAGTAGTAAGCTGCCCCTTGTAAATAATCGTCTTACAAGAGAAAGAGGTAAAATAAAAGAAATCACCTGCGCCGGGAATGGTTTCAGACGCTGTTTTATTAATAAAGCGTCTTAACACATACAGCTTACGTTCAAAATCATCAGCGTTGGTGATATTATCCGGGCGAGCTACAAACACTTGCTCAACATCAGGTTCAACCTGGCGGGCTGTTTCGCCAATAACAGACGAATCTACCTGAAGCTTACGGAAACCTAAGATGTGCAGACCCAGTTTTTCTGCAGCGTTTATAATCACATTGCGGCATGCCTTTTTAATGACAGAGTCTTTTGGAAAAAAGATCATACCAACACCATATTCCCCAGGCTCGGGCAAACTCATTTCAAGGTTTGAACATTCCTCCATTAAAAATTCGTGCGGAAGCTGCATCAAAATACCTGCACCATCACCACTTTCCGGATCACATCCACAAGCACCACGGTGCTCCATGTTTTCCAAAATAGTAAGGGCGTCGAGTACGATCTGATTGGATTTATGGCCGTTAATGTTGGCTATAAACCCGGTTCCGCAGGAGTCGTGTTCAAATTCAGGACGGTATAGTCCCTGGTTGCAATCACTTGTATTCATTCTAAAATTGACGACGTTTCTAAAAGGGTTTAATGACGAAGTTAATCATTTAGAATGGTAAATTAATATTCTGATTAATTTTTTATTAAATCATTAAAAACATTATATTTTTTTCATTGTTTATCGAGATTTTGGCAAAAAAACCTGCTATACATTATATATTTATTAATGATATTTTTACAAAATTTTAATTCCGTTAATTGTGACTATTTTTGCCCTTGTACACGATAACTATGACAGAAAAGAATAAAGCAGTTTTTTTAGATCGCGATGGCGTACTTAACCAGGAAATGGGCGATTACGTATGCCGGTTTGAAGATTTTCATGTGCTGGAGCACAATTTTGATACCCTGAAACAATTACAAGACAGAGGCTACCTGCTTATTGTAGCCACCAACCAGGGCGGCCTGGCCAAAGGATGGTATACCGAGCAGCAGCTCACAGAAATGCACGAGCATTTAAAGCAACTGTATGGCCAGCACGGGGTTGAATTTACCGACATTTACTACTGCCCCCACCACCCTAATTTTACCGGCGATTGTGACTGCCGCAAGCCTAAACCGGGCTTACTTTTAAGGGCTATTGAAAAATATAACATTGACCCTTCTCAGTCTTACTTTATCGGCGACCGTGAAAGAGATGTTGAAGCTGGTACAGCAGCCGGTGTAACGGGCATTCTTATTGACAGCGACCAGCCATTAAGCGACATACTTCACCTCATCCGGTAACAGGCGTTAAGGTCACCACAAAGTGTCAAAACTTCACCAAAATTTAACACTATATATATAAAGGTATAAAACAGCCTTTTTTACCTTAAAAATTATTGATGAAATTAACCGCACTATTAAAAAAATATGACCACGTAATCGCTGCCATAGCGGCATTTTATGTGGTATATCTTTTTACGCGTTACAGTGGAATCGGCGTCTCGCCAGATTCAATTATGTATACGAGCACAGCGCGCAATATAGCCGCGCATGGCCGGTTCAATTTCTTTAACGGTTCGCCGCTGGTTGATTTCCCGTTGTTTTATCCCGCCTTCCTAAGCTTTATACTGAAGATTACGGGCATAGATCCCATCAAGGCCGGCCCGGTGCTGGACGGCCTGTTGTTTGCCGGCCTGATCTGGTTAAGCGGATACATTAGTCTGAGATTTAAAAACTCATCGTGGTTATATAAATGGCTCATTGTACTGCTTGTTCTGCTTAGCCCTGCCCTGCTGCAGGTTTTTACTTACCTGTGGTCCGAAACGCTTTTCATCTTTCTCACGCTCGTTTTTTTTATTGCTTACCGGCGGTTCCAACTCAAAAGAAGCATTGCAAACATCATTCTGGTTGCCGTAGTTGCTGCAGTAGGCAGCGTTACGCGCTATGCCGGCGTTACCTTAATTGCTACCGGGGGCTTTTTGCTTTTGGTTGATTTGTCATTACCGCTTCGCCGCAAGCTTATTTATCTGTTTACTTACGGACCAATTGCCATTGCACTGCTTACCGCAAACCTGATCCGCAATGCCCTTGCCAGTGGTACAAGCACCGGCCCGAGAGAACCATCAGTTACTCCTTTTATTCAGAATCTGGGCTATTTCGGCAATACCATTTGCGGATGGCTTAGTGTGTCAGGGATTTCAACGGGTATCTCCATAACAGTAGGTGCAATTGTACTGGTTGCTTTTGCGGCGATGCTTGTGATCAGGATACTGAAAAGAAGATTCAACGGCTATGAAATAATCACCGTTGCTTTTGCTTTTATTTACGGCGCGTTCATCATCCTTTCGTCTACATTTTCACGCTATGAGCGGATCAACGACAGACTGCTTGCGCCCATGTACATTCCATTTTTGTGGGCCTGTACTGCATGGGCCTGCAAGTATTTAAAATGGCAAAGAGTTAATGTTAATGTGGCTAAAGGAGCAGTGCTCACACTCCTGCTGCTGTTTATTGACTATCGCCTGTATAAAATCGACTACCAGCGTTATGACGACCAGTCTGACTATGGAGTGCCTGGTTACACTGATGATAGCTGGAACACCGCTAAATTCACTCCTTTTCTGCGTAAAAATCCTCAATTGTTTCACAGTAGCTATCCTGTTTATTCTGATGCCTACGAGGCCGTTTATTTTTTTACCGGCCAAACGGTAAAGTTGCTTCCGCATCGCTTTTTTGAGCAGGATATTGCCAATTTCTATAACCTGAAGCATTTTTACCTGATCTGGTTTAAGGACCTTGATAATCCCGAACTTATCAGCATAAAAGACATCAGGAAACAGCGTAAACTGGTAAAATTATACGAGTTTCCGGAAGGAGCCGTTTATAAATATGATGCGCCTTAACGCTAGTGAACGATAAAACAACGCGGATGCAGAACATTATCTGCATTTTATGATTTTGTTTTTATGAATAACTGCCTATATTTGCGGCACTCATCAACATTATTTGCTATAAAATGAAGGGTTTAAATTTACATCATCTGCATTTCCACCATCGCCCCCTGTGGCGATAAAAATGATGTATGTTTCTACGTGAAATATGAACCCGGAATTATTTTATAGTTTAAATACCAATCAATAGTGAAGACATTAAAAATAGCGATCCAAAAATCGGGTCGACTCAATGAAAAATCTGTAGAGCTGCTTAAAAACTGTGGCCTCAACTTTGAAAATTACAAAAGCTCGTTAATATCTCCCGTTTCCAACTTCCCGCTCGAAATTCTCTTTCTGCGTGACGATGATATTCCTGAATATGTACAGGATGGCATTGCCGATTTGGGCATAGTAGGCGAAAATGTGATTGAGGAAACCGAAGTAGAAGTAAGCTATCTGCAACGTTTGGGTTTTGGAAAGTGCTCTCTTAAAGTAGCCGTACCTAATACCAGCAATATTCAAAGCATTTCCGAACTGAATGGAAAATCAATTGCCACAACATACCCTGTTATATTGGGCAAATTCCTGAAGGAAAACAGCATTTCGGCTGAGATCAGAACCATTTCCGGTTCTGTTGAAATTTCTCCGGGCCTGGGTTTGAGCGACGCCATTTGCGATCTTGTTTCAACCGGCGGCACCTTAAAAAGCAACGGCTTAAAACAGTTTGCTGATGTAATGTCGTCAGAAGCCATCCTGATTGGTCGTAAAGGAAGCGAGAACGAAGAGTTGATCCAGGAGCTGATTCAGCGGGTACAATCTGTGCTTCGCGCTAAAGAAACTAAATATGTGGTGCTAAATATCGAGCGCGAGAATTTGCCAAAGCTCAAAAATCTGCTTCCGGGTATTAAGAGCCCTACGGTAGTGCCATTGGCTGATGAAGGATGGGTGGCTGTTCACACGGTAATTCCTGAACGTGATTTCTGGGACAAGATCAGTCAGCTGAAACAAGCAGGCGCACAAGGCATTGTAGTAATGCCTATTGAAAAGATTATTCTTTAATCAGAATTTTCAGAATTAAAGAATTGACAAAATTTAAATCTCTCATTTAAAAATCTCTCTCCCTTGAGAGGGATTATAGGTGAGGTTAAAATTCCCCTCTCCGCTGGAGAGGGTTAGGGAGAGGTTATGAAAACCTATAATTTTTCAGATTTAAGTGAGGCCCAAATACAACAGCTGATTCAGCGCAACGTTGATGCGGCCAATGAGATTCGCAGTACGGTTGAAGAAATCATTCAGCAGATACGCAGTCATGGCGACCGGGCTTTGTTTGATTATGCTCACCGGTTTGACAAAGTACAGCTTCAAAAACTTTATATCGGGAAAGAAGAACTGACCGAAATTGCTTCGGCACTGATGCCCGAACAGAAGAAAGCGCTGGAAACTGCCTATCACAACATCTATAAATTTCATCAAACCCAACTCAAAGCCGAAGATAAGGTTGAAACCATGCCCGGCGTAAGCTGCTGGCGCGAAGTAAGACCGATAGAACGTGTTGGCTTATATATTCCGGGTGGTACAGCGGTTTTACCGAGTACCTTTCTAATGCTCGGTATCCCGGCGCGTATTGCAGGTTGCCATGAGATTGTGGTGTGTTCACCGCCACAGAAAAACGGTAAGATCAACGCCTTTATAGCGTATGTGGCACAACTGCTTGATATTGATAAGGTATACTTTGCCGGTGGCGCTCAGGCTATAGCTGCTATGGCCTATGGTACGGAAAGTATCCCTAAAGTGGATAAGATCTTCGGGCCGGGCAATCAGTTTGTAACCAAGGCTAAAACCATTATCCAATCTACCACGGTTACGGCCATTGACATGCCTGCGGGACCATCAGAAGTGCTGGTTATCGCAGATGAATCATCCAAACCAAACTACGTAGCTGCGGATTTGCTGGCCCAGGCTGAGCACGGGATAGACAGTCAGGCTGTATTGGTAGCCACTTCTGCCCAAATTGCACAAAAGGTACTTGCCGAAGTAGCGAAACAACTACCTGTATTGCCCCGCGCAGAAATTGCAGCGCAAGCCATTGACAACTCATACGCCGTAGTGGTAAAAGACCTGAGCGAAGCGATGCAATTCAGCAACCGCTATGCGCCTGAGCACCTGATACTGGCTACCGAAAGCTGGCAGCGGATCATACCGAACATCATTAATGCGGGCTCCGTATTTTTGGGCAACTTAACGCCCGAAAGCGCAGGTGATTATGCATCGGGCACTAACCACACGCTGCCTACCAGCGCATATGCAAAGGCTTATTCCGGCGTATCGGTAGATTCATTTGTTAAAAAGATCACCTTCCAGCACATTAGTCCGGAAGGTATCAAGAACATTGGCCCTACCGTAGAGATTTTAGCGGAGCTGGAGGGCTTGCATGCGCATAAGAATGCGGTGAGTGTTCGTACAAATAACTAACGGTGTCATTGCGAGGAGGAACGACGAAGCAACCCCTTCTACATGCGCCAACGGTATGGATAATGAAGAGGTTGCTTCGTACCTCGCAATGACAAAATTGATTAGTAATGTTTAACATCAGCAATATATTACGACCTAACATTAAAAAACTCGTCCCCTACTCCTCCGCACGTGATGAGTTTCAGGGTGAGGCCAGTGTGTACCTCGACGCTAATGAAAACGCGTTTGGTTCGCCACTGGATCAGCAATATAACCGTTACCCCGATCCTTTACAATATCCCTTAAAAAAACGCCTCAGCGAGATCAAAGGCGTTCCGCCGAGAAATATCTTTTTAGGCAATGGCAGCGACGAGGCCATTGATATTCTTTTTCGCAGCTTTTGTAATCCAGGCGTTGATAATGTGATCCTTGTACCGCCAACGTATGGCATGTATGAGGTTTCTGCCAATATCAATGACGTAAAAGCAAAAAAAGTTCATCTTACGCCAGAATACCAGCTTAACCTGGACGGCATTGCCGAGGCTATCGACGAACATACCAAGATGATCTTTATATGTTCGCCCAATAACCCTACCGGCAACTCCATTAACAGGGAAGATATTGAAACCCTGCTCGCTAATTTTGATGGCTTGGTGGTGGTGGACGAGGCTTATATTAACTTTAGTCGGCAGAAAAGTTTTATCCAGGAGCTTACAGAATATGCGAACCTGGTGGTGCTGCAAACGCTTTCAAAAGCATGGGGACTTGCAGGTTTGCGCATCGGGATGGCTTTTGCCAGCGAAGAGATCATCGAAGTGATGAATAAGGTTAAACCGCCTTATAATGTCAATGAGGCGTCGCAACAACTGGCGCTTCAGGCCCTGCAAAATGTAGATCAGGTGAACAACTGGATCAAGGAAACTTTACAGGAGCGCGACAGGCTGGTGCTGGGGCTTAAAAAGTTTGACTTCGTGCTGGATATTTACCCGTCTGACGCTAACTTTATCCTCGTTAAGACAACTGACCCAAAAGGTATTTACAGTTACCTGGTGCAGCACGGCATTATTGTGCGCGACCGGTCAAAAGTAGACCTCTGCGAGGGCTCGTTACGGATCACCGTAGGTACGCCCGAAGAAAATACCCAACTGTTAGAAACTTTACAGAATTTTAAATGAGCAAGCTCAAAAAGATACTCTTCATAGACCGCGACGGCACCTTGATTAAAGAACCGGCAGACCAGCAGATCGACTCATTTCATAAACTTGAGTTCTATCCTAAAGCACTGCAGTACCTGCCTCGCATTGCCCGCGAACTTGATTTTGAACTGGTTATGGTGACCAACCAGGATGGCCTTGGAACAGTGAGCCACCCTGAGGAAAACTTTTACCCGGTTCATAACCTGGTTATGAAGACTTTTGAGAATGAAGGCGTCGTATTTTCTGCAGTTCATATAGACCGTACTTTTCCGCAGGACAATGCCCCCACCCGCAAACCGGGTACTGCTATGTTAACGGCCTATTTTGACGAGGATCAATATGACCTGAAAAATTCTTACGTAATCGGCGATCGTAAAAATGATGTGCTGCTGGCTCAAAATCTCGGCGCTAAAGCCATTTGGTTAAATAACGACCCCAATCTTGGCTCCCACGAGTTTACGGAAGAAGAAAACCGTGTGATCAGGGAAGTAACTGCGCTGGAAACAACAGATTGGCAGCAGATTTATGAGTTCCTGAAATTAGGTGAACGTGTGGCTCAGGTTCGCCGCACAACCAAGGAAACAGACATTTATATTGAGGTTAATCTTGATGGTAAAGGCAATGCCAAAGTAAGTACCGGATTACACTTTTTTGATCACATGCTTGATCAGATTGCCCGCCACGGCAATATTGATCTTACTATTGATGCCAAAGGCGATCTGCATATAGATGAACATCATACCATTGAGGATACAGGTATAGCCTTAGGCGAAGTGTTTGCTGCCGCTTTGGGCGACAAACGCGGTATTGAACGCTACGGCTTTTGCTTACCGATGGACGATTGCCTGGCACAGGTAGCCATCGACTTTGGCGGCCGCAACTGGCTGATGTGGGAAGCTGATTTCAGACGGGAAAAGATTGGTGAAATGCCGACAGAGATGTTCTATCATTTCTTTAAATCATTCTCTGATGCTGCAAAATGCAACCTGAACATCAAAGCGGAAGGCATCAACGAACACCATAAAATCGAAGCGATATTTAAAGCCTTTGCCAAAGCCATCAAGATGGCCGTAAAGCGCGATGCAGAGAATATGGTTTTACCAAGCACTAAGGGAGTGATATAAGGCCAGCCCCCTAACCTCCGCCAGCTGGCGGAGGAACGCCTCATAAGACAACTATGGAAGAAATAGACAACCAAACAAGTTCCTCACTCCCCCTTCAGGGGGGCGGGGAGGTAGGCATCATCCGCTACGGAGCCGGCAATATTTTTTCGCTCACTTCTGCGTTAGACAGGTTGGGGATCAATTATGGTATGGTTCATAAGGAAGAAGACTTTGACCAGTTTGACCGATATATTATTCCAGGAGTAGGTC
>Ga0070663_100001203_pt1 | contig 14224 bp, 13 predicted proteins | sample KBSC63metaG_FD_65646 | JGI IMG/M metagenome (GOLD analysis project Ga0070663, IMG submission 65646) | Corn rhizosphere microbial communities from Kellogg Biological Station, Michigan, USA - KBS C6-3 metaG | ecosystem: Host-associated > Plants > Roots > Rhizosphere > Soil ...
ATCGTGCTGATACCGCCGAAATCGAAGCGGCCTTCGACGCGCAGCAGCCGGACGTGCTCATCCTTTCGCGTTACACGTCTGAACGCGGAAGCGACTGGGTCGCACTTGCCCGGCAGGCCGGTATTCCCGTGATCTTCCATCTGGATGACGATCTTCTGGCAGTTCCTGAAAGCCTGGGTACCGCCAAGTTCAAAGCCTATAACAGCCCGGAACGGCTGAAGGCGCTCCGGGATAACATCGAAGCGAGCGACCTTTGCTATGTCTCAACGGAAGAGCTGGGCCGCCGAATGGAGGACCACGGCATCAGCATTCCTATCATCGCCGGCGAGATCTATTGCTCTGTTTCGGCCGATGAGGTGGGTGCATTTCTTCCGCCGGCAACGGCCCCGGTGATCGGCTATATGGGAACGGCCGGGCATTCCGCTGATCTTGCCATGATCCTGCCCGCAATCTGCCAGATGATGGAGCTGGTGCCTGGGCTCAACGTTGAGATTTTCGGCACGATCAAGATGCCCCCGGAGCTGGCTCGCTTTGGCACGAGAGTGCGCCACCTTCCATCGGTGGCCGATTACGCGCAGTTCCGTTCATTCTTGCGTTCGCTTGGGTGGTGGGTCGGCCTGGCGCCGCTCGAGGACAACGCCTTCAATCGCTGCAAGGCAGATACGAAATGGGTCGAGTACAGCCTCGCGGGAATGGCGGTGATTGCGTCGGATCTGCCGGTTTACCAACGCGCCTGCGCGGACGGGGCAGGGGTTCTTGCGACTGGCTGCGAAGACTGGGCGGAGGCGGCCATGAGGCTGATCCACCGGCCCGACTATCGCGCATCGATGATCGAGCGAGCGCAAAACAAGCTGAGGGAGCGGTATACGCATGACAGGCTTCGACGGCAGGTGATCGAGATCTTCGGCCAAGCGGCACGCCCGCGGCTTAGGCAGCTACCGTCGCCTGTGCTCGCTTGCGCATCTCATCATGCAAATCCTCGACGCGCTGATTGAAGCGGCTGCTTTGGCCAGCCATCGAGGCTGCGTTCACGAACCACATGTAAACCATCGCCGCCTCGCCGTAGTAAATCTGGTGCGAAATCATACGTGACTCGCCCAGCCAGACTTCGCCGGGGTCAAAGGCGACCTTGTGGCGAGGCTCTCTGTCCATCCAGGTCTTGCGCGTCCCCCCAAGCACCTCGCCCGTCACGAAATCGATGAGCAGGTTGGGATCCTTTCCAGCGAACCGGCCAAGGTTGTATTCGTCGTAATGCAGCCGCATCCAGTCCGGAAACCGATGGCCGACGTGCCAAATACGGGGCCGGGCATCGAGGTTGGTGAAGATTCTCGCCTGGTGGAAATCGTCGTCGATCGAGTGATTGTCCCAGTGGAGGTTCTCGAACAGCGTTCGTGTCAGCCGAACGCTCGGAACGAAGCGAAACGCGTCGTAATTTGGAAAACAAACCGCGAAGAGGCGCACTAGCTCCTCGTGAGCCGCTTTGATTGCCTTGGAGGCCCTGGCGAAGATATCCCGATCACCACGGCACAGCACGTCAAAAAGCGCCTGGCGCACCGGGTCCGAAAAAAGCAGCTGGCCTTTTTTTTCGATCGGCGCCTCGCCCTCGAAGAACAACGGGGCTGTCATTTTCTTGAGTCTTTTGCGAACCGCCAGGTCTTGAATCTCCTCCGTCGACTTGGAAAGTTTCCCGAGCGCAGCAAAGTCGAAATCGAGCCGGAAGTCCTTCAAGAGGATCAGCTGGCCTTGCTCGAAAATATCGGCCACCCCTCCGCGAGCGGCCACATCGGGAAGCGAAAGCTCGACGAAGTAATCCTCTATGGCCGGGTGCCGCTCAATCAGCGCCACGGATTGCCTCCTGTTGGCTCTCTTTCTTTGCTTCCTCGGCAGCTTTCAGCAACCGCTTAAGGCGCTTTTGCTCCTCTCTCAAAGCAGCCACTGGAGCATTCTCGATAACGGCAGCCATTTGTTGCACGGTGTCGAAACCTTCACCGATCAGCTGCTTGTAGCGGAAATAGACCTCGTTGAAGTCGTCGTGCTCCTCCACCCGGCCATCCTCGATCAGCAGAAATCGATCGCAATTTCCTTTTAGGGACTGATGGCTGTGCGATACTATCAGCTTTGCCTTGTCGCGCCTTTTTTCGAACAGCTCGACCTTGCAGCGCTCACGGAAGCGCGCGTCGCCGACCGCCATGACCTCATCGATGAGATAGCAATCGAAATCGATGGTCATTGAGATTGCGAAGGCGAGTCTGGCCTTCATGCCCGAGGAATAGGTGCCGACCGGCTCATTCAAATACAGCCCGAGCTCCGAAAAATCTCTCACGAACTCGAACCGCGGCCGGAAATCGACGCCATAAATCCGGCAAATGAAGCGCACGTTATCCGCGCCTGTAAGGGAACTGTGAAAGGCTCCCCCAAATGCCAGCGGCCACGACACCGACATATTCCGAACGATCTTCCCGGTCGTCGGGAGCTCAGCGCCGCTAATCAGACGGATTAAGGTTGACTTCCCGGCGCCGTTTCGACCGAGAATACCGACACGCTCTCCGGGTTCGATCGTAAGATTCACATTGTGAATCACCCGGCGCGGCCCGGCTCTCGTCAGGTAATCCTTGGAAACGTTGGTCAGCCTGATCATTCGTCGCTCGGGGTGAGGCCAATCTGACGCAGGAGACTTAATCCTACGAAACTCAGGCATAAGTTGAAAACAACTACGTAACCAATGTCATAATAGGCGTGAAACAAGCTGCCAAACCAGCCGTCCCGAAGCAGTTCCACGCAATTGAGCATCGGAACCCACAAGATGATCTTTTGATACGCCGGAGGCAGGTTTTCCACCAGGAACGCGATTCCAGACACAGGCATCAAGACGTATGACATTGGCCGCCACAGATTACCGACGATGACGAACCGGTCGGTCAGCGCCGCCACGGTAAGAGCCAACCCAGCGCCAAACCAGGCGAGCAATATCCATGCGATCACGACCTTGAGGATATCCTCGGGCGGCTGGAGCTTTCCGACGGCACAAAATCCTGCAGTCAGGAACACAAAGCTCGTCGATGCGGCCATGAACTCAACCACGATTCGGGCGATGAAAAGATCCGGAATCGTGACCTGCTGATGGTGAAGCAAACTGCGGTTGGACTTGACGGCGCCTGAGCAGCGATTGGGCATATTCCGCCATAACATCAACGCCGGCCAGCCAGTCACCGCAAACGCGACGCTGGAAATGGCACTTCCATAAACACCGATCCGCGCCGCCTTCACGGAGATCACCACGACGGTGAACAGCAGGGGTTCCATGAATAACCACAAGAACCCGATGTTGTTGCGCCCGTACCGCGTCAACATCTCACGAAGAAACAGCGCTCCAATGACTCGGCGGTTGACGGCCAGCGGGCTTTTCCGGGCCTGCGCTCCTGGCCCGGTCGTGCCGCTACTGAGCATGCTCTCTCACACCTGCCACGAGCATCTTCACAATCCCGAATGCGATAAGGCTAAGCACCAACACGGCAAAGATATCCCGAAGACGCCGGGGCTCAATCGGGGCATCGGGAAGGTTCGGCTGGACCACGCGGTCAAGATACACTTGCTGCCGTCGAGCTTCGTCGCGCGCCTGATCCAGCTGCGCAAGCGCCCCTGCCAACTGCTTGTCTGCAAAATCGCTCTCTAGAAAGAGACGCTGATATTCAACCGAAGTGCCGTTAAGCGACGACTGATGATCACCCACCACCTTGCCGAGTGATTGCTTGATCTCGCCTTCGATCGCCGCAATCTGCGTCCGCAGTACCGGAATTCGGGGATTCTGCGGCGCGTATTGCTCGATTCCGGCGAGCTCTGTCTTTGAGCTGATCAGCTGCGCCTGCAGACTCGAAATCAGTGTCAAAGCGGCCTGAGACTGTGCCTGCGGGTCCACTACACCCGAGCGAGTGCGATATGCAGCTAGCGCCAACGCCGCGCGCTGCGAACGCGCCTTTGCGATGTCGACGTCCGACTGCGAATACCTGACCAGGTCCTGGGTTTCTCGTTCGTTCAAGTTGTCGACCAGATGTTCCGTCAAGTTCAACAGCTCACCATTGAAACGGTAGGCATCCTGGGGAGTAAACGCCCTCACGGTGAGGGTGCTCACCGACGTGGTGGAGTCCGTTGCTAGCGAAACCTTGCCCAGGTAATAATCGTACAGGTGTTCAAACGAGCCCCTTAGCCCAAGCGGCTTGAAGCGGTCGAATATCGAGATACTAGGCCGGGTATAGGCTTTTTCGAAGGCTCCGCCCTGATTGATCGCACGAAGGGCATCGCGTGAAGAGGCGAACTCGACCGCCGCGCCGGGCGCGCCCTCGGACCCGCTGGAGAATCCCGCTGCTTGGAGCAGGCCGACGACGCCCCCGCCACTCCCACCGGACGACTGCTTCTGTGGCGAATGAATCACGAATTCGGATTCAGAGACATAAACATCGGACGCAAGGAAGCCATAATAGGCGATTGCAGCCGAAACGGGCAAAATAACCATCAAGATAAACAGGAGGCTGGGCTTCGGGTAGCGCCTAGGCCTTTCGACCAATATCTCGGTCGCCTCTGCGGGCCCCTCGTCCGGAACGGACGCCTTGGCGAAGATTGGTGATACTTTCATGTCCATCTGCTACTCGGAAGATTAGCGCGAGGCGGCTCATTCAAACGCTAGTGTAACCCACTCCGGTTGAACATAGGACGTGTCCCTCGCGAGGTGGGCGCATTGGCAAGACCATCCTGAACCTGCCGTTGCTGATTGAGATATTCTCGCAAGCTCCTTAGACCGCGTCGAATTGCGTGGAGGGGGCGGTAGTGGGTTTTCTCGATCTGGGCAATATTGTTCGAACGTTTCGCCGATCCGCTGCCCCGCTGCTGAGCCGTCCGTTCGTGCCGTTGGCTGCGAACGATCCGTCAATCAGCAAACGTCACTGCGCGTCGAGCTCCACAGGGGTCACGCCTAGTTGGGGCTTGCGCTGGAGCACAGGTCCCAAGGGCCGGCCCTGGCACGCTTTCTCGCGTCTCGGCGCTTTTGCAGGAATTCTGATGTTTCTATTGGCCGGTAGCGGGTGCCATGCGCAGGCCCCGGCTGCAAGCGGTCGCGAGATATTCCCGCCCGCACAGACACGTGAACTCCGCGAGTTCGGAGCCGTTGGAGACGGCCGCGCCGACGATACCGCAGCGGTCCAACGCGCGTTTGCAAATTCCGACCGATATTGTCTCGACGGGGGCAGCCGCACCTACAGGGTCACCGGAACGCTGAAAATCGAGAAGAATGTTTGCCTGCGCAATATCACACTCGTTCAGTCGCTCGCACCCTTTGACACTCGGCCGTACGTTCGCGCCTCTTGTCCGGTAACCACCGATCCGAATGCGGTCGTCGACTGTGGCGACCCAGCGTTGCGAACTAAAGACCTGGAAGCGCTAAAAGTCTCGCTGAGTGTCCGCACCCTGCTCATCCGTCCCGGTAGCGACTCAGCCACTGTCCGCGTTCTGCTCGACCACGTAAAAGTGGATCGAGGCCACTATCCGGAATTGGGATCGCGCACCGACTCTGCGGGAATTTGGCTCCAGGGCGCCAGCGGCGCAGACCTGCGCAATGTCGAAATCACCGGATACGGAAAAGGTTATGGCCTGATCGTGCTTCGGTCTCGCGATGTCGCGGTCGATAGACTGTGGATTCATGACCTCCTTTGGGCGCCATATTCCGGAGACACTCCGCTTGTGCGGGCGCAAGTTGCTGCGATCGGGTGGAATACTATCCCGATCCACGAATTCAGGAAAGCGGGTGAAGACGGAGTGGCCGTCGGCAAATTCTACGGTGTTCGAGTTCAGGAACAGCTGACTTGCGCCCTTTTTTCCGAAGTGCACAATGTCACGATCCGAAATGCGCGGATCTCCCATTGCATGGCAAAGTTCGTCGACGGCAACCTGCCGTGGCAAGCCGACGGTCTGGATATTTCCCACCCATCGTCGGATATTGTCGTGGACTCACCTGTGATCGATAGCACGTGGGAAGGAATGGACGTTCTCTCAAAGGGCGGCGACATCGTTGGTCTTCAGATTCGTTCTCCCAAGGTGTCCAATTCTTTCGGCTTCGGCCTGAAGCTCGGCAACCAGCTACGCGACCCGAGCATCACCGGGGCGACGATCACCAACGCAGGTATCGCCGGCATTGTGATCTACGGAGGGGTCGAAGGAGCCTCTATCAAAGGCGCCACGATCACGGGGGTGGGTGTCATCTCGGCTGGTGGCCGAACGTTCGTCCCTTGGCCTGAGATGGCCCACTCCGGGATAAGAATCGACGACGGCCCGTCGGGGACAGGCAACCAGAGAGCCGTGCCGCGCAATGTCGACATCCAGGATGTGGACGTGTCGAACGGAGCGGGGGTCCGGGGATATGCAATTCTCAGCAGGGTCGGCACACTGGCCCGGGTCCGCGGCTTGCGAGCAAGCGGGTTCAGCGGTCCCTCGACATATGGAGCTGTCGAAACTCAGTAATGTGCGATCACCGGGTCACCCACTCGGCCGTAGTGCAGGTCTAGGCGATTGACAGCGCCTTCGCCGGGAGTATGTCGTCTGCTCGCGCTCGCGCGTGCCGAATCTTCAGAGGAGACCGGCACATGCTCTGCAACACATACGATCCAGCTCAGTGCCTTTCGCCACTGCTATCGGGAACGCCTGCCGCGGAATGAAAAATGGGCTGATATCGACACATGTCTATGCTTCGACACATTCCCGGTAGTTACGGACCGGAAGTTGAGCTGCTCGCACAACCTCTCTAAATCAAAGCAAAATTCCCTTGGAGCTCCGATGCAACTCGTTCCACATTTCCGCGCTGTGCTTTCGGTGCGACGTGTTCAGTCTCTGGCCACGGCATTGCTACTGTCCTCACTAGCCGCTTGCGCCTCTCTCGGATCGAACGGTCCCACGACGCACGCCGTCAGGCATGCCGTCGCGGAGCCTGTGGAAAACGCTAAAGTCCAGATCATCCCCATAACAGCGGCGGTGGCCCACCAGGTAAGATCGGCGGCTTCTCTGGGTTCCTTCGCCGACGCGCTTGGCGATGCACCGCCGGCGGGAACGATCATCGGGCGCGGCGACGTGCTACAGGTCTCAATCTGGGAAGCTCCGCCCGCACTTCTGTTCGGCGCGAACGTGAACTTCGGTGCGGCGGAACCGGCCGCAGCATTAGCCGCCACCAGCGGTGCAATGTCGAACCAGACCTCAATTCCGGACATGATGGTCAATGATAACGGCTATGTTACGATCCCGTTCGCCGGCCAGATCGAGGCTGCTGGCCTGACGCCAGCCCAATTGGAGCGCGCAATCGTCCGCCGTTTGACCGGCAAAGCGCATGACCCGCAGGCAATCGTGCAGATCACCCACAATGCATCTGCCGATGTGACGCTCGTCGGTGAGGTTGGAAGTACGCAGGTTCCGCTAACACCCCGCGGAGAGCGTCTTCTCGACGTGCTCGCCACCGCAGGGGGTGTGAAGACACCGCTGGACAAGACGACGGTCCAGATCACCCGCGGAAATCGCGTAGTCACCATGCCCCTTTCTGCAGTGGTCCGAGACCCCGAACAGAACATTCGGCTTCGCCCCAACGACGTGGTTACTGCCATATCGCAAGCGTTTAGCTTCACCGTTCTGGGCTCAACTAAAACGAGTGCCGAAGTGCCGTTCGAGACTACCGGCATCACCCTTGCTCAGGCGCTTGGTCGCGCTGGCGGTCTCGATTCGAGCCTTGCTGACCCGAGTGGCGTGTTCGTTTTCCGGTTCGAGAACCCGGCCGCCGTTTCACCGGAGATTGCTGCGACTGCTGCCCGAACGTCCGACGGGCGCATTCCAGTCATTTACCAGGCGGATCTAAAGAATCCCGTCTCGTTTTTCCTGGCGCAGCAGTTTCCGATCCGAGACAAAGACGTGATCTACGTGTCGCGCGCGCCGCTTAGCGACCTGCAAAGGTTTGTTAGCATCGCTGCGTCAATCGCCTTCCCGGTGATCAACCTGACCCAAACTCACCTGCCGTGATGTCTCGGCGGAGGGTCGCGATTGCGAGATGCTTCTCTCGATGCTCAGGCTCGGCAGAGGTCGACGCGGCCGAGATCGGACCAACTGCTTAGGAGGTCGAAGGACCTGCTGAGGGAATCGTCCGGCAATGAGAACTCCAGGCACCGGCAGGAAGCTCACGTGCGCCCTGCATGCCGCGGCGATCCAACCCCGAACCTGACTGGGAAAGGTCTGCTCGAGTGAAGTGAGAGGATCCCGGCGCTTGCGCGGTGACACTGGCAGAGGTCGCACTCCGCCGAGTTAACCAAACCTAGGTAACATGGTACTGGACTTACGATGGAATTCCATACGTTTGAAATCGACGGCCCGATCGAGATCGCACCGAAAAAGATCGAAGATCACCGGGGGTATTTTTCTGAAGTATTCCGGCAGGACGAGTTCGCCAAGAGAGTGCAACCGGTCGAATTCGTCCAGGAGAATCAGTCGCTCAGCATCCGCAGTGGAACCGTTCGGGGAATTCATTTTCAAACCCATCCCTGCGGTCAGGGCAAGCTCGTGCGGTGCCTGGGTGGCGAGGTATTGGATATTGCCGTCGATCTGCGGCGAGATTCCGCCACGTTCGGGAAGTGCGTCTCGGTGGTTCTCTCCCTACAGAAGAACAACCAGCTCTGGATCCCGATTGGCTTTGGCCACGCTTTCTGTACGCTGGAGCCAAACTCGATCGTGAGTTATCGCGTTACTAGCTACTACAGCCCGGAGAACGACAAGGGCGTGGCGTGGGATGATCCAGAAATCGCAATCCGTTGGCCCGAAACCTTGGATCCGGATACTCTCTCACACAAAGATCGAAATCAGCCCTCTCTCGCATCTCTTCCGGGCTACTTCTCGGTGAAAGACCGTTAATGCGCGTATTGGTTACAGGGGGGGCAGGCTTCATCGGCTCGGCCCTCGTCCGCCACCTTGTGCTCGAGAAGGGGTACGAGGTGCTCAATGTCGATGCACTCACTTATGCGGGTTATCTGCCGTCCGTTCGCGACGTAGAGAACCGTCCTAATTACCGGTTCCTACGAGCGAATATTTGCGACGCTGAAGCAATGGTCGGCGCGGTTGCTCAGTTTGGACCGGACCGCGTCATGCACCTGGCAGCCGAAAGTCATGTAGACAGATCCATAACCGGCGCCGCGGAGTTCATTCAGACGAACGTGATTGGCACATTCACGCTGCTGGAAACTGCACGGAACTACTGGTCGAACCTCCCGGCGGCTCGCAAAGCGGCTTTTCGGTTCCTCCACGTTTCAACCGACGAAGTTTACGGATCGCTCGGCCGCGATGGACTGTTCACCGAAGAAACGCCTTATGATCCGAGTTCCCCGTATTCTGCGTCGAAAGCATCATCGGATCACATCGCCAAGGCTTGGCAGCGCACTTACGGACTTCCGGTTATCGTCTCCAACTGTTCTAATAACTACGGACCCTATCACTTCCCAGAGAAGCTGATCCCGCTCACGATCCTGAATGCCATGGCCGGTGAACGCCTGCCGGTGTACGGAAAGGGAGAGAATGTCCGCGATTGGCTGTATGTTGAGGACCACGCCCGGGCGCTCGACATCATCGCTGAACGGGGCAGGGTCGGGGAGACATATAACGTCGGTGGTCGCAATGAACGGCGCAACATCGATGTAGTGCGTCGAATCTGCGTGTTGCTCGATCAGCTGGCACCGGCAAACCGACCGAGAGAGGAACTGATCGACTTCGTCACCGATAGGCCGGGACACGACGCGCGCTACGCTATCGATGCCTCCAAGCTGGAAAATGAGCTCGGTTGGAGAGCCTGCGAGAATTTCGAAACCGGTATCGAAAAGACGGTTCGCTGGTATCTTGCCAACGAGTGGTGGTGGCGATCGCTTCGGGATCGATACCGGGGTGAGCGGCTTGGGCTGGTTCGGGCGGCGAACGGCTGATGCGAATACTGGTCACCGGCCGCGAAGGCCAGGTCGCCCGAGCGCTTTCGGAATTAGGTGCTGCGAAGGGCCACACTGTCGTTACCCTTGCACGGCCGATTCTCGACCTTGCCGGCCAACCTGCCTCGATCATCAATGCTATTCAAAGCGAGCGGGCAGACGTTATTGTGTCCGCGGCCGCATATACGGCGGTGGACCGGGCGGAGAGTGAGCCCGACCTTGCCTTTGCGGTAAACGAAAGGGGGCCTGCCGCCATCGCTCGCGCCGCGCGCATCATGTCTGCACCCCTCATCCACCTTTCGACGGATTACGTGTTCGATGGGAACAAAGAGGCTGCCTACGTTGAGGAGGACGTGACAAATCCAAAAAGTATCTACGGGGCCTCAAAGCTCGCGGGCGAAAAGGCGTTGCTGGATGAGCATCATGACAGCGCAATCCTTCGGACGGCGTGGGTCTATAGCCCGTTCGGAGCGAATTTCGTGAAGACGATGCTGAGGCTGGCTGCGGACCACGATCAAATCCAAGTGGTCGCGGACCAGCGCGGAACGCCCACGAGCGCTCTCGACATTGCTGATGCCATTCTCGCGGTGGCTCTGAACATGCTGGGCAGTCCCGAGGCAAATATGCGTGGCATCTTCCACATGGCGGGATCAGGTGAGACCAATTGGGCGGAGTTTGCGCAGGAGATCTTTGCCTCGTCTGCAAAGATGGGAGGACCTTCGGCCGCGGTGAGGCCAATCACCACAGCCGAATATCCGACCAAGGCACGACGCCCGGCAAATTCTCGGCTCAACTCGGATCGCTTGGCGCGCGTCCACGGGGTGAAGCTGCCGGCATGGCGGGAGTCGCTGAATCCGGTCATGCAGCGCCTGACCATCGCCTGCTGATAAATGGGGTTCGATTATGAAGGGAATCATTCTCGCCGGTGGAAGCGGCACGCGATTGTATCCGGTCACACTCGCTGTGTCGAAGCAACTGCTTCCGGTTTATGACAAACCGCTGATCTATTACCCGCTCACCACATTGATGCTGGCCGGAATACGGGAGGTGCTGGTGATCACGACGCCACACGATTCTCCGGCATTCCGCAACCTGCTGGGCGACGGCTCTCAGTGGGGAATGGACATACGCTACGCTGTCCAAGCGGAACCGAAGGGGCTTGCACAGGCGTTCACAATCGGCGCCGACTTCGTCGCGGGCGGCCCGTCGTGCCTTGTCTTGGGCGACAACCTCTTCTTCGGGCACGGATTGGCAGAATTGCTGGCGAGCGCGCGGCGGCGAACTCAGGGCGCCACCGTCTTCGCTTATCACGTCGTGGATCCTGAACGGTACGGCGTGGTCGAGTTCGATGCCGCCATGAAGGCTGTGAGCATCGAAGAAAAGCCGACCAACCCGAAGTCGAGCTGGGCGGTCACGGGTCTTTACTTCTACGACGAGCAGGTGGTCGAGATCGCTGCCAATCTGCAGCCGTCCGCGCGGGGAGAACTGGAGATTACGGATGTCAACCGCACTTACCTTGAAAGAGACCGGCTACACGTCGAGGTGATGGGCCGGGGGTACGCTTGGCTGGACACCGGCACGCCCGACAGTCTGCTTGAAGCAGCTGAATTCGTAGGTACGCTCGAAAGGCGGCAAGGGATGAAAATCGCGTGCCCTGAGGAGCTCGCGTTTCGGATGGGCTACATCGACGAAAACGCCTTCGGGAAAGTCATCGATTCACTCGGAAAATCGAACTATGCGGCTTACCTCCGGCAAGTTGCAGAAGAATCCAGAAATCGCGAGCTTGTCCCCCTCAATCCGTGAACGAGGCGACCGGGCCGACGCAAGCGTCACGCCTGATTTGCCGGAGGTAACTCTACTCGCTGTTACCAGCGTAGCCTTGGAAGCAACGGTGCGAGCTCTCACCGCCTCCTTGCGGCAAGCGAATTTTGCGAAGGCCGTGCTGCTTTCCGACCGCCCTCCGGCAACACCTCTCGATAGTAGAATCGAGTGGCGCGAGATTCCGCCGATGCGCAGCAGGAGCGACTATTCCCGGTTCCTCATGCACAGTCTCGCCGGCCATGTAAGCACCAGCCACGCGCTTTGCGTGCAGTGGGACGGCTACGCCCTCGATGGAGGCGCCTGGAGACAGGATTTTCTCGATTACGATTACATCGGCGCGGTTTGGCCGCATTTTGGCGATGACCGGAATGTCGGCAATGGGGGTTTTTCACTGCGCTCACGCCGTCTGCTAAAAGCGCTCGCGGACCTTCCATATACGGACGGGGAGCCGGAGGACCTTCTCATCTGCCGTACCTTCCGGCGGGACTTGGAAAAAAAGGGCCTGCGATTTGCTCCTGAAGAGGTCGCGCGAACATTTTCCTACGAACGATCGGCCCCATCAGGACGCGAATTCGGCTTTCACGGGGCATTCAATCTTGTACAGAAGCTTTCTGAGAGACAAGCAATTGGGCTGTTTTCCTCTCTTGAACCGCGCATCCTGACACGTGGTGAACATAAGGAATTGCTGCGTTGGGCTATCAGCCGCGGACACTGGCAATTCGCGGCGTTGATCGTGTTCAGGCTGTTCCGACAGCCGATGGTGAGGGCCGGCAATTAATCAACCATGACCACTCCGCTCGGCACCATCAGCACCTGGCCGGCATTGAACGTCTCGTTTCCGGTAAGGCCGTTGGCTTCGGCGAGAAGGTACCCCGAGGAGCGCGGGCGTCCGGCGGACGGCCGCTGGCGACGCAGGCGATGAATCGCCCCACAGCCGCTGGGCGATGATCTCCAGAGTCTCGCCGTTCTGCTGGACGGTATAGAGCCTGCCCCGGCGCAGGCCGGGGTCGAGCCTGCGCCCTGCGCCGTCTGCGAGACCGGCGTATAGTTCTTGTCGAAGTTCGCGTAGAGCGTCGCCTGGTTGCTCAAGCCTGCCCCGGACCCGATCCGGGGTCGACCAGGCGCCCGCTGTCGACAGCCGGCCGACCGTCTTTCCGTCGAATTCCTAATTGCGCTCGGCAACGGTGCTGCCGCTGCGCTTCAATTCCCTGCCGTCGAGATCGTTGATGTAGCTCGCCGTCCCCTGCCCGCCGATCGTTGCCGAAGTCAGCCGCCCGGAGGGCGCTGAGGCCGCGAATGTTCACGAATGTTCGCAGTGACGGCGCTGTGTGCGAGCTATTCCCCGGCGAGCGGAAGTTGGCAAAGTTGGCACTGATACGGGCGTACGCGCGAGCGGGTGTGCATACGTACGCGTGCGCAGGCGTGAAGCGGGTTCGAAGGAGAGTGTTGGTTCTGTCATTCGGCGCCTCCAAGGGAAAAGGAGGCAAGGCAGCTATCTCGAACCAGCGGCTGTAGGACAGCGATTTAGCGCTGCAGGGCGGCGATGATGTTGTCGCCGAAATCGGAGCCGTTGATGAGGCTTCGGGTGGCGGCCTTGGCGATGTCGCTGGCGATGCCCGCGCCGGCATTGCTGAGGTAGGCGCCGATCGATCGGTTGCCGGGGCTGACTGCGCTGACGCCGAACGCCGAGCCGATGCCGCTGCCGAGACCCGCCGCCGCCACTCCGGCCCGGTCGAACTTGTCCTGGAGGCCGGTGACGATGTCGGCGCCCTGGCTGACAACGGAACCGGCCGCTCCCGTGGATCGTGCGCGTAAGCTGTTGCGGGTGAACGCGGCTTAACGTACCCGTCCGGCCCGGATGGTTTGGGTTATCAGGTGCACTAGGTCATTGAGCGGGCGCAGTGGCTGAGCGGCGCGTCCTCGTCGACGTTTCAAGGCTTGTCTGGCGCTATTGGCGCGGCGGGATGCCGACGGGTATCGATCGCGTTTGCCAGGCCTACGTAAGCAGGTTCCGGAGGCACTCTCAGGCGGTCATCCAAGGAAAGGGGGCGTACCACATACTGACGCCCAAGCATTCCGATCTCCTTTTCCAGCTTTTCGACTCCGGGCCCACCGCATTTCGCGGTAAGTTCCTGCGCCTGTCCGCAACCGCCTTCCCAGCGTCGCGGGGCACGGTTCCGGACGAGAATAGTCTCTACCTGAACATCGGCCACACCGGCCTCAACGAGCCCTCTCTTCCGCGGTGGATCGCCCGCAACCACCTGCGAGCCGTTTACCTGGTGCACGATCTCATACCGTTGCTTCATCCCGAATATTGCCGCCCTGGAGAGGAAGCCAAACACCGCCGGCGAGTGGAGAACATCCTTCGGAGCGCTCACGGTTTGATCGGCAATTCCCAAGCGACGATCGACGACCTCGCC
>Ga0070663_100001204_pt1 | contig 14218 bp, 33 predicted proteins | sample KBSC63metaG_FD_65646 | JGI IMG/M metagenome (GOLD analysis project Ga0070663, IMG submission 65646) | Corn rhizosphere microbial communities from Kellogg Biological Station, Michigan, USA - KBS C6-3 metaG | ecosystem: Host-associated > Plants > Roots > Rhizosphere > Soil ...
ATCGAGCTCGACCGGTACATCGCCTGCATCCAGCGGCAGGGCGACATCGACCGCTACAACGAGACACTGCCCACCGGCGTGCCACTGCTGCCGGTGCCCGGCTGCCCGCCGGACCCGCGGCTCTGAACCACGCTGACCCGGCCGTGCTCATCCAGCCGGGACCGGCACTCGCAGCCGAAGGCGTTGCACATGTAGTCCTCGTCGATGCCGTCGCCGTCGTGCAGCACCGCCGAGTGAGCGCACGCGCGGGCCGGGCACTGCCACCATGCCAACGTCATGGCGTCGCCTCCTGCCCCAGGCGTAGTGCCAGCGCCCGCTGCAGCACGGCGTAGACCGTCTTGTCCAGGTACGTGTCGTCGACGCTCTCGTTCGCCGGGTCCCGTCCGTTCACGGCCAACGCGATCAGCCGCTCCTCCTTCACCGCGAGCAGCACCTCCAGCACGCCCATCGGGCCGATGCCCAGATGCGAGACACGCCGCGCGACGGCGTAGAAGTTGGAGAACGGGTCACCGTCGACCGCATAGTCCGCGCGTTTGCGCCGGTTGAGTTCGTGGATCTCCAGCAGCACAGCGTCGATCGGGTCAGCCGGATCGAGCGTGGGGGTCTCGGTCACCGGAGAGACGGTATCCGTGGGGTATCACCCGGTCAAGCACACTCGGGCCGGACACAACCACCGTGCGGTCAACGCCCGCTCCGGAAGTAGGCGGAGCGGGCCACATAGCCGGTGGCCCGCTCCTTCGTTGTAGAACGCTGGTGTCCCGCACGTACGTTTAAGGCATCAGGTCAGAGTGAGATCCAGGCTGGCTTGCCGTTAGCCCACGGAGCATTGATACGTCCTGAACGGACGTGGCTGCTCCGGGAAGAATCGAACTTCCATCATCCTGAGTTGTCGCCCGATGCCGGTCGACCGTGCGTGAGCGTTCGTTCATGAGGCTTGAGCGATAGTTTGACGATGAGACGGTGGCCGCTGCCTCTGCCGATTGGGCTACCCCGCCGTGCGGTGGCGGGAGGATGACTCGAACATCCACTGTGCGGCTTGACCTTTCACGATGAAACTGAGGCTCAGTCTCGTACCCCGGTGCTCAGCCGGGGGTCTACTCCGACGGGCCCGCGAACAGCCAGTCGAAAACCTGTGCGGCCACATGAATGTCCGTGACCTCCCGCGAGTTCGCCTCCTCCCGCGCGTACTTCACCGCGGTCACCAGCTCGTCGATACGCCCGATGATCCCACTCTTGACCAGCGCTGGCAACGCGCCGGACAGGCGAGTCGTCGACCAGTACCCGACCACGACATCCTCGTGATAGACCTCCACCTGCGCGGGGTGATGCTCGGTGGCAGGCGCCTTCACCCAGTTGGCCGGGACCTTCTTCGTGCGGACCGTCTCCGCGGGTTCGCTGCGCCAGTCACCCGATGACGGATCCTGCAGCCACACCACCGACGGGTCGAGCACCGGCAGCTTGTCGACGAACGTGCGCAGATCGGTCAGCTGCTTCTCCAGGAACAGCAGGTAGGTGACCGGCACATCCGCCAGGAGCGGCGTCGGGCGACCGGGCACGCTGACGCTGGCAGTGGCGTCGGCGTTGCCGACGTCCTTGGTCAGGACGACGTCGAACAGCTTGGTCAGCTCGGCCGCCAGGGTGACCAGGGCGTCGCTGTGGCGCAGCTGGACCGGCTGGTTGTCCGGCGGGTACCGGTCGCCGTCCTCGTCCTTGGGGCGGTAGGTCTTGATGCGACCGTTGAGCAGGGTTTCGTTCTGTGACAGCCGGTGCAGGTCGGTGACCACCCTGGTGGTCTTGGACTTGATGCCGGTCTCCACCGCCACGATCTGGTTCAGCAGGGTCATGCCATCTCCATCTTCATCCGAGCGTCGGCAGAGTATCCACCGACGCTCACCGCGGTCAATTACGTATGGGTCGGGCGGGCGGTCACGTCCGGGGATGCTGCGGGTCGTACAGGTACGTGACCGTCGGACGCCCCGCGGCATCGCATCCCTCGACCCACGCGATGGTGGTGATCTCCGCCGCTGCGGGCCCCTTCGGCGCCACTCGTAGCCGCTGTATCACCCGACCCATGTCATCGACCACGCGCCACTCCCCGTCCTCCCGCTTGATCCGCTCAGTCATGACCTCACACCTCCTTGGCCAAGATGCGCCTGGCATGCGCCAAGGCGCCCGCGACCGTTCGAGCGGAGTAGGGGCCCGTACTGCGCTGCATGAGCAGCAGCCAGCAGTCCCGCACCATCCGCGCGTCACCCAACGCCGTGTGCCCGGCGTAGTCCATCGGGTCCAGACCCAGCGCGCGGACACAGTCCTGCAGACCGCCGACGTCCTCGCCGAGATACCCGACCGTCATGGACTCGATGCACCTGGAGCGGTAGTGCCACGACGGTTCCAGGCCGTGCCGCCGCAGCATCGCGGCCAGCGGCACCAGGTCGAACTCGGGGATGGCCGCGAAGACCGTGCAACCGTCGAGAAACTCAGCCACCTCGCGAGCCACATCGGCCTCGTGCAGGTACCTGGTGCCGGACACCTCGTCGGTGCCGGTCGCCAGCGACGAGTGTCGGTCATAGAAGCCGCCGAACTTCAACGAGTCCGGATCCGCGGCAGTCAAGTCGACGTCGGTCACCACCCAGACCCGCTCGCGGTCGCCCCTGATCGCGGCGAACTCCCAGATCCGCCGGGTCGGCGCCGTCGATGTCGTTTCGCTATCCGCCCACACCACCTGCCTGCTCATACCTTCACCAGCCGCTCGATCTCGCCGTCCGCACGGTGAACGAGCACCGTGCCACCAGCCTCCTGGCGTTCCACAACCTGGCGGTAGAGCTGCACCGCCCGGTTACAGAGCGTGGTCTTGTTCAAGCCCTTAAGCTCCTCCAGCCAGGCCAGATCCGCCGCCGTCCGGCTTGTCTGCTCGATCACCAGCGGGCGCGGCACCGCGGTATCCGGGTCGGTCATGCATGGTCTCCATCCAGGTAGCCCAGGAACGTTGCCGCCGCCTGGGAGTCGTACATCACCGTGAGCACCTCAACGAAGGCATCAACGAACGCCTGCCCGTGGTGGTCCCGCTGGGTCTGTGTCAGGTGGTGCGTCAGCTCATGCAGCACGATCAACCCCCGCATCCACCGCCGGTCATGCGTCGGCAGATAGATGGCGCCGCGGTAGTGCGCGGACGGCCGATGCACGCGGCGGATCACCGTCACCGGGTCCCGGCACCACCGGTCGGACACCCGGGACAGCGCAAGGTCCACGTAGACCTGAGCGTGCTCCGCGTCGATAAACCACGGTTCACACCCGTCCCAGGGCGACTCCGCCATCCGCAACCGCAGCCGCCGCTCCGCCGCATACACCCGCGCATCGACCGGGTCCGCCGTGTACTGCACCGGCCGCCGATCGCTCACGATGCCGGGGCTGCTGCCCAGCGCCTGCTCCCGCGCCCACCGCTGCGGATTCGCCTCGCTGACCACCAGACCCCACACCCTGCGGGTCACGGCTCGTCATCTTCGTCAGCCAGCTCCCGCAGATCCTTGGCCATCTCGTGCGCCATCCAGTGGCACACGTACTCACCCGGCTCCTCGGTCATGCGCGGCAACGGGATCCGCTCCAACTTCTCCGCCAACCTGCGCAGCTGCTCCGGGCTCATCCTCGACCCTCCCGTCCGGCCACACCAGCGTGACCCCCTTGCCTAGATTCCGGGCCATCCGCACCGTCGCCCACGTCCCCGACCTCGGCGCCTCCGCCTCCGGTGACAGCGGCGCCGCCACCAGTCTCGTGCACATGCTGGCGATCCGCCGATTCCTGACCATGTACTCCGCCGGGGCGTAACCCTGATGCCCCACGCAGAACGCCCGGTACCGGTTACTCAGCGGCGGCAGCACATGCACCATGTACCCCAGGTCCACCGCGATCTCATGCGCCGCGAAATCCGCACCCACACAGTCGCCGTGCGCCAGGCTCGCGCCGCACACATGCAGCGACCGCAGCACTGCCTCCAACGCCGCGCGCTGCGCCGGAGGCAGGTCCGTCCGCGTCCCGGTGAACCCGATGAACACCGTCATCAGAGCATCGCCTGCCAGATCAGCAGACTCACCAACACGATGATCGCAACCGCCATCGCCCCAGCTGCAGCGTCCTGCCGCGTGGCTGGTTCACTCGCCATCTCCCACCTCCCGCCCCATCCGCTCCAACACCGTCATGAACCGCATCGTCCTGAGCTTCACTGCCCCTCCTTCGGCACGCAGGTGATGACCACCCGGTCCACCGTCTCCTCGACACTGCAACTCAGCGTGCTCGGCACCCGGTTCACCTCATGCACGATGCCGCCGATGATCTACAGGAGCAGCGACAGGATCAGGAACCCGCACGAGATGATTATCAGAACGTTCGGGTCACCCAGCTTCTCCCGCACAACGCCCCACACCCGGGCGCTCACGACCCGGGTCGGGTCAGCACCCGCACCGGATAGGCCAGATAACCCACGCCCGGCGTCTCCTCGATCCGGTACAGGTCGGACCGCTCACCGGTCAACAGCGCCGCACGCGGATGCATCGTCGGCTGCCCGTCCGGCGTTGAAGACACCAGCTCCAGGAACGCGATGAACGGAGTCTCATGCGCATCGAACCCGACGAGCTCGGGGAACTCCTCGGATTCGTCCAGTCGCTGCAGCTCCCGCTCCAACTCCTCAAACGATGCGAACTCCGCCTGCCGGTACGTCACCGCTTCGCCTCTCGTTCGTCGATCAGGGCACCCCGGCCCCACCTACGCGCGCAGGCAGCGCACTCGCTCATGGTTAGCGGCACTCGGTTGTCCCACACGTCATTACGCGGAAAGAGGACCAGATGCAGGTACACCTCGCCGGGCTGGATGTACCGCAGATCGGTACCCCAGGAGCAACACTCCGCAACTCGACGGGAGCGAGCACGGCGGGCTTGCCGACGGGAGCGGGCGCCGTCGCCGGGGGCGAATGGTTGGCGACTCACTGATACCCCTCCCACGGCACCAGTGGCTGCGAGTACGGCACGTATAGCGGGTGCCGTGGACTGCCGTCCTTCGTCGTCCCCAGGCACATCAGCTCGAACGGCCACAGGATCTCCCGCACTCGGCGCGCGCGCGCCTGAGCGAAGGGGTGAGCACCCCAGGCCACGACAATGGTCCCCTTGTCGGACACCACTTCATCCGCAGCCCGACGGATGTAGTCGTCGTTGTCCGGACCGACCGGGTCGGGGTGACGGCGCAGGTCCTTCGGATCGGTGGCGCGGAGTGCGAAAGCGTTGACCAGCTCGGTCGCACCACGGGTGTTCAAGGACCACTGGACTTGGAAGCCGTACAGTTTGCGCACCGTCGGGTCGTCCACGGTCTCATCGGCCTTGCTCGGGTTCAGGCCCACCCAGAGCACGGGCGGCACGCTGGCGTCGAGCGCCGGTCGACTCAGCCGATAGCGGTACACGCGAGTGTCGTCCAGGATCGCGCTCACGGCACCAACCCCTCCCACTCCCGCGGCACCTCGCCGGGGATCGGGGAGCGGCCGGGTTGATCCTCGGGTCGGCGCCGCTCCGCCCAGTACGTCTGCTGATGCAGCCCCTGCTCCCGCGCCATATCCGTGTAGAGCGCGGCAGCCGACGCCGCCCCGAACCGGGTCCAGTGGGTCGAGACGACCTGACGGTATCCCCACCAGTCTGTGCGGCCGTGCGCAACGACCCACCGCGCGAGCCTCACTTAGCCACCCTGAGTTCGTGCCGGGGCGTGTACACCGGATGCCAGGACCCCAGGCTCGGGTGCGGCTTGGTGAACGAGAGCTGCACCTTGCGATCGACCCGCTTGACCCGAGACACCCGCATGGTCGCAGGCGCCTGCCCCTCGACGTCGTCGATGATGACCCACTCCCCCTTGGAGTCTTCCGCGCACACATAACCATGACTAGGCATATTTCCTCTGGCATTCCGGGTTGACTAGTGGGAGGATAGTCGGCAGATGGGGCGCCGACCCTGCATCCGGGCTTGGGTCGGTGCCCATCTATCTGACCGGGCGGTACGCGGGCCTGGGCGGTGCTTGAGCCTGCTGCCGCACGCCCAGCTTCTCAGTCGAGAGTTCCCTGACCGCCCGGCGCATGTCCAGCTCCGGCACCAACTCACCCGGCGCCGCAGCCGCAGCCTCCCGCGCCAACGCCTGAGCCTCCGCGTACGAACCCAGCGTCTCATCCAGCCGGAACAGCGCGATGTGGTCGTCCATCGGTGGGCGCCCCGCCCACCGCACCGCGAACGCCTCCCCACCGTTGGCCTTCGTGCTCGTGATGAAGAACCGGTCGTCCGCCAGGAACGGATGCACCTTGGTCTCCCACCGCGCCGCGGTGGCCGGGTCGAAGAAACGGTTCTCCGACGCCGCCACGACCTCCCGCAGGTCGTCAACGCTGTCGAACCGCAACGCCTGATCCGGCAGCGCCCAGGCGTTCTGCTTCTCCATGATCAGCGCCAGACCGACGTGCTCCCGAACCCACTCCCGATCCATCACCGCGGCCGGGGGACCATGGTCGACCACAGGGTCGAACGGCTGCACCTCCCGCGCCGCCTCCCGCGCCAAGCGGAACGCCTCCTCCGGCGAGGCCAGCACGTCATCGAAGGAGTACAACGTCAGGGCCGGTTCAGCCGGTCCGTCCGGCATGCCCGTCGGCGCGACCCAGCCCACCTGGTACCGCGCCGGTTGATCCCGGAACGTCTCCTCGTGCACCAGGAATCGCTCCCCCTGGATCCCGTCCAGCACCCGCATGCCCGGCGAGTCCAGGAGTCGCCCGCCCGAGTCCTGGATCGCCTGCACCGCAGCCTGCGAAGACTCGAAGGCCATCGCCTCGTCGGGCATCGCATACGGAACGTGGTTGATCAGCCACGGCGGATCCGTGACGTGCTGGTCGATGAAGTCGGACAAGATGCCCCTCCCTTGGGTTGGAACCGCTGCCTACGGCCGATCCTTGAGGATCCCCGCGGCGCGGGCCGCCGGGATCCACTTCGTCACGAACTCCTCCGTCACCCGGTCGTAGAACTCCACCGGGTCCGTCCCGTTGACCGACGGCACCGACGTCAGGCCCACGTTGTCCACCACCCGACCGGGCAGGTTATCCAGCACCGACAGGAACGAGGTGTTCGACCCGAGGCCAAGGAACTGCCAGAAGATCGGCAGCTTCGCTGCAGCGACCAGCCGATCCTGCGCAGCCTGCGCATACGCCGTCCCACCGTCCGTCTGGAACAGCACGAACACCGGCGGCTGACCCGACCGCAGCATCCCCTCCGACTTGGCGAACTTGACCACCGCGTCGATCACCGGGGAGTAGTCCGTACCGCCCATCTGTCGCGGCCGGGCCGTCGTCTGCGTGGTCGTGTTCGAGGTGACCCGGCCGCCGAAGAACCTGCGGCGAGCGGGTTGCGGGGCGTCCGAAGCCACCGTGTCGCCCTGCCGCCACCGGTCGATCACACCGGGATAGGTATTGGCGTCCACCGTGAACGGGTCGTACGCCTGGTGGTCGAACGGGAACACCTGAATCTGACCGTCGTCGTCCAACGGCAACGACAGGCCCATCACCCGCTCCGTCAGCTCCTGCACGTCCCCGCGGTCGTAGAACGGCCGCATCGAGGAGGAGTGGTCGAACACCAGGACCACCTGCGCCGTCACCTCACCGAGGTCGTGACCAGACGCTCGGGCCGTAGTGAGGTGCTTGAGCAGCGACACCGTTGCGTCGCCACTCCTCTTGCTCAGGTCTACCGCCACTGCTCCACCTCTCGTCCGTGGGCCACCCGTGGTTGACGTAGGTGACACAGCCTGTGTTCGGGTTGATCGTCTGCCACTGCCGCGCCCGGCGCCGCCGGGCACGGGCCTCCCAAGCCTGCTCCGCGCTCCACACCGCCATCTCCGCGAGCCACACGAGGAGGGCCGCGAACTGGGCGATGAGCTTGACCAGCAGCACCGCCAGTTGCGCGAGTCCGTCGCCTCCCCCGCCGCCGCCCTTCGGGACGAGGCGCCGAGCGGACCTCACTCGCGCTCCCCGCCGTGCAGGAGAGCGGCCAGCTCCCGCCGCTCGGCCAGGAGATCCTTGTACTCCGCCGCGCCCTGTTTGCGCGCGGTGTCGATCCGGGTCGTCAGCGTGGTCAGCTGGATGCGGCCACAGGCGCACCTCCAGTACTGGTCGGGGAGGGTTTCCCGGGCGGCGCGGGCTTCGTTCACCGCGTCGTTGAGTTGTAGCCCCCCATCGCCGCGCTCCACCAGGAAGCGGACGACGTAGCCCACCAGTTCGTCCTCGCAAGCCTGCAGGTGTTTGATGACGCTCATTGGGTTCTCCCTTGTGGTAGTGGTTGGTATGTCCATCGTATCGCGGGACGCGCCCCCAGTCAATTCCTTAGTGGGTCAGACGCCTCATGCAGGTCCCGGGATGCTCGCCAGAGCTCCTTGAGCATCGCCTTACTGATGGCCCGCTCCCCCCGCGCGGCGATGTGCGCCTTCGTCAGCGGCGACCCCACCGGCGCGGGCGGCTTGCCCTGCTTTGTGCACCGCGAGCACGGCTTGGAATGCAGGGCGCCCTCATAGTGCGCCTTGGTCGCCACGTACAGCTCGTAGTGCGGCGACTTCTTGCCCGTCTTGATCACGCTCTGCGAGATGTTCCACATCCGCATCCGGGCCGCCGACGACCACCCCGCCTTCTGCCCCTTCTGCTTGCGTGGCGCCACGCCGTCCGCGACGTCGAACCCGCAGTACTTCATCAATGCGGACACGGTCCGCGGGCAGTCGTCCCGTTCGTTCCAGTACGGGTCGCCGAGCGCCCCGAGTAGACGGCCAAACTGCTTCGGGCCGACCCCCATCGTGTGCCTGCCCCAGGTCTCCCACAGCGGGTGCGTCTTGAGCCGCGCTTCCAGCGCCTTGATGGCGGTGTGCTCGACACCACCCGGACCCTTGAGCCTGACCTGCTCCTTCCCGATCGGGATCTCCTTCGGCCCGATCTCGAACAGCAGATTACGCAGGGTCGTCACGTCGGGGTGGTCGTAGGGCAGCCCCTTCCCGAGAGAGACGCCCTTGTCGTCCTTCTCAGTCGTCGTAAGTTCCCAGTACCGGTTGGCGGTCGCTTTCCGAAGCTGCTCGACATCGTCCAGCGCCTGGGCCAGGCTGCCCAGGAATGCGTCCCGCAGGAAGGGTCCCCGGAGAGCGGAATCGCATTGGGGGGCGCAGCTGGCATGGCCCTCCGGGGACGTTGAGCTCCCGCCAGCACGGCACGGCTGGGTGTCGATGATCCGCTGGCTGGCGGGAGAGTTTGGACCCCGGAGGGCGACAGCCTGGTGGGTGACGGTACCGTCATGGCCCTCCGGGGTGGTTTGATCCCCGCCAACGGCCTTCTTTTGGGTGCCGCGCCCAGAATGGTCGGCGGGGAGGTCTGGGACAGCCGACAGACGCGGCCGGTCCTCGGGTACGCGGGCGGCGGTCACTGCATGATGCCCATGACGACGGACTCGGCCAGCGTGCGCACCGGGACCGGCCGATCCTCTGGCAATGCTTCGTACAGCGCGAACAGCCGTCCCGCCTCCTTCGCCATGCCCTCGGCCTGGCGAAGTCGTAGCTCGGCAGCGTACTTGAGGTCGGCGCGGGTCATCTCACCCAACGGCATGTAGCCGTGTTCGGTGGCGTACTGCTTGCGCAGCAGTTGAAGGTAGGCGTTGACGTAGGCGCGTTTCTGTGGGCTACGGAAGACCCGCCCGTCGTCGGCGATGTACCGCGGCTCCACTGGCGCGGGCGCGTCAGGGTCCGGTTCCTCATCCAGCTCCGGCTGATCCACGACGACGGGCTCCGGGTCGTCACCCAGTTCCGGCGGGATGGGGCGGCGACGGGCCTCGCCGATCTCTGCCCGGACGAACGCGGGCAGGGTGTCTCGCAGTGCGTGGCGCAGTGCGTCCACGTCCCGGCCGAGAATGCCAAGGACGTCACCGGTGACACGGTAGGGGTCGACACCCTCCTCTTCGTACTTGGCGATCAGGCGGCGGACCAGGTCGCTGGTGGATTCGGCCACGGTGGTCGTCATGGTGGGTTCCCTTCGGTTCGTAGCTCGGTGGTGGTCTTGCGACGGAACCAGGGGTCGTCTTCCGGGTCCACCACGTCCTCCAACGACGGGCGCTCGTCGAAGTCCTCCGGCTGCGTCGGGTTCTCCCCGATCCGCACCTCGTACGCACGCTCGGCCAACTGATCGTTCAGGTCACGGAAGTAGTTCGTCATGCTCACCCTCCGCTACCTCCTGCGGCGTCCACTGACCCCACTCCGGTCCGATCTCGCCCGTCGAGAACACGGCAGCGTAGGGGAAGTCCAGCACCCCAGGCGCCCCCCGCGGATCGTTCTCGACGTATCGCACACCGACGTACCGTCCGACGAAGTGGCCCTCCACGCAGCAGTCGCTCATACTGAGCCGGTAGACCCGACCGGGAATGAGCGCCTGGTCGCCGAATCGCTGGTCCGGCCGAACTTCCGACTGGCTCACGGGTCGATCGCCTCCCTCCGCACGGCACGGCGGATCGCCTCGTCCTCCCGTTCCGTCTGCGCGACCCGCTCCGCCGCCACGCACTCCGTGTTCACGCAGGCATACCCCAACGGGATCGCCTGCGCGTCGCCCGGCATGCAGGCGAAGGCGTAGCTGGCCACCATCGGCCGCTCGCAGCGCGGGCACTCGTGCAGCTCGTGGCGATTCATTCCGGGTCCTTGCGGCGGTACCAGGGGTCGTCCTCCGGCTCCTTGCGGCGAGGGTCGTAGCGGAGAGGGCGGCGGTGCAGGTGCATCCGCGGCGGCCGGTAGATGACCGTCTGGCTCTGCCTGCTTCGCGCCACCTCCTGACGCAGGTGCTTGACGCTGTCCGAGCTGGGTGGGTTCGGCACACGATGGACGCTCCAGCCGCCATCCCGCCTCTGCTCCCGCGCGTAGTAGGTCTTCGACCCGTCCGGGTTCGGCACGCTGATCAGCGACTGGGCGTCCATAGCCAGTGGTTTCTCGACGTACTCCCGGACCCACTCCTCCTCGACCCCAGCGTCCCGGAGCGACTGCGCCACCGACGGTGCGGCGGCGGGCTTGCTCGACGGTTCCTTGAGACGGGTTTCAAGCAGCCGGAAGGCACAGTTGGCGCCGACCACAATCGCCGCCAGCACGGCCAGAGCCCAGCCGAAGTAGGCCAATTCGCCTGGCATAACCAGCGACAAGACTGCGCCCGCAGACCCCAAGGACATCCACACGATGAGCGCCCATAGCCCACCCTCCTCCTTCGTCCTCACGAGTCGTCCGACCGATACCCGCCGCGCAGCGGCTTCTCGATGTACTCCCCGATCCACTCTTCATCCACGCCGTTCGACGGCGCTGCAGCCTTGCGCAGCGCCTGCGCCGGAGTCGAGGCTTCCTCTCGGGTCCTGTCCGGAGCGAGGGCGCGCAACTCCGACCGCCCGCGCATAAGGAACACGGCCGCCCACCCGATGACCATGCAGTTTGAGATGCTCGCAGCAGTCCAGGTCACGTAGACCCCGACCGGCGGAATGGTCGACGGGAGGCACAGGGCCAGGGTGTCGGTGACGACCGCGCACACCATCCACACCATCGCCTTCCCGAGCTTCTCGACCACGCTCGGCCCGTCGTCACGCATCACAGTGCCTCCGACCCGACCGGAACGTCGTCGTCGTCGTGACCCTCCGGCCCCCACGCGAGCTCGTCAACCCACTTCGTCAGCACCCACACGAGTTCGCCGTCGACGGGCCTGCTCTCCACGAACGCCTTCTTGGCCAGCCAGCCCAGCTGGGTCTCGATCTCCGGTGTGCCGCGGTGCAGGACCATCCCCAGCTCCTCGGCGGTCGCCCCGTCCGGCCAGTCGTCCTTGTCGGCGAGGGCCAGGAGCAGCACGATCGGCCGCTCCAACCAGTTCAGCCGCCGCTGCATGATCACGTCGTCCAGCAGCGACCCCGGTGCGGCCTCGTCCTCCGGCGGCAGCAGAAACTCTGACGCCTCCTTCACTAGGCGCTCCGTGATGTCCCGGACCGTCAGGGTCCGGGACCTGCGCAGGGACTCGATGAGCTCACTCATTCGATGCTCCAGGGTTCGGGTCCGGCGTGTCGCGGACGAGCCGGATCGGCCCGGCGAGCTGGACGAGAGTGACCCCGGCCAGGCCGGGGTTCGACTCGATGATGCTGACCCAGGTCGGTTCCGCCTTCTCCCACCGAATGCCGTAGCAGTCGACAACAACAGTGCCTTCGGCGCAGGCGGCGAGGTCGCCCCCCGACAGTGGGCGGTTGAACGCCGGATGCGCGGACGATGCGTCGGTCATCGGTCAGCCCTCCTGCTCGCGCAGGGCCAGCCGCCGGGCGGTCACCCGGGGTGGACGGGTGCGGTGCGGCCGGGCGGCGTTGCTCCGGCGCAACTCCTGCACGAACCTCAGATGCTCCGGAGCGTAGCGCGCCTTCGGGGCCTGAGGCTGCCGGGTCTTGGTGGGCATGGGATTCCTCCTTGTGTGGTTGGTGTGGTGACTCCATCATAGCGCGTGCCGCGCCTACTCGGCAAGCCCCGTTACCTCGAATGTTCCCTTGAGGACGGCACCCGTCGACTCGCTCCAGATCTCCCACCGCTGCGCATTGACCAGCGCCGGTGCGGCGAACACGCCAGGCCCGGTGGACTGGCACTCGTGACGCTCGCCGTCCGCGTCGATCAGGAACAGCCGCGTCCGCTCCGCCGGGTCGATGGCCGGTGCCGGGGTGCCGGTGTGCAGGCTGCACCTGATCGTGTTCACGGTCCAGTTGAGGCCGCATTCCATCAGCCGCGGCGGGATCCCGCCATCCCTGCTCACCGCTCCACCGAAACAGCGACCCGGAACCGCCGAGCCGGGTCGGGCCACGCACTGGACCCGACCAGAAGCTGCACCGTCGACCCGCCGACGCCGTCGACCCGGTCCCGGACGAACGCCAGCGCCTCGTCCAGGCTGGAGAACGCGGCCCGATGCACGGTCGTCGTGGTCTCAGTCGGCGCCACCGCCGTCTCCCTTCCGTTGCTGCCTATTTCTCCAGCCACAGGCCCAACTCTGCGGCCAATCCCGCGAGCGCGCCAGCCTCGTACCGACTCGCCTTGACGGCCTCGAACAGCACCGGGTCCTGGCGGCACTCAGCGAGTATGGTCCACGTCCTCACGGCCGCATGGGCGAGCCGCTCGGCCACATCGTCCGGCGTGAGCGGGTCGCTGGTGGATAGACGTTTCATGGCAGCATTCCCAACTCTCGCTCGATCACGGCGAGGGCACGGGTGTAAGCGACCGTCTCCCCAGCCGTGCACGCGACCACCACGACGGCCACCGTCGGGTCTTGCGACTCGACGTTCAGTCTGCGATCCGCCTCGTTCTGTAGCTGCTGCAGCTGCGTGCGCACGTTCAGCAGCGGCGCCAGTGGCTCAGTCATCGGTCGGTCCCTGCGTTGCGAGGCGCGCGTACTTGCGGTCCGGCGGATACATGGCGCCCACCTCGTATCCGTCGTGACTCTCCGTCGACCGGAGCGTCCTTGCGAAGGTCACAGCCGTCTCGTGATCAGCGAACGGCCCGAACCACATGTCGTGGTCCTGCCGAGGGTCGAGGGCGAGGTACCCGTCGCCGTCGGTGACCCACGGGAACCGACGCGCGGACCACGCCACCATGTACGGGCCGTCCATCAGTACACCTCCTCCACGTCCGCGATGCCCAGCTGGTCATCGTCCGAGCTGCGGGTCGTTCGGGTCATCAGATCGTCGTCCCCGAATCGCACCTCCACCCACGCGACGGACGAGCTGCCATCCTCGTAGTACCGCTCGCGTAGCCAGTCGATCAACGCGCACCGCCGATGCCACCCCTCTTCCGAGCCCGGCCACCCCTCCCCGGAGCCGTCCGGGGCCACCAGGAACGAGCGGTAGGCGTTCATGGTTTCCTCGGTGATATTGCTGACCGTGCAACCCAACTCGACCGCCTTCGCATGCGCCTCGGCCAGCACCTCCGCGTTCCACGACGTCAGCACGATTGCGTGGTGCCGGGTGTAGCTCATCCGATCCCCTGCGCGGCGGCGTGCGCGGCGTACTGGACCCGGTAGCTGTACGGCCGGGGGTCCCAGACGCTTCTGATCGCCTGCCCGAGCGTGAGTCGTGGCTGCGGCTGACGCTCGACCGTGAACCATGAGGGGCACCGCTCGCCGCGGTCTGCCCGGCCGCGGAGCGCCAGCATG
>Ga0070663_100001211_pt1 | contig 14152 bp, 12 predicted proteins | sample KBSC63metaG_FD_65646 | JGI IMG/M metagenome (GOLD analysis project Ga0070663, IMG submission 65646) | Corn rhizosphere microbial communities from Kellogg Biological Station, Michigan, USA - KBS C6-3 metaG | ecosystem: Host-associated > Plants > Roots > Rhizosphere > Soil ...
CGCGCTGCGGCGTTGCTCCTCGCTTGTGTGGCTCGCCACACGGCGCTCGGAGCGCCTTGCATCGCATCCCGCCCCGCGCCCACAAAACGGGAAATTATTCCGGGCCATGTCCTTATCCGTTGCGAAAGATAAAGCTGTACGCGTTGAGTGCCGGCACGCCGCCCAGATGAGCGTAGAGCACGCGCGACCCTTCGGGGAATTCACCCCTTCGCACCATGTCGATCATCCCGTGTGCGGACTTGCCCTCGTACACGGGGTCGGTCAGCATCGCCTCCTGGCGCGCGCACAGGCGGATCGCATACAGCGTGCCTTCGTTCGGCAGTCCGTACTCGGGGCCGCCGTAGCGCTCGTCGAGCACGATGTCTTTGTCGGTGATGGGCCGGCCCAGCTCCACGAGCTCCGCGGTGTGCCTGGCAATGCGCAGGATCTGCGCGCGTGTTTGTGCGGGCTTGGCCGAGGCGTCGATGCCGATGACGCGGTCCGCTCGGCCGTCGGCAGCGAAGCCCACGACCATGCCTGCCTGAGTGCTACCCGTCACCGAGCACACGACGATGTAATCAAACTTGAAGCCGAGTTCGGCTTCTTGCTGGCGCACTTCTTCCGCAAAGCCGACGAAGCCCAGGCCCCCCAGTGGATGCTCCGAGCAGCCCGCAGGAATGGGGAATGGCTTGCCGCCTGCACGCCGAACATCCCCCATCGCCCGTTCCCAGCTGGGCCGGATGCCGATGTCGAAGCCGGCTGCATCCAGTCGCACGTCGGCGCCCATGATGCGTGACATCTCGATGTTGCCCACGCGGTCGTATACCGCGTCGGAGTAGTTGACCCAGTTCTCCTGTACAAGCACGCACTTCAAGCCCAGGTGCGCCGCCACCGCGGCGACCTGCCGCGTCTGGTTGGATTGGATGCCCCCGATGGACACCAGCGTGTCATAGCCGCCCGCCAAAGCCTCGGGGATCAGGTATTCCAGCTTGCGCGTCTTGTTGCCGCCGAATGCGAGTGCGCTGTTGCAATCCTCGCGCTTGGCATACAGGTCGACCTTTCCGCCGAGGTGAGCGCTGAGGCGCTTCAAGTGCTGGATGGGTGTCGGCCCGAACGTGAGGGGATGGCGCGGGTACTTGGCGAGGTTCATGTCGCTATTCCGGTGGAAGAAATGGCGTTCATGCTATTGCGATGACGACGCAATGAGGTTGCGAAAATGCATGAAGTTCATAACCTGCGTTGACAGAGAATGTTCAAAAAACTCGCCTGATTTCGCAAAGACCATGAATAGCAGAATAAAAGTGCGTCGACCGAAGAAGGCTTTCACCTCGCCGCTGGACCTGGACCGCGTTGATCGCGCCATCCTGCGTTCCCTGCAGCGCGATGCGTCCGTATCCAACGTGGCACTGGCGCAGAAGGTTCATCTCAGCCCGGCGGCATGCCTGCGCCGGGTCGAGCGGCTCAAGGCCATGGGCCTGGTGCGGCGCGTGGTCGCGCTGCTCGACCCCGTGCAGCTGGGTCTGGGCATGCTGGTCGTCATCGGCGTGGTGTTGGACCGATCCACGCCGGAGTCTTTCGCCAACTTCGAAAAGGCCGTGCAAAAGGTCCCGGGCTGCCTGGAATGCGTCGTGGTGACGGGCGAATTCGATTACTTCGTTACGATCCGGACCCAGGACAACGAATCGTTCAATCATCTGCACGCGACGGAGTTGCTCTATCTCCCCGCGGTCAGGCAGATTCGCACCTTCGTGGTCCTGAAGCAGGTGATGTCGACCACCGAGCTGCCGATCGGGTAGGCCACGGGGGTGCGCAGTAGTGCCGCGTGCATCCACCTCGAACGCCTGCCGGTCAGTACGGAGGAGCTGCGTATCACGCAGTTGCGCAGCGCGCTGTGCGCCAGCCAAGGCCCGGGGCCGGATCGCCGAGATGATGCTGCAGATCCCAGCGTATCGAACGCGGGAAAGACGTTGACATAGCCGGTCCGTCGGTCCTACCCTTCAAAGGTCGACGGCCTCGTGGACGCGTCCGCAAGAGACGGCGTCCGAGGCAACCATTCGGGCCGCCGGCAACGCATCCGGGTGATGCGAGGGAGAACGGAATGGGCCAAGAGCACGCGCTGGCCGCTCAGGCGCGCGCAACAACGCTGGTGTCGTCATGAGCAATGGCGCGCCGGACATCCTGCTGGTTGACGATAGTTCCACCGCGGCGGAGTTGTTTGTGCTCGGCGACGATGCAGAACCCGAGGGCGCATCAGGTCCGCTGCCTGGTGCAGTGTTTCACGCTATGTGGAACTTAATAAGACCCATGGGTTTGACCGCGTGGCGCGAACCGCAGCGATCCCGTGGTATCGCGAGGATTTGCAACGACGTCACTGGGCCAAAGACGCGGTCTTGTGTTCCGCATAGCGTGCTGCGCTAGTGCGCAAAGGGGTTGGCCAGATGGATAAGAAGGCACGGCAGCCGAACATGCCTCTTGAGCGAACTGTCGAGGCGAACGTTCCTGCGTTCCTTGAAGCCGCGCCCGACGCGATGGTCATCATCGGCCAGGACGGCCGAATCCTGCTCGTCAACGGACAGGCGCAGAGGCTGTTCGGCTACGAGCGATCCGAGCTCGTGGGCAAGCCAGTGGAGGTATTGGTTCCGTCCCGCTACCGGGACAAGCACCCGGCGCATCGCGCCGGTTACTTTGCTGGGCCGCGTCTACGCCCCATGGGTGCGGGAGCGGACCTGCATGCCGTTCGCAAGGACGGGAGCGAGTTCCCTGCGGAAATCAGCCTTGGCCCGGTCGAGACCCCTCAGGGCGTCCTCGTCACGGCTGCGATTCGAGATGTGACCGAGCGGAGGAAGGTCGAAGCGAAGTTTCGGGGCTTCCTGGAGGCTGCGCCGGACGCCGTGGTGATCGTCAATCGAGACGGTGACATGGTGCTGGTCAACTCGCAGACCGAGAAACTCTTCGGCTACCCGCGGGCCGAGCTCATCGGCAGGCCAGTGGAGGTGCTCGTTCCCGAGCGTTTTCGCGGTGTGCATCCGGGGCACCGGCGCAACTACTTTGCGCAGCCGAGGGTTCGCTCCATGGGTTCTGGCCTTGAGCTCTACGGCCTGCGCAAGGACGGCACGGAGTTCCCGATCGAGATCAGCCTGAGCCCGCTCGAAACCGAAGAAGGGTTGCTCGTCGCCAGCGCGATTCGCGACATCACTGAGCGCAAGCGGGCCGAGGACAAGTTCCGCGGCCTCCTGGAGTCGGCGCCGGACGCGGTCGTGATCGTCAACAGGTACGGCACCATCGTGCTCGTCAATGCCCAGACCGAGAAGCTGTTCGGCTACCCACGGCAGGCGCTTCTCGGAGAGCTGGTCGAGAAGTTGATCCCCGAACGCTTCCGCTCCCACCATCCGAAGCACCGAGCGGACTTCTTTGCCTCGCCAAAGGTGCGGTCGATGGGCTCGGGGCTGGAGCTCTTCGGCCTGCGCCAGGATGGCACCGAGTTCCCGATCGAGATCAGCCTGAGCCCGCTCGAAACCGAAGAGGGCACGCTTGTTTCGGCCTCGATTCGTGACGCCAGCGAGCGCAGAAAGGCCGAGGAGAAGTTTCGAAGCCTCCTCGAGTCGGCGCCCGACGCAATGGTCATCGTCAACAGCGAGGGCAGAATCCTGCTCGTCAACGCCCAGACCGAAAAGCTCTTCGGCCATGGCCGCGGGGAGCTGGTCGGCCAATGGGTCGAGATGCTCATGCCGGAGCGATTTCGCAAGCAACACCCGGCACATCGGGCGGGGTTCTTTGCGGATCCAAGAGTGCGTGCGATGGGTTCAGGGCTTGAGCTGTTCGGCGTCCGCAAGGACGGCCGAGAGTTTCCGATCGAGATCAGCCTTAGTCCCATCGGGAGCGACGAGGGCATCATCGTTTCGGCCGCGATCCGCGACATCACAGAGCGCAAAAAGGCGGAGGACCGGTTCAGGAGCCTGCTCGAGTCGGCACCCGACGCGATGGTCATCGTGAACCGGGATGGCTGCATCGTGCTGGTGAACACGCAGACGGAAAGGCTCTTCGACTATCAGCGCACCGAGCTCATCGGAAAGCCCGTTGAGGTTCTCGTCCCCGAGCGCTTTCGCGACGGACATCCCGGTCACCGGACGCGCTACTTCGCCGATCCCCAGACCCGCTCCATGGGCTCGGGACTGGAGCTTTGGGGGCGACGGCGAGACGGTCGTGAGTTCCCAGTGGAGATCAGTCTGAGTCCCTTGGAGACCGATGGGGAAATCCTCGTTTCCAGCACCATTCGAGACGTTTCGGAAAGAAAGAAGGCCGAAGAGCTTCGCGCGCAGCTGGCTGCCATCGTCGATTCGTCCGATGACGCGATCATTGGCAAGAGCCTGGACGGCACTATCCGCAGCTGGAATGGCGGCGCCCAGCGTATCTTCGGCTATGGCCCGCAGGACATGATTGGCAAGTCGATCTCATTGCTCCTGCCCCCCGGCCGGCAAGGAGAAGAGCCTGCCATCATCGAGTGCCTCAAGAGAGGAGAGCGTGTGCAACCCTTCGAGACGGTGCGCCGCCGCAAGGATGGGCGTGACATCGATGTTGCCGTGACGATCTCTCCGATTCATGACTCGCGCGGGCATGTCGTCGGGGCTTCGAAAGTGGCGCGCGACATTTCCGATCGCAAGCGTGCAGAGGAGGCCATTGCCCGCGCCAAGGAGGCCACGGACGCCGCCAATCGCGAGCTCGAAGCGTTCAGCTATTCGGTGGCACACGATCTGCGTACGCCTCTGCGCGGCATCGATGGCTTCAGCCAGGTGCTGCTGGAGGACTACTCCGCGAACCTCGACGAGGAGGGGCAACGTTACCTGCGACGCGTGCGTGAATCAGCGCAGCACATGGCTCAGCTCATCGATAGCCTGCTTTCGCTGGCCCGGGTCAACCGCGGTGACCTGCGACACGAGCGAGTCGACCTGAGCGGCCTCGCACATGCCGTCGCCGAGCGCCTGAAGGGCTCGCAACCTGACCGCAGTGTCGAGTTCCTCATCGAAGATGGATTGACGGCCGTGGGCGATGGCCGACTCCTTGGCGTCGCGCTCGATAACTTGCTTGGCAACGCGTGGAAGTTCACGCGCGACCAGCCCAGTGCCCGCATCCAGTTCGCATCGACGCGGCAAGATGGCCGGTCGGCCTTTTGTGTCAACGACAACGGTGCCGGCTTCGACATGGCCTACGTGTCCAAGCTCTTCGGCGTGTTCCAGCGACTGCATTCGTCGAACGAGTTCGAGGGGACGGGCATCGGCCTGGCCACCGTCCAAAGAATCGTCCATCGCCACGACGGACGCATCTGGGCCAAAGGCAAAGTGGCAAGCGGGGCCGCCTTCTACTTCACATTGAACGAAAGGGCTCAACGAGCATGAACGAAGAGCACGTGATCCTGCTGGTCGAGGACAGCTCAATCGACGAAGAGTTGACCCTGCGCGCGCTCAAGAAACACAACATCGGCAACAGGGTGGTCGTTGCACGCGACGGATCGGCTGCGCTCGACTACCTGTTTGCGCAAGGCAGCTTTGCCGGGCGCGATGCCGGAAAGGTTCCGCAGATCGTCCTGCTGGACCTCAACCTTCCCAAGATCAGCGGACTTGAGGTCTTGCGCGCGATCCGAGCCGATGAGCGGACCAGGCTCATCCCTGTGGTCATCCTGACGTCCTCGAAAGAGGACAGGGACTTGCTGGGCGGCTATGAGTCCGGTGCCAACAGCTACATTGTCAAGCCGGTCGACTTCATGCAGTTCGCCGATGCCGTGCAGCAGCTGGGGGTGTACTGGCTGGTGCTCAACCAGCGGCCACCCAGGGGCGATGTTTGAGCCAGATCGGCAAACCGCCTTGCGACGAGACCTTGATTCTCTTTGGCGCGAAGGGCGCGGTCTGCTCGAGCGCGGCGCGGCGGTGGACGCTGGTGGCGGCGGTTCTCGGCTCCAGCATGGCCTTCATCGACGGCACTGTCGTCAATGTGGCGCTGCCGCAGCTGCAGCGCGAGCTCAATGCAACGGCGTTCGACGCGCAGTGGGTGATCGAGTCGTACGCGCTGTTTCTCGCATCGCTGCTGCTCGCTGGCGGAGCGCTCGGCGACACATTCGGTCGACGCCGCATCTTCATGATCGGTGCAGCCCTCTTCACCGTAGCCTCAGTGGGGTGCGGGCTGTCCGTCAAGGTTGGCGAGCTGATATTTGCTCGCGCGATCCAGGGCATCGGGGCTGCCATGCTCGTTCCCGGCAGCCTTTCACTCATCAGTGCTGCGTTTCCTGAATCACAGCGTGGTGGTGCCATCGGAACGTGGTCAGCGTTCAGTGGCATTACCGCGGCCGTTGGGCCGGTCATCGGCGGTTTCCTCGTCGATCACTATTCGTGGACCTGGGCGTTTCTCGTCAACGTGCCGATGGGTATTGCGCTGCTGTCGATCTGCCTGTGGAAAGTCCCGGAAAGTCGCGGCGCCTCGTCCAAATCACCCGTGGACGTGGCCGGCGCAGTGCTGGCCACGGCTGGACTTGCCGGCATTGTGTTCGCGCTCATCGAGGCGCCTCGCCGCGGCGGGTCAGCTGCCGCGGTCTTGGGTGCAGGGGTAGGAGGCGTCGTTGTACTCATCATGTTCATTCGCGTGGAGGCAAGACGCCGCTCGCCGATGCTGCCGCTCAAGCTGTTGCGCATCCGCAGTTTCGCAGGCGCCAACCTGTTGACCTTGCTCCTCTACGCGGCGCTGGGCGGCGGGCTGTACTTCTTTCCGCTCAACCTCATTCAGGTTCAAGGCTACGGCGCTACCGCTGCCGGCGCGGCGCTGCTTCCCTTCATTCTCATCATGTTCATCCTATCGCGCTGGGCAGGCCAACTGGTCGATAGGGTTGGCTCGAAAATCCCGCTCGTCGTCGGCCCTTGCATCGCCGCGGCCGGTTTTGCTCTCTTTGCCTGGCCGAGCATCGGCGGCAGCTACTGGGAGACGTTTCTGCCCGCTGTGTGCGTGCTCGGCCTGGGCATGACGGTCACGGTCGCGCCGCTGACCACGACGGTCATGAATTCCGTCGGAGCCGAGCTGGCAGGTGTCGCGTCGGGCGTCAACAACGCGGTATCGCGCACAGCCGCACTGCTCGCGATCGCGGCCTTCGGCGGGGTGATGAACTGGGCCTTCGATTCCGCGTTGAGCGACCATCTCGCGAGCATCGATGCCCCGGCTCAGGTTCTCGCGTCCATCGAGGCGCAGCGTCAGAGACTCGCAGGGCTCGTCGTCCCGGGCGACCTTGACGAGGCGACGTCGGCGGCGTTGAGGCAGGCGGTCAAGGAATCATTTGTCATCGGCTATCGCTGGGTGATGCTGCTGTGTTCGGCACTGGGGCTGCTCAGCGCAGTGAGCGCGTGGCTGTTGATTGAGGATCAGCGCAAGGTGCATGAAGGGTGACGGAGGTGGATGAACGAGGCCATCGACTTCAATGGCCGCAGCCCTCACCCCAACCCTCTCCCAAAGGGAGAGGGAGCAAGTGCGGTTGAGAAATGCGATTTCAAAGACATGCGTCCTTCAGCTCAGCGTCTGTCGATCAAGCAAGCAGCGCAATCGGAATATGACTTTGCGGCAGAGGTGGATCGAAACGATGCCGGGTGGTCTTGAACGGCAGCAGCTCACGCCGGGTGGCAATCGCCATGACGCGCTGCACGTCGAACGGGACGTTGCTGCGCCAGCAGCGCACCGCCACGCGGCGGTCGTCATAGACCAGTGGCACGCAGGGCAGTCGCCGCAAGCCCAGGAGCTTCGCGGCCTGCAGGCGGTGATTGCCATCCATGACCAGACCGGTCCGCGATTCGATCGGCACAGGGACCAGCCAGTGGCCTTGCCGGCGAATCGTCGTGGCCAAGTGGTGAACCTTCTCTTCATCGACCTGTTCCGTTGCCTGGAAAAGCTCGATCGGCCGGATGGCCACGACATACGGTTCTGTTTCCATCATTCGCCTGTCTTCCATGCGATCGACCCTTTCTCCAGCGACGCGATGCCCACTGCCTCACGGCGGCTGGACACACTTGTCACTCGATGAAAGCGCAGCAGCAATTGGATGGCCGTCGCAGCCAGCCCGGCGATGAGGCCCAGCCACAGGCCCGTGATGCCAAGCCCCCAGTGCAGCCCGAGCAGCCAAGCGGCGCAAAGACCGATGCCCCAATAGCCGAACAGCGTGCGAACAAAGGCGCTGCTGGTGTCGCCCACGCCGCGAAGCAGACCCATGGCAATGTTCTGGCTTGCATCGAAGAACTGCAGCAAGGCAGCCAGCCATAGCAGCGGCAGGGCGACCGTGAGCAGGGCCGCGGTGCTTGCACTGTCGCGCACGAAGGCGCGGAGGACGAGTTGAGGCACCGCGAGGTAGAACGTCGCGACGCCGGCCATCGCTATCCACCCGATGCCCAGGCCAGTCCAGCCTAGTCGACGCGTGGTGGCAAGGTCATTGCGTGCCCACGCCGGGCTGATGCTGATCGACACGGCATGCGAAATGCCGACGGCGACCATGAAGACCACGTAGACCGCCTGATTGACCACTGTGTGCGCGGCCAGTGCCGTTGCACCTAGCGTGCCGGCCAGGAGAGCCAGCACTGAGAAGAAGCCTGCCTCGGATCCATAGGTGGCGGCCACGGGCAGGCCCAGACGAAGCGTGCGCCACAAGGTCTCGCGAGGTGCACCCCAGAAGCGTAAGGAGAGCACTGGAGCGACCGAATCGTCGCGCCGTGCGAGAGCGAAGAATGCGGCGAACGATGCTGCGTTCACGAGCGTCGACGACAAGGCCACGCCAACCAGGCCGAGGGGCGGGATGCCCCAGCCGCCATCAATCAACACGAGGTTGAGCGCGATGTTGACGGCGACGGACCCAAGCGTAACCGCCAGCAGAGGCCCGGGCTTGCGCAAGCCTACCGTGATGTTGCGCAGTGACTGGAACCACAGCATGGGAATGATCGCCGGCGCGGCGACTGCAAGGTAGCGAGCACAGCGTTCTACAACTGCGCTTTCCTGGCCGAGCAGCAAGAGCAGCGGGCCAGCCATGGTCATCACCGCCCAGGCCAACAGGCCCGCGATTGTCGATACAGCAAAGCTCGCCCGCGACAAGTCGCGGATCTGCTCGGTCGCCGCGCTCCCGTCCTGCGTGGCCGCGGCGATCAGATTGCCGGTCGGCGTGACAAGACCGACCCCCATCGTGCGCAGCAGGTTGAACAACGTGAGTGCCAGCCCGCCGGCAGCAAGCTCGAGTGCGCCCATTCGCCCAAGCATCACCACGCTCGTGGTGCCCAGCGCGACCTGCGCCAGTTGCGTGAGCACGAGCGGCCCGGCCAACGCGCCGATGTGCGCTGCATCAGCCCGCCATTGGCCCCTGCTCATGCCCTCACCGCCACGCCTGCCGTCAATTGCTCCATCAAGGCATCGAGTTCCCCGTCGATCGCCGGATCGATCAGTCCACGCTCGTTCATCCACTCGTCGTTGAACACTGTGTCGAGGTACTTCTCGCCCCCATCGCAAACCAGCACGACGATGGTGCTCATCGGCGGCGCGACTTCAGCGCGCTTGAGTGCCTGGTAGAGCACACCGCCTGCCGAGCCGCCCAGCAGCACACCGCGCGTGCGAGCAAAGTAGCGGGCGGTGTTGAAGGCCTGCGCATCACTCACCTTCAGTCCTTCGTCAAGCAGGCGGAAATCGACGAGCTCGCCGATCTCCGCGCCTTCGGGCGTGCCGGTTCCGGACTGGTAGTACGGTGCACCGGGACCGCCGAAAGCAATCGAGCCGACAGGTTCCACGCCGATCACGCGCAGCGAAGGCAGGCGTTGCTTCAGCTCGCGCGCCGTGCCGAACAGCGAGCCGCCCGTTCCCACCGCGCCGACCAGGTGCGTGATGTCGGCGCCGAGCGCCTGCTCGAGTTCGTCGGCCACCGCTCGGTAGCCGTTGGCGTTGGCAGGGTTGTTGTGCTGCTCGGTCCAGTAAGCACCTTGCTCCGCGGCAATGCGTTTGGCGAGCGCCTCACGATCGGCGGTGGCTAGTGTCGCGTCAAGCCTCAAGTGTCGGTTGATCGCGCCGCTGTCGGAGTGCAGTGCAAGGCGCGCCGACGAGTCATGGCCGTCACTATGGCGAGGAGGCGCAACGCTGCAATGCGCTTCGACAGCAAGCGAGCAGCCGACACTTGAGGCTTGACGCGACACTAGGCCATCTCCCGGTTCCTCGTTGACGTAGAGCAGTTCCGCGCCGAAGGCTTGCATGGCCCTCAGCTTGTCCTTGGATGCATGGTGATCGACCACCGCGGTGAAGCGGTAGCCACGCTCGGCAGCCAGCAGCGCGAGCCCCATTCCGGTGTTGCCTGAGGTCGATTCGATGACCCAGCCGCCGGGTTTGAGCAGCCCCTGCGCCTCGGCCTCGTCGAGCATCTGGCGCGCCATGCGAATCTTGGCGGTGCCGGTCGGGTTGAATTGCTCGAGCTTGAGCAAGACGCGTGTTCCGAAACGCGTGGTCAGCAGCTCCATCAGCGGTGTGTGCCCGATGAGGTCGGAGGTGCGGGCGGCGATGGGCGACTGAATTTGCAGTGGGTGGCGGTCCATGATGTTGATCTTCCTTAGATGAGGTGAAGGTCTTGAAGTGGCGCGACGCTGTCGAGCCGCCAGCGAGGGTGTTGTTCGCCGTCGAACTCGATCGCGACCTTGTGAGGCAGCGGAAGGTCGTGAAACGGCGATTCGTTCGAGTCCATCTGATAGCCGGCGGTGTTCAAGTACACGAGCACGTCGCCCGGCGATGGGCGGCGCGGCAGGCGCAGCTTTCGCCAGCTCACCATGTCGCTGTCCAGGCAGCTGGTGCCGGCCACGCAGGCGATGTACGGTGCGGCGTCGGAGGGGAAATCACTACCACCAAGCAGCACCGGGTCTGGCAGGTACTCGCTGTTGAACCACTGCTCCGACATGCTGAAGCTGGTGCCTTCTACCGTGAGGACGCCATAGCCCTCAGGCCGGTCCTTCACCCCCTGCACACGGAACAGCGTGATACCGGCCTGGTCCAGCAAGGAGCGTCCGGGTTCGATCAGAAGGCGGATGCTCTCGCGTCTCAGGCACTTCGATAGGGTGTTGCCCGTGTCGCTCTTGCAGGCAAGCACTGCCGCCAACATGTCAGCGCCGTGGGATTGCGAGGCATAGGGGTAGAAGCTGTCGAAGGTCTTGCCCGCGTGGTAATGCTCGGCACGCTGCTGTGCTTCGAAGTCGCGCCATGCGGCTGTGTCGACATAGCGCACCGCGAAGCCACCGCCGATATCGATGCAGTCAGCACGAAGACCCAGGCTGCGCGCATCCAGGCAGCGGGCCAGCAGCTGGTGTGTTGCCTCAGCGCGTTCGCCAGCAGAGTAGCCGTTGAGGTGGAATGAAAAGCCTTCGAGGGCGAGATGTGCCTGTCTTGTCTGGCAGATGCCCAGTGCGTGGTCGAGTTCTGGAGTAGTCATGCCAAAGCGGCTGCGTGGTTGCGAATCCGGCCGCCAGCGCAGCAGCACGCGAGCGCCGCGCTGTTCAGATGTGGCGACCTCGGCATATGCCTGCAGCTCTTCGAGGCTGTCCACGGCCAGAAGGCAATGCTGTCGAATTGCCAAACGCATCAGAGCAGGATGTTTTGCGGGGCCGGAGATGCCGATCACGCGCCCAGGCACGCCAGCGCCAAGCGCCTGCGTCAACTCTTCAGCGCTCGCGGCATCGACACCAAGTCCCAGTTGAGCGCAGGCGTTGACCAGGCAACGCGCCTTGTTGGCCTTCTTTGCATACATCACCAAGCCGTCGACACCCGTACGTCGCAGGCAGTTCGAGAACGCGACGGCGTTTTGCGCAAACACCTGGGGCAGCATCAAGTGCAAGGGCGAGCCAAGTCCATTCAAGAGGTCGCGCAGCAAGCCCGGATGTCCTTCGAGAAGGCGCTGGACCAGTGGATGCTGAAGCGCAGGCAGCAGCGGTGCGGCTTGCAAGCAAGCGGTCGATTCGGGCATGGCGTTCACCACAGTTCGACTTCCTGGCCGAGGCCTTGCGCCAGCGCACGTTCGGCGAGCAACCGGCCGAGTGCGATGTCGGTGACCACCATGCCACTGTTGTATGCAAAGACACGATCGCTGGCGCGCTGGCGGCCAGGCTTCGATCCGGTGAGAATCTGCGGCAGTTCGGCATCCACTGCAGGCAGCTCGTCGTCTATTGCCAGGTCCGTGCCCGTCACGCGCATCTGCTCTTCGCTGGTCGCGACACGGTAGTCCGCACTGTGCAGTGCCTGCTTGGATATGCCATAGCCGACCAGGATCGTGAGTACGCCGGGGCGAAGCCATTCAGCCTCCACGCTCCCCGATGAGGATGGCCCGGCGGCGCCGATCACGATGTCGGCATCGTGGGCCGCGCGTTGCAGGTTGCGCGATACCTCGACCCGGCGAAGCGGGTGGTGATGGTGCATTTGTGTCAACACGGCATCGATACCTGCAGTGTGATGTCCGTGCACGATCAGCCGCTGCAGATTCGGCATTGCCTGCACGAGAAAAGGCAGGGCCATGCGACCTTGCACACCGCTGCCAACGACCAGGACCGTGCGCGCATCGGGCCTGGCGCAGGTTCGCGCGATCAGTGCCGTAGCCGCAGGCGTGCGCAGGCTGCCCACCAAGCTGCAATCCATCAGCGCGATTGGGTGGCCGAGGCGATCGTCGTACAGCGTCAACGTGGTGTAGTAGCGCTCATCGGCCTTGTCGCCTTCGGGGCCGAACTTGTATGAGGTCTTGAACGCAACGGTCTCGCGCTCGCCGTCCCTGCCGAGCATGGCGTAGGCGACGGAGCGTCCGTCCTGCGGCTTCACCGTGAGCTTGGCCGGGTTGGCGGAGCGTCCCTCGGCGCAAGCGCGATAGGCGCCTTCGACGACGCGAAGCACCTCGTCGAGATCAAAAGCTAGCGAGGCGAGGTCGCGCTTGCTGAAGACGCGCAGGCTTGCGCCTGCCTTGAAGGCATGGGTGGTTGACATGGAGACCTCTTAGACGATGTGGCGGGCGACCGCGTGCTCGCGGTAGGGCATGGAGCCGCGCAGGTTCAGGGTGACGTTGACGCGCCTGAGCCATCGATGGCGGGGCCCGTAGTTGGGTTGGTAGACCGAGCGGCCGTGCACCGCGCGCTTGTTGTCGATCCACAGCATGTCGCCCGGCTCCATGACCACCGATACCTTGTGTTCGTTGAAGCGATCAATCAGCCAATCGAAAGCCGCCTGCGCCTCGTGGTCACCAGGGATGGCCTCCATGTAGGCCTCGTCGACCTGGATGAACGGACGCTGGCGCGAGCCGCTGAGCGCCGGCACAGGCTGCGGGTTGGCGTACATGCGTCGAATGCGCTCGAAGGCATCGTCGTCCAGCCGCCAATGAGAGCTGACGTTTTGGTCCGGCAGGTGCGAGGTATCGGGCAGCACGACGAAGCGCGGCGCAGACAGCACGGCCCACATGTCATCCGGCACCTCGATGTCGTCGATGGCCGACAGAATGGTTTCGGCGCGCTCTTCGTTGCGGTAGCAGACGATGGAGAGGAAGTCGCAACGATGGTCGTGAAAAGCTTCCTCGTTGTGCCACACCAGCGTGACGCTGCTGCCTCCGCCGAGTTGCTCGGCGCGCTCCTTTTCAATCGGGACGATGTGCCGCAGGAAGCGCCCGTTCTCCTGCGTGCGCCAGCCGAAGATCTCGCCCAGCGCCGACGTGAGCAGGCATTGCGCGATTTCTTCGCGAAGCGTGGGCGGGTTGCGCCATGTCGCGTCCCAGTGCGCGGGCGACGGACCGATGCGGCTGTCGTCCACCGGCACGCCGCGTATCAGCACTGCGGCACACGGCAGGTGCAGTTGCTTGAAGCGATGAGCCAGCTCTCGCAGAGGACGGGGCAGCTCTTGCGCTGCCAGGGCGCAGGCATCGGCGAACTCCGCCGTCTCGACACTTCCGAAAGTCTTCGCCATGTCGTCGACGAGCTGCTCAACGCCAGCGCATTCGCGCGGTGTCAGCGGGTGCACGTGGATCGATGTGCGCTGCGGCGCAATCGCGTATTGGGTCATCGGTTCTTTTCCCGTTGCTGCTTGGACGGGGTCATCCTAAGTCATAGAATGAGAATGATTCGCATTTGCCTCAAACCAAACATGGAGATCGAATGAAGACAGTCATGGCCGT
>Ga0070663_100001214_pt1 | contig 14143 bp, 10 predicted proteins | sample KBSC63metaG_FD_65646 | JGI IMG/M metagenome (GOLD analysis project Ga0070663, IMG submission 65646) | Corn rhizosphere microbial communities from Kellogg Biological Station, Michigan, USA - KBS C6-3 metaG | ecosystem: Host-associated > Plants > Roots > Rhizosphere > Soil ...
CCTAGATTCGGCAGTTGACGAGGGTCCAGAGCGGCGGAACGCAAGCACTGGCGCGGGTTTCAGGCCAGTTTCCGCGTCTGCGGAGCAGTTCCAAAAAGGTGAAGCCGCCCAGATCGAAAAGGCCAAGGCAGAACAAGTACTTGGCTCCCATCTAGCAAGTCCAACTGCGTTTTCTGGGGTCATTGCAGTGTGGGCAAAGCGCAGCGTGTCCGCGGTCGTCATTCGAACCAGATCGACAGTCCGCGTGGCCGCCTTCGGCAGGCTCAGGATGCAAGGGCCCTCGTTTTGCCGTTTTGCCCACCCTGGAAGGCACTGACGGATTGCCCCCTCTCCCCCTCGGGGGAGAGGGCTGGGGTGAGGGGTGGTCAGAAAAGTGGAATCGTTTGCCTGTCACCTCACCCTCACCCCGACCCTCTCCCTCGCCGGGAGAGGGTGACCACCTCAGAGGCTCAGAGTTTTTCTATCGTGCCCGAGCAGCACGTCAAAAGGACCTGATCTAGGCCGAGTAGGCATGATCGAAATGCTCTCAGCCACTCAGATCAGCCCATCAAACGGCAAGACATCCACCAGTGCTCCAGCATCCACATGGCCTTGTTCGTGATGCAGCACCACCAGACCGTTTGCCTCGCTCATGCTGCGCAGAATCCCCGAGCCTTGGGAGCCGGTGATCGCCACTTGCAATGAACCGTCTTCCAAGCGCTTGACGATTCCGCGCTGATACTCCGTCCGGCCAGGCTTCTTCCGGATCGGTTTCAGGCAAGCTGCCTTCAGCATCAAGAGCGGCTGCGCGCTCGCCCCGCTCATCGCGAGCAATGCATCGCGGACCAGGGCATAGAAGGTCACCATCACTGCCACGGGATTGCCGGGCAACCCGAACAAGATCACATCGCGCCCGCTGCTTGCGATCTTGCCGATCGCCATTGGCCGGCCTGGTCGCATCGCGATGCGCCAGAACATCACATCGCCGAGCTTCGCCATCACTTGCTTGGTGTGATCGGCCTCACCCACGCTGACCCCACCGGACGTGATGACCGCGTCCGCCGTGTTCGCGGCTTGAAAAAACGCCGCTCCCAGCAAGGTCGGGTCGTCTCGCACCACGCCCATGTCAATGATCTCCACACCCAAGCGCGACAACATCGCCCACAGCGTATAGCGGTTGCTGTCGTACACGCAGCCGTCTTCCAGCAGTTCGCCGATCGAGCGCAGTTCATTGCCGGTGGAGAAGAACGCAACTCGCAGCTTGCGGCGCACCGCCACTTCCGCGATGCCCATCGATGCCAGCATGCCGATGTCGGCGGGCCGCAGCGACCGCCCTGCATGCAATGCTGCTTCGCCCGCAGCGAGGTCTTCACCCGCTAGCCGACGGTTGTCCCCTGGTTGCACCACACCCGCAGGGATCGTCACCTTGCCGTCGTGTGCCTGCACGAGTTCCTGCGGGACGACGGTATCCAGGCCCGGCGGCATCACCGCGCCAGTCATGATTCGAAAGCATTGTCCGGCCAGCACGTCTTGCGATCCGACGCTGCCCGCGAAGCCAGTGCCGACGACGTCGAGCGCGGTGGGCGCGTCGCACATCAGATCGCTGCCGCGCAGCGCGTAGCCGTCCATCGCCGAGTTGTCATGCGCCGGTACGTCGATGGTCGACACGACATCGTTCGCCAGCACCCGCCCGAGCGCATCACGAATCGGCAAGGTTTCCGCCTCGCGGACGACTGGCACGAGGCGGGCGATAAATTCCTGCGCCTGCGCGATGTGCAAAGCATTCGGGTCGTAGCCGCTCAGGCAGGAAGCGATCTCGGCAAGTGTGTTCATTGCAGGGTCAGCATCATTTGACGTCCAGCAGACGGACCGGCAACTCAAGTGGCATGGCGCGTTTGCAGCTGGCGAAGCTCATCGGTTGTGTTGGCGTTGAAGAACGCTGCTTCGTCATCGAAGAGTACTTCGATGCAGCGGTGTTCCGACGTCCATTTGTCGATCTTGCGCTGGCCCGATTGCGTGAAGCCGATCAGGCTTTCCATGAGCGTGGCCTTCATGAGGCAGAAGACGGGCTGCGCCTGCACGCCGTCGGGCCCCGTCGTCGAGGCCATCGCGATATCGGCGTCGTGATCGAGCAGCCCAGCTGCCAGCCGTGAAACCAGGTTCTCCGGAAAGTTTGGCGTGTCGCAAGGCACGGTCATGAGGTAAGGCGTTTCGCAGTGTTCCAACCCCGCCAGAAAGCCCGCCAAGGGCCCTGGATAGTCTGCCAGGGCATCTGGCCACACCGGTACACCGAACGACTCGTACGCGCCCAGATTGCGGTTCGCATTGATCATTACATGTCCTACCTGCGGCGAAAGGCGCATCAGCGCATGCATTGCGAGCGGCATGCCCAGGTGATTCTGCAAGCCCTTGTCGACGCCGCCCATCCGGCTGCCGCGTCCGCCGGCGAGGATGAGGCCGGTGATGTCTTCCTTTGCAATTGCCATAGGTCGATCAGCCGCCGATGTAGTGCATTTCGACGCGACGCTCGCCGGGGACTGGGGCGGCGTGCAACTTGCCGCGCAATTCGGAATAGCGGTCATCGCGGCCTTGCCAGATGTGGGAGATGGCTGCGCTGATTTGCGGGTCGCTGAAATCTCCTCGCAGCAGGGCGCGCAGGTCATGGCCATGCGTTGCGAAGAGGCAGAGGAAAAGCTTGCCTTCCGTCGACAAGCGGGCCCGATTGCAATCGTGGCAGAACGCCTGCGTCACGCTGGAGATCACACCGATCTCGCCGCTGCCGTCGCGATAGCGCCAGCGCGCCGCCGTTTCACCGACGTCTTTCGATGCCATCGCCTCGATGGGAAATGTCTGTGCGATGAGTGCGAGCACCTCGGACGACGGCATTACCTCGTCCATGCGCCAGCCGTTGGTGGCGCCCACGTCCATGTACTCGATGAAGCGCAGCACGATGGGTGTGCCCTTGAAGTGCCGAGCCATCGCGACGATCTGTTGATCGTTGGTTCCCCGCTGGACCACCATGTTGACCTTGATTGGACCGAGCCCCACGCGCTCTGCTGCTTCGATGCCGCGCAGAACGTCGGCCACCGGGAAGTCTGCGTCGTTCATGCGACGGAAGACCGCATCGTCGAGCGCATCAAGGCTCACGGTCACACGCTTGAGGCCAGCGTCCTTCAGCGCCTGGACCTTTCTCGCCAGCACCGAGCCATTGGTCGTGAGCGTGAGGTCCAGTGCCTCCCCCTCAGGCGTGCGCAACTTCGCCAGCATCTCGACCAGCACCTCAAGGTTCTTGCGCAGCAGCGGCTCGCCGCCGGTCAGCCGGATCTTGCGTACGCCGTGCGAGACGAAGAGCCGCGCCACACGCTCGATCTCCTCGAAGCTCAGCAGAGATGAATGCGGAAGGAATTGATAGTTCTTGTCGAAGACTTCCTTGGGCATGCAGTAAGCACAGCGGAAGTTGCACCGGTCCGTGACGGAGATGCGCAGGTCGCGTAGCGGCCGGTCGAGGCGATCCAAGACGCGGCCCGAGGCGGGCGCGGCGAACGCGGGGATCACCGGCACCGTCGCGGCGTAGCGGTGATCGGCGAGCGGAATGACCTTGTCGCTCATGCCCCGCATTTTGCCCCCCACGGGCGACACACACTGTCGCGTGGGGATCAGTGGGTATCAGTGGCTGGCAGCCGACGCTGAATCGGAAACGCTCGAAGCGGCTGCTGCAGTCGCCGTGACCCGGCGGGCGCCGGTGAAGCGCTTTTTCCAGTAGGCGAGGCTCAATTCCTCGACACGGACTTCGCCGCCTGCCCGCGGAGCGTGGATGAACTTGCCTTCGCCGACGTAGATGCCCACGTGTGAGAAGGTGCGCTTCAAAGTGTTGAAGAAGACGAGGTCACCGGGTTGAAGCTCGTCTCGTTTGACGGGCACGAGGCCAGGTGCATGGGCCTGCTGGTCGGCCTTGTGCGGCAGCACAAGCCCCAGGCTGAGCTCGAAGATGTGGCGGGTGAACCCGCTGCAGTCGAATCCTGCCTCTTCACTGGACCCACCGCGCCTGTACGGCACGCCAAGGAAGTTCATGGCGGTGAGCACCATGTTGGACGCGCCGTCGCGCACTCGTTCTGCAATGTTGGGACGCGAGCTGTTCGAGGTGGATGCGGTTGCTGCAGTCGCCGCAAGTGGGGATGGTGTCAGCGCGAAGGCGATGGGAGCGGGGGGTGACAAGGCCACATCGGCAAGAAAGCGACCGATGCGATCTGGCATTTCGGCTTCGGGTCTGGCGGCTGCACTTGCGCACGCGAATCCAAGCACCATCGCGATCACGGCGGCGACTTTCGAGGTAACTTGCCGCCGGGGCGTGGAGGGACTGTCTCGCATCGGGCACAAGGATAGGGGAACACAGAGCCCCAGGGAAACCCCAATAGTGACAACCAGTTAAGGAAGATTCGCAAGATGAAAATCGAACGGACTGAAGTCACAGATTCCGCATCCGATTCACTATCCGCCCTGAGAGGCTGAGAGCATTTCGAACGTGTCCGAGCAGCACGTCAAAAGGCGCCTGATCTAGGCGCAAAGCGCAGCCATAGCTTGGCTATGGCGAGCATTTGCAACGACGAGCAGGTGTCTTTTGGCGTGATGAGCGGGCATGATCGAAATACTCTCAGCCTCTGGGGCTCCCATGACCCGATACGCCGATGTTCACCAACGATCCATCAACGACCGGAACGCCTTCTGGGCCGAGCAAGCCGAACTGATCGATTGGCATCGACCCTTCGAGAGGGTGTGCGACTACGACAATCCGCCGTTTGCTCGCTGGTTTGTTGGTGGGCAAACCAACCTCTGCCACAACGCGATTGATCGGCATCTGAAGGACCGGGCCGATCAGGCGGCGTTGATCTTCGTATCCAGCGAAACAAACGAGGAGCGGACCTACACCTTCCGCCAGTTGCACGAAGAAGTTCAGCGCATGGCCGCGAGCCTCATGGACCTCGGCGTGAACCAGGGCGATCGCGTGCTCATCTACATGCCGATGATCCCTGAGGCGGCCTTCGCAATGCTGGCCTGTGCACGCATCGGCGCCATTCATTCCGTGGTGTTCGGCGGCTTCGCAAGCGGCAGCTTGGCGACCCGCATTGACGACGCACAACCGGCGGTGATCGTCAGCGCCGACGCGGGCAGCCGCGCGGGCAAAGTGGTCGCGTACAAGCCGCTGCTGGATGAGGCAATTCGCCTCGCAAATCACAAGCCGGGCAAGGTATTGCTGGTTGATCGCGGCATGGCGCCAATGGAGTGCACATCAAGTCGCGATGAAAACTACGCGGCATGGCGGCGAAAGCACTCCACGACGAAGGTGCCATGTGTCTGGGTGGCCGCGACGTACCCAAGCTACACGCTTTACACCAGCGGCACTACCGGCAAGCCCAAGGGCGTGCAGCGTGACACCGGCGGCTATGCGGTGGCGCTGGCTGCGAGCATGAAGCACATCTTCCTCGGCAAGCCCGGCGAAACCTTCTTTTCCACCAGCGACATCGGGTGGGTGGTCGGGCACAGCTATATCGTCTACGGTCCCCTGATTGCAGGCATGGCGACCATCATGTACGAGGGCTTGCCGATCCGTCCGGACGCAGGCATTTGGTGGAGCCTCGTCGAAAAGTACAAGGTGACGGCCATGTTCAGCGCGCCGACGGCCGTGCGGGTATTGAAGAAGCACGATTCAAAATTCCTCAGGCAATACGACCTGAGTTCGCTGCGCGCGCTCTTTCTCGCCGGCGAGCCGCTCGACGAAACCACGGCGAAGTGGATTGCAGAGGGACTTGGCAAACCGGTGATCGACAACTACTGGCAGACCGAGACCGGTTGGCCCATTCTCACGATCGCCAACGGCATCGAGCGCGCGCCAAGCAAGTTCGGCAGCCCCGGTGTCGCGATGTACGGATACGACGTAAAGCTCGTCGACGAAACGAGCGGCGAAGAATTGAAGGGTGCGAATCGGAAAGGGGTAGTGGTCATCGAGGGGCCACTGCCGCCCGGCTGTATGCAGACCGTTTGGCGCGACGACGCGCGCTTCGTGAAGACCTACTGGAACACCGTGCCGGGCCGCATGGTCTACAACACCTTCGACTGGGGCATACGCGACGAGGACGGCTACTACTTCATCCTTGGCCGCACTGACGACGTGATCAACGTGGCGGGGCATCGCTTGGGCACGCGTGAGATCGAGGAGAGCATCTGCAGCCATTCGAACGTGGCAGAGGTGGCGGTTGTGGGCGTGGCCGACCAGCTCAAGGGGCAGGTGGCGATGGCCTTCGTTGTGGTGAAGGACGCGAGTGGGCTCGTCGACGATGCCGCAAGGCGTCGGCTCGAATGCGAGATCATGAAGACGGTGGACCAGCAGCTCGGCGCGGTGGGGCGGCCGTCCCGGGTGCACATCGTGGGTATGCTTCCGAAGACGCGCTCGGGCAAGCTGCTGCGCCGTGCCATCCAGGCGGTATGCGAGCAGCGCGATCCGGGAGACCTCACGACCATTGAAGACCCGACCGCGCTGTTGCAGATCAAGAACTTGGTTGCGGTGGGCTGATCACCCAACAACAATCCGTCGCAGTTCTACGTTGCCTCTAGTGTCGCGTCAAGCCACAAGTGTCAGTTGATTGCGCCGCTGTCGCAGCGCAGTGCAAGGCGCGCCGACGAGTTATAGCCGTCGCTATGGCGAGGAGGCGAAACGCCGCAATGCGCTTCGAGAGCAAGCGCAGCCGACACTTGTGGCTTGACGCGACACTAGGTGGAACCCGGGGGATCGCCTGGGACTCCACACAATTCACGGCCTCGCCCACTCATTCCGATCAATCGCTGGAGACCCGATGCGACCTACCTTTCAACTCGCGTTTGCCCCGGCCCTGTTCACCGTGGCAACTTCGTTTGCCACGCCGACCCTGCCGGGTCCGGCGTTCCCTCAATTTGCCGATGCAAAAGCCGTCGAGATCGCCTGCCAGCACGGCATCGATGGCGCCAAGCTGCGGGTAAAGGCCCTCGAAAAGCACGCGCCCGACGCCAAGTGGCCTGCAGCTTCCGACGATCTGAACGCCTACGTTGAAGACGTCTCGGGTCCGATCGATCTGCTTGTCAACGTTCACCCCGACAAGGGCATACGCGATGCCGCCCAGGCCTGCACGCTGCGTTGGCAGGACTTTGCGTCCACCCTCGGCCAGAACGAAAAGCTCTACAACGCCGCCCGCAAGGTGAAGCCCCGCGACGCCATTGACCGCGAATTCATGCGCGTGACCATGGACGCCTTCGAGGATGCCGGAGTGTCATTGCCGGCCGAAAAGCGTCAGCGCGCAAAGCAGATCAGCGACCGCATCATCGAACTCGACCAGCAGTTCAACAAGAACATCCGCGACGCCCGGACCCGGGTACCGTTCACCGTCGACGAGTTGAAAGGCGTCCCCGAGTCGGTGTGGAAGGACAAGCCGCGCGACGACGCGGGCCGAGTCTTGCTGGGGCTGGACTATCCGACCTACCTGCCCGTGCTCGAGCGTGCCGAGAGCGCTGTGGCCCGTGAGCGAATCTACCGGGCCAAGCTGACCGAGGGCGGGGAGGCCAACCTGAAGCTGCTGGGCGAGATCGCACAATTGCGTCGAGAGTATGCGCAGCTGTTCGGCATGAAGAGCTTTGCCGATTTTCAGCTTCGTCGCCGCATGGCGGAGAACACGGCGAACACGCAGCGGTTCCTCGATGAAGTGAAGGTGGCCGTGAGCGAGCGTGAGGGACGCGAACTTGCCGAACTGCGCGAGGCCAAGGCCAGGCACCTGGGCACGCCACTGGATTCGACCAAGCTCGAGCGCTGGGACTTGCAGTTCTACACCGAGCGCATGCGCCGCGAGCGTTACAGCGTTGACCAGGATGCCTTCCGCCAGTACTTCCCGCCGCAGGAAAGCCTGCAGTTCATCATGAAGGTGGCGCAGGACATGCTCGGCATCCGCTACACGCGTGTCGAGGCCAAGCTGTGGCACCCGGACGTACAGGCTTACGCCGTCAGCGACGCCAAGACGGGCAAGGCACTCGCCACTCTGTACGTGGACATGTACCCGCGAGATGGAAAGTACAACCATGCAGCAGTCTGGAGCTTTCGCAACGGGTCGACGCGATTGAACCGTGTGCCACAGGCTGCATACGTGGTCAACATGGACCGCAAGGGCTTGTCGCTTAGCGAACTGGAGACCATGCTGCATGAGATGGGCCACGCCCTGCACAACAACCTCTCGGCCACGCGATATTCATTGCAAGGCGGCACCAGCGTGCAGCGTGATTTCGTCGAAGCGCCGTCGCAGATGCTGGAAGACTGGGTCTATGACAAGCGGGTGCTCAAGCTCTTTTCATCCGTGTGCAAGACCTGCAAGCCGGTACCCGATGAATTGATCGACAAGGCCGTGCTGGCACGTGACTACGGCAAAGGTGTTCGCTATGCACGCCAGCATCTGTTCGCAAGCTTCGATTTGGCGCTGTATGCGGCCGATGCACCGGAGCCGATGAGTCTTTGGACCAAGATGGAGAGCGACACGCCGCTTGGCCATGTGGCGGGAACGATGTTTCCCGCCGGCTTCAGCCACGTCGCGGGTGGCTATGCGGCCGGTTATTACGGCTACCTGTGGAGCCTGGTTGTGGCGATGGACTTGCGCACTGCGTTTGAGGCGAATCACCTCGATCCTGAGATCGGCATGCGCTACCGGACGGCGGTGTTGTCGCAGGGCGGGCAGCGTCCGCCGCGAGAATTGGTCAAGGACTTCCTCGGGAGGGAAACGAACGCGAAGGCTTTCTACGACTACCTGAAGAAATAGTCTTGAAGTATTGCGGCCAAGAGGCCTTTTGCCTTTTGCATTTGTCACCCGGGTTGCACCCGGGTGACAAGACCCTCAAAGTACCTCGCTCGCGAAATCTGCCAGGCGCGAACGCTCGCCACGAGCCAGCGTCACGTGCCCCGAATGTGGCCAGCCCTTGAATCGGTCGACTGCGTAGGTCAGACCCGAGCTGCCTTCCGTCAGATACGGCGTGTCGATCTGCGCCAGGTTGCCCAGGCAGACGATCTTCGTCCCCGGCCCGGCCCGAGTGATCAAAGTCTTCATCTGCTTAGGCGTCAAATTCTGCGCCTCGTCGATGATCACAAATTTGTTCAGGAAGGTCCGCCCGCGCATGAAGTTGAGGCTCTTGACCTTGATCTTGCTGCGCACGAGGTCGTTGGTCGCCGCGCGACCCCATTCACCAGCACCACCATCGCTTTTGGACAGGACCTCCAGGTTGTCATCCAGAGCTCCCATCCAAGGGCTCATCTTTTCTTCCTCTGTGCCCGGCAGAAAGCCGATGTCCTCACCCACCGGCACGGTCACGCGCGTGACGATGATCTCGGTGTAGCGGCGCTCGTCCATCACCTGCGACAAGCCGGCAGCCAGCGTCATCAATGTTTTGCCGGTGCCCGCCGTGCCAGTCAGCGTGATGAAGTCGCATTCCGGGTCCATTAGCAAGTTGAGTGCGAAGTTCTGCTCGCGGTTGCGCGCCGTGACGCCCCACACTGCGTTCTTCTGATGTGTGTATTCGCGCAGCGTCCGCAGCACAGCGGTCTTGCCTGTGATTTCGGCCACCTTGGCATACAGCGGAGCGGCACCTGGCGCTTCGAGGAACACGAACTGGTTGATCAGCAAGGCCGGCACGAGCGGACCACTGATTCGGTAGTAGGTGAGCCCGCCCTGGCTCCAGCTTTCCATGGTCTTGCCGTGCCGGTCCCAGAAATCCATCGGCAGCGGCAGGACGCCGGTGTAAAGCAGATCGCCGTCGTCCAGCGTCTTGTCGTTGTGATAGTCCTCGGCAGGCAGGCCAAGCGCACGCGCCTTGATGCGCATGTTGATGTCCTTGGACACCAGCACCACATCACGCTTGGGTTGCTGCTCTCTCAGAGCCTGCACCACACCGAGAATCTGATTGTCGGCCTTGCCCTGTGGCAGGCCAGCCGGCAGGCTGACATTGACCAGGTTGGTCTGGAAGAAGAGCTTGCCTGCTGCCTCCCGGTGGCCCGTGCGGGACAGCGCCAAACCGTCGGACATGCCGCTTGCATCGCGGACTCCCATGCTCGCGGCAAGCGCATCCAGGTCACGGCTGACCTGCCGGGCGTTGCGCGACACCTCGGTCATTCCGCGTTTGTGCCCGTCAAGTTCCTCGAGCGTGATCATCGGCAAGTAAATGTCGTGCTCTTCGAAGCGGAACAGCGACATCGGGTCGTGCATCAGCACGTTGGTGTCGAGCACGAAAAGCTTGGGCGGGCCTTCGCCGCGCGGCTTGCGAGCCCGAGGCTCCGGCGCGGGGCGCTTGGCTGCCGCGGGGACAGGTCGGGTTTCCACCTGTGCAGGGATGACAGGCGCTGCAGTCTCGGCGCCTCCGTCGTACATGCTGAGCTCAGGCGGCGACGCTGGCTCGGCCAAAAGATGTGTCTTTTGCGATCGTTTGCCCGGTTTGGGCGCGGCCTGCGAGTCGAAGTCGGTTTGGGTCAGGAGTGCAGCTCGTTTGGCAGGCGGCTTTGGAAGTGGCATGAGGGGATGCGTCTCCGGTGCAATTGAGAAGAAAAAAAGCCGCACAGTCGCCTGTGCGGCTTGATGGAGAAAGTGCGCGTTTCACAACTCACGGGCATGAGCCATTATGCACATCGCCGAAGGCCCGACAACCCAATGTCTCACCAGAAGCATAGCTTTGCTTGGCAATCATTTCGATCGACCGTGTCGCGTCAAGCCTCAATTGTCGGCTGCTCGCTCGCTCTCGAAGCGCACTGCGGCGTTGGCCTCGTCGCCATAGCATGGCTATGACTCGTCCGCGCGCCTTCCACTGCGCCCCGACAGCGGCGCGATCAACCGACATTTGAGGCTTGACGCGACACTAGCCCGAAATCGGACTAGTTCGAAAAAGCAGGACGCAAATGAAAGGACCTGAAATGACAAAGCCGGACTGGGTCCGGCTTGGGTTGTTCATTGTGAGGCGGGGCAACCGACAATCAGGCTGCTTTCTTCAGCGCCTTGACGGACTTTAGAACTTCCTCGACGTGGCCTGCCACCTTGAGGCCACGCCATTCGGCGCGGAGCACGCCATTGCCGTCGATCAGGAAGGTGGAACGCTCGATGCCCTTGACTTTCTTGCCGTACATGATCTTGTTCTTGACCACGCCAAACATGTGGCAGAGCTTTTCTTCGGTGTCGGCAATCAGCTCGAAAGGCAATTCAAGCGCTTGCTTGAACTTGTCATGTGAGGCCATGTTGTCGCGCGAAACGCCGAATACGACCGCGTCAGCCTTCACGAAATCCTTGTGGTGATCACGGAATTGCATGGCTTCGGTGGTGCAGCCAGGGGTGTTGTCCTTGGGGTAGAAATAGAGAACAACCGTCTGGCCGGCAAAGGCAGTGGGCGTGAACTTCACGCCCCCAGTTGCAAGCGCTTCAAATTCCGGCAGGGGTTTGTTGAGGGCTGGCGTCATGAACTATTCTGCTCTGTTGCGCTTCGTGGGCGTAGCCGGAAATTATAAGTGAAGGGAGCCATCTTCCTGATAGCTGCGCTAGTACGGAAAAGGACTTATCGCGTCGTACTTGGCACCCCCTCGAAGAGCAGCGCGGCAACGACTGCCCGGCCCTCGGCCAACAGCACGTTGTAGGTCCGACAAGCAGCCGGCGTGTCCATGGTTTCAATGCCGATTCGTGCATCGATCAGTGGCCGCAGAAGAGCGGGTTTTGCGAACCGGATTCGCGCACCGCTTCCGAAAATGACGAGTTCGGGTTTCAAATCGGCGAGCGTCTTGAAGTGGGTGTCCTTCAGATCGTCGAACGAGATGGCCGGCCAGTCGATGACGTCGCCTTGCCAGCGCACGACCACGCTCGAGCGATGTTCGCGACCGTTGACGATCACGCCGTCCGGGCTGTGTCTTGCGATGGCGTTGGTTCCTTCGATTCGGTCAGCTTGAAGTTTCACGGCGTTTCCACGGGAGGCGTGTGGTTAAATTATAGGTTTGCGCTGCAGCATTTTCCCCTCGTTGCCCCGGAAGGAAGTTCTTTGAAACCCATCGCCAAGTCGAGCAAGCTCGCCAACGTCTGCTACGACATTCGTGGCCCCGTGCTCGACAAGGCACGCCAGATGGAAGATGAGGGCCAGAAGATCATCAAGCTGAACATTGGCAACATCGCCGCGTTCGGCCTTGAGCCGCCCGACGAGATCGTGCAGGACATGATCCGCAACATGCCTCACACGGCGGGCTACACTGACAGCAAGGGCCTGTTCGCCCCGCGCAAGGCAGTGGTGCACTACTCCCAGGAAAAGCGCATTCACGGCGTTGCAGTCGATGACGTGTACCTTGGCAACGGGGCGTCCGAGCTCATCGTGATGAGCATGAATGCGCTGCTCAACGACGGCGACGAAGTGCTGCTTCCGTCGCCCGATTACCCGCTGTACACCGCCGCCGTTGCGCTTTCGGGCGGCACGCCGGTGCACTACATCTGCGACGAGCAATCGGGCTGGCTGCCCGACATCGACGACATCAAGAAGAAGATCACGCCCAACACCAAGGCCATCGTCGTCATCAACCCGAACAATCCGACGGGTGCGCTGTACCCAGTCGAGGTGTTGCAACAGATCGTCGACGTGGCGCGGCAGAACCAACTCGTGGTGTTCGCCGATGAGATTTATGACAAGACCTTGTACGACGGCGAAACGCACACCAGCATCGCGTCTCTGGCCGATGACGTGCTTTTCGTCACCTTCAACGGGCTGTCCAAAAACTACCGATCCTGCGGTTATCGCGCCGGCTGGATGGTGGTGTCTGGTGAGAAGCGCCATGCCAAGGATTACATCGAGGGGCTGAACATGCTGGCCTCGATGCGGCTGTGTTCGAACACCCCTGGGCAGCTCGCAATTCAAACTGCGCTCGGTGGCTACCAGAGCATCAAGGATCTCGTCGCGCCCGCCGGCCGCCTGTGCCGCCAGCGCGATCTTGCCTATGACCTGCTCTCGCAGATTCCCGGCGTCAGCGTCGTCAAGCCCAAGGCGGCGCTCTACATGTTTCCCAAGCTCGACACAAAGCTTTATCCCATCGCCGACGACCAGCAGTTCGCCTATGAGCTGCTCGCTGAAGAGAAGGTGCTGATCGTGCAGGGCACAGGTTTCAATTGGTCGCAGCCCGACCATTTTCGTCTGGTGTTCCTGCCGAACTCCGATGACCTGACCGATGCCATCGGTCGCATCGCGCGCTTCCTCGATCACTACAGCAAACGACATTCCCACTGAGAGGGCATCCGCACCATGAAACCCATCCAAGTCGGTCTGCTCGGCATCGGAACCGTGGGCAGCGGTACGTTCAACGTGCTGCGTCGCAATCAGGAAGAAATTCGGCGTCGCGCCGGCCGTGGCATCGGGATCACCATGGTGGCCGACCTTGACACCGCGCGTGCACAGCAAATCGTGGGCGACCAGGTGAAGGTCGTGTCCGATGCGCGCCTGGTGATTGCAAATCCCGACATCGACATCGTCATCGAGCTGATTGGCGGTTATGGCATTGCGAAGGCGCTGGTGATGGAAGCCATTGCCGCTGGCAAGCATGTGGTCACGGCCAACAAGGCACTGCTCGCGGTACATGGCACCGAGATATTCGCGGCGGCGCGCGAGAAGGGCGTGATGGTCGCGTTCGAGGCTGCCGTGGCCGGCGGCATCCCCATCATCAAGGCGCTGCGCGAAGGCCTGACCGCGAACCGAATCGAGTGGATTGCCGGGATCATCAATGGCACGACCAACTTCATCCTCTCGGAGATGCGGGCAAAGGGACTCGACTTCGCCGTGGTGCTGAAGGAAGCGCAACGGCTGGGCTATGCGGAAGCCGACCCGACCTTTGACATCAAGGGCGTTGACGCTGCGCACAAGGCGACCATCGTCAGCGCCATCGCGTTCGGTATTCCGGTGCAGTTCGACAAGGCCTATGTCGAAGGCATCACCAGGCTGCAGGCGGCGGACATCACATATGCCGAGCAACTGGGGTATCGGATCAAGCTGCTGGGGATCACGCGGCGTCGCGACGCGGGCATCGAGCTGCGTGTGCACCCGGCGCTTGTGCCGAGCAAGCGGCTCATCGCCAACGTCGAAGGCGCGATGAACGCCGTGCTGG
>Ga0070663_100001229_pt1 | contig 14072 bp, 9 predicted proteins | sample KBSC63metaG_FD_65646 | JGI IMG/M metagenome (GOLD analysis project Ga0070663, IMG submission 65646) | Corn rhizosphere microbial communities from Kellogg Biological Station, Michigan, USA - KBS C6-3 metaG | ecosystem: Host-associated > Plants > Roots > Rhizosphere > Soil ...
CTGCCGAGATGCGGCTCCAGCGCCACACGTGTCAGCCGCCCCGGATCGGCGAACAGGCTCTCCACCGGCTGCTTGCCGAGCACGCGCAAGCTGCGGGCTCCGGTCGCGGCGGCTGAGCAGGCCAGGCTGACGGTCAGGCGATCGCCTTGGCGCCGGGCGTCGAGCAGGCCGCAGTCGTTGACGGGTTGCCGCAGATTCTCCAGCGGCGCTGATACGTCCGGCGCGTCGAGCGCAGAGCCCGACAGGTCCCCGAGCACGATCAGCTTGCGCTCCGATCGCTCCAGGTTCGCGATCGCGGAGCGAGCGAGGGTGATGGCGTTCTCCAGATCGGAGCCGCGGTCGCTCTGCTGCAGGTCGCCGAGCGCGGCGCGCGCCGCCTGCAGGTCCGTGGTGGGGCTGAGCGCCACGCGCGCGGGCTTGCCCGAGAGCACGATCGCGATCGCATCTCCGTCGCGCGCCGAGCGCAGCAGCTGGCGCGCGCCCTCCAGCGCCAGGCTCCAGCGCGTCTCCCCCTGCACCTGGGCGCGCATGCTGTGCGAGTCATCGATCACGAGCGCCAGCGCGATCGAGGCGCCGTGCGGGCGTTCCACCGTGAGACGGGAGCAGCGCACCAGCGGCGTGGCGCCGAGCACGGAGAGCACCACCACCATCAACGTACGCAGCGAGAGCAGGGTGCGGTCCTCCAGCCGCGCGCGCTCCTTGGAGTGCGCCTCGAGCCGCGCGACCAGCGCTGCGGGAGGAAAGATGCGCTCGGGCGTGCGTCCGCGCCGGAGCAGGTGCGCGACGATCGGCGCGACCACGAGCAGCCCCACCGCCAGGGCCGCTGCGACCAGGAAGCTCATGCGCTGCGCCCTTCCGCGGCGCGCAGCAGCGAGCGCACGGCGCGCACGGGGTCAGCGTCAGTGCGGCAGATCACGAGCTCGCCACCGTGTATGCGCAAGGCTTCGCGAAAGCGAGCCTGCAGCGCGGCCAGCGCTTCCAGATAGCCGGCGCGCGCCAGGCTGGCATTCGTCTCCACCTCCAGCGGCCCTTCGCTCGCCTTCAGCCGCACTGGCCCTTCGAGCGGGAAGAGCGCCTCCAGCGGGTCGAGGATCTGGGCCACGACCACCTGCCGCCCGGCGGTGCCGAGCATCGCCAGCAGCCGCGGTCCCGAGTCGCCGAACTCCAGCAGATCACTGATCACGATGATCAGGCTGCCGCGGACGGTGCGGCGCCCCACCGCATTCAGCGTATTTTCGAGCTCGGCGCCCCGTTCGCCGAGGTGACCAGCGGGCTCGACCAGCGAGAGCTGGACCAGCGCCCGTTCAAAGGCTTCCAGGCCGCCCGCGACCGGCAACGACTCCGCTGCGGCTCCGCCGCCCAGGAAGTCGATGCCCACCGGATCGCCGGAGCGCACCGCCACACGCGTGAGCGCTGCCGCGATCAGCGCGGCAAAGTCCAGCTTGCTGCTGGAAGCCTGCTCCGAGCGGAAGCCCATCGACGCCGTCGCGTCGACGACCAGCCGCAGCGGCCGTTCCGTCTCGGTCTCGAATTGTTTGATCAGCAAGCGCTCGTGGCGCAGCAGCGCCCGCTGATCGAGCCAGCGCAGATCGTCTCCGGGAACGTAGCTCCGATGTCCGGCGAACTCGAGGCCGGCACCTCGCCGCCGGCTCTCATGCGTGCCGACCCAGACGCCGTCGGCGACGCGCCGCGCCGCGAGCCGCAGCCGGCCGAGCGCTGCCCAGTCGAGCTGTTGGAGGAGGGAGCGACGCATCGGCGCGGAATAGTAGTCAACGTGCGACCGAGCAGGCCGCCAACAACTTGGGGCTCAGCTCGCGCGGGTCCAACTTGGCCTGGGGGGCGGCCCGGCGCCACTCCCGACAGGCGTCCGCCGCTCGTCCGCTGGCCCCCAGCGCCGCGTACGCCTCCAGCAGCTGGCGCTGCACGGCGGCGCGCTGCGGGAGCGTCAGCGCGGAGCCGGCGAGCAAGGTCATTCCCTGGGCCACGCTCTCCACATAGCGGCCGGCCCGAACGTTGGCGAGCAGGGTCGGCAGTTCTTCCGCGGCGGCGGCCTGCTGCTCGCGTGCTTCGCCGCCCAGCCCGGACCAGAGCTCCAGGGCGGCCCGAGCCGCTTCACGACCCGCTTCTGTGAGCGTCAGATCGCTGATCGGCAACAACACCAGTTGGCCGGGGGACAGCGCCACGTCCTTCTGTCCATTGTATTCGGCCAGCATCCAGGCCCGCCGCTCGCTGCCGAAGTAGCGCTTTGCCAGCGAGCTCAGCGTGTCCCCCGGGTCCGCGATCACGTGCAGGTTGTAGGGCACGAGAATCTCGGCGCCCTCGGCAGGCGGGAGCCAGGGCTTGCTGCCATTGGCAAAGGAAAGCGCGGCCCCGCGCTCGGGGGCTCCGAGCAAGGCAGCGCCCAGCTCGGCCCAGGTCTCTCCGCGCGCCACTCGTCGATAGGTCACCGTGGGCACTTCGAGCCGGGTCCCGGCCGGCAGTGGCAGGCTGCCCACGCGCTCCAGGCCATTCGCCGCGGCCAGCACCCGTTCGGTTTCCCCGCGGCCGTAGACGCGCTGCGCAAGGACCGCGAGGGTGTCGCCGGACGTCGCGATGACAGAGAAGGCAGCTGCCTCGAGCGTGCGGAGCACACCGAGAGCGAGCACTGCGAGGCTCGCGAAGTGGATCATGCTACGTCGTTGCCGCAATTTTACCTCTCACGTGCAATGGATCTTCACCTCACAGGATGACGAGGCTCCGGATCGAGGTGTGCGGTCGCGGGCAACTGTGAGGCGGCGCTCCAGATTCTCTCCCGCGACATGCGAACAGGCGATCCACAGCCTATCCAGAGGGTGTGCCGCCTGGCGAGAAAGCGCTCGAGATTCGTGCGCTTCAGTGCTCCCCCGATGGCCGTGCGCTAACCCGTCGTGATACACCACAGCGGGCTTAACTTGCCTCGTGTAGACGTCCTTTTGTCCGTCTTTGCGTCGTCTGATTCCTCGCCGGAAGGAATATTTCTACCACGCGCAAACACCTGAGAATCAGACGATTTTTCGTGACTATGTTGGGGGTCAACCGAATACTAAGGCACTGGCAGGTGGATGCTTCCCGCCTGTGCAACGTTAACAATCGTAGCCGCAATCAGTGAGGAATCTGTGATGAAACAAACTTTGTCGTCGGAGACGGCTAGAGTCCGGAGGGGCCAGTTGAGAGCTGTCGTTCTCGGAGTCGGCGTCTCGGCGATGGCTTTGGCCTGCTCGTTCGGTGAGATCGACAACGGCGGTACGGACATCGACCCGCCGACGACCAACACGGGCGATCAAGCCGCCCCGCAGCCCGGTGATGAAGGCAGCACCGCGGTGAAGCCGGGTGATAAGGCGACGGACCCCAAGCCCGCTGTCAAGGACGACGCCAAGACCGCGGTCGATCCGAACGATCCGTTCTCGACCACTGACCTGGGCAAGGAAGTCAAGCAGATCCTCGAGGTGAACTGCGCCGGCTGCCACCAGGGCACGAAGTCCGGTGACATGGACTACATTCTGCAGCTCTCCGACTTGATCAAGAACGACAAGGTCGTTCCGGGCAAGAAGGAAGACTCGCAGCTGTTCGTCCGCATGCAGCAGGGCAGCATGCCGCCGGCCTTCCAGCGCACCCAGCGCCCGACGTTCGGTCAGATTGACCAGGTGGGTCAGTTCATCGACGAGCTCGATCCCGCCATCTACGATCCGGACGCCGCCAAGTGCGAGACCGTCCCCTTCATCAGCTCGGATGACCAGATCGCGTTGATGGCGAACGACATCTCGCGCCTGGATTCGCGCGATCAGCCCTTCACGCGCTACCTGACCATCACCTACAGCAGCAATGCCGGTGGTTGCGAGGGTCCGCGCAAGGACCTCGAGCGTCAGCGCTTCGCGATGTTCAAGGGCATCAACAGCGTCTCGACCAACACGACGGTGGGCATTCCCCAGCCGATCGATCAGGCGCAGACCATCTACCGCATCGACATCCGCGATTATAACTGGAACCGCGCTATCGACATCGAGGACGACGGCGTCGATGACTTCGCCGACGGCTGGGATGCCATCGTTGCGGGTGTTCAGGGCCAGCTGGTGCAGGGCAACCTCGCCGTCAACCCGAACAGCGCGGCGCTCGTGGGCGCGAACGCCTACGCGGTCGAGTACACCGGTGACCAGGCGGATGACCTCATTGCCGACTCCGGCACCGCCATTCCGTTCCTGCCGGTCAACGCCTTCATCCAGGCAAGCGAGTTCGCTGACCTCTACTACGCGCTGATCGGTGCGAAGGCGAACATCTTCGACTTCGAGAAGGAAGTGCTCCTCATCGACACCGTCCAGGAGAAGGAAGATGACAACCTCCTCCGTGCCGGTTTCTCGAACTCGGGTGTGTCGAAGCAGGAGCGCGTGCTCAACCGCTTCGACCAGGGCACCGCTGGTGGTTACTCCTACTGGCTGAGCTTCGACTTCGACGGTGGTAGCGGCAAGGGCGTGGAAAACCTCGCCAACGACAGCATCTACCAGAACCCGATCGATTTCTTGTTCACCGGTGGTGAGGCAATCTTCAACCTCCCGAACGGTTTCCAGGGTTACTACGTGGCGAACGCCGCGGGTGCTCGCCTCGCAGAGGCCCCGGTCGGCATCGTGATCGACCCGGCGCAGAACAACGGCACCGTGACCAACGGCGCCAGCTGCCATAGCTGCCACAACGCCGGTATGATCACCTTCACCGACACGGTTCGTCCGTTCGTCGAAGAGAACAAGCAGCTCTTCGACAACGAGACCTACGAGCACGTGATCAACCAGTACCCGAAGGATCCGAACGAGTTCCAGCGCGTGATGGACTCCGACAGCGCCGTCCACGTCAACGCGGTGATCAAGTCGGGCATCCCGAAGGGCACGCCGGACGCAGTGTCTCGCGTTTACCTGGACTTCCAGTTCAACGTGAACGTCACGGCGAAGCTGGCGGCGGGCGAGCTGAACGTCACCGAGCAGGAGCTGAAGGACAACATTCAGTCGCTCAGCCCCGAGCTGGTGAACCTGGCAGACCCGGGTGGTTATGTTTCGCGCGAAGTGTTCAGCGCGAACTTCCTCGACTCGCTGTGCCAGCTGCACTCGGTCGATGAGAACCAGCCGGCGAACTGCCCGTAATTAGAAGACAATAGAGCGTTGCGGCTCTGAAGCAAAGATCCCGGCGGCGCCCTCGGGCGCCGCCGGGCAAGTCTTCGACAAGACCGATGATGCAAGAGCATCGTCGGTCTTTTTCTTTGTGGCTTCGACGGAAGGGCAGCCGCGCAGAAGCGCAGACGTCAGTGGGCACCTGCTAGAGGGCTCGGCGCCGCGCGGCACCGAGCCCACCAGGATGTGCCGCCATCCGGCTCCGTCCGAGCGAGGGCGTGGTGTCTGCGGGTGCGAAGGCACCCGACACCGAACCAGCCAGGCTCGCAGGGCAACCAGCGAACCGCGCAACGGCAGGGGCCGTCGGGCTAGCTCGCGGAGGGCGAGGGGACCGTCAGCTGCGTTGCCGGCTTGGCCTGGCCGCGAGCCGCCGGAGCTCGCAACGCCGCGGCGGCGAGCAGGCAGAACACCGGGCTCACCGCCAGGTGGTAGCGATCGTCGCCGAAGAACACCATGTGGGTGAGGGAGGTCAGCGCCAGCAGCCCGAAGAGGTAGTTGAGGCCTGCGCTGGAGGGCGGTGAGCCCGGCAACCGGAGCAAGCCGAGCACCGGAATGAAGACGCCCACCCAGTACAAGGGCCGCTCGGGCAGTGAGAGTGCGTAGACGACGTACAGCAGGAGGCCGGCGACAACAGCCGCCTGCGGCCAGTGTTCGCGCCAGGAACGCCACGAGAAGCGCGACACGGCCCCCAGCGCTGCCGTGAACATGAGCAGGTGATGGAGCGCGGTCATCAGATTCATCACCCGCCACTCGCGATCGCGCTGCCAGGCGGCGGGCTGTGCCTCCGCGAGGTACGCGATGGCGAACGATTCGTGGTTGTACGTGTGGCTCAGCTTGCTCGGAATGCGGGAGAGCCACGTCCAGGGGTCTCGCTCGATGGCGGCAAGCCCGACGTCCGCCCAGCAGCGGTCCTGCGCCACCGGGCCCTCCACGCCGGCGCAGCCGTCCGCGGGCGTCAGGGGCCGGAAGCGCCCGGTCTCGCTCAGCGCGCCGATCGCGAGGTTCCAGCCGCCGTTGGTCGAGATCAGTGAGCAGCCGTCGAGGACGAGGCAGTTGCGCACGCTCCAGGGTGCAATCAGGCACACGCAGACGGCGCCAGCGAGCGCCAGCTGCGTCAGGCGCCGCAGCCAGGTGCCGCGAATCAAGAGCAGCAGGAGCGGCGCCGCGAGCAGGGACTGCGGACGGACGAACGCGCTCAGGGCCACGACGGCTCCGCACAGCACCGCGCCCCAGCGGTAGCGACCGAGCTTCCACGCCAGATAGCCCGTGAGCAGCACCAGGAAGCCGGCGAGCGGCTCCGTCATCACCAGGCTGCAATACAGCACCATGCCGGGGTGAAACGCGAGCAGGGCGCCCGCGATGCGCGCGCGGCGCCGGCTCAGGAGCTCGAGCCCGAACAGATAGACGACGACGACGGTCAGAGCCCCCACCAGCGCATTGACCAGCGGCGCGACATGCAGCCCCGAGCCGAACAGCTTGTACGCGGCGCCGAGCAGCGCGCTGTAGCCCACCGGATAGTGAGACCACGGCAGGCGGCCAGGATGGCCCGCGATCGTCGCTGGTTCGGAATAGCCATAACCCTCCGCGATGCTGAGGGCTCCGCGGTGATAGAACGCGCCGTCCCAGGTGGGTTGCGCGCTGAAGGCGAAGACGACGGCGATGCGCAGCGCCAGGCTCACGGCGAACAGACCCGCGAGGAAAGCCGCGTCTCGGCTGCTCCAGGACCGATCGGTGGTGGTGAGCGCCTCGGCGCTCTCGCTCGTCATGCCGGATCTTGTCGGTTCGTCTCGGTCCGCCACTGGCCGTGGCGACGCAGGTACGTGCGCGTCACCTGAGTCGGATCGAGCTTCAGGAACTTGGCGACCTCGTGGATGAAGCCGCGCAAGTACACCGACGCCGGCAATTCACCGAACCTCTCCTCTTCGATGGCGTGGAGCTGGACCGGGCTGATCTTGGTGTAGCGGGCGATCTCCTCCAGGTCGACGCCCAGAGATTCGCGCACCTTGCGCAGCAGGCTGCCCGAGAAGGACGTGTTCGGTCCGATCTCGTGCACCAACTCCTCGCGCAGCTGGGCGCGCTCCGCCTCCAGCGCAGGGTTCTGGCCGGAGCGCGGCGCCGACAGATCGTGCTCGCGATCCGGGAAGGTGGATACGTCGTAAGCACGGCGCTTGAGCGGATCGAGCAGCGTGTCGTGCGCCTCTTCGATGCGCGCGCGCTCGATCGAGAGCTCTTCCTCGCTCATCAGCGAGCACAGAGGCAAGCTGCCCCTCTGAAAGATCTCGCGCTGTCGCTTGTAGGCCTTGCGCAGCTCTTCATCGCCCGCGGCGGGGTGAGTCATGAGCATGTCGTAGAGCGTGGGATCGTTGACTCGAAGAGCGGCGGGCGTGTGCGCTGCCTCGTCCTGCAGAGCGCTCGCGAGACCCAGGACACGGCGCGCCAGGCGCTCCAGATTGCGGGCGCTTTTGGTCGCGGGATTGTCGATCAGCAGCGGCCGCTGGCGGTTCACGCTGAGCCAGACCGCGTCGTCTTGTTCGACATGCCCCACGTAGTCGAGCGCGATGCCGAGATAGCGCGCGGCCAGGTCGCTCATCGCCGGCCCCAGCTCGTTGTGCTGCTTGACTCGCACGCAGTTCACCACCAGGTGCGAGCGCAGCTTGGCTAGCTCCCCGCTGGCCAGCTCTCCGAGCGCAGCATCGTAGCTGGCGAGTCCTTGTACCACCTGCAGCGGATTGGGCAGCGGCGGGAGCCGCGCGTGCACTCGCTCCAGCCCGCGCAGGTTGTGCCGGTCGCGCACCAGCTTGCCCCGCAGGCGGCGCTGAAACAGCGCACGCAGAAAGCGATACGTCCCTTCCACGCTCGGCGGCTCTGGCGTGGTCACGATCAGCCCGAGATCTGCGCGCAAAAACAGCTCGAGGTTCGCCGGGTGTGTGCCCACTCCCAGATCGAGCAGCACGTGATCGACGTCGAGCGAGCGCAGATCCTGGGCCCAGCGCGGCTTGCGCCCGGGCCGTGTCGGCTGGGTCATGCCGACGCAGTAGCGCTGCGGCTCGAGCAGCAGACCGGGCACCAGCGTCTTCACCGGGTGCAGCTGATCGAAGGCCGTGTCCTCCGCCGCTCCAATGCAGACCTCGGCAGGCACACCCAGCAGCGAGTGCAAGAAAGCGCCCGCCGGGTTTGCATCGATGAGGGCGACGGTTCGGCCAAGCTGCGCCAAGTAGACGGCGAGATTGATGGAAACCAGGCTGCTGCCGACGCCTCCGCGGCTGCCGGCCACCGCCAGCACGTGGCGCACGCGCGGCTCCACGTCGACGGGGATTTCCGGCTCCGGCAGGAACTCGTCTTGGTCCATGCTCTGCACCGACGTGTACTCTACCGGCACGGCCTTTCGTAGCGCGAATCGGGCCGACCAGAGCGCGCCGGACGCGCGCGTGGAGGTGCCGAACACCCACCTCTCACCCGCCTCCGATCCGGCGACTTGCCGGCTCATTTGTCGCTCGATTCAAATGAATCCAAGGACTAGGCTACGCGCCATGGCGAACCGTGATGGGCGACGGAGCGGTCTGCGCAGGCCCAGCCTGGCGGGCTGGCGCTTCGGGCTGACCCTGAGTGCAGCTGTTTCCAGTGCAGCCGTTGTTTCCAGCGCAGCCCTGCTGGGTGGGGCGGCCTGTCGGTCCCCGGCGGATTCGCCCAAGGAGCCGCCGCCTCCGCAGGAAGAGCGCTCCACCCCTGCGCAGCTCCCCGGAGTGGATACCTCTGCTTTGACCGCGCGGGAGATGGGGCGCTGGCGCGAGTACGTGTCGGAGCTGCTCGCACCCTGTCCCGATCAGCCTGTCAGCATTGCTCAGTGCGTGACGGAATCCCGCGCCTGCGGGGCCTGTCTGCCCGCCGCCAAGTTCCTGCTGGAGCGCGTGAAGCGCGGAGATGCTCGCAGCCAGGCGGAGGCGGCATTCCGTACGCGCTTCTCGCCCGAGGCGGTGAAGTCCATCGATTTGAAAGGTTCGCCCAGCAAGGGCGCGACGAGCCCGGTCGTGACGGTGGTGGAGTGGGCGGACTTCGAGTGCCCGTTCTGTGGCATCGCAGCGCCGCTGCTCAAGGCCCTGGTCGAGCGCTATCCGAACGAGGTTCAGCTGGTCTTCAAGAACTATCCGCTCAGCGCTCATGAGCACTCCGAGCAGGCCGCGCGCGCCGGTGTGGCAGCGTTTCATCAAGGGAAGTTCTGGGAGCTGAATCAGGCCATGTTCGAGTCGCAGAAGTCCGGGCTCGACGACACCACGCTGGTCAAGCTGGCGCGCGACCAGGGGCTGGACATGAAGGCTTTCGAAACGGATCGCGCCAGCGAAGCCACGGCGGACGCGGTGGCTCGTGATCGCAAACAAGCCGACGAGCTCGGGCTCGAGGGCACGCCGATGATCTACATCAACGGTCGTCACTTCGGCCTCGAGCGCTTCGACTTGCGGCAGGACCTACAGCCCTGGATCGAGCTGGAGATCGCGCTGAACAGCTCGGGGGGCAGTGCCCCTGGTGCCACCCCTCCGAAGGCCGCGGCCGGCGGCGCGACCAACGCGGCAGCAGCGGGAGTCGCCGGGAATACACCGGCGCCCAAGCCCGCACGATCACCTGTGGAGTTACCTGCGGAGTCCGGGTCGGGCACTCCCCACGCCCAGACAAAGTCCAACTAGCACATGCGTTCCAGTGCTGAAGCCGGTGGCTGCTTTCCCACCGGGCGCCACTACCCTGGCATCGCTCACCTGATTCGTGCGGCCGCGCGCGGCATCGCGGAGGAGTTCTCCGCCGATCTGAACATCACGGATATCCCCTTCGTCGCCATCGACGTGGAGGCTACCGGTCTAGAACCCGGTGTGGACCGTGTGATCGAGATTGCCTGCATCGTGTTCCGCAAGGGCGACGCAGCTCTCGGAGAAGCGGAGCTCGAGATCGAGCGCCACGCCTGGCTGGTCAATCCAGGCCGCCCGATCTCTCCGGAGGCGCAGGCGGTCCACCACATCTCCGATGAGCAGGTGAAGGACGCTCCGAGCTTCGCGCAGATCGCCGAGCAGATCCTGAGCGTCCTGTCGCGCGGCGTGCCGCTCGCGTACAACGCCGACTTCGATCGGGCCTTCTTGATCGCCGAGTTCGCGGCCTCGCGCGTGGCTCCGTTGCACCCTCCGCCCGCGCTGCGCCAGGGGGTGGACTGGTTCGATCCGCTGGTCTGGGCGCGCGAGCTGCAGCAGGGCGAGAAGAGTCGTTCGCTCTCCGCGGTGTGCGAGCGGCTCGGCATCGAGATCGGGCAGGCGCACCGCGCCGCCGACGACGCGGTCGCGGCGGGGCATGTCCTGCGCGCGTTCTGGAGCGACTCGCGGGTGCCGTCTACTTACGCGGCGTTCGTGCGCGAGCAGCGGCGTCTGGCGCGCGTGCATCGCGACGAGCGCGTCATGTGGCGCAGCTGAACCGCTCGGTGCGCTAGGCGGGCCTCTTTCAGGGCGCTCCGGCGTCGTGCGCCAGGGATGCCGCGCCGGCGTCGCTCGCCGTGCGCTCCACCCCCATCGTGACCGCGAGCACCACGCGCTGACCGGGCGCGAGCTGGACGCGCCGGCTCTCCGCTGGCGCGTTGGGGTGCTCGAGCCGCACGAAGTGCTCGCCTGGAGCGAGGCGAAGCGGCGTGGCAAAGGGCGTCGTCTCCAGTTGCTCGCCGTCCACAGACACGAACGCCCACGGTTCGGCCACCACCAGCAGCTCGCCGCCGGTCGCGCTGGTCCACTGCTTGGATTGGGTCTGCGCGGCGGGATGCTGCGCCTCGAGCCAACCGGAGAGCAGCGCGCCGCCGATCAGCAGCAGCGCCGACGTCGCGATCAGGCCGATCAGCGCGCGGCGGAGACCGCGCTGCGCCTGTCGCTGCTCGCCTGCCTCCGAGCGGTCCGGGGGTGCGCGCGTGGCGCCCGCTGTCCGGACACCGCGCCGGGTCAGCGCCTGCAGCACGAGCGCGTCGAACTCTCCCAGCCCCTCGCTGCCCAGGATGTGCTCCAGCGCACGCGCCAGCTGCCCGACAGCGGTGAAACGGCGTTCGGGGGCTTTCTCCAGGCAGCGCTGCACGATTCGCTCCAGCTCGGGCGAGACGTCCGGATTGGCGTCGCGCAGCGACGGCGGTTGCAGGTGCCGGATCTCGTGGGCGGTGATGCGCTCACCGCTGCCGTGGAACGGATGGCGCCCGGTGAGCAACTCGTACAGCACGACGCCGAGCGAGAACAGATCGCTGCGCGCGTCGGGACGTTCGCCGAGCGCTTGCTCGGGGCTCAGATAGCCCGCCTCGGAGAGGCCGGGCTCGGTGTCGAGCGCATCGCGATCCGGCCCCTCGTCGAGCAGCGCCAGCGACAACCCCGTCAGTTTGACCACGCCGCGCTCCGAGACCAGGATGTGCTGCGGCCCCAGGGCGCCGTGGATCACGCCCGCTTGGTGCGCGTGCTGGAGCCCGCGCGCCGCGCCCAGAGCCAGGGCCACCGCGCCCGCCACGTCCGGAGCCGCGAAGGCGTCGCCGCGCTGCGCTGCGAGCACATCGGCCAGGCTCCAGCCCTCGACTGCCTCGAGCACGAGCCACAGCCGCGGCGCGTGCTTCACGCAATCGTGGATGGCGATGACGCCGGTGTGGTTCAGGCGCGCCAGGATCTCGCCTTCGCGCTCCAGCCTTCGCGCCACGCTCGAGGACAGCGGAACCTCCGGCCGCAGCGCCTTGATCCAGACCTGACGCGCCAGGCTGGCATGGCGCGCGAGAAACAGCTCATAGCTCGGACCTCGCTCCAGGCGCCGCAGCGTCAGGTAGGGGTCGAACTCGGGGAGATCAGACACCGTGAGGAACGCTCCCGGGGCGCGCTGCTAGGCGCGACCGAGCGCGGCAACCCAGCGGATGGCCCACAAGCTCAGCCCCAGGATCGATAGCGCCACCACGCAGACGGCGGCGTCGAGCACGGTCCAGCGGCGCGGACGAGACGCCACGGGCGGCGGCTCCGCCGCTGCCGCTGGCTCGGGCTTGTCCGCCGGCGGCTCGTCGCCCGTGCTGGGGATGGGCTTGGTATAGCGCGCCGCCGCTACCTTGCCCGCCGGTGGATCGATGCTCGCGTCCTCCGGCAAGCGCTCGGTGGCGCCGCGCTCCAACCGCTCCAGCAGCTGGGCCGTCGGATCCGCGTAGCTGAGACCCGTCTCGCCCAGGATCAGCGGGGTCCCACGTTGCCAGAGCGTGCGCTCGTTGGGCTGCAGCGGGCGCTCGTCGAGATAGCTCTCGAGCGAGGCGTCGAGCAGTGTGACCCACAGTTGATCGCCCTGACGGCGCAGCTCCAGGCAACGCGCCGGCAGCTCTTCTCCGAGCTGAAGATCCGCGGCGGCGTGACTGCCGATCAGGTAGGCGTGACGCGGTCGCACGATGGCGAGGGTAGCTTCGGTGCCGTCTACCTGCACCGACATACCCGAAGGCTGTTGTTCCTGCTCCAACGCGTGCTCGACCAGCTGACGCGCCAGCTCGCGCGAGGCACCCGCCTCGGACGCCGCCGCGCCATCCAGCCGCACCTCCACCCAGACTCGTCCGAAGCGCAGCAGGTCGCCGTTCGCGAGCGTGTGGGGCGCCTGGCGGCTGAGGCGCGTGGCCGCGGCGAAGGTGCCGTTCTCGCTGCCTTCGTCGATCACCACGTACTCGCTGCCCCGCTGTCGCACCGATGCATGGCGGCCGCTGACACTCGGATCCGGTAGCTGCAGCTCACAGCCTGCGGCTCGGCCGATCACCACGCGGGGTGCATCGAACGAGAGCTCGGGTAGGGGACTGATCTCACCCGAGCGGAGTTTCAGCGTCAGCGCCACGGGTCGATGATGCCCACCGCTGCCCGTGGCTGTCTACTTTTGGGGGGTGATCCCGTCGGGTGGGGACGACCCCAGCCCGGCGCTACGGCGCGATACTGTTCAGAAAACGGCCCGGAGGAGCTGGGGTTACTCGCGCGCGAGGGCCGCTTCCTCGAGGCGGCGCCGCCACTCTCGCTCGTAGTCGGCGGACAGACCCTTGCCGAGCAGGGTACGCGAGCGGCTCTGTAGCTGATCGAAGAGGGCGGCGAGCTCCCCAGCCTGCAGCTGGTCCTTGAAGCCTCGGATCAACTCGGCCATGGCCTGGGCCTCGGCGTCGTGGCCGCTCACGGTTGCCTGCAGCGCCTCGCTGAACACCTGCTGCACGGTCGTGGCATCGAGCCCTTCGCTGACCAGGTACCTCACGTCCAGCTGCGCGCTGGAGGGCAGCTCGAAGAGCACCGGCTGTGCCGCTGGACTCGCCACCTGGCTCGGAGCGAGCCGCTGCAGCACCAGGTAGCTGGAGAGCGCATCGACGCGCACGGGCTCCGGGACGATCTGCCCGGGCTCGAGCGTTCTCACCGCCACCTCGATCGGGGTCTCCTCGACGCCTTCGACCCAGCTCCAGGGGGGCATCGCGTCCTGGCGCGCCTGCAGCTCGTCAAACCTCGAGGGCTCGCCGCGCAACCCATTCAGTAGCTCCTCGGCTCGCTGAAAGGCAGTGGCGGGAGCGTCATCGCCGGTCGCCTTCGCGCTGTCGAAGCCGAAACGGATGGCCCTCGCAGCAAGCTGCGCGCGCTCCCGATTGGGGACGCGACGCAGGATCTCGAAGCCGAACAGGCTGTCCAGCGGCGGCGCGATCTCGCCGATCTGAAGCTGCCGGAGCACCTCGAGCTCGCGCGGAAAGGGCGTCACCTCGCGCGTCGACCAGCGCCCCAGGTCGCCGCCGCGCAGGGCATCGACATGCTCGGACCGTACGTTGATCATGCTCGCGAAGGTCTCCGGGGCTTGGCGCGCTTGCTCGTACAGCGACTGGGCCAGCGTGGAGGCCTCCTCGCGCGAGCGACGGCCGACGGTGCCACG
>Ga0070663_100001231_pt1 | contig 14056 bp, 11 predicted proteins | sample KBSC63metaG_FD_65646 | JGI IMG/M metagenome (GOLD analysis project Ga0070663, IMG submission 65646) | Corn rhizosphere microbial communities from Kellogg Biological Station, Michigan, USA - KBS C6-3 metaG | ecosystem: Host-associated > Plants > Roots > Rhizosphere > Soil ...
ACGTCTCCCAAGCCGTTCGGGCCGGCCTGGCCCGCCCAGTGGCCTGATAAGCAGCCCGTCCGCCCATGCGGCGTGACTCGTCACAGTTTCGCCTGGGTGCCCACCACGGCCGACGCCCACCCGACAACGTCGCCTGCTGGAAGGTACCGCGTGACCATGCTGTTCGAGTCGCTCGAAGGCGTCATCGGCGTCGACACCCACCGCGACACACTCGCCGCAGCCGCGATCACCGCGGTCGGCGCCACACTGGGACATGCCGACGCCCCAGCCAGCGCCGAGGGCTACCAGCAACTGCTGGACTTCGCCCGAGCGCAGGTGCCCGGCCGGCGGTGCTGGGCCGTCGAAGGAACCAGCAGCTACGGCGCCGGACTCACTGCATTCCTCAGCGAACAGGGCGAACGGGTCGTCGAAGTCTGCCGACCCAAGCGTCCACCACGGCGTGGTGCCCGCAAAAGCGACGCCCTCGACGCCGTTCGAGCCGCCCGGGAAATCCTCAGCAGCGACCGCCTGATCGAGCCGCGCAGCCGCGGGCAGCGCGAGGCCCTGCGCGTCCTGCTGAGCACGCGGGCCGGCGCGGTCTCCGCCCGCACCGCTGCGATCAACCACCTCAAGGCGCTGATCGTCTCCGCACCCGAGAACCTCCGCGCGGAACTGCGAGGGCAGACCAGCGACGCCCAGATCACCTACTGCGCGAGGCTGCGCGACCGTCCCACCCAGGACCTCGAGCACCGCACGACCCTCCGGGCGATGCGGTCCACCGCCCACCGCATCCAAGCACTCAAGACCGAGGCCAACGACCTCGAACGCGACATCGCACGCCTGGTCAACGAGGTTCACCCCGAGCTGGCACAACTGCCCGGCGTCGGCGCACTCAGCGCAGCACAAATCCTGATCAGCTGGTCCCACCACGGCCGGCTTCGCTCCGAAGCCGCGTTCGCCAGCCTCGCCGGCGCCGCACCGATCCCCGCCTCCTCAGGCCTGACCAACCGTCACCGCCTCAACCGAGGTGGCGATCGCCAACTCAACCGCGCGCTGCACACCATCGTGCTGACCCGCAGCCGGATCGACCCCGCGACCCGCGCCTACATCACCCGACGACTGGCCCAGGGCAAGACCCTCCGAGAGATCAAACGCTGTCTCAAACGGATCATCGCCCGCCAGCTCTTCCGCACACTCCAGCAACACCACTCGCCAACCACGCCCGCAACCCTTGACGCCACATAGCAGCGTCATAGGAGCATCTCGTTCGGGACGTCCGAGGTCCCGAACGAGTCATTCGGGACGTGGTGTGGTCCCCGGCCGAACGGAATTGTCGGTGCCGACCGGTAGCGTAGGAAACGGGGGGCGCCCCCGCGGCCGCCCCTCGCGGCGCTTTCCCCCATCCCCAATAGGGGGAAAACCGGATGGGCAACCCGCCGCCCGGGGACAACACTGAAACCCGTGACCAGCCCCGACCCACCCCACCCCCTCCGCCGCATCTTCGGCCCCCTGGCCACGCGGGACTTCCGCGCCGAGTACCTCTGGCTGTGGCTCGCCGCCCCGCTGACCCTCTTCTCGATCCTCAGCTTCATCGTCGTCCTGGCGCTCGGCCTCTGGCTGACCCCGGTCCTGATCGGCTTCCTCGTCCTCGCCGGCGCCGTCTTCTACGCCCGTGGTCTCGGCGCCGCCCACCGCAGGCTCGCGAAGGCCCTGCTCGGTGTCAGCGTGCCCACCCCGCGCCGCCCCGAGCTCAAGCCCGGGTTGTGGAGCTGGGTGAAAGCGCGCGTCGGCGATCCCGCGGGCTGGCGGGCCGTCGGTTACCTGCTCCTGCGCTTGCCGCTGACCTTCGCCGGGCTCTTCGCCGTCTTCTCCGCGACCCTCTACAGCTTCGCCGCCACCACCTACGCCATCTTCTGGTTCCCGCTGGGCGAACGGCAGCTGCCCGTCTTCGAGATCCGCGCCGACAACTGGGCCGGCGCGCTCGCCTGGTCGGCGTCCGGGCTGCTGGTGCTCGTCGCGCTGCCGTGGGTGACGCACGCCTTCGTCGCGCTCGACCGGCTGCTGGTCGTCGGGCTGCTCGGCGAACGGGAGCTGTCCGAACGCGTGCGTGACCTGGAGGCGAGCCGCGCGACCGCGGTCGAGGACGCCGCCCTGCGGCTGCGGCGCATCGAACGCGATCTCCACGACGGCGCGCAGGCGCAGCTCGTCGCGCTGGCGATGAAGCTCGGCCTGGCCAAGGACGAGCTCGCGGACGCCGATCTGCCGCAGGTCAAGGACCTCGTCACCGGAGCGCACGCCAACGCCAAGCAGGCGCTCACCGAGCTGCGGGACCTCGCCCGCGGCATCCACCCGGCCGCCCTGGACGCGGGCCTCGACGTCGCACTCGCCACGCTCGTCGCGACGTCCGGGATCGACGCGCAGGTCGCGGTGGACCTGCCGCGCCGTCCGCCGCCGTCGCTGGAAACCATCGTCTACTTCAGTGCCGCCGAGCTGCTCACGAACGCCGCCAAGCACGGCGGGACGACGCTGGTCGAAGTCACCGAAGCGCACGACGTCCTGCGGCTGCGGGTGCGCGACAGCGGACGCGGCGGCGCCCGGATCGTGCCGGGCGGCGGGCTGGCCGGGGTCGCCGAACGGCTGCGGACGGTCGACGGCGAGCTGACCGTGACGAGCCCGCTGGGCGGTCCGACCGAAGTGTCCGCGCGGGTGCCGCTGCCCCGCTAGGGTCGCGGCATGCGGATCGTCATCGCGGAGGACTCCACCATCCTGCGCCAGGGTCTCGTCGAGCTGCTGACCTTCCGCGGCCACGAGGTCGTCGCCGCGGTGAAGGACGCCGACGCGCTGCGCGAAGCGGTCGCCGGCCACGGCCCCGACGTGTCCATTGTGGACATCCGGATGCCGCCGACGCACACCGACGAAGGCCTGCGGGCGGCGATCGCGCTGCGCCGCGAGCTCCCCGGCTGCGCCATTCTCCTGTTCTCCCAGTACGTCGAGACGAAGTACGCGGCCCAGCTGCTGGCCGACCGCGCGGGCGGCGTCGGCTACCTGCTCAAGGACCGCGTCGCCGAGGTTTCGGACTTCCTCGACGCCCTGCGCCGGGTTTCGGACGGCGAAACGGTCCTCGATCCCGAAGTCGTCAGCCAGCTGTTCTCGGCGACGCGCCGCACCGACGCGCTCGGCGGCCTCACCCCGAGGGAACGCGAAGTGCTGGGCCTGATGGCGGAAGGCCGGTCGAACTCCGCGATCGCCGCGGAGCTGTTCCTCTCGCCGGGCTCGGTGGAGAAGTACGTGACGTCGATCTTCGGCAAGCTCGGCCTGCCGCCGTCCGACGGGGACAACCGGCGGGTCCTCGCGGTGCTGCGCTACCTCGATTCCTGAGCGAGCAACCCGTCGACGAAGGCGCGTAGCCCCGCCCGGTAGGTGTCGCGCGCGCTGAGCTCCGGCCAGCGGTCGCCGACGACGGCGAGGCTCGGGAACCTCGCCGGGTCCAGGCCCGCGAAAACCTGGTCGCGGTAGCGGGGCCGGTCCTGGGCGGCCCGCCGCCCGGCCCGTGCGCGGACCAGGATTTCGCCGATCGTGAAGTACCAGACGTTCCGGTACAGCTCGACGGCCCGCTCGGGCGGGCACCCGCAGCCGAGCGCGCCACCGACGATCGCGTCGACCATCCACAGCGCCGACTCGCCGAGGAAGTCGTCGGCCGTCAGCACTTCCGCGATTTCCGGCCGGGCGGCGAGCGCGTCGTGCATCACGGTCGCCGCGGCGACGATGCGCTCGCGCGGCTCGTCCGGCAGCCCGGGCCGCGGCAGCTGCTTCGCGTAGTACTCGAGCAGCTGGACCAGCAGGTCGTCCTTGTCGCGCACGTGGTGGTACAGCGTCGTCGCGCCGACGCCGAGCTCGGCGGCGAGCCGGCGGATCGTCAGCTTCCCGGCGCCGTCCCGGTCGAGGATCGCCCGCGCGGCTTCGAGGATCTGCTCGCGGGACGTCGCGGGTGGCCGCCCGGTGCGGCCGGAGGGGGCGGCGGGTCGTGACATTCCCCCATCATGCCCGCCGTGCTACTTTCGGAACACGTTCGAAAACTCGACGGACCGAACTGGGGAACGATCATGAACACCGGAAGACGCCCGATCCTGGTGGTGTGCCTGGCCGTCTTCGGCCTGATGGCCGGCCAGCAGATGCTCAACCCGATCCTGCCGCCGCTGGCCCGCGAGTTCGGGTTCGGCGAGTTCGCCCTCGGCTCCGTGTGGGCCGTCGGCGGGGCCGGAGTCGTGCTGGCCAGCCCGTTCTGGGGCCGCCGGACCGCACGCTGGGGCCACCGGCCGGTCCTGCTGGTCTCGCTGCTCGGCGCCATGGCGAGCCTGCTCGGCTTCGCGTTCGTCGCCCAGCTCGGCCTGGCGAAGGCCCTCGCCGTGCCGGCGTTGTTCGTGTCGGTGCTGCTCACCCGCGGCGTCGTGTTCGGCCTCTCCTGGGCCGCGACGCCGGTGACCGCGCAGTCCTACATCGCCGACACGACCACCGGCCCGGACGAGCGGGTGCGCGGGATGTCGCTGTTCGGCGCGGCGCAGGGGCTCGCCCTGGCCGTCGGCCCGGCGCTGGGCGGCTTGCTGAGCTTGACCGGGAGCCTGCTGGTGCCGATCTACGCCGCGCCGGTGATCCTGGCCGCGATCGCCGTCGTGGTCGCGCTGACGCTGCCCAAGCCGCCGAAGCACCAGGTGCGGCCCGTGGTGAAGAAGGTCAGCCCGTTCGACAAGCGCTTCCGCCCGTTCCTGACCCTCGGTTTCGGCCTGTACCTCGCGCTGGCGATCGTCCTGATGACCATCGGCTTCCTGGTCCAGGACCGGCTGCGGCTCGACGCGGCGGAGACCGGGCGCGTGACCAGCCTGGTCATGCTGGCCGGCGCCGGGATGATCATCGTCGTCCAGGTGGTCGCCGTCCCGCGGCTGAAGTGGCCGCCGCTGCGGCTCGTCCGGGTCGGCGCGGTCGTCATGACCGGCGGGATGCTCGTGGTCGCCGCCGGCTCCGACGGGCTCCTGCTCGGCGCCGGGGTTGCCGTGCTGGGCGCGGGCATGGGGTTCGCGACGCCGGGGTTCCTGTCCGCGCCGACGCTGCTCGCCTCCCGGGACGAGCAGGGCGGTGTCGCCGGGCTGATGGGGGCGAGCAGCGCGCTGGCGTTCATGGGTGGCCCGCTGCTGGGCACCGGCCTTTACGAGATCGCGCCCGTTCTCCCGTACCTCGCCGGCGCGGTGCTGCTCGTGGCACTGACCGCGTTCGCGTTCACCGTGACCGGCGAACCCGCGAAGGAGCCCGTGGCTCCCTAGGCTGGGCCGCATGTACTCCACCGAGATCGAGGTCCGCACCGGCTCCGAAGCCGTCGTCCACGACCTCACCCGCGAAGCCGAGGCCTTCCTGCGCGACGCCGACGCGACCGACGGGCTGCTGCACGTCTGGGTCCCGCACGCGACCGCGGGGCTCGCCGTCCTGGAGACCGGCGCCGGCAGCGACGAAGACCTGCTGACCGCGCTCGACGAGCTGCTCCCCCGGGACGGCCGCTGGCGGCACCGGCACGGGAGCCCGGGTCACGGCCGTGACCACGTGCTCCCGGCGCTGGTGCCGCCCTACGCGACCATCCCGGTGCTCGGCGGCGTCCTCGCGCTCGGCACCTGGCAGTCGATCTGCCTAGTGGACACCAACCTCGACAACCCCGTCCGCAAGGTGCGCTTCAGCCTCCTGGCGGGCTGACCGGGCCGGCCACAGCGTCACCAGCAGGCCCGCGGCCAGCAGCGCGCCGAGCACCCACAGCGCGGTCGTCACGTCCGGCGCGTCCGGCACGCCCTGCAGCAGGCTGCGCAGGCCTTCGGTCGAGAACCGGAACGGCGTCCACGACCACAGCAGCGCGCGGTAGGCCGGGTTCAGCAGCTCCGGCACCTGCCCGGCCACCGCGGGCGCGACCAGGTACAGCGGCGCGAGGACGGCCATCGCGCGCAGGCCCAGCAGCCGCAGCAGCCCGGCCTGCAGGGCCGCGAACGCCGTCGCGGCAAGGAACACGAAGCCGAGGACGTCCGCGGTCAGCGGCAGCGTCGCGTCCCACAGGGCGAAGAACCCGGCCACCACCGCCGTGATCAGCACGCCGGCCCCGGTGACCTGCAGGAACCGCGCGCCGGCCCCGAGCGTGCGGCCGGTCCGCTTCGCGAGCTGCGTCAACCCGAGTCCCGCGACGAGCGCGCCGATCCACGCCAGCGCGCTGGCGGCCAGCGGCGCGACCCGGCCGGCGAGCCCCGCCGGGTGCAGGACCTCCTGCTTCGGCGGGCCGGCCAGCGCGGTCGCGGCGCCGGTCAGCGCCTGCTGCGCGACCTGGGTGCCTGCCGGGTTGACCGCACCCGACGTCACTACGGTCACGACCGTCGCGGCCGGTCCGGGCGCGAGTTCGAGCACGCCGTAGACCTTCTTGTCTTCCAGCAGCTGCCGCGCTTCGGCCGGGGTCGCGACGGTCCAGGCGAGCTGACCGCCGCCGTGGGCGACGATGCGCTGCGCGATCTCCGGCGGGGCGGCGACGGCGACAGGGACGCCGTCGGGCGCGACGGTGGCCTGCGCGCCGAAGGTGAGGAATCCGAGCACCACCGCCACCAGCGCGCCGGCCAGGGCGGCGACCAGGGCGAGCGCCCCTGCGGGACGGGTCATCACTGCCTCCATTTATTCGTCACGTGTTGAATTCCAGCTCAAGGTACGGCTCTGCCGACCGAAAGTCAACGCGCGTTGAATAAACGTCCCGGTAGCCTCGGACCGTGACGAACAAGCGGCTGGTGCTCTGGGACATCGACCACACGCTCGTGGACTTCTCCGAGCTGGGCGCCGCCTGGTACGGGGCGGCGTTCACCGTCGCGACCGGCGCGACCCTGCGCGTGCACCCGGTGTTCGGGGGCCGCACCGAGCGCGCGACGACGACCGACCTGCTCACCGCGAACGGCTTCGAGGCCGAGGAGGAGACGATCCAGGCGCTGTTCAAGGCCCTGGTGGCGGAGTCGGAACGCCACCGGCACACCTTCGCGGAGACGGCCCGCGCGCTGCCCGGCGCGGCCGAGGCGCTGGCCGCGTTCGCCGACGGCGGCGAAGTCGTCCAGACGCTCGTCACCGGCAACCTGCCGGAGATCTCCCGGCACAAGCTCGTCCCGTTCGGCCTGGACGAACACCTCGACCTCGAGATCGGCGGCTACGGCACGCTGTCGGTGCACCGCCCGGACCTGGTCCCGCACGCGGTGGGCCTGGCGGCGGCCAAGCACGGCACCGAGTTCGGCGCCGACGTCGTGGTCGTCATCGGCGACACCCCGAACGACGTGAAGGCGGCGGTGGACAACGGCGCGGTCTCCGTCGCGGTGGCCACCGGGCACTTCTCCGCCGAGGAACTGCGGGCGGCGGGCGCGCACACCGTGCTGCCGGACCTGACCGACACCGACGCGGTCCGCCGCGCGGTCCTCGGCTGATCAGCGGTGAGGGGCCGGACCCGCCGCTGACCGGCGCACATCCACCTTCGGAGGGGGAAACCCTCAGCCGAAAGGACGACACCCCTAGGGGAAATCTCGTTCCCTTGCCCGATGTCCGCGGCGGTGGGAACTCGACAGACTCTTCCCCATGACTCAAGCAGAGGCGGCGGCCAGGCCCGCCGGAGGGGGACGAATCCGGAGCACGTTCGCCGTGCTCAGACAGCGGTTGCCGTTCACCAGCGGCGTTACGCTCGCCATGCTGGTGCTGGCCGTCGCGACCGGGGCGCTCTGGAGCGCCGCCGAAGACCGCGCGGTCTACCCGTTCGTCGCCTACGGGCTGCCGTCGCTGGAGGCGGGCCGGTGGTGGACCATGCTCACCGGGCCGTTCTTCGCCGTCATCCCTTGGTACTACCTCCCGATGGTCGGCAGCTTCGCACTCTTCGCCGGCTTCGCCGAGTGGAAGCTGGGGACGCGGCGCGCGATGGCCGTGACCATCGGCGGCCAGCTCGTCTCGGTGCTCGTCGCGACCCAGTTCCTCGCGCTGTCCCGCAACTCCGGCTGGCTGTGGGCCGAGCGGGTCGCCGGCAGCCTCGACGTCGGGTTCTCCGGCGGCGCGCTCGCCGCGATGGCGATCGCCAGCGCGACGCTGCGGCCGCCGTGGGCCCTGCGCCTGCGGGCCGGGCTGTGCGTGTACGCCGGGGTCGCGATCGTCTACGTCGGCACCCTGGCCGACCTGGTGCACTTCTTCGCGCTGCTGCTGGCGCTCCCGCTCGGCAAGCGCCTGGTGGGCGCCCGGCGGGCGGGCGGGCAGGCGGCCCCCAACCTGCGGGAATGGCGGGTGCTGGCCGTGGCCGGCCTGCTGCTGCTCACCATCGCCGAGATCGTCATGTTCCTGGTGCCCGGGGACGGCCCGTTCGGCTCCGACGACGGTGTTTCGCTGACGGCGCCGGAGCTCGGCATCCTGGTCCTGCTGGTGGTGCCGATGCTCAACGGGCTGCGCAAGGGCAGTCGCGTCGCGTGGCGCTGGGCGGTCGGGCTCTCGGCGTTCGTGACGTTGCAGGGTCTCGCCGTCGCGACGGCCCTCGCGGTGGCCGACATCTTCGGCGGCGACTACGACACCGCGGGCCTGCCGCTGTTCTTCGTGGACAATCTCCTGTGGACGGTCGAGCTGGGCGTCCTGATCGCCGCGCAGCACGCCTTCCGGGTGCCTTCGCGCCGCCGGCTGCGGCGCCACGCGCAGGGCCCGGGGCCGGCGCTGGCCCGCACCCTGCTGGGGCGCCACGGCGGCAGCACGCTCTCGTGGATGACGACCTGGCCGCGCAACACCTACTTCGTCCGCGACGACGGCCGGTCCTACCTCGCCTACCGCCGCCACGCGGGGGTCGCGGTCGCGCTCGGCGACCCGATCGCGCCGGACGGCACCGCGGCGGCCACGGTCACCGAATTCGCCCTGATGTGCGAGAACTCCGGGCTGGTGCCGTGCGTGTTCTCGGCGACGGAAGCCACCGTCGCGGCGACGCGCGAGCTGGGCTGGCAGCACGTCCAGGTGGCCGAGGACAACGTGCTCGACCTCGACGGCCTCGAGTTCCGCGGCAAGGCGTGGCAGGACGTCCGCTCGGCGCTGAACAAGGCCGCCAAGCAGGACATCGAGTTCCGGCTGGTCCGCCTGGCCGACCAGCCCGAACCGATCCTGGCCCAGGTCCGGGCGCTGTCGGAGGAGTGGATGTCCGGCAAGGCCATGCCGGAGATGGGCTTCACGCTCGGCGGCCTCGACGAGGCGATGGACCCGGCCACCCGGGTCGGCCTGGCCGTCGACGCCGAGGGCACGGTGCACGGCGTGACGTCGTGGCTGCCGGTCCACACCGGTGCCGGCAAGGTCGGCGGCTGGACGCTGGACATCATGCGCCGCAGCGCCCACGGCTTCCGCCCGGTGATGGAGTTCCTGATCGCGTCGGCGTGCCTGGCGTTCCGCGAAGAAGGGGCACGGTTCGTGTCGCTGTCGGGCGCGCCACTGGCCCGCAGCGACGACGGGTTCCCGGCGCGCCCGGTGGACCGCGCGCTGGAGTCGCTGGGCCGCGTGATGGAGCCGTACTACGGTTTCCGTTCCCTGCACGCGTTCAAGGCGAAGTTCCAGCCGCGGCACGTCCCGCTGTACCTGGCTTTCCGCGACGAGGCCGACCTTCCGCGGGTCGGGCTGGCGCTGAGCCGGGCCTACCTGCCGGACGTCCGGCTGCGGCAGCTGGCGAAGCTGGTCAGTAGCTCTCGGGCACGCTGATCCGCTGGGGGAAGCGGATCTTCCGCCTGGTGACGACGTTCCGGTCCTTCGGGATCAGCCGTCCGTCGGTCAGGCGGAGCCAGTGGCCGTTCCGCGAGTCGGTGAAGGCGAGCATCACCCCAGGTGTCATGTCCGGGCGCCGCCACTCCTCGCGGATCGGCATCCGCCACTTCCCCGGCGGCAGGATGGCGTAGAGGTATTCGTCGTCCTCGATGTCCGGGCCGCGGTGCAGCGTCGACCCGGTCATCGGCAGGTTGTGCACGAGGTCGAACGAGACGACGACGTGGTTGACCGCTTCGGCGTTCGCGTTGGAGACGACCATGTAGCCCTGGCCGTCGGCGTACTCGATCCACGCGGTGACCTTCGCGGCCTGTTCCTGCCGTTCGCGCAGGTCCCGCTCCCTGCGGTCGGCCTGCACGAGCCGGCCGCCGCGGATGGCGATCCACAACGCCACCACGACGGCCGCGATCGTGCCGATGCCCCCGACCCACTGCCCGGAGGCGCCCCACCAGTCCGGGTCCCGCGGCTCGACCAGCCAGATCCAGGCCTTGGCCAGCAACGGTCCGAAGAGGAGAAGCACCCCGGAGACGGCCAGCACCCCGAACGCGGCGGCCCGGATCCGGCCGAGCCGTCTGTCTGCATCACCGCTCATGCCCCGCAGCCTGCCGAATCCCCGCGCTCAACGGAAGCGGCAAAACGCCCGCACCGCCGGTGCTACATTCGACGTCGTGCCCGACGAGCCCACCGGCGAGCTTGCCTTTCTGCGCTCCGAACTCGACCAGCAGCTGCGGCGGTACTCGAAGCGCCGCAGGCGCGACAAGCGGAAGGCGTTCGGGCTGCGGCTGTCGACCGTCCTGTTGTCCGCGACGATCAGCGTCCTGCTCGGGCTGCGGAACCTCGACGGCTACGCCGATCTGTTCGCCAACATCGCGCTCGGGCTGGGCGCGCTGATCACCGTGCTGGCGGCGGCGGACGCGTTCTTCTCCCACCGCGAACTGTGGATACTGCGCACGCAGACCGTCCGCGATCTGGAGAACATTTCACGGGAACTGCGGTACTGCATGAGCAAAGACCCGTCGCAGGACGCGCTGAAGAAGGACGTCGAGCGGATCTACGGCGAGCTGAACCGGGCGATCGAGCGCGACAGCAAGAACTGGGACCGCCTGCGCGCACCTTCCGGCACGGATTCGAAGGAATGACCCGGACGGCGGTCGTCCTCACCGCCCTGCCGGTCGAGTTCAAGGCGGTCGCCGGCCGGTTGGCGGGTGCGGAGTGGCAGACCCACGCCCAGGGCAGCCGTTATCTCGTCGGGACGTCCGGCGCGTGGCGGGTGGCGGTCGCGGAGATCGGCCGCGGCAACGAAGAAGCGAGCTACTCGACGGAACGCGCGCTCCAGCACTTCTCCCCCGAGGTCGCGCTCTTCGTCGGCGTGGCGGGCGGCGTCAAGGACGTCTCGCTCGGCGACGTCGTGTTCGCGACGGAGGTGCACGGCTACGAGTACGGCAAGGAGGTGTCCGACGCCTTCGTCCCCCGTGGCCAGGTGGGGACGGCGTCCTACGACCTCGTGCAGGCCGCCCGGTACCTGCGCCACGAGCTGGCCGGCGGGTTCTCCGTCGTCGTCGAGCCGATCGCCGCGGGCGGCAAGGTGGTCGCGGACGCCGAGGCACCCACCGCCGAGGTCATCAAGCGCCACTACAGCCAGGTGGTGGCGACCGAACAGGAGGGGCTGGGGTTCGTCAAGGCCGCGTCGGCCCGCTCCGGCGTTTCGATCGGCGTGATCCGGGGGATCAGCGATTTGCTGTCCGGCAAGGCGGAGTCCGATCTGGCCGGGTGGCAGGACGTCGCCGCGGGCCATGCCGCCGAGTTCGCGTTCGCCCTGCTCGACGCGGTCGACCAGACGACCTACACCCTGGAATCGGTGGCCGACGCCCTGCTGTCGGCGTTGTTGAGGCTCCATGAGTGGGGTTCTCGTGACGAGGTTCCCGCGCAGGGCCGCGACCGGAAGCAGAAGCGGAAGGCGGAACACCTGCTCGACGACCTCGAGGACGTTCTGCTGGAGCACCTCGAACGAGCGGGCGGTGTCTACGGCATCGACGACACCGAGTTCTTCGGGAATGTCATCGCGGGCCTCCAGACGGTCAGCCGATCCCACGCCGTCGAGGCGGCGACCCTCCGCCCCCTGCTCGGCCAGGCGGGGTCGCCGGTCGAGGGGTACTTCCTGTCCCACGTCACGGCGTTCCTCGTCGGGGCCTACCTGGGCGTCCCCGACCTGCGCCGCGACGCGTTGTTCGGCGCGCTGGAGCGGGAGACGGATCTGCCGAAGGCGCTGGAGACGGCGCTCGGCAGCGTTCCCCGGCAGCAGCGAGCCCGCGACGAGACCGTGGACGACCAGCTGGCGGCCGCCGCGTACACCACGGACTACCTGCGCGCGGTCAGCAACCGCCTGGATCACCTCGAAATCCTCGGCATCGACCTCGCGCGCTCGGTGGAGCGCTACGCCTTGACCCCGGCATTCGTGGCGTTGTCGGCGGCGAGCGGCCAGTGGGACGACGACCACACGTGGTCCGGCGGCCGCCGCAACGACGTGGTGAACGTCCTGGCGGCGGCCAATCCCCTGGTGTTGATCGGCGAAGCGGGCTCGGGGAAGACGACGCTGCTGCAGTGGATCGCGGTTTCGGCCGCCCGCGACCGGCTGCCACCGCAACTGGAGGCGTGGAAGGGGAAGATCCCGCTCGCCGTGCGGCTCCGGCGTTACGTGGAGCGGCCGCTGCCGGAGGTCGAGTCGTTGACGGACGAGGTGGCGGCCGGCCTGAGCGCCCGCAAGCCGTCGCGCTGGTGCACGGACGTGCTCGCGACCGGCCGGGCGATCCTGCTGATCGACGGCCTCGACGAGCTGCCCATCTCCCGCCGCCCGGCGGTGCAGACCTGGCTGGACGACCTGCTCGCCATGTTCCCCGACAACGTGTTCATCATCAGTGGCCGCCCCGCGGCGCTGAGCCACCCGGGCCTGAAGCTGAGCCGGTTCGCCGCGGCCCAGCTCGACCCGATGGGCCCGGACCAGATTTCGGCGCTGGTCCGGCAATGGCACCTCTCGACGAGCAGCGCGCTGCCGAAGGAGCAGCAGGAAAGCCACCGCGCCAAGGGCCGATTGGTCGCGGAGCACATCCTGAACAGCCCTGCGCTGCTGGATTTGGCCCGCACGCCGTTGCTGTGCGCGGTGCTGTGCGCTCTCGCCTATGCCCGCAAAGGCGTCAGCAGCCTGCCGCGGCGCCGTCTCGAGCTGTACGAGACGGCGCTGGTGATGTTGGCCGGGCGCCGGGACACGGAACGCAACCTCGCGGTTTCCCCGCTGGGGCCGGAGGAACGGCTCGCCCTGCTGGAGGATCTGGCGCAGTGGCTGATCCGCAACGACCATTCGGAGATCTCGAAGAAGAAGGCGCTCAGCCACGTGGGGCAGACTCTCCGGTTGCTGCGCCAGGACACGATCACCGCGGAGGAGGCGCTGCAGGATCTGGTCGAGCGGTCCATCCTGCGCGAGCCCGCAACGGACGTCATCGACTTCGCCCACCGGACGTTCCTCGAGTTCCTTGCCGCGCGCTGGATGAGCAGCCAGGGCGACTTCGGGGCGTTGCTGTACCGATCGAACGATCCTTCCTTCGCCGGAGTCATCGCCCTGGCGGTCGGCCTGGCCCGTCCCGGCGAGGCAACGGACTTGCTGGGAACCCTGCTGTCGAAGGCGGAAACCGCCACGCACGGCGACCGGGAGCACCTGTACGGCCTGGTGATGAACTGCGTCGATGCTTGTCTGCGGGTGGATGAGAGCGTAACCCGCAGGCTGGAGTCGTATCTCGAGTCGCTGGTGCCGCCGCTCAACAGCGACGCGATGTTGAAGCTCGTGGCGGGCGGGGACACCAGCGTGGGTTTGATCGAACGCTTCTTGTTGCGCGCGACGGACAACGATCACGCGTTGGAACGTTGCGTGGAGGCGCTGGGCCGCATCGGAAGTCCCAAGGCGCTCAAGGTCCTGATCGACCTGCCAATGGGACTGCGGCGGTCACTCGCCCAGAGTTTGGTCGATGCTTGGTCCTTCTTCCCGCCCGCGGAGTACGCGGAGCAGGTGCTCACGGAGCTTTACGCGCCGACCACAGTGGAACTGCGCGATGTCACTCGCATCGCCTTCACCGGAAAGCTCAGCCGCGATTACTTGGTCCATGTTCTTTCCACAGATGAAATCTGGGCGACAGCGGATCTTACGGCAGCCACCCGAGTGACGCGAGTGACCTTGGAGATCATGGCCACAGTCGAAGAACTTGGCGATTTGCTGACC
>Ga0070663_100001234_pt1 | contig 14044 bp, 10 predicted proteins | sample KBSC63metaG_FD_65646 | JGI IMG/M metagenome (GOLD analysis project Ga0070663, IMG submission 65646) | Corn rhizosphere microbial communities from Kellogg Biological Station, Michigan, USA - KBS C6-3 metaG | ecosystem: Host-associated > Plants > Roots > Rhizosphere > Soil ...
CTGTTGCGCTCGGCGTGACGATACTGCTTGACCATCGACTCCCACCGTGCACCGCCGCTTCTCATCAGGTCCAGCACAAGCTGCGCGCGGGCCATGCTGTCGAGGACCTCGCCTGACTCTGTCAAAAGTCGCTCGGGGGCCGCAAGTTCGCATAGATAGTCTTTGAAGTGCCGAAAGGTCGCGAAATGCGCCTTGCGGCGCTCGATGCCCGGCGGCAGTTTGTCGATGGCTTCGAACTCTCGGTCGATCAGGGCCACCAGGGCCTCGCATTTCGACGTTGTACCGGCCGGGGCGAAAACAGCGGCTTGAATCTGTTCCTGATTCATGTTCGGCTTTGTAGCGGCGATGCGGCCAATTTATAAAGTTGCTGTTCCGTGTTTACGGCGGATCCGAAGTCGTGCAAGCAATTACGAAGTACTTTCAATTGAACCAAGCGAATCCGGTCGATCGCTGGCATCGTGCGGGCCGTCCGGCATCTGCGCCATACGCGCGAAGGACGACCCGTCAGAGGGACCCGAGCCCGTAGTTCCATCGCAACTCTTCGCCCGCTGCGATGTCTTCCGTGGCAAACAGGGCGGGCACAGAGATCGCCCATCCATGCAAGAGCTTGGCAGGGAAGAAGGCGAGTTCCATGTTGTAGCCCGTTGGCGGATGGCGCTTTTTCTCGCCCTTCTCATCGGCGACAAACAAAGTATTGGTAAGCGAAAGCATGGTCTCCCCATTGACCCATACGCGCTCGGGTTCGTTCGATGCCGAGAGAAGATAGCGATCGTCTATCACGACGAAGAGGTCGTATTCGTCCAGAAGCTGTCCGCCATAGATGCCAAGGCATGTGCCCGCGGCGATCTGTACTTTTGCGAACACGCCGCGTTGGCCAATCAGCGCCTGTTCGTCCGGAGTTTTCAGATCTTGCTCGACCAGCACACGCACTTGCATGAGGTCGTTGTAGAGCGCCGCTCGCCCCGATTTTGAAGTGCTCGGACATGCAAAGGGGAACACGTCGACATAGGAATACCTGCGTCCCGATCTGGCGGGCCTGCTCAGGTCGTCGGCGTCGAGCACGTGACAAGGCCCGTGATCAACGTCGCGGAATGGGTAGTCGCCGCACAGCTTTTGGCGCCACGTGCGCCGATGGACCCTGTTGCGCTCGGCGTGGCGATATTGCTTGATCAGCGACTGCCAGCGCGCACCGCCGCTTCTCATCAGCTGCAGTTCAAGCTGCAGTCGGGCCACGTTGTCGAGGACTTCGCCTGATTCCGCCAGAAGTCGTTCGGGGGCCGCGACTTCGCATAGAAAGTCTTTGAATTGCAGAAAGGTCGCGACATGCGCCTTGCGGCGCTCAATGCCCGGCGGCAGTTTATTGATGGCTGAGAACTCGCGGTCGATCAGTGCCACCAGCGCCTCGGATTTCGACCCTGTACTGGCCGGGGCGAAAACTTCGGCCTGAAACTGCTCCTGATTCATGTTCGTGTTTGAAGTGGCGATTCGGCCAATTTATGAATTTGCTCTTCCGTGTTTCACGGCGGATCCGAAGCCGTGCAAGCATTTGCGAAGCACTTCAATGAGCAAGAGCCGGTCGAGCGCAGGCGTCCTCCGGGCCTTCAAGCACGCGCGCCACCACCATATTGCGCCCTCGTGCTTTGGCTTCATAGAGCGCCCTGTCGGCGACCTTCAAAAGGCAATCGAACAGGCCCTCCGTGGGCTGCCCATGGGTGGCAAGGATCGTGGCGAGGCCCACGCTCGCACTGACTCGGCCCGTCAAGGAACCCGAATGGGCAATGTCGAGATGTGCCAGCGCTTCAAGGAAGCGGCTCGCCTGCGCCTGCGCATGTTCGCTGTCAAAGCTGGGAAGCAGCACGGCGAACTCTTCGCCGCCGATTCGCGCTACGCACTCGCTGGAGCGCAGGAACAACGAATGAAGGCACTTTCCTATGCGAACGAGGCATTCATCGCCCGCAGCATGCCCATACGTGTCGTTGAAGCGTTTGAAGTGGTCGATGTCGACCATCATGACCGACAGCGCTTGGCCCGCGCGGCATGCGCGCCGAAGTTCGTCATGCTTTCGTTCATCGAACTCGCGCCGGTTCGCGAGACCGGTGAGTGAATCGGTGCGTGATTGCGAGAGGAGCTTCTGCCGGGTTTCGTCAAGTTCGGCGAGGCTCTTCCAGCGCAGAAACGCGCTGAACACAACCTCGGCGATGAGGTCGATCTCCTCGCGCCGCGGTTGCAGCGTATTCGAAGTATCTAATCCAAAGCAGGCCAGCAGGTGGCCACATTCGAGAGCTTTGTTTCGATAGCCTAGAACGAGGCATTTCGTTCCCGTCGCGATAGATAGCGCGCAGGATGCTTCGCCAAATTTCGTCGTGTCGCGCAGTTCGTCGTGGCTGCTAGCAAGCGGTACAAACAATGAAGGCAAGGGCAACCGCGGCAGCTCGCAGTCTTCGGGCGCCAACTCGGGCGCGATGCCGCCAGTCAGGCGCCACACCCATCGCCCATGTGCATCGCGTTCGGCGATGGCGCCGGCACGCGCACCCATCGCGTTGGCGATGTGAGAGAGGGCACCTCGAAGCGATTCCGGATACTGCTCCAGTGGCACGTTGATCAGGCCGGCCGAGAGTTGGGCGAGTCGCGCGAGGAAGTCGTTCATCCGAACGATGTCGGCGGTGCGCTCGCGTACGGTCGCATCGAGCTGGTCTCGCTCGACGCTGAGCTTGTGCAGGGCCGCGTCTCGTTCGGCGACGTACTGAACGATGCTCGTGTGAAGCGTGCCGAATGCTTCGGCCACAAGGTCAATGTCGTCCTTCCAGGCACGACGTCGTCGCGTGAGCGTGAGAGGGACAGCAAGCGTGTCGAGCCGCAGCCTTCGGGTGTAGCCGGCGATTTGCTGCAACGGCTCGGTCAGTTCGCGCCTCAGCAGGCGCACGAGGAGAACGCAAGCGAGCGCCGAGAACAGGGCCACGCCGCCTGCGGTACGCAGCAACGCAGTCATCAAGTGATGGGTTTCATACGCGGAGCTGAACGCGACAGCCAGTAACCCGAGAGGCGCTCCTCCACGATGCGGGTGTGGTACGGGCATTTCGAGGCTGGGCTGGCTTGTGGCGATCGGCCCGCCGGCCATGAAATATTGGCCTCCCGCGGTGCGAAGCTGGACACCCGATACCTGAGGGTGGCGTGCAATGTCATCGACCAATCTCTGCACGGTCGCGCGATCGATGTCCCACAAGGCGGATGTCAGCATTGACATGCGACTGTCGGAAATCTCTTGCATCGCGCGCTTTCGCATCAGCACGGAGTCCTGCCATGCCTGGCCGGTCAGGATGAGCGTCGCCAGGACAGCGCAGCCTGCGCAGACTGCGATCACGGCCGTCACGAGTCGGGCGGCGAGGGGGCGAAATGAGTTGCGAGTGCGGTCGCGTGATCGCATTACAGCAGCTTCGCGAAGGCAAAATCGTACTGCTGCAGCGAATTGTTCAGCGTCTTGCTGTGCAGGCGGAAATCCAAGGTCGGCATGCCATTTGCAAACCGCTTCATATAACGTGCCGCCAAGGTGGCATCGAAGGTTGAAAACATCGGCAAGTCGAGTTCAAGCCCTTCGGACGCGAAGTCGTGGCCGTGCGCATGATCGTAGATCATCACCATTGCCCAGGCTCCCGCCATGAAGTGGCCACCGACCAAAGCCTCCATTCGCCCGTCGATGACCGCACGCATCGCCTCCTGCGATGTGTTGATTCCGCTGAACCAGCGGTCCTTGCCGGGCTGTCTGCCCAGTGCTACCAAGGCATCCATCGCACCCAGCGCCATGACGTCGTTGCCGGCCCACACCAGCGTCGCATCGGGATAGCGTCCATACAGCTCCGACGCCATCTGCCGCGCGGACTCGCGCTGCCAGTCTGCATGGACCAGCTGATCCAGGACAACGCGAGGGTTCTCCCTGACGGCCCTTTCCATTCCCTTTTTGCGCAGCACTGACGACTCTGTCGAGCGGTCGCCGGCGATGGCGATCATGTGCAATTTACCGTCGGCGCTGAAGCGATTCTCGCGCATGCCTCGATCGATGAGCGCCCGTGCGCTGAGATAGCCGCTATCTTCGGCGTGCGGCACCACGGAGCCGAGCCATTGCGGATACATCTGTCTCGGCGATCCGAAGGACGCACGGTCCTCGGGCATCAAGGTGTTGTAGGCGAACAAGCACTTGATATTCGCCGCCGCCGCAATCTTCAGCATCTCGCCGCCCATGCGGCGCTCGTTCACCAGCACGAGATAGTCTGGCCTCAATGTTCGCGGACGGGAAGCGAAATCGCGGACGATGTCGATCTGGCGGAGATGGTCGCGCTCGGCATAACGAACCTCCAATTTCAAGTCGAGGCTATTCGCGGCTGCTTGCATTGCCTCGGTCGCGGCGACCCAGTACGTTTCGTCGTGACGTCCAGGGTTGACGAACCCCACCGTCAGCGCGGACGCCGAATCGATCCAGCATAAAAGGAGCGCAAACAAGCGCCAAGCGGATACTGAGAAGCGCAGAAAACGAAGTGCTTCATTCATGGCCACAGGAGCAATGGAGAAGACGGGATGGCTTTGCAGTCGGCACGAAGCAGGCCTCCAAAGATGCTAGTGCAGAGTTTCACGCTATACGGAACATAAGTCCGCGTCTTTGGCCCCGTGACGTCATTGCAAATCCTCGCGATACCACGGGTATCGCTGCGGTTTGCGCCTAGCCACGCGGCCAAATCCATCGGTCTTATTAAGTTCCGCATAGCGTGAAACACTGCACTAGCAAGAGCCCTCTGCGCGTCTCGACCGAGTTCTGACGGGACTGCTACCAGTTGCCCGTTGGGCGAAGCGGCAATGCGCCAAATAGGTCACAAGCATTTGAATTGTGTGTCGCGTTGACGCGCTCATGCAATTGGCGCACGAGTCGCTGCAACTTGATCGCGTCAAACAACGATCGAAGCAAGACGCCAATGTGGCGTTTCCACAGTCACCCGTCGAGGAAATTCGGCACATATCTGTTCGCTCGATACGAATGTGCGTGAAATCACGCATACCTGCCGGACGTGTCACTCGCGACTTTGCGGGGGCATGTTCATCGGATTCTCGAAAGGTTGTGCGAGTAATCGACTTGCAGAAGGCTGTGACGCCGGTCGGTCCAGCATTGGTCAAAGCAACGTCATGCATTGACTTCTCACACCGTTCAACATTTGCCTTGGAAATGAAGGACCAGTGGCAGTGACGCCAGGGTCATGAACGAAGTGCGAACCATGACTGACACAGTGATCTGCTTCCAACAATGCGAGGTCGACATCGCAGCTCGCGAGGTGCGGCTCAATGGCCGTCCGAGCTGGATCGAGCCCAGGCCTTTCGACCTTTTGGTGCACCTCATTCGCCATCGCGAGCGAGTTGTGGCAAAGAAGGAGCTTCTCGCCAACGTGTGGCCGCACGATTTCGTTTCATCCGGTGCACTCGCTCGGGCTGTGATGAAGGCGCGCCGGGCCATCGGTGATCTGGGTGAACCTGCCCTGATCAAGACGGTGTCGCGCGTGGGATACCGCTTCGTCGCGCCTGTGTTTTCTGCCGCCACTGACCTTGCGCCAACGGTCCCCGCCCCGTCTTCCGTTATCGCGGATCCGGCCGCGATGGTTGATTCAAAGAAGCTCACGTTCGCTATCCTGCCTATCGAAGACTCGACGGACGATTCAAGGTTCGATTGGATCCGACTTGGGTTGATGTCGCTTGTGAGCGAGATGCTCTCGCAAGACCCGCGACTGTCAGGAGTCTCTACACAGTCAGTGATGGCAGTTGCAACAAAGGAGTGTGGTGCCGATGCTCAAAGCCTTGCTTCGATGGTGCATCGATTGACGAATGCGCAGCTCGTGGTGGGCGGCAAGGTCTCGGTCGACAAGGCTGGATACCGTCTCGAATATAGAGTCTTCGGCCGCTCTCATGAATTCCAAGGGGTGGTGAGCGGCGAGCACCCCGCGGCGCTCGCCGATCTAATGGTTGGCGCACTGGTCCATGGTCTCTTCGGAGATTCGCACCACGATGCCACGACCTTCACGACCCCTGTCAGTCTCTCGGCCATCGAGGCATTCGCGCGTGGCTTACAAGCTTGTGGCGAACAAAGGTGGTCGCAAGCCGCGACTTTGTTCAAGAGGGTTCTCGGCTTGGCGCCGGCCAACGCAGCCGCGGAGTTCGAGCTTCTGCGAGCCCTGGCGAACAATGGTGAACAAGAAGGCAAGCGCCTCGCGCGGCGCCTGCTGGTTCGTGCGGAGATCGAGTGCGATTTGTCCCTTGCAGCACGCATCCATCAGGCCATGGGGTACTTGCACCTGCACCGCGGGGAGCTCGCGGCTGCAGCCTTTCGCGCGGAAAAGGCCCTTCGTCTCGCGGCAGGGCAAGAATCCTTGGACTGGACCGCGCAGACTCTCTTGCTCCAGGCCTCGATTGCCGTACGCCAGGGCGACTTCGATTCGGCAAGCCGCAGTATCGAGCGCGTCCACGAGCTTTGCGAGCAAGTCGGGAACCGCTTCTTTCCCCTCTGTGCTCTCAACCTGCAAGCCGTCATCGCGGGAATGGGAGGAGATCTGACGCAGTCCGTCCAACTACTCACCGAAGTCGTGGGCCGATCGCGCCAATTGCACGCGCAGCACTATCTGGCCGATGCTTGCGCCAACGCGGCGAAAGGATTTGCATTGCTCGGTCAGCTCGGCAGGGCAACCGATCATGGAGAGGAATCCTTTGCATTGGCGATGGCTAACGGCGATGAAGCCAGCGCGGCGCGGGCCGCGTCGATTCTTTGTCTGGTCTATCGGCTCGCGCGGGCCCCGCAGGATTGCAGGCGAACGGTGACCGCGCTTGAAGCGCTGAACATGCCGGAATTGACCAGAGACGCTGTGTGGCAGGCGCGCGGGCACGATGCTGCTTGCGCAGGTGACCACGTGAGGGCGGCCGAATGCTTCAGCAATGCCATCGCGCTGCAGCGCCTGTCGAATGACCGCATGCGTGAGCACGATACGTTGCCCTGGCTCATAACAGCACTTGTTCAGTGTGGGCGCATAGGTGAGGCTGATACGGAACTCCGTCTGGCGTCGAGCGGCGAACATGCGGACCATCCTGAGCTGAGCGTTCATATCAGGCACTGCCACGCGCTGATTGCGCATGCCACTGGCGACGCGGAGCAGGCATTGCAGATCCTGGAGCAGATCGTTGATATGGAGGCCGCGCCGATGTGGCGCACATTGGCCTGCATCGATGTGACTTGGCTTCTGGCCGAAGCGGGGCGCAGCGATGAAGCAGCGGCTCTGCTGATCAGCTCGGATGCCACATCGAATCCCCATCCGCTAACGCTGGCTGCTACTGCGCGTGCTCTCCATGCCGGAGGCAACTTTGCGGATGCCAATCGTGCCCATGTGGAGCACATGAGCATGATGCCGGGGCCGATGGGGGGAGGTGAATACTTCGCGCGCCTTGGCCCAATCTATGCTGGACAGCGGGCCGGCGTGGCATTGCCTCCCATCCCATTTTTGCCGAGCAGGATTTAGCTTCAAAAATTGCAAGCCACTTTCGTGTATCGGCGACTGGCTTCGCAATATGACATCTGCGTATTCATCCAACGCTGCAGACTGCGTGAATCTCAACTGCCATTCAACCGGGGCGCAGTCATGCCGCATCTAAACAGAAGTCTATTTCGTAGGGAAACGCCGAATGTGTCCGGTGCTGCGAACGAGTCTATCCCCGCCGCACGCGGTCTTAGCTCAACGAACGTCGGTTCCGAGCTGTCAGGTCTAAGTAACCTGCGTTTCAACCCGCCCACGACACCTGCCGAGAGTTCGTCGGCATCCGCACCTCCGCGCCGCATGCTCATTGACTTGATGCATGAGGAACGGCCCACCGCGTTTACCGCCCATTACAGCAACTTGCTCCAGCCTGACACCGCGCAAGCACGGCCGAGCGTCGTGACGGAGTGGCAGCAGGGCCAGTCTTTCGGTCAGGAAGCCAGTAGCCAGACTGCTGCTACGCAGCACAGCTCCAGCTCCGTAAGCCATGGCGTCCGCCCGTCGGAGTCGTACCCGAGTCGCATCCCTGAAATTGAAATCGTCGAGGTCAGCGAAGTGAGCGCGTGCGACAGCACACCTCGGCCTTTGCCATCGGCGGTTGGCACTTCATCTTCACGCACGACAAAGGTCAGGTTTCGAGATTCGGTGGACGTCGAGGGGCCTAAGTCGTTCCTGGGCAGGCGTAAATCCAAGGCAATCCTCAAAGATGTGAATCCAAACGCATACAAAAAGGCCTACAGCAACGCGATGGTAGAGAAGTCGAGTAGCCAACGTTGCCTTAACTATGAGCGCGATGGTCGAATCGAGCTAGCTGCTGCGCGGCTAGAACAACTTGTACTGAATAGTCATCCTGGCGTCTACGATGGTCTGATCGCCCAAGGACGTGTGCCGCCCCAGGTGCTCATGGGTATGGAAGGACTCGGGGTGCGAGACTATTTGGACATCATTACCAAGTTCAATGAACTGCCGATAAAACGTAGGGAAGATGCGCTGCTCGATGACGCGGCTCGCAAGTTCATGGAAATGGTCGATAAGGCTCCAGAAGGAACGTACAACTGGCACATCACGAAGGGACTTCTGCCCGAGGAGTTTCATGCAGAGTTTGACGATGAACTCTTGTCTCGCGACAGAGAAATTCTCGCGATCTGTAACCGTATGCACGCCGAAGCGCGGCGTCTTGCAGCAGAGGCGACGCTACTGGCGGACGACTGAACGATGCGTCGCTTCAGCTGACCTTCATTGGTTGAACGCGGAACGATCTCACGAGTGAGTTGCGAAAAAGTGAGCCACGCGATCACAAATGATTGAAAATTTCCCGTCAACTCGACGCGCAACTCTTCTGCAGTGAGCGAAGTCTTCTTCATGCAACCGACAAGCACCGAAGCACTGGCCGTGATCGCTTTCGCGGCATTGGTGCTCGGCGCGCTCGCCATCTGGACTGTGCGCCGCCGACTTCGTGTGGCAAGAAGCGGGGGGAAGCTCAGCGAACGACATTCCGACCGTTTGACGGGCTTGCTGACACGGACGGCCTTTGAGGATCTTCTTTCGGCAGCGCTTGCACAGGCGGAAAAGAAAGGGCGCGAAGTGTGCGTCGTCTATGTGGGCCTGGATGGCTTCAAGGCTGTGAACGACGCTCATGGCCACGCCTTCGGTGATGAGGTCCTCGTGGCCTCGGCAGAACGACTCCGTTCGGTATGCGGCGACAGCACATTGCTATGCAGGGTGGCCGGCGACGAGTTCGGGATCCTTTTCAACGCGCCGCTCGAGACATCAAAGAAGTTCGCTGGCCGGCTGGTGGACCTCTTCGGAAACGGAATGCAGGTCGGCGATCAGCACATCTCCGTGACCCTGTCAGCCGGGCTAGCCGAGTGCCCGCAGCACGGCAGTAGCGTGCGCATTCTTGGTCGTGCCGCCTCCGCGATGACGTCCGTCAAGATCAGTGGCGGAGGCGCCTATGCGGTCTTCGATCCCGGCGTTGAACTAAAGCAGAGAGAAGAACTCGCGATCGCTCGTGAACTGCGCCAGGCTTTGTCGAGGAATCAGTTCGAGCTGATGTTTCAGCCGAAGATCGATGCATCGAGCCTTCAGGTCACGGCCGTGGAGGCGCTACTCCGCTGGAAGCATCCCAAACTCGGCGCGGTGAGCCCCGAAAAGTTCATCCCCATCGCCGAGCGACATGGTTTGATCGAAGGCATCGGCAATTGGGTGCTTGAGGCGGCCCTCAAGCATGCGGCCGAGTGGCGGCGCACCGGCCTTCGCATGCGGGTGGCGATCAACGTTTCGCGGTTTCAGATGCGCCAGGACGACTTCGCTGCGCGAGTCGAGGATGGCTTGAAGACGCACAAGCTCCAGGCGAACCGATTCACCTGCGAGATCACAGAGTCGGTGGCGATGGAAAACACAGCCGTCACGCGCCGAGCGTTCACGCGCCTAGAAAAGGTTGGCGTGCATATTTCGATCGATGACTTCGGCACGGGCTACTCGAGCCTGTCCGCACTACACAAGATGCCGGCGAATGAGTTGAAGATCGACCGGGCCTTCGTGACTGACATGCCGCACAGCGCCGAGGCCCGCGCCATTGTCAAAGCCGTGGTGCAGATGGCCCAGGCGCTCAATCTTCGCGTGGTCGCCGAGGGTGTCGAGACGGAGATTCAGCGCGACATGCTCGTGCATGCAGGTTGCAATGAATTGCAGGGATATCTCTTTGCCAAGCCCATGACCGCGCAAGCGATCACTCTGTGGGCCCAAGAGGCCCCCAAGGCGCTTCTTCAGGCGTTCCGGCCATCCTTGTTCAAAGAGACGAGCGGTCCACATCTTCACTGAAGAGGCTTAGCAGCGACCGGCGTTTGCGCGCTCAGAGGCTGAGAGTGCCCGCTCATCACGCCAAAAGGCCCCTGCTCGTCGTTGCAAATGCTCGCCATAGCCAAGCTATGGCTGCGCTTTGCGACTAGATCAGGCGCCTTTTGACGTGCTGCTCGGACACGCTCAAAAAAGCTCTCAGCCTCTCAGCGCCCTACGACAGTGGCCAGTATTTCGTATGGACGTGCTTGGCTACGCATCCCAATACAACAACTCGAGGCGCGGTATCACAGTCAAGTGTGGCAATGCATTGAGCACCAGCTCAACGGCATGACTGCTCGAATACAAGGACCGTGACTCGATGGCTGATTTACGCACCGCGCTCCTCGCCTACCTGGGCATTGTGTCCTCGGCTGGCCCGCACCATGAAGAACAGACAAGCTCGCCGCGGAGTCCGCGTGCATTGGTTCAGCCCGAGGGACTGAGCGCGCTCCGTGGCTCGAGCACGTCGGGAGCTCGGGAAGCTCACGTTCCGGGAGAGCTGCGCGCGCGTATGAGTCCGCCATCTCAGCGGCAGGAGCTTGCGAAAGATGGTCTGCCGGAGATGATGAGTCTCCAGGACTTGGAGGACAGCCGCCACTTCAGCCGTGAATTCCAGCGTCTGGAACTCAAAATGGCCAAGAAGGCAGCGCGGCAGCACGCGATAGATCGCTCGGAGTCATATGACACCAAGCACAAGCGGTTCAGGAAGGACAAGTACGGGTTGAATCAAAGCTTCTCGCGACGTGCTGCATCGCACTTGGACGAGGAGATTTCGCCAACGCAGGCGTATGCCAAGGGCGAGCCCAAGCGTGATCCCCGGATCGAGCGGTCGTTCTCTCCAAAGGCTGACAAGAAGCGCACAAACACTACTGAGACCCTGGACGTTCGTTCATCTCGCGAGGCTGCCGATGTGTGCGCAAGCCGAGCCGGCCGCTGGGCGCACGCACATTAAGCGCGAAGCCCCGCGCCGTGCCGCCACGCCGGTCGTTCCCAACGTCGGCATGCATGAATTCCCACAAGCCGATGCTCGATCAACAAGGAGAAAGTGATATGCGCCCGATCTCCGATGCGCATCTTCATGAAGGCAGTCAGCTCGGAGTTGTTGCGCACGGCGCAATTTGTACAGCGGATGTGAATGCTGCTGGGCCGCGAGATTCGCCTGGTCCGAAAGGCGTCAATCCTCAAGTGTCGGCTGCTCACTTGCTCTCGAAGCGCATTGCGGCGTTGCGCTCCGACAGCGGCGCGATCAAGCGCCGGCTCGCGGGAAGGTGTGATCCACAAAGCGGGAATGTCAGAGCAGTCTGCGCGTGGCAGCGAATTACGAAACCCGCTTCATGTCATGACTGCTCGAATACAAGGATGGTGATGAGATGCCCGATCTACGAACCCTTTTGCATATAGACACTGCTTCCACGGATGAGCCGCGATACGAGGAACACATCACCTCGCCGCGGAGTCCGCGTGCATTGGCACAAGGGCCAGCGGCACTGAGCCCACGCCGCGGTGCGAGCACGTCAGGATCTCAGGACGTTCCCACGGCGGACCCGCCTCGCGCGCGCATGCAGCCGCCGTCACACCGACAGGAGCTTACGGAAGCCAGTCCACCCGAGACACCCCGCACACCGCCCGATTGGATGCGTTCGATGCCAGAGAGCCGGAGGTTTGACATTCAGCCTTCTCGTTTGCGGCCCATCCGCCAGCAGGAGGAGGTCGACTCCGACTCCGACTCCGACTCCGACTCGGATACATCTTCTGTCTTTAATCTCCCGATCCACGACTCATCGGTGCCACCTCGGCTTCCGGCCGATCCGCGTCTCACTGACGAGGCATTGGATAAGACAGTTCCAGTGAGAAGCACGACGCAGATTCATGACGACGACATTCCTCTGGCTGGCTACCTCCTTGCACGATGCGCCGACCAACGTCCCGTAGAAGATGATGGCCTCGAACTTCTGAGGGATGCCCATGACTCGATACGAGAAGCGCGCAATCTCATGCCGCATGGCCGAGGCAATGTGAAGGAGGATGTTGCGGCCACTAAGGGCCTTTCCTATCGAGCGGTCCTTCACAAACAGCGAAAAATCAAAAAAGAGGACCTCCCGCCCAATGCAGCCGCCGTGTTTGGCGGCTCGGGGAATTGCGGGGAATTTGCTGTCACCACGGCTATCGCGATGGCTGCGCGGATGAAGCCGCACATCAAGGCGCGTATGACCAAGCGCATATTCGTCGATCACACTTGGACGGAAGCGGCGCCTCACGGCCAATATGGCGACCGCGAGCGCACTGTCATCCTGGACGGCTGGCGGTCAGGACCTGCTGTTTTTGCACCGGACGGCGCGCACTCTTCAATCTCCCTGGGTTTGAGGACGAGGACGTTTCCAGAGTTGGAAGATCGCTGCCATGTCACCCGCGCACTGCACCGTTATGAGCTTAGACGAGCCAAGATAGCCGCGCAGCAGTACAGCGCAGATGGTCACAGCATGGAGCACCCGGAGTCATATGAAACCCGGTACAAGAAGCTTTGGAAGGACAAGTCCGGCGTGAATCAAGAATTCGCGCACCGAGCCGCATTGCGCCTGGACCAGGAGATTTCACCGGCGACAGCTTATGTCAAGGGTGAGCCCAAGCGTGAACGGACGGGCGAGCGATCACTGGTTCGCAAAGCTGGCAAGAAGCTCTCGAAGGCCGCGATGGCGCTGACCATTCGGTCATGCCGTGAAGGCGCTGCGTCGAAGACCCTGGCTCAGTTGTTTGCAGAAGAAGATGCCGCCATAGAGGCCGAAAAGGCGAAGCAGCTTCGCGAGGCGAAGGAAGCTCAAAGAACCATACCTGCAGCCCTTCGCAGCGAGATTCAGGCCGTGCGAGTGGCGCGCGACTTGGCTCCGGAAATGAAGACCGCGGACGTGGTCCAGGTCGTTCCGAAGATTGTCGAGGCAGCACGCACGCTGGGAGTCCCCAGTCCCACCAAGGCGGTCTACCCCTATGTTCAACGCGTGCCGGAAACGAATGATGTGTCAGTATCTGCTTCGGTCCACTCATCTCATGGATCGCTGCGTGAAACGAAGTAACACTAACGAGGCTGCGCCAGCTTCTGCAAAGGAACAGAAAGAGCAATGCGTGGTGTGAATCCTTTTGACAGCGCAAGCTCAAGCTACAACTGCGAGCAACGCCGGAGCCTGCCCAACAACCCCAGGTGCCGGAGGTCCCTGCTGCCTTCAACATAGTCAACGGAGCATCTCCGATGCTAGAGGGCCTGCGCAGACAGCAGGCCCGCAGCAACAGTACGCCCTGCGATGCAGGCAAGCCTCGTTCGGCAAACGCCTGGAGAAGATTCGCAGCCTAAGTTTCTTTCGTCCGCAGGGCAACGATGTCGAGCGTTCCATTCGACGTCATGGGATATCGTCAGGAGGAGAAATTTATGGAAAGCGCGGCAAGAACCGCGCTAACGTTTCCAACATCCACTACGTCACTTTCCGAGCAGAAACACCTTCTCCACAATCGCAGGCCGTGCAGTCACCTGCCGAGCCGGAGTAAGCGTTCACGGAGCGGCGTTCTTCCCCTTGTCCATGCTTCCTCGAACAATGCCTCCGTCAGCATTGCATGGAGACGAGCATGGAAGGTACGAAGCCCGGGAAGACACGTCGGCGCTT
>Ga0070663_100001239_pt1 | contig 14025 bp, 8 predicted proteins | sample KBSC63metaG_FD_65646 | JGI IMG/M metagenome (GOLD analysis project Ga0070663, IMG submission 65646) | Corn rhizosphere microbial communities from Kellogg Biological Station, Michigan, USA - KBS C6-3 metaG | ecosystem: Host-associated > Plants > Roots > Rhizosphere > Soil ...
TCGCGGCGATCACCGAGTCGGCCGCGTTTCCCGGTTGCTGCGCAGTTGCGGCCGATGCAGCGAAGACGACGGTCATCGAGGCAAGCGCGCTGAACAGGCTTCGGTCGGTCACGGATCCTCGGGCGCGATGGGTCAGTTCACAACCACGGTACGTCGTGGGCGGTGATTGGGGCGGTGGCGTTCCAACGCGTATTTAACGCGCGGTGACCGAACGGCGAGGCCTGGCGACACAAAACGCAGCGAATGGCCTCGCCACTGCTGTGAGCTGCGCAGCACCAGGCGCAGGATCGGATAGTATTAACAGGCACGATGCCGCCACCGAGCGGCGGTCACGATTGGGAGATCAATCCTGCACGACGCTTCCGGCGCTGACGGTCCATCGCACGATGACATCTCGGGCGACCTGCGTGTGAGCTGGCGCGCAGCGGCCCTCGTGTGGTTCGTACCGGCGCTGTTCAGTGCGACAGTTTCGTACGCGTTCACGCGAATGAACGGAAGCCCGGTCGCGTTCTGGAACGTGCTCCTCATCAACATTCCGATCTGGTATTTCTGGGCAGGCGCGACGCCGGTCATCTTCTGGCTCGGGCGAGTCGCGCGCGTTGGATGGCCGGTGTCGCCGCGTGCGATCCTGATTCATCTTCCTGCCAGCGTGATTGCCGCGCTGACAGACGTCGTTTGCGGCATGACCATCGCGTCCCTGCTCGGCATTGCACCACTCGGCCAGCATGCGTTCAAGCACTACCTCATGAACGCGATGTCGTGGCTCGTGACGGGCGTGCTTACGTACTGGGCTGTGCTTGGCGCGGGATACGCACTCGAGTTCGATCGCAAGTTCCGGAGACAACAACTGCGCTCGTCGGAACTCGCGGCCCAACTCGCTCGGGCGCAGCTTTCCGTCCTGCGCAATCAACTGCATCCGCACTTTCTGTTCAACACACTCAATACCGCCGTCTCGCTGGTCCGAGTGGACCGTGCAGACACCGCAGTTACGGTGCTGAATGACCTCGGTGACATTCTCCGACGGCTGCTGCACCACGCGCCGGATCAGGAAATCACTCTGCGCGAGGAGCTCGCGTTCTTGAGCGCCTACGTTGCGATCGAGAAGATCAGGTTTGCCGACAGACTCACGGTGCGAATGGACGTGCCGGATGACGTCATGAATGCGCTGGTGCCCAACCTGCTGCTTCAGCCCATCGTCGAGAACGCAATCCGGTACGGCATCGGGCACGGCACGGCGAGCGGACATGTCGCCGTGTCTGCGCAGCGTCGCGCCAGCCAGCTCGTGCTGCGGGTACGCGACAACGGGCCCGGTCTTCCCGACGAATGGCATGCAAGCGGGTGTGGCGGCGTCGGTTTGACGAACACACAGGAGCGCTTGCAGCAGATGTACGGCCCGTTGCATGAGTTTGTGCTGGGGAACTCCGCGGGCGGTGGCGCGGACGTGACGATCACCATTCCGCTTCAGCTTGCCGATGATGGGGTGGCAAGCGCGAGCAGCGATCGACTGGTTGCGGCTTCCGCTCATGCGTGATGTCCGCGTGCTGCTGGTGGATGACGAGCCGATAGCGAACGACGGACTTCGCGCATTACTGCGGCGATACTCCGACGTGCAAGTGGTCGGCGAGTGTCGAGATGCCGCCGATGCGGCGGCAGAAATCAGGCGGCTTTCACCCGACGTGGTCTTTCTCGATGTTCAGATGCCGGGTATGGATGGCTTCGGCCTGGTCAGAGCGCTCGACATGGAACACGGGGCCCCGATCATCGCGTTCGTGACTGCCCACGACGAGCACGCGCTCAAGGCATTCGACGCCAACGCCGCGGCCTATCTTCTGAAACCTGTTTCCGACGACAGGCTTGACCGTGCGTTGCTCCGGATTCGCCAGCAGCTGGCGGGCGCTCGCGCGATGGATCACGAAGGACAACACGCTGATTTACAGAACGCATACAATTCTGTTGCGGCAAGCCCCCCGGCGGTCGACGCGACGGGGAAGGTCGCCGTTCGCCCGCTTGGCGAATCGTATCTGTCGCGCCTCACCGTGCGCACCGGACGACGCTCCATTGCGATTCCCGTTTGCGACATCGACTGGATAGCGGCCGATGACTATTGCGTGAACGTTGTCGTGAAGGGGCGGCGGCATCTGTTACGTGCGTCGCTTGCGTCGCTGGAGACCAGGCTCGACCCGTCCATGTTCATCAGGGTGCACAGATCGGCGCTCGTGAACGTTTCGCGGGTGAAGGAATGGCACCGTACGCCGCTGCGTCGTCTCGTCCTGGTTCTTGCGGACGACACCCGGCTGCGGGTGAGCCGGAGCAGAAAGACCAGACTGCTGGCGTTGCTGAGGGGTAATTCGCTGGCATCCGTGATGCCGGCGCCGAATTCGCAGTAGATTATTCGGGAAGCCTTCGTGGAGGGGTCATGGACGTCGTACGTCTTGCCCTTTTTGGAGTTGTATCGGTGGTTGCGGCCGGCTGCACCACTGCGCACAGCAAACCAGTCGACGACGACATACCGGGGAACGTGCTGGCGCTGGAGGTCGAGAACCGCAACTGGTCCGACGTGGTCATCTACGTGTTGCACGACGGATCACGAACGCGGTTTGCCCAGGTGACGGCGGCCAAGTCGGCGACATTTGCCATCCCGGTCCGCCTGGTCAGCGCGGGCGGAACGATTCAGCTTCTGGTGCACCGCATTGGCGGCCATGATGATTCGATGGCACCAATTGGAGGACCGGCTTACGCCACCGAGCGCGACGATTATCTGAGTCCTGTTGTCTCCGTCCGAACGGGTTACACCGTCGCGTTGACACTGGAAGACAACCTGCAGCGCTCGACCGTCGGCATCTGGTAGCAACGCGCAGCAAACATCGCGGGCTGCTCGCTGCTACTTGGGCGGTTTGATCGGCCCGCTGGACGACCCGCCTTGCGCGGATCCCGCGACCGTACCAGCCAGCACTGCGCCGGCAACCAGGGCACCGCCCAGGAGAACACTGCGCGCGACCGATGTCGTGCGGCGTTCGGCGGTCGCTACGCTCGTACGTGGAATCGTCACCGGCTCACCGCTCCATGTTTCGTCGGAACCGCTGAGACGCGTGAGCTCAGTGATGCGCATGACGATTGTCGAATCGGTAACGGAGTCGATGTGACCCTCCAGTTCCGATGCGCCAACACCGAGTGCCCTAGCGAGATTCACCGTTCCATCATTTGTCAGAGTGAGCCGGACATCGTCCTTCGACAACTGAGACGAGAGTGATATCGGTGTGTAAACCTGACAACCAACCGACAGCAGAGCGACTGCGGGGGCAACGACGCGCCGTAAACGAAAAGAATGCATGAGTCGACCGGAATGGGTGAATGGTATGGGGCCGAACTGATTCAGCCCGATCCAAACGGGACCGGGCTGAATCAGTGCTACCCTTCAACTGGCGAAACGCGCCGTCAGGCGCCGGCCTTGCATGCGGCGCCCGTTCCATCGGACGTCGCGTTGACCGGATCATTCGGCGGCCGGAGATTGTTGATACCAACACCCGGTGCGGGGACGTTCGTGTTGGTGTTTTCTTCCCCGGAATCATAGTACATGCGGCCTGGGATCACGAGCCCTGGTGCCGGCGGCGCAATGTTGGGCGTGCAGGTCCGCTTGTAGTCGTTCCATGCTTCCTCGCCGAGCTGGAAGTCGACTATGTATTTCTCGGTGAGTATTTCGTTGAGAAGCGCCTGCCCCGCGACAACTTCGGCAGACAGCCCGTGGTTCGCGCGCTCCTCGTTGAGCTTGGCGAGCGCGGTTCCCGGGTCTCCAGTGCGATATGCAGCTTCAGCCCATATGAGGGTGTTCTCGTCATATGTAACGAACGGCTGCTGGAAATCCGGCGCATTCCGCGTGGCGCTCAGCCAATTGACCGCACCGGTCGAGGTGTGGCTGAAATACTGCGTATCACGCGGATCGTTTCGCGCCTTGAGGAGTGAATCGAGAAAGACGCCACCGCCGAGATCTCCACCGCGCCCTGCCGGGCCGTGAAACTGGTAGTAGAAGTTGGCCTCGGTCGGCAGGTTGCCCTGCGTGAACGCGCCAAAGTAATTCCCGGCGTCGCTCGTGATGCCCAGCTTCGCTTCGTTGAGCGCGGACTGGTACGCCGCCGTGCCGCGAACCTCGGCCGTGTGCATGAAGAAGCGCGCCTTGAGCGTGTGCGCCATCGTCGCCCATTGCGTGGCATCGCCCCCGTACACCAGATCAGCCGCGCCTGGACCGATGTTCGTCGGGCCCGTCGCTGCGAGATTGGATATGCCGGCGGAAAGAACCGTCTGGACCGAATCGTACACCGACATCTGATCATCCAGCTTCGGGTTCGGAGTTCCAGATAGCGCTTGCTTGTAAACCAGGTCGCCAAAGAGGTCGGCGCCCGTGCCCATCAATGCTCCTTCCACGATACGTGCGATTCCCAGATACACAGAATCGTGGGCGGCCGCAACGGCTTTCTGCAGCTTCACGATGTCAACGAGTCCGCCACCAGTATACAGTGCGGCGTTCGTACCGTTGGTGGTCGTGGCGTCCTGGCTGTATGTGGCGCCGAGCGCACCGTACTGGTTGGCAAGCCCGGTGAACTGTTGCGCATAGACACCTGTCACGCGCGCCGGATCGCTGCCCCAGTAGGCCCACAGAGTTTCCTGATTACCAACGAACAGCTGATCATTCGATGCGACCGTGGGGCGATTGGGATCATTGCTCAGCTCCCCGCCCGTCAGAAAGTCGCCCTGGCATGCAGTCGCGCCAAGCGCAGCGCCCAGCATCGCGATCGCGGCCAGTTTGTTTGTTATTGACACTGATATCTCCTTGGTCGCGTTAGCGGTTGAGGCTGATCGAGACTACGAACGACCGCGTCTGCGGATTGCTGAAATAGTCGAGACCTTGTGTGAGGAACTCTGCACCACCGAGGTTCGCCTCGGGATCAAAGCCCTTGTACTTGGTCCATGTCTTGAGATTCCTGCCGGCGAAGCGGATATCGGCACTGCTGAACCCGCTCAACGACCGTACCCAGCGCTGATCCAGAGTGTAGGTGACGCCAAGCTCACGCAGCTTGACGAAGCCTCCGTTCTCCATGAACTGTGATCCGACGGGACCGAAGCCGCCGCCGTTGCTCTGGAACCAGTGCTGCCAGTCGTTTGGCGTCGCGAATGCGACGACACCGACGCCAGGACCGGCAACGACCGGGAATACATCAGTCTGATAATTCTTGCCGAACACGCCCTGCTGGTTGCGGATGTACGTGTCGACGCCCGTTCCGAAGTTGTCGAGAATGCCGCGTGTTCCGTCCCACACCGTGCCGCCCTTGCGTACGTCGAGCAGACCGGACAGCGTGAGCTTGTTCCAGAGGTGGAGGCTGGTGTTGTACGACATCGTGTACTTCGGGTTCGGATCGGCGATGACACGATCCGTCGGGTCGACGATCGGCCTGCCGTTCGGCGCGAGGAACAGCGCACCCTTCGGCGCGGAGCCGCACAGAGCATCGATGTTCTGCGGACCACCCGTGATACCTGGAACAGCGAGCGTAAGCCCACGACCGCAGCGCGCGAAGTCATCGCCGCGAATCACGCCTGGCGCAAAGCCGATGGTCGACGATCCGATCGCACCGGTGAAGCCTTCATTGTTGTAGTCAATGAACTGCGCACCGTTGAGACTCGTCACGTCGCCCTTGTTGCGGCCGTACATGACACCAACGTCCCATGTCGCGTTGCGCGTCTGGATCGGGTGCAGATTGAGGGTGAGCTCCACGCCCTGATTCTTGAGCGCAGCGCCGTTGAGAATCTGGCTCGTCGCGCCGAACTGGGCGGCGTTGACAGGCGTGGAGAGAATAACGTCGCTCGACCGCTTGTCATAGTACGTCGCGGTCAGGTCGGCCCTGGACCGGAAAAAGGCGAAGTCGCCACCGAATTCCGTCTCGCGATCGCGCTCCGGGCGCAGTGCCGGGTTGCCGATCGTTCCGCTGGTCGAGAGCGCTCCCTGTCCGTTGATACCGGCCTTCAAGGCATCTCCGTAGCCGCCAAGTCCAAAGCCACCGGTCGAGAGCGCGGTAACTGCGCCATACACGGGCGGCTCCTTACCGGTTTCACCGTAGGCAAAGTGGATCTTGCCGTAGTTGAACCAGCCGGAGTTCTCCTCGGTGCCCAGGAGCTTGGTGAACGTCCATGCCGCTGATGCCTTGGGATAGTTCGCGCGGCGATTGGATGCGCCGAAGGTGGAGAAGCCGTCGTTACGCACGCCGACGTTCAGCACCAGCTGCTGGAAGAGATTGATTTCCGCCTGCGTGAAGTAACCCTGCACGTGACGGAGGTTCTTGTTCTCGTTGGCCGTCTGACTGATGGTGTTCTGCAGTGCGAGCGGCTGTGGTGCTACCAACTGCTGTCCGTCAACAAAGATCTGGCGGAAGCGGCGTGAGTTGAGGTTCTGGCCAACGGTCAGTGTTGCATCGAGCCGGTCGCTGAAGGTGTGCTGCGCCGTCGCGATGAGGTTGTTATCGATCGTCAGGTTGTTGATGTCGAGCCGATCGACCTGACCGAGAGGGTTGCCGGCCGAGGTAAGCGGGAGTGCCTCGAGGCGGGAATCATTGTAGTAATCCGCGCCGAGCGTCTCCTTCACTGTCAACCATCCGAGCGGGATCCAGTCGGCATTCACATTTCCGATGGAGCGACCCAGCTCACTGCGATTTCCGGGGCTTGCCAGAACGAAGAACGGATTGTCGTAGTAGATCGCGTTCTGCATTGCGGCGACGCTGGTCGGATTCGGGAAGCGCGCCGGCTTCTGGAGTCCCGTCGCGGTGAACGCGTCTTCGTTGTTGTACGTGGGCGGCGTGCGCAACGCACCGAGCATGAGGCCGGAAACGTTGGACCCCTTCTGCACGTACTTGCCGCGCGTATCGATGTAGCTGATGTTGCCGCCGACGGTGAGCTTGGAACTCACTTCCTGCGTGCCTTTGAGGCGGACCGTCGCGCGATTGTACTTGTTGTTCGGTCCCTTGAAGTAGCCGTCCTGATTGGTGAGACCGCCAGATGCGAAGAATGTCGTACGGTCGCTGCCGCCCGAGATCTGCAGATTGTTGTCAGCGGTCAAGCCCGTATCGAACAGTTCGGTCTGGTGGTTGTAGATCGGCGTTCCGGCCGCGATCTGCGGGCCCCAGGAATAGCGATTGACTACGCAATCCGGACCGCCGCACGTGGCTGGCGTCTGGTTGATTCCCTGACCGTACATGGTCTGCACCAACTGCGGCGTGTACACGTTGTCGAACGTCTCCGTGGACGTGAACGAGTAGCGTGTTGGCCCGGAGTGACCGCGCTTGGTCGTGATCAGCACAACGCCGTTGGATGCGCGTGCACCATAGATCGCAGCCGCAGCGCCGCCCTTGAGGATTTCGATGGACTCGATATCCGCGGGATTGATGTCAGATGCGCGGTTGGTGGTGACTGTGCTCGCATCGCCGCCATTGGTCGACTCGGTCGAGTTGTCGATCGGTTGGCCGTCGACGACGAACAGAGGCTGATTCGTGCCGGAGAGCGAAGAGGCGCCGCGGATCTTGATGGACGCGGAAGAGCCCGGCTCGCCGGATTGTGTACGAACTTCCACGTTCGGCGCCTGCGCCGCGAGCGCCGAGACGACGTTCTGCGGTTGAGCGACACGATGCAGCGATGCGCTATCGACTGAGTTGATAGTCGACGTGAGGCGCTCGCGTGTCGTGGAAGTACCGGCACCGGTCACGACGACTTCGCCCAGTCTGAGCGGGTTCGCTACAAGGACGAAGTTCTCGGTGATGTTCTGACCGTTGGTCAGAGTTATCTGGACCGACTTGGACGTGAAGCCGATAACGCGTGCGGTGAGCGCTACAGTCTGTCCCGCCGCGCGAGCTCCGGCGACGACAAAGGTGTAACGACCGGCATCGTTCGTCTGCGATCCAAGGTTGAGCGAAGGTATGAACACGCTTGCGCCCGCTAACGGGGCACCGGCTTCGTTGGTCACACGTCCGGAGATGGTAGTCCCCTGTGCCAACGCAACCGAGGCAACCATCGCGCTTGCGCCGATGACTGACAAGATACGTTTGAACATTGTAATGAGTCTCCTCCATGATGCGCCGCCATGCGGCGCGATTGGTACGTACGCGAAGTACCACCTGATCGAGTGCGAAAGGCCGCCCTCTCTGCTCACCACCTCCTTCGCAGCCGTCGGAACCGGCATTGCGATCTGAAATGAGCACGCCACACGCGCCGCTGGAGAACGACGGCGTGTTTGCAACAATCTGGCTAATCACGCGCTACAGGGTTCGTGGCGCTAGGCCATTAAGATTTCTTAATGCGAATTCACCAAGATCTCTTAATCCACTTGCGTGTATTTGTGCAGCGGGAGTGCATGATCATGCAATCATGCAACGCGCGGATACACCAATAAAAGTGATGCAGTCTTCGTGCACGATCCGCGGTTCACGCTCCGGCGAACGTGTAAAATTATGCGCACGATAGTGTATGGTCTCGGACGGCTGACGCGCGCCTCGACCGTTCGATGCAACGCTGCGTTGACAATGTTCGGATCCTGCATGGCGCCGCCAATCCGGGATGGCGCGCGTCACACAGGCTCACCGAGTTCGTCACGAGCAGTGCACGCGAGCCCCACCTAATGAAGAAAGGGACTTCCGCCACCGGCGGAAGTCCCTTTCTCTCCAACACTACTCAACCAGCACTACATCACGGTCCGCAGACGGCTGCCGAAACGTAGGTCGGCGCTGCACTCGGCTTCGTATCCCAGTAGGGCCGGGTTCCGAAGTTGTCGGCACCCTGAGCCGCATTCGCGGCGGCGACACTCGCCGCGTTGAGCGTGTACTCCTGGTTCGGATAGTAGAACCGCCGCGGTACGAAATTGACGACTGCGGCCGGTCCCGGCTTGATCGTTGACGGCTGGCACGTGCGGCGCCATTCCGCCCACGACTGCGCACCATCGCCCACCATCGCGACCCACTTCTGAACGGCAATCTGAATGAGCCCTGCCGTGCCACCCTTGTACGCGACGTTTGGACCCGCCTCGTACGCGGCAATCGCGCTGGCGCTCGTCACGCCCCACTGCGCCATCGATGCCTCGATGGCCGCATTGTAAAAGCCCGCGGCCTGTCCGGGGTTCAGACCACCGATTCCACGTTCTGCTGCCTCAGCCTTGATGAACAGGAGTTCAGCGTAGGTCATCAGATACGTCGGATTCTTCTTGTTCGCCGCTGATCCGAACGTTCCGAACGTGGTCGCGCCGGGATACAGATACGAGCCCGGTCGCGATGCAATACGGAAGTAGGTACCGGCAGTGGACGTGGAGAGTCCGTTAGGCATGCCCGCGTATCCAAGCGGACCGGAAGCGGAGGAATCCACGACCGGCTGCATGAGGATCGGCATGCGTGGATCGGAGTTGGCGATCAGAATGTTCGCAAGTGTCTGCGAAACGCGGTGATCGTCGCGGCCGGAAAAGTTGTCTGTCATCGGGTTGTTGTAAACACCATCGCCCGGATAGACAAGTTTCGCCATGTCGGCATTGGACGCGAATACGCCAGCTGGATCGGTAAAGGCCGCCTTGAGCTGTGCATCGGCGGTCGCGGGATCCACATTCACCAAACGCATCGCAAGACGAGCGCGCAGCGAGTTGGCAAACTTCGCCCACGCAGCGGTACTCCCGCCATAGATGGGATCGGCGGATCCGAGAGAGTTGGGAGCTCCCTTGAGTGCCGTAGCAGCCGACGCGAGCTTCGCCAGCATTCCGGCGTACACGTCCTTCTGCGAGTCGAAGGCCGGAGTCAGGCTGCCGCCCGTGCTGTCGCCCTTCAGCGCCGCGGAATACGGAATATCACCCCAGGTGTCGGTGAGATACTCGAAGTTCCACGTCTGCAGAACCTGCGCGGGGCCGTACGTTCCAGGATCCTTCGCGGCGAGGCCAGCGGCGGCCACCTTGTTCAGGTCCTGGAGCTGACTGCTGTACGCTCCTGTCCATGTGCCCTGCGTCGATGCTGGATCGAGACGAGCATAGCGATCCTCGTCAGGATACTGCACCTCGGCCCAGTGTTGAGCGACGAACTCGGTCTGACGCAGATCGAATCCGTTACCGACAAAGGTCGCGGCAGACAGACGCGTGGCGTATGTGAAAACCGGGCCCGGCGGTGCACTCGTCGGGTTGTTCGGGTTCGTGTTGAGATTGGTCAGGTTGTCGTTGCTGCAACCGACCACGACGGCGGCGAGTGTCAATCCCGCCGCACATGTGAGCTTCTTGATATGCATGATTTAAGAGTCTCCGGTGGCGGTTATGGCGTGATGCGGAGATTCAAGCCGAGGCTCCGCGTCGTAGGAAGCGCCGCAAACTCTGCCCCCTGGTAGTTCCCCGTAGTGTATGTGAACTCGGGATCAATGTTCGGGACCTTCGTGTGAGTCCACAGGTTACGCCCAACGAACGCGAGATTTGCGCTCGATACTTTCAGGCGATTGGTGAATCCGCTCGGCAGGTCGACCCCTACACGGACCTCGCGCAGTTTCACGAAGCTGTCGTCGTACAGGAATGCCTCGCCGTTCTCGAACAGCGACTGGTAGTAGTTCTCCGACGTGACATTGACGGTGTTCTCCTTGCCTGTCGCCTGATCGATACCATGGATAACAAGACCGGGATTGTTCCAATCCACCTGGCGTCCGTTGATCGTGCTCGCGAGCACGCCGGTGTACTGGCCGAACATGTTCGTCACGGAGTAGATGTCGCCGCCTCTGTGAATGTCGAGCAGCGCGCTGGCCGTGAACCGACCCCAGCGGACTTCATTGTTCCACCCGCCGATCCACTTGGGGTTGACGTTGCCAAGCACACGCCGATGTCCGGCGTCGTTCTGTGGCAGTCCATCGCTCAGAAGCAGCTCGCCGGTCGTCTTGTCGCGCTTGTACGGAGTCGCGAAGATGTCGCCATACGGCTGGCCGACGCGGGCTTCCTCGTCGATGGTCCACGTGCTTCCGATGCGATAGTTCTGAACGCCCGGATAGAGTGAAACCAGCTTGCTTCGGTTGGCGGAATAGTTGAACGTCGACGTCCACTGGAACCCGTTCGCAAGCTGAATCGGGATCAACGTGAGCTGTGCCTCGACACCCTTGTTCGTCAACTTGCCGGCATTCAGCGCCGCGGCGGAGAACCCGGTTTCGTTGGCCAGGCTGAGGCTCACGATCTCGTTGGTAGTTGCCTTGCCATAGTAGCTGGCGTCCAGCGTTGCCCGGTTGTTGAGGAACCCAAGCTCCAAACCAACCTCGGCCGAGTTGGTGTTCTCGGGCTTGAGCGTAGGATTGGCGCGCGTGTCACTCAACGTGTACTGCGGCAAGCTTCCAAACTTGTTGGCCTGACCGACGTACGTCGTGGCCAACTGATACGGGTCGGCATCGTTACCAACGTTCGCGATCGCGCCGCGGATCTTGGCATAGCTCAGAACGCGATTCTTGAGTGCCGGCATCAGATCCGTCAGGACGAGCGAGCTGTTGATCGATGGATAGAAGTAAGAGTTGCTACCCTTGGGCAACGTCGACGACCAGTCGTTACGACCAGTGACTTCGACTGTCCACACCTGACCGAGTGTGAAAGAGCCAGAGCCGTACACGCTATTGGTCTGGCGGCGCTCGCCGTACTCGTTCACCGTCGGAGACTTGGCCGAGTTGGAGACGTTGTAAATATCCGCCGCAAGTATGGCGTCGGACTGGAGGCTGCTGGATCCGTACGTTGCGTAACGCCGGTTGGCGCCCAGGGTACCGCTCAGCTGCAACCAGCTCTTCGCAGTCTTGTTGGCGGTCAGAAGCAACGATGAGTTGTTCTCGTTGCCGGTGTTGTTGAAGTGATAGAACGCACCGTTGTAGGCAAGATCGCTATACCCGAGGTTACCGGCCGCGTAATTCTGCGCGATGTTGGACCGGTAGTAGTCGGTGCCCGTCTGGGCCTGGGCATTGAGCCAGTCGGTGATCTTCCACGTGGCCGCAGCGCTTCCGATCACGTGATCGCGATTGTCGGCTTCGGGATTCTGGTACTGGATCCAGTACGGGTTGTTGTGGAAGTTGCAGTTCCAGTTGTACTGGTCGTTGCACGAGAACGTCTGGTTGGCATGCGGCTCGTAATTCTTGAGCGCGTTCATGTCGACCTGACGACCGAACCAAACGTAGAGGCCTTCCATGATGCCGGAGTTGTATCCGACACCTGGGCGGTTATAAGCCTTGTCGCTGATGTACTGGACGGTAGCCGACGTGCTCAGGCGGCTGCTGACGTTGAAGTTGCCAGCGAAGCTGCTCGAGACCTTACGGAAGGTGTTGTTCGGAATCACGCCCTTCGTGTTCTCATTGCCGATCGAGAGACGGCCGGTTGCACGGTCAGTCCCACCGCTGAACGCGATGTTGTTGTTCCATGTCTGACCGGTCTGGAAGAAGCTGCTTACGTTGTTGGGGTGCGCAATCCACGGGCTGGGCTGCAGCACGCCGTTGACGACCGGGCTGTTGAACTGGGTGCACGGCTGAGTCTGATCGTAAGTCGTCGAGTTCGGGGCTGTCGTGAAAATGCAGCCCATGGTGCGCCCGTCGAGCCGCGGACCGAAGCTCTGATCGTTGAAGTCCTGCGTGCCACCGCCAGCGCCGTCCACGAACTGGAACTGCCCGCCGGATCCCTGTCCATAGAGATTCTGGAACTTGGGTTCAATGGAAGGCGTGTCGAATGTTACGCTCGACGTGACCGCGGTCTGGAAGCCGTTCGCGCTTGCACTTCCGCGCTTGGTGGTGATGAGAACTACACCGTTGGCGCCGCGCGATCCGTAAATTGCAGCGGCGTTCGGTCCCTTGAGCACCGTCACCGTCGCAATGTCGTTCGGATCGATGTCGTTGATGACACTTCCGAAATCGACGTTGCCACCGCCCAGTCCACCGCCGTTCGGGCTGCCGCCGCGACCGCGGTTGGAAACCGGCGTGCCGTCGACGATGAACAACGGATCGTTGTTGCCGGTGATCGAGTTGGCACCGCGGATCGTGATCTTGGTCGAGCCACCCTGCGTGCCCGAGCCAGTGATCGCAACGCCGGAAACCTTGCCTTCCAGCTGATTGACGATGTTCTGATCGTGTGTCGCGTTCAGCTGCTCGCTGGAAACCTGCTGAATCGCGGTACCCAGTTGGCTCTTCTGCTTCTCGACGCCAAGTGCAGAAACGACGACGCCCGTAAGGCTCGTAGCGTTCGCGGTGAGCGAGAAGTCCTGCTGTATGTTGCGCCCCGATGTAAGCGTCACTCTGACCGTCTTGGGCGCGTAGCCGACCCGACGTGCAGTGAGTTCGACCGCCTGACCGGTCATCCGTGCCGCTGACACGTTGATGGTGTACACGCCCTGGTCGTTGGTGTATGCGCCGAGACCGAGCGAAGAAATTGAGACGCTTGCTGCAGTCAGCGGCGCACCGCTTTCCGTCAACACGCGTCCCGATATTGTACCGCCTTGCTGTGCTGCTGCTACGGAGGCAACTGTTGCCAACGCAGCGGTGACCGAACTGATACGCTTGAACAACCTAAGCATGGTTCCTCCAGGGTTGCCCCTGATAGGTGTGACATGACCACACGGACGAATTACGACTTTGGGAACTGGACATTCCCCGACTCACTCCTCTTGAGAGATTTGTAAAAGAATTGCAGCCGGACTGACTTGCTTTCGTTGTAAGGAAAGTGTCTGGCCGGTGATCGTTGGCACAAAGGGTACGACCTTATGTCTTTTGTGTCAATGAAAGCCCCAAGTACAGGGAACGTTTACTCACGGTAAACTTTCTGCGACGATCGTGAGCGCGAGAGTAAACACGCACCAACATTGTACGCCAACGCACGCATGCGGCAGTGATACGGCCGCATGCGTGCGTTACATACTATTTGCGTAGTAGTGAGGATCGAACAAGCAATGCGGAGCAATCACGCATGCCGACGCTGTGTCCTGTAAAGCGGGAACCCATCGGTCGTCGATCAACTCGCGGTTGACACTGGACCTCGGG
>Ga0070663_100001242_pt1 | contig 14014 bp, 13 predicted proteins | sample KBSC63metaG_FD_65646 | JGI IMG/M metagenome (GOLD analysis project Ga0070663, IMG submission 65646) | Corn rhizosphere microbial communities from Kellogg Biological Station, Michigan, USA - KBS C6-3 metaG | ecosystem: Host-associated > Plants > Roots > Rhizosphere > Soil ...
TGCAACCCTGCGGCGGGGCACATCCGGCTCAATACCGAACTGGTAAAGAAGCCAAAGGACTTGCTGGAGTACGTGATCGTCCACGAGATGGTCCACCTGCTGGAGGCGAGCCACAACGATCGCTTCGTGGCGATCCTGTCTGAGCATTGGCCGCAGTGGCGCGAAGCTCGGCAAGAACTCAACGAGCTACCGCTGGCCTCCGAAGAGTGTGGACGATGACGCTCGCCTCCTGCCGGGCACTGAATTTCCGCCGATGCTGTCAGCAGTCATTCGAAGGAGCTCGATTGAGCTTCCGCTTTCAGTCTGATCCGGGCACTCGGTCTGCGAAACCCCCGGCAACCTCCCGAAGGCCCGCAGTCAACGTTGGCATCGAATTCACGGTCGAGCAGCCACCAACTGCCATCCCTTAATGATCGGCCTTGGCCATCCACCAGCGGTGACCTTTGAAGCGCTCCCATGCTCCGATGCGGGGTCAGGGCATGCGGTAACCTAATCATCCGATTGACTATCAAGGTAGATGCCGCATGAAGATCGCAGCGTGCGTTGTTCTGGCAGGCGCATGCCTACTCACCTTTTCAGTATCTGCTCAGGCAGCGCTGTCGGAGACCTTCCTCGAGGCTCCGGGTCCGACCGGGCCTTTGAAAGGAACCTTGCTCTCACCGGCGTTGAAGCCCACCGAGGTGGTGCTGATCGTCCCGGGTTCCGGGCCGACCGACCGTGACGGCAACAACCCGATGGGGGTGAAAGCGTCGACCTATCGGCTCCTTGCGGAAGGACTGGCCTGGCGAGGAATAGCCACTCTGCGAATCGACAAACGAGGCATGTTCGCAAGCGCGGCAGCGGTAAAGGATGCGAACGCGGTCACCATCGCCGACTATGTGGATGACGTGCGCTCCTGGGTGACCATTCTCAGAAGCGAGACCCACGCACCCTGCATCTGGGTTCTCGGACACAGCGAAGGCGGCTTGGTCACATTGGCCTCCGCGAACGCAGTGCAAGGCCAGTGCGGACTCATTCTGGTCGCTACCTCTTCCAGGCCGATGGGCGAGTTGCTGCGCGACCAACTCAAAGCAAATCCGGCCATCAAGCCGCTGCTTGGCCAAGCATTGCCCGCGATTGATGCACTGGAGCAAGGTCGTAAGGTCGACACTAAAGACATGCACCCGGCGCTGCAAGGCCTATTCAATCCAGCGGTGCAGGGTTTTCTAATAAGCGCCTTTTCCTATGACCCAAGTGATCTCATCGCAGGCGTTGCGAAGCCAGTTCTCTTGATTCAAGGGCAGCGCGACCTCCAAGTTGCAGAGAAAGACGGACGTCTGCTCAAGCAGGCCAATCCGCGGGCGAATCTCGTGCTACTTCCTGACGCGAACCACGTCCTGAAGTCTGTCCCTTCGGACGATGCGCGAGCAAATCTGGCGACCTATGCCGACCCTGGTCTGCCCTTAGTGCCGGGCGTTATTGATGCAATCTCCAACTTTCTGGCGAGAAATGCAACCAGTGCGAACAAGGAATGAAGTAGATCGCTTTCGTGATTGGCCTACTTGCCAGCCTCCAGGCTCGCCGGGTCCAGCCGGCGTCCGCCGATCCACACGGAGCGAATCGAATCGTAGGCTTCGACGGACTCCAGTGGCGAGCGGCCGAGCAGCAGCAGATTGGCCCTTTTTCCGATCTCTATCGTGCCAATCCGATCGGCGAGCCCGAAAGCCTTCGCATTGTTGATAGTGGCCGCTTCGAGGATCTGCCGCAGGCTCATCTTTGCTGCCACGAGCCTCTGCATTTCCAGATAGCCATTGAGGCCGGGGAGGTTCCCGGGTGTCGGGCCGGAAGGTGTGTCGGAGCCGAACAGGAAGAATGCCCCATGTTGCGCCAAATAGCCGGTCGACTCCGCGCCGCGCCGCAGTACGGCATCGAACATGACCCGCATTTGCTCGTCTGTCTTGCCACCGGCCAGCTCGTCCTTGAACCATTGCCCGCTGGGTGAGCGGTACCAGTCCAAAAGGGCCGGCGGCACCACGCGCCGCACGCTGGGGTGATCGAAATGGCCCGGCTCGAACAGCACGTGCAAGCCACCGATCACCTGCATGGTCGGCATGTAGCCGATGCGCTGGCTTGCGATCTGGCCCAGAGCCTCTCGAACAGGGTCGGGCAAGGTCGGCGACTGGTTGAACTCGTTCCAGTTCCACATGCCGTGGGCGAAGATGTTCGTGCCGCCCTCAATGCCGAAGCGCTGCGCCTCCAGCGAGCTGGCGTGCAGCAGGACCGGAAGCCCCGCGCTGCGCGCGGATTTGACGATGTCCGCGAACAGTTCCGGGCTGGGCACCGGCAGGTTGTGGTCCCTGCCGAAGCCACGCTCGAAGAAGGTCTTGATGCAGATCGCGCCTTGCTGCTTGACGCGGTCGACCGCGGCCTGCGGCGTGTGCTCCTTGGCATCGTTGCCGCTTGCCGTCTTGGGGTCAACAACGAAGTTCGGGAACTCGCGATTGCGCAGCAGGCTCGGCGCCAAGTTGGAAGGGTAGCCGTCGGCGACCGGCAGGGCGCCGCAATGGTAGAGATCGGGGTGAGCCGGCGACGCGACGAATGCGTCCAGCACGCTGCGGTCGGTCATCAGCAGATTGATGACTGTCGTATAGCCGTAGCGCAGGTAAGAGCGCGGAAGCTGGGCACGGTAGTCCCGCACCAGGAAAGGGTGCCTGAACTGCATCGAGGGCGTGAGCCCCGGTACTGACTGAAGATGAACGTGGCTGTCGATCAAGCCGGGGATGAGGTAGCTTCCTGCCGCGTCGACAACCTGGGCATCCTGTGCCGCTGCCCGCGGAAGTGCCTCCGAGACCGCCGCGATGCGGTCGCCTTCGATCAGCACATTCATCTTCCGCCCGTTGTCCGCGCGCTCAGGGGAAATGATCGTGGCCCCGACGATCCAAGTGCGCGGCTGCGCCGTCGCGGTGACCCCGTGCGTTGTCAGCATCAAGGCAGCCGCGAGCTTTGCGATGTAACGTGATCGGGCCCAGATCAGGATAGAGCGAGTCCTTTCTCGGGTGATTGAAACGCTGCACGTTATTCGAAGCTTTGCTGACGAGCGGCCAATGCAGTGCAAATCTGCTGGCATCCTGATACGCATGTGTGACCTCCGTCGAAAACGGCGTTGTCGCAATGTTGATTTGATCGGGGCGGAAATGGTCGAAGCGACTATCGAGCCATAAAGCCCAGACATTCAAGTAGGTCTATTCGCTGGAATTCAGGTGCTTGTTCGCGGAGCTTGCCCAGCGCCTCAGCGATGCTGCGCAGGTAGGGCCCAATCGGGTTGGGGTGAGGCTGCGGCCGTTCAGATCCCAGGCCGCGTTTCTCCACCAACCCCATCCTCTCCCAAGGGTAGATAAAGGGCTGCGTTCGCGGTTGCACTTGCTATTCGCGAATAGCGAATAGCGAATAGCGAATATGCGCTGATGGAGAAGCGATTGGCAAGTGGTCAATCTTGCGAGCCCGTCGCCAGCCGGCTTATAGGCAGGTTTAACTTTCGGACTGCAGAGGTGATTTCTTGACTACCTCGTGGACAAGCACCGTAAGACCGCAAAGCCGTGAAAACCGGCGCGCCTTCAATGCTCATTCATCAACACCCCAGCCAACTTGCATGGCCCCTTGCCAAGCCCGTCAAGCAAGCCCTGCAGCGATGACATCCTCGTCTCTCCTTTACGCGAAATCACCACCGCTGCGCCGCTTTGCGCAGCAAGAACCCGCGCATCCGCACCATGCACTGCCGCAGGTGTGTCGACCACGACATGATCGAACTTGCCGAGCAGCTCTTTCATCAAGATGCCGAAGGCAGGTCGCTGCAGCAGCTCCAAAGGGTTGGGAGGCAAAGTGCCAACAGTCATGACGAACAAGTTCGGCAAATCCCTGACCTGCTGAATGACATCGCACTCGCAGCGGTTCGCCAGTACGCTGCTCAAACCCGTTTGATTGTCCACGCCGAAGATGTGATGCAGGCGAGAGGTTCGCATGTCTGCATCGAGCAGCAAGGTGCGCCCGCCGAGTTGGCTGAAGCTCACGGCCAGGTTGGCGGCAAAAAAGCTCTTGCCGTCGCCGATGTCGGGGCTCACCACCGCAAGCGCACGGCGAGGTTGATCGCTTGCAAGTACACCCATCATCAATTGACTTCGCAGTTCGCGAAACACTTCAGACTGGTCGCTGAAGGGGTCGACCGCAGTCACCAGTTCTTCGTCAAAGACAGCGCCATCGCTTTGCGCATATGGGTAATGAAACTGCTGGGAAAGCGCCCACAGCACGTCGTCGGATGAAGCAAGACCGAGTGCGATCGCCGCCTCGCCGAAGCGCGACGAATGTGCGCGTTGATACTCCAGGATCTTCGTCACCTGCTCATCGCTCAGGCGCCGCGCCTCGCGAATGAAGTCGCCGATGGATCGGTCGACAACGCGGGTGTGTGCGTCGTCGAACTTCGCATCGCCGCCGTTCGACGTCGTGTGCAACGCATGGAGCGAAACAGGCATGACTTTCATCTCGTCAAGCCGCCGAAGTCAAGCCGGCCATCGCACGCGAACTTGCACCCACACCCCCGCCTACACCAGTGGTCGAACCAGCGGCCTGCGTCAGACGCTTGCGCAATCGACCCGCAGCCGCAGCGCGCGAAGGCGCCGGCAACACACCGAGAAATGGCTGAGCAAGCAATTGTTGAACATCGTCGGCACTGCGGACACGGCGGTCCAGCCGCTCTCGCACCAACACCGTCACAGCAGCGAGCACCAGCCCCAGAACCACGGCGACGATGCTGTTGAGCAGCAGCTTCGGGGATGAAGGAAACGGTGGTGGCGTGGCGTACTTGAGCACGGACACGTTGGTCTGCGTTAGCTGGCTTTCCACATGCGATTGGCTCACCCGCGCGAACATCGCGTCATAGGCGCGCTGTGCGTTCTCGACGTCGCGCTGCAGCACCGCCGCCTCGTCGCGCTGGCCCTTGAGCCGCAAGACTTTCGCGCGCTGATCTTCCAAGGCTCGGCGCAATTCGCCGACACGTGTCTGATTCACACTGTTGTTGACCGTGACGCTGCCGTTGATTCGACGTGTCTCAGACTCGATCTTCGACTTCAGTTCGGCAATGTTGGCCTGCAGTTCCTGCACTTGCGGGTTGGCCTCGCCCAGCCGCGATTCGGCTTCACGCAGCCGTGCTTCCTGGCGCGCAAGCTCGGTCGCGAGGTTCGTGATGAGCGGGTTGTTCAAAACTTCGGACATTCGATCGCCGTTCGCGCCCAACTGTCCCTGTCGCGTCTTCGATTCTTCCGCCACGCCCTGCAAGGCGACGAGCTGGGTCGACAACTCGGTCAGGCGTGCGTTTTCCACGTCGAGCCGCTCGTCGGTCGCAATGATGCCCTTGGATCGCTGATAGGCCGACAGCTTGGCTTGCGCCGTCTCGAGGTCGTCGCGCAGGTGCTTGGCGCGGTCATCAAAGAAATTGTTGTATTGCTTGGCCGGCTCGACACGCAGCTCAAGCGTGGTGTCGATATAAGCCTTGACGATTGCATTGGCCACGTCCGCCGAAAATTGCGGATCAGGCGAGGTGTAGCGTACCGTGAGGACGTCTGAATCCTTGCCCGGCCTGATGTCGAGCTTGGTCGCAACCATCTCGGCAAGCCAGGAACGAAAGTCGCCTCTAGATTGAGTGGCCTCGCGCCAGCGCTCCTGCTGGAGCTTGCTCTGGTCAAGCTTGAGCATGTCGAGCGCACGCAATGCCACGCGTTCGCTTTGAATGACGTCGACCTGTGTCGCCATGTAGCCAGAAAGGGTCATGCCGGGCAGCACGATGCCTGCGATGGGATCGGGAGACTTCGCGTCAAGCAAAACAGACGCTGTAGCTGTGTACTGCCGCGGCAATAGCAAGCTGGCCGCAACCACAGCAGTCACGATGCCGAAGAACACGATGGCCGCGGAACGCCAGCGGGCCTTGAGCACATCGAAGATTTGCGAGGGCATCATCTGGGACTGGTGATGCAATATAGATGCGCACTCGATCGGGTCGCGACGTCATGGCCTTGCGGGTTCATGCGTCCCCGGCGCGACATGTCGGTGATCTTTTGCTCCAGATCGCGGAGCGCTTGCCAACCGAGATGTTCGAGCCATGTGTGAGATGCGATGCAGCTCTCGCGGTGGTGCTTCATGGTGATCTCATTGGGGAAGGGCATAGGCTGCTAGCAGCCGGGTGTTGAACTTCGATCGGCCGAAGCGGGGCTTTGCTTCCTCGCGCGCCGCTTGGCCGATGCGTGCACGCAGACTTGGGTTGTCGATGAGCGTAGCAATGCAGGCAATCATGTCGCGCTCGGTGCGGCACAGGAAACCCGTTTCGCCGTTGCGGATGACCTCCCGATGCTGAGCGCTGTCCATGGCGACGCATGGAAGTCCCGCGGCCATTGCTTCGACGAGAAAGAGTGGAAATCCGCGCGTTCCACCCGGCGCGACATAGATCCAGCCGGCCGCCAAGCGCTGTGCACACTCATCGTCGCTGGTCCTCTCGAACACGCCGACATTTGCCGCTTTCAGCCTCACTTGAGACACCGGGTCGACGGTACCGATCCAGTTGAAACTGATGTGCAGATCTGCGCCGCTCAAGAGAACGGCAAGCTGCGCGAACAGCTCAGCATTGCGCGCTCCTTGCCCGCGCCCACCGGTCACGAGCAATGGATGCCGTGCCTCATTTCGAGGCCTCTCGAAAAAGGCGTCATCCACTGGACTTTCAACGAGCTCCACCGACTTCCATTGGTCGAGCGCCATCGTTTCTTGCGGCACGTTGACAATGGCCGCGTGTCGCGAAGGTTGCAGCACGGGGCGAAATAGCCACAGCATCAGAGCACCCAGAGCACGGAGCTGTCCGAGGGATCGCGAACCATGCGGTGAATAGAAGATAGGCACCTTCGGCCCGATGGACCGCACTGCGATCGCACCGACAAGGCAAGGCAACAGGCCGTGCAGGTGAATGGTGCGCAATGGTCCACCCTGGAGCGCACGCCGACAGCCTTGAAGCACCGCTCGCCACTGCTTGACCGGATTGCGCAGCCTTGGAATGAGCATCAACTCGGCGGACTCATGCAGGCTCAACACGTGATGCCGGAAGCGTAGTTCGTCGATCATTACCACCTTTTGGTCGACGCCTGTACGCGCGAGCGCGTTCGTCGCCGGACCGAGGAAGCTGAACACTTCGTCGGTGACACAGCCGACCACATGCACGACTTTGCCGGTGCTGACGTCGGTCCACCGTGCTTCACGTTGCATGACATCTCCTTGAGCAAATCAGCGGGCACCTTCGCGAGCTACGACCACACGCACGGTCTTGACCAGAATGCCGATGTCCAGCCAGAGTGAACGCTGCTCGACGTAACGCCTGTCGAGTGCAACGCGTTCGTCATAAGTGGTGTTGTTGCGTCCGCTCACCTGCCACAGGCCGGTGATTCCGGGCCTCACGCTCAAGTAGTGCCAGCGCACCTTGCCGTAACGCGTGAGCTCAGCCACCGTGATGGGTCGCGGGCCGACGAGGCTCATTTCTCCGCGCAACACGTTCAGCAATTGCGGTAACTCATCGAGGCTGCTCTTGCGCAGAAAGTCACCCACAGGCGTGATGCGCGGGTCGTTGCTGAGCTTCTGATCTTGAGCCCATTCCGCACGCGCCTTCGGATCGTCGCGCAGGAGATCTGACAACACCTGTTCTGAATTGCGCAGCATTGTTCGAAACTTCATGCAGCGAAATAGCTTGCCGTTGTGGCCGACGCGATAGTGCGCAAAGAGTACAGGTGCGCCGTCGCGTCGCCATATGAGGAAAGTCACTAGCAGCAACAAGGGACTAAGCATGAGCAGCAGCAACAAGGCTGCCGCCTGATTCAAGCGCAGAACGAGTGCGTCGCGAACAGGTTCGCGGGATCTGGATGCACATTCGCCCATTCGGGAACCCGCTACAAAACTCGCAGCATTCACGGACCACCTCCTGACTGTCGGCTTATGTTTTCGATCGTCCTGCGCGACGCAACATTCGCGCCAATCCACCTGCATGTGCGAGCGGTTTCAACTCGCCCCAAGGCGAGCCCACGATGATGCTTGGAGGTGCTTTATGCCCCACAAGCAACCATGCCCAACGAAGACGCACATGACACTGCATCAAGTCTTGAAGTCGGGCGAGGCTACACGCAGTAGGTGTGGGCAAGTGTGTAAAGGTGCAGCATTAAGTGACGAACAGTTCTCGCGCATGTTTTGCTTGCGAGTTTCTTATTCAGGGGGCACGATTGTGTGGAGGACTTTCAATGGCGTCTACCGCACTTTGGACTCTTGCAGGAATGTCGCTTGTGCTGGCACTGCATGCATTCATCACCTACCCTTTGTCGCTGGTGGTGCTGCGCGCATGCCGAGGAAGAGTTGCGGACTCGTGCAAGTGGTCCAGACCACTTGCACCAACACGGTTTGCGATATGCACCTATGTGAATGATGCGGTCGGCCTGACGCCTGAGAAGCTGCGCAATCTCGTGGCGCTTCGCGCTGGCAGGCCGCAGGTGCAGCTATTGATCTATGCCGAAGGTGAGCTGAGCGACTTGCGCGACTTGCTGGCGCCCCACGCCAGCTGTGTCGAGTTTTATTCGTCGCCGCTGATGCGCGGCAGGTCGCACGCCATGAACTGCCTTGCAAATCGAACCCGTGCCGACGTCCTCGTCTTCGCGGATGCGCGCGCCATGCTCGACGAGGACCTGTTGGAAAAGCTTGACTCGCATTTCAGCGACCGCGCTGTGGGCTGTGTGTGCGCCGAGTTCGACCCCGTGGCGGCGTGTGACTCGCCGTGGTCGGTCACATCGATGTACCGACGCTTCGATGCATGGATTCGCTTGCTGGAAACCGATACCGGCTCGACCATGGGCGCCGATGGTGCGCTGTTCGCGGTGCGTGCCGCCCTCTACCATCCCGCACCAGCCAATGCCTTGCATGACATGCATGTGTCGCTCATGGTGCTGTGTGGTGGGCACCGCGTTGTGAGCGCGCCCGACTTGTGTGCACGAGTGGTGACGACGGGCGCGACACGCTCCGCGTTCAAGGATCACTGCGACATCGCCTACCGGGCTCTGTGCGTCCACCGTCGGCTGTGGTCCATGCTTGTGCGATTGGACGGACTGTCGATATATCAATACGTATCGCACAAGGTGCTACGGTGGTTTTCGGCCTACCTGTTCGCGATTGCACTTGTCAGCTTCGTGATGGCTGAAGCGATGTCGAGTCAGTTGAAGCCCTTGGCCATGCTCGGTGCAGCGTCGATCGCCGTGTGGCTCTTTGGTCATCGACTGCAGGTCACGCCCTTCGCCCAGGCATTCGAGGCGGTAAGCGCGCTCACCGGCGCCGGCCTGGGCGCGGCGCGAGCGCTCTTGAAGCCGGAGTGATTCGCCACGGCTGGCAGGGCTTCCTTACTTCTTTTCAGGTGTGTGCACGCGAGCCTGCGCCCATGTGGCCTGGCATTGCTGCGCCCAACTTCTTCTTGAGGACATGGCCCGGAATAATTTCCCTTTGTGGGGGCGCAGCGCGCCCGCCCTGCGCCCCCACAAAGGGAAATTGTTTTGGCTCGCCCGAGGGCTTGTCCACTTTCTTCGGCGCCACTTGCCGCGGGACTTGTATGCGGACCTTTTTCGAAGTGCCGAAAGCCGCGTGCGCGCCTTTCGCCTTATGTTGCAACGCTTCGGGTAATCACTGTCGATTTGTCCTCCCTATGCCACTCTGTGCATAGGAGCATTAAGTAGCAAGACGACATGTCATTCAGAAATTTTGGCACTCCGAACGTTGGCAACGTCAGGACAGGCGAAAGGGCGCCCATCAATCCGGCCAAGGACACCAGGGCTCCCAATGCTGCGAGGCAGTCGCCGAGAACGGTAAATCTGCCTCCCCGTGGTGACCAACCCAACGCACCGATGAGGCCGAGGGTGCCAGTGCCATTCCACGCAAATCTGAAGCATGGCCCCGCCACGCGGGTGCACGGCCAGGGGCAGGCGCAGCCCGCGTTGCACCAAAAGCCAGCCAAACCCATGTGTCATGCGCATCCCGCGCCGACCATGCCAGCAGGGGCCGTGCACGGCAAACCATGGCGTCCCACGTGGATGCACCGGATACTCGCCAGACTCACTTGGCCTGCGCATCCCGCGCCGACCATGCCTGCAGGGGCCGTATACGGCATGCCATGGCGTCCCACGTGGACGGTACACCCGACACCCATCCGACCCATGTGGCCTGCGTATCCCGCGCCCACCATGCGTGCAGGGGCCACTTACGGAGTGCCATGGCACCCCACGTGGACGGTATACCCGGCACCGACCAGACCCAGGTGGCATGCGCATCCCGCACCGACAGGGGCTGTGTACGGCATTCCATGGCGCCCCGCGTGGACGGTACACCCGACACCGGCCAGGCCCACGTGGCATGCGCATCCCGCGCCGACCATGCCTGCAGGGCCCGCGTACGGCATACCCTGGCATCCCACTGGGAGGGCACACCCGACACCGGCCAGACCTCCCATGGGGGCTGTGCCCAAGCCCTGGAATCCCACATGGGCCAGCCCTATCAGGCCGGCCATGCCGGCCAACACTGTGCCGACCCTGCCTGCGCACATCGACCGCCTTTACAAGCAGCTGAAACTGAAGGTCACGCCCGATACTTTGCCCGCCTTTACCAACGCCCAGGTACTGGAGAAAGCCAAGCTGGGATCTGGCGCCTTCAATACCGTCTTCGCCGTCAAGCTCAGGAACCCGGACGGAAGTACATTCGACGGCGTTTTCAAGCCGCTCGACACAACTGAGAGGGGCGATGTCGCAGCGGCGACCGGAATCCCGGCAAACGATCCGCAGATCGCAATGCGCAACATTGCAACGGTCTCTTACGCGAAAAGGCTTGGCTTTGACGTGGTCCCGGAAACGAGGGTGGCGTTGATCGACACCGGAAAAGGCATCGGCGATCCATGCCTCGGCCTGGTCATGGAGCGAGCCCGCGGCAAGCCGGCCGCCAAGATCGAAGCAAGCGTTCTGGCCCGTCCGGACGTGTGCGCGGAAGTGACCAAGCTCCAGCTGCTCGATCACCTGACGGGGCAAGGAGATCGCCATTTCAACAACTACTTCATCGACATCGATTCAAGCGGTCGCGCCAAGGTCGTGGGCATCGACAACGACCAGTGCTTCGGCAAAAGGCTGCTCGATCCGGCCGGCATCCAGCAACTCCCCAACGATCGCCTTCGTCACGTGTTCCGCGGCACGGGGATGCCCCCGGTGGTCGATACCGAGATGGCGCGCGCGATCGATGCACTCACGCCAGCAGATATACGTTCGATGATTGGAGACAAGTTGAGCGAAGACGAAATCCATGCGGCGATCAGTCGCCACCACGGTGTCAAGAATCACATTGCCCAGCTGCGAGCAGCCGGCCGGGTCATCGAGCCGGCGCAATGGGCTCAGCCGAGCGTGCAGCAACTCCTGAACCCGCAGAACAGCTACCTGGGACGAGAGTGCGCGAGTGCACTTGATCGTGAAAATGCACCTCGCACGAAGAACAACTGGTGAGATGTCTGAATCCGCATGAACTGGGCAACGGCGATGCTTCGCCCATGGTTCAGGCGCTGTTCGAACGCGGATGGGCCTGCCGTTTCCACCCCGGCTAATGCAGTCGGGGCATCGTTGCAGCAACACCGGCCGGGTTGATTCGCCACGCGGCCTTTGACATCGACGCCACACGACTTCGATCACTCCCTGGCTGAGGTTGAGGCGCAACTCGAACTGCCGGACTACGAGGTCGTCGGCTTCGATGGACACGGCAAGCCAGAAGGTCCAATGTCGCGTCAAGCCACAAGTGTCGGCTGCTCGCTTGCTCTCGAAGCGCATTGCGGCGTTGCGCCTCCTCTCCATAGCACGGCTATGACTCGTCGGCGCGCCTTGCACTGCGCTCCGATAGCGGCGCGATCAACCGACACTTGTGTCTTAACGCGACACTAGGCCGCTTTGGCGTTCAACCACTCCGGTTGACTTAGTTCGGACAGCAAGGCATCGGCTGCGATCACTTCGTCATTCGTCATCTGCCGCCAGTTGCCGTGATGTTCACGCACCTGCATCAAGTCGACTTCGGGCGCGTAGTCGATTTCTTCCAGATTGGCGGCGTTTTGCGCACCTCTAAGCAGTGGGCGTTCGACAAGGATGCGGGTATCGCCGCCGCTACGCGCCGCTCCGCGACGGCCATCCCAGTACAGGCGGGTTCGATAGAGTGCGATGCTCATAGTTTGTTTCCTACTGCATTTTCGGCAAGCTGCGTGCCCACTCCCGACACTTGCCACATCGCAAGACTAGGTTCACTCTAGGTTCACCGCCATCCTCCAGGTTGGGGGATGTTCAGTGCTGTCCTAGGGGGATAACCCGGGCAGGGACAACGCGGTACGACGCACTATTAACGAGCTGGCGCGACGCTCGTCTACATCGTTCCCAACAATCCTGTAGATTTTCGAGGAGATTTCTAGTGGCTTCGAACAAGATTTTGATCGCCCAAGGCGGAGGCCCGACGGCTGTGATCAACCAGTCGCTCGTGGGCGCGATCCTGGAAGCAAGACGCTTTCGAGAAATCGATCTGGTCTACGGCGCGCGGCACGGCGTGCGAGGCATTGTCAACGAAGACTTCGTCAACCTGACGCAGGAGACGGTCGCCAATCTCGAGCGGGTCGCGGTCACGCCGGCGTCAGCGCTGGGCTCCACACGTGACAAGCCGGACATCAAGTACTGCCAGGAGATCTTCAAGGTCCTGCAGGCGCATGAAATTGCTCAGTTCCTCTATATCGGCGGCAACGATTCCTCTGACACGGTGCGCATCGTGAGCGAGGAGGCACGCAAGGTGGGCTATCCGCTGCGCTCGATGCACATTCCGAAGACCATCGACAACGATCTGGTCGGCAACGACCATACGCCTGGTTTTCCCTCGGCGGCACGCTTCGTGGTTCAAGCTTTTGCAGGCGCAAACCTCGACAATGCGGCCCTACCCGGCGTGTACGTGGGCGTAGTGATGGGCCGTCATGCAGGCTTCCTCACTGCGGCAGCTGCGCTTGCACGGAAATACCCCGACGATGGACCGCACCTGATCTACGTGCCGGAGCGAACATTCATCCTCGACAAATTCCTGGCCGACGTGAAGACCACATATGAGCGTCTCGGCCGCTGCATCGTTGCAGTGTCGGAAGGCATTCACGACGAATCGCGCGAGCCCATCGCCACCAAGCTGGCGGGCAGCGTGGAGCGCGATGCGCACGGCAACGTGCAGCTCTCGGGAACCGGCGCGCTGGCCGACCTGCTGTGCGACGAAATCAAGGGCAAGCTGAAGATCAAGCGAGTGCGCGGCGACACCTTCGGCTACTTGCAGCGCAGCTTCCTCGGCTGCGTGTCGGACGTCGATCAGCGCGAGGCGCGCGAAGCGGGCGAGCGCGCGGTTCAATTCGCGATGTGGTCGGGCCGAGATGGGTCAGTGGCAATCAGGCGCACGGGCGCGTATGCGTCGAATTTCGATCTAGTGGATCTTGAGTCAGTGGCCGGAAAGACGCGGGTGATGGAAGACGATCTCATCGCAAAAAGCGGCACTGACGTGACGGATGCCTTCACGCACTATCTACAGCCCTTGCTGGGCGGCGGCATGCCGGAGGCACACCGCTTGCGGGCGCCTTCGGTCAAGAAGGTGCTGAACCGCTGATTGGGCTCGCCCTGACCACCAGGCGGTTGAGTTTGAACAGCGCGGCGATCAAGCCATCGCCGCGCGCCGCTTCGAGCGGTGGACCTCGACGCGCCACAGGTAACTGCTACCGAATGAGGAATTAGGACCCGTTCGGGAATAACTTGCACATTTGGCTCGCCGGCTGCGGGCGCGCTGCGGCGTTGCAAATGCTCGCGATGCCTATGGGCATCACTGCGCTTTGCGCCTTGCATCGCATCTCGCAGCCGGCGGCCAAATGCACAACTTATCCCCGAACGGGCCCTTA
>Ga0070663_100001245_pt1 | contig 14003 bp, 10 predicted proteins | sample KBSC63metaG_FD_65646 | JGI IMG/M metagenome (GOLD analysis project Ga0070663, IMG submission 65646) | Corn rhizosphere microbial communities from Kellogg Biological Station, Michigan, USA - KBS C6-3 metaG | ecosystem: Host-associated > Plants > Roots > Rhizosphere > Soil ...
GCGGCCCAATCCGGGCAATCGAGCACCTTCGTCGCCAGCTCACGCCAGCCCGTCTGCGGCGAGAGCAGACAGCGCACGCGATCGGAGTCGCCGCCGAACACCTGCTTGATGATGCGGCACGCGCTCGCTGTGCGCCCTGCCGCGTACTGCACCCAGGCCGAGCCCTCATCGGGCCACAGCTTCTGGCCCTTCTGGTTGGCGTACTCCGCCTGCGGAAAGCCCCAGTTCCAGACCTCGTTGCCGTATTCGACGCTCGCCACCAGGCGTGGATCGAGATTCTTCTTCAGGGTTTCGGCGAAGTTCTTCACGTACTCGTCGTCGGCATCGACGGGCAGATTGAAATGCGGATCCGCGGGCACGCGGTTGGCCAGCGCGACCAGCGTCTCCAGCGGGTAGCCGCCCACCCTGGTACCCAGCTCCGGTCGCTTCAGATCCAGGTACTGCCCGGACGACAGCCGGCTGGGCACGCTCTCGTCGGGGCGCTCGTTCCAGTGGCCCGGCATGACGCAGCGCCCGCCGCCACAGTCATCGTCCGTCACGGCATAGCAGTCATCGCCCGCATGCTGGCCACCGCTGCACACGCCGTACTCGTTGGACGCCATCCAGTCCATGAAGCGCAGACTGCGGAACGGCGCCAGGAAGTCGAGCATCTCCGGGTTGAAGACCTCGCCCTGCTCCAGCAGCTGCTCCTGATCCGCGCGGAACACGCGGATGTTGCGCAGGTAGTCGCCGCGCCGGTCGGGATCGATCTCCGTCAGGCGCAGATAGGTCGCGTCCGGTTGCAGCGTGAAACTGATGCGCTTCGCGCCCTGCACGGAGCGCACCTCTTGGCCGTTGTCGACCTCCAGCTTGCCGCTGCCCTCCCAGGTCACGATGAAGCGCTGGCCAAAGTCGGAACGATGGCTGCCCGAGCTGATCACGATGCCGATGCTCGCGTAGGACTGCGACGAGTCATCGCGATAGCGCAGACTGCGCGGCCACCCGTCGGGTGCCAGATCGAGGTGCGAGCGACCGCTGCACTCGGGATCGTCCTCTGAGCACTTGCCCTCGGGGACACGGCTGTTCTGCATCAGGTCGATGAACGGAGGCATGTCCGTCCAGTCGCCGGGGAAGTCGAGGTTGTAGCCCAGCAGCGAGGTCTGATTCGGAGACTCGCGACGGGGCGTGCGAGCCGGCGAAGGACTCAGCGCAGCCCCATCGAAGCTCCCGCAGCCTGCTGCAACGAACGCCGCAACGAGGCCCCGACTCCAGCGCGTCATGTCTTACTTTATCGCACTTTTGTGGCGCGAGATCGGATCAATGCCGCAGAGGTCTACGCGCTCAAACCACGCGGATTCAGCTGGCGTTCAGATTGCGTCCCGAAGCGGGAGCGCTCCGGTGGTCTACTGGCCCGCGTCCGGAGCCCCGGCATCGGGCGATTCGCCGATGCAGCTCGCGATCGGCTGCGCCAGATTGCACTGTCCGCCTCCGACGCAGTCCGCGTCCGCGCCGCAGTGCGGGGTGCACAGCCCGCGATCGGCGGGCGCGCTGCTGGGAGCGGTCAGCGACAAGGCGGCGTAGGTGCTGCATGCGAGCTCGCTGCGCCCCTGGCAGCCCGCTGCCCCGGTGCTGCAGGTCGCAAAACACACCCCGAAGGTCGGGTCCGAAAAGTGGACGCAATCGCCGGCTTCCTGGAACAGCGAGCAATCCGCCGCCGTCTTGCATGCAGCGGTGCAGTAGCCCTTGGCGGGACCTCCGGTTGAACCGGTGGGGCCTGCTTCATTTTCCGCCCAGCAAATCAGGCTGCTACCGCAGTCCGCATTGATGCGGCACGCCGCCCCGAGCAGGTTGGGGCGCTGGGACGGCAGCATGGTCGGCGGCGCCGGGCACTCACAGCTGCCGAAGGTCGCGGAGTCGTTGCAGGTCGCTGTCCCCGCGCACTCGTTCGGGCCCACACAGGAACGGGTAGCGCCCTGCATGCAGGCTGCCGCGGTGCCCGAGGGGCGCTTGCTCGGCGATCCGGTGCCTTCGACCGGGCACTCGCACATCCCGAACACCAGACCGTTAGTATCGCAGATCTTTACACCCTCGCAGCCATCCGTGCCCTGGCACGCGACCGCCTCGCCAGGGACGCAGCGATCCGGCTTCTCTTCCTCACAGCCGAACCCCAGCAGCAGGCTCGCGCTCCACAGACAGACAACCCAACTTCTTCGCAGCATGCAGGGCGCCACTGTCTCAGCGTGGCGGGAAAATCGCCAGCTCGATCAGTCGCCCGGCGCGCGAACGCTGCGCGGCATGCACGAGCGTCTCTCCGATCTCGACCGGATCGATGAAACGTTCGAACCCCGGCATATCTTGGCGGTTTGCGGGCGTATCGACGGCGCCCATCGGATACAGCACCGCGACGCGGGCGTCGGTGCCCTTTAGCTCCCCATCCAGAGAGCGTAGCAGCGTGGCGACGGCCGCCTTGGCGGCCCCGTAGAGCGCCGAGCCCGGTGACGCGCCGCTCCAACCGGGCTCGGACGAGAAAGCGGCGAGGAAGCCGCGCTTGGTCTGCAAGAAGTGCGGCACGAGCGCTCGCGCGACGTGGAACAGCGAGCGCACGTTGAGATCGAACATGCGATCGTAGTCCGCGAGCGGCGCCTCGTGCAGCTTGCCGTGAGTAAAGCCGCCCACGGTGTGGATCAGCCCGTCGAGCCGCCCTTCGCGAGCGAGCACGTCGCGCACCAGGGTTTCGGCGCTGCCCGCGTCGAGCAGATCCACCTCGGGTCGGTCCGCCGCGACGACCTTGGCTCCGGCGGCGGCAAATGCCGCCACGACGGACCGCCCGATGGCCCCCTTGCCGCCCGTGACCACAAACACCTGCGCGTCCAGTTTTTCCATGGTCGCGCAGGGTACCCGGTCTGGGTACGTTGGCCAGGGGCGGCGTCAGCTTGCTTCAGTCGTCGTCGCCGTCGTCATCATCATCATCGTCGTCGCCACCGCCCCGCCCGCGGTCGTCGTCGTCATCATCGTCATCGTCATCGGCATTGTCATCGCCACCCGCCGGCGGGGGATTGGCGGCGGGCGGGTTGTTGCCGGCGGGAGGATTCGCGGCTGCGGGGGTGCACGCCAGGGCCGCATCCGCGGCCGTCTCCGGACAGCCACCGGCGACCCAGCTCGCCACAACCGCCCGCTGCGCGGCGCTCAGCCCGCCGCCGGGAGGCATGCTGCCACTGGCCACCTCTCTACCGATCGTCGTGCAGAGCCGGTCCGCCTGCGCGTACGGCGAGAGCTGCGGCAAGCCGCTGTTGCCCGTGTGGCAACGCGAGCACACGGGCTGGAACAGCTGCGGGACGAAGTCCCCATCGTAGGAGGCGCACTGGTTGGCGGCTGCGACCGGTTGTACCGGTTGTGCTGGTTGTGCTGGTTGTGCTGGCTGCGCCGGGGTCTCCGTCGCTGTCGTGGGCGGCACATTGCCCTGCGGCGCGGGATTCAGTGTGGGATTTGTGGTGCCTTCACTGCTGGACGTGGCGGGCGTGCTCGGCGCGGCGCTGGAACTTCCGGCGCTGCTGCTCGCCGGCAGCGAGCCACTGCTGCTGCCCGGCGTCGAACTGCCGGAGCTGCTGCCTTGCGGGGCAGCCTGCGATGAAGAGTTGCCGAGCGACGTTCCCGATTTCTGAAAGGGCGCCGAGTCGGCAGGACCGCTGCAGGCTGCGAGCGCAGCGAGGGGGATCAGGACAGGCACGAACCACGATGAGCGATAGAGCATGGACTGATTGAGCCAGCGAACTCTTCGCCGACTGTGCTTGCTTCGTGCGCCAATGTTCGCGCGCTCGAAACGGCCGTCGCCGACACGGATCCGTCGCGCGTGCCCGGATTTTTCCGCATCCTGATGCTTGTTGGCTCGACTCTGCCCACGATGTGCGACCCCAGGAAGAGCCCGCTGCGCTCCTTGCTCGCGGGCTCCGCGCGCGCGGCGCTGCAGCGCGCGTAAAAACTTGCCGTGAGGGAGTCGAGCTGCCCACATGGATTTCGGCAGGCGAGGCCGCTAGGCTCGCGCTGCCGAGCTCCGTGCGAGCCGGCGCTGCTCCACATGAGACTTCGCACCATCATGCTGCTCACCGCGCTCACCTCGGCCGCTGCTGCGGCTCCGCCTGCTCCTGCGGGGACATCCCCGACCGCGGATCGCAAACCCGGCGACTACCCCCTGACGGCGGATTCGTTGCCCCAGCCCAACGTGCCCAAAGGCAAGCTGGAGGGGCCGTTCGAGTTTCGCAGCCACATCATCGCCAACACCGTGCGCCGTTACTGGATCTACGTCCCGGCGCAATACAAGCCTGAAAAGCCGGCGAGCCTGCTGGTCTTTCAGGACGGGCAGCGCGCGACCAATCCGGAGGGCTCGCTGCGCGTGCCGCAGGTGCTGGAGAACCTGATCGCCAAGGGCGCGATCCCGGTCACCATCGGCGTCTTCATCACCCCCGGCAACACCATCAAACCGGGGCCGGGCGGGGACAAGTATCCCGATGATCTGGGCATGAAGAACCCGGATCATCGCGCGCAAGAGTACGACGCGCTCGACGACACCTACGCGCGTTTCCTCACCGAAGAGATGCTGCCCGAGGTGGCCAAGCGCTACCGGCTCAGCGAAGACCCCGAGCAGCACGCGATCGGCGGCACCAGCAGCGGCGCCATCTGCGCCTTCACCGTGGCGTGGCAGCGCCCCAACGCCTTCCGCAAGGTGATCAGCATGATCGGCAGCTACACCTCGATCGGCTTCAAACCGGCGCAGAACGGCCAGCCCTTGGTGCCGGGCGGAGACCTCTACCCGGGCCTGATCCGCAAGAGCCCGCTCCGCCCGATGAAGATCTTCCTGCAGGACGGCTCCAACGACTTGAACAACGAGCACGGCAACTGGTTCCTGGCCAACCAGCAGATGCTCTCCGCGCTCGAGTGGGCCAACGCCGAAGCCGACCGCAAGCAGACGCCGGGCCCCCGCTACCAGGTGAACCACGTCTGGGGCGACGGCGCGCACTCCGATCAGCACGGAGGCTCGCTCCTGCCCGAGATCTTGCGCTGGATGTGGCAGAAGTAGTCGGGCTGCCGAGGCCGGCGGCCTCGAGCTGTGCAGCTCAGAAGGCGAGCCCGACGCCGGCGGAGAGCGCTTGCTCTCCGAGCGGCACGCCCTCGACGAACACGTTGCCTCGCGCGCCGAGCCGCAGCGCGAGGCCGGCGCCGAGCTGATAGTGGTGTGTATCGGTGCCCGTCACATCCTCGCCCTGACGCCGCCAGAACACGGGGCCGCCGAAGACGCGCGCCAGAACATACGGCTGTAGCAGCCGCGCGAGCTCCACTCCGACTTGCCCACCGAGCCGCAGATCGAAGGCGGAATACGTCTCTGCCGGGCTGCCGGCGAGGTGCGTGCGCGCAAACGAAGCGGACAGCGAGGAGGTCAGCAGGGCAAACCAGGGCCCGCTCTGCCAGACGCGCCAGTCGAGCCCCAGCGAAGCGATCGGCCCCGGCGCGAAGTCATACTCGCCCTCCGGCAAACGCAGTGAGCCGTCGATGGCCACGCCCAGCCCCGCTTGCAATACCAGCGCTGGCGTGGGCAACCACGCGAACACGCCCAGCGCCGCCCAGCGTGTTTCATCGCCGTACAGATCGCCGCTGAAGCGCAAGCGTGTCGACGTGTACAAGCCGCTCGCGCCGAGCGCCCAGTGCGGGCGCGTCTGCTCCAGGTGTTCCGCCAGACTGCACGACGAGACCCCCGACGCGGACACTCCGCAGGCCCTGGCGGGGAACGCCAGCGAGCTCAGCGCCAGCGCCAGGACCCCAGCGAATACCGACGTCTTCATGCGCGTGACGATGTAAGGTCCGGCCGGGCCCGGGGCAAGCGCAGCGCTGCCGCCGCCAGCGGAACGAGCGCTGGAAATCCAGCGCGACTTAACGGCTTCGACGTCGCCCCCGAGCTGTACTATGCCGGGCGCCATGCGTGCGCCGCTCTGGATCACCGGGCTCCTGGCCCTGATGGCCAGCCGCGCGTCCGTGGCCGCTGAATCCACCGCGCCGGCTCCCGGCGAGTTCGCGGCGGCACTCGCTGCTGCCGATCAGCGCTTTGTCGCGGGTGACTTGCGGGGCGCGCTACAGCTCCTGGAGCCCGTCTGCTCCGGCGGCGACCGTCCCGAGTGCGCGTTTGCGCTCGGGGCCATCCACCACGGCCTCGGCGACTGCGAGGCCGCGCTCGGACACTACCGCCACTATCGTGAGCTGGCCCCGAGCGGCGAACACCGCGCCGAAGTCGACGCGGCGCTCGAAGAAGTCGAAGCCCAGTGCGGCACCCGCGCGAGCGCGCCGCCCGCGCCGATTCTGGCGTCCCCGCCCGCGCCGGAGCTGGCGCTGCCGCAGCCCTCGGCAGTCCCTGTGGCTCCGCCCGCCATCCCGGGCCCGATCGAGACCGGCATGACACCGGCGCCAGCGCGTGATCCACTCCAGCGAAGCCTCATGATCGGCTCCTTTGCGCTCTCCGGGGCTGCGGCGGCCAGCAGCGTCGTGTTCGGCGTACTGGCGGCGCACAGCGCGGATCGCTGCCGGCAGTACGGCGCCTACGATCAGAGCTACATCGACGAATGCGAGCACGCCGGCCCCAGCTACCAGGGCCTCTGGCAAGGCTTCGCGGTAGCTGCCGGCGCCTTCGCCGGGATCGGAGCCACGCTCTGGTGGTTCGACTCGAGCTCCAGCGCCGCCGTCGAAGTCGCCGGCACCGGCGTGCCCACGCTGCAGTACCGGCGCAGCTTCTGAAGCGCCCCGAGGTTTCGTCGGAACCGAGCAGCGGAGGCCCGGCCAAGCTCTGGGCGCTGCTCCAAACCACCGACGCCGCAGCCTCTCCGAAACCCCGCCTCGACGGAGCGCCGCGGGGACGCTTTCGCAAAACAAGTTTGAGGTTTCCATGGAAACCTCGATTCGCCCCGCGCGAGCCGCTCAGTTCCGATGGAAACCTCAGCTCCGCGCAGGGGAGGGGGGCAGTTCCGATGGAAACCTCAGCTCCGCGCAGGGGAGGGGGCAGTTCCGAACCTGAGTTCGGCGCGCGAAGGGAGCGCGATAGAAGCGCGGCGCGGGCAGCGCCAGAGTTTCAGGGGCTGGGAGCGCTCAGGCGTTTGGGAACGTGCGCTGGTTTCCAGCCGGGCTCCGTGGGCACCGACGGAGCCGGCGCTGCGGACGGCGAGCGCTGCAATGTCTCCGCAGTGTCGGCCGGAGTGTCTGCCGTGTGAGCCGGGGAGTGCTTGGGCCTGCTGGACTGCGCCCGCGTGGGCTTGCTCGCGGCCACCGGAGCAGCGGAAGGTTCCGGGGCGGTAGCGTCGGCGGCCGCGGTAGGTGGCGGCGCTTCCTTCGCGGACGATGCTGGCGCGGTCGGCCTGGGTGGTTCGGGGGGGAGGGGAGCGGTGGGATGGGCCGGCGCGGGCTGCAGCGCGCCGATGGCAACGCTGGCTGGAGTGCGGTGGCTGCTGCGCTGGACGAGCAGCGTGAGCAGGCCGCCGAGGGCGATGGGGAGGGCGATTTTCCAGGCGCGCGCGAGGCCGTGGGGGCGGGACCAGGAGTCGATCGTCTCGAGCGCGATCAGGGCCTGGCTCGCGTCGGCGTAGCGCTGGAGCGGGTCACTGCTCAGGCACTTGAGCACGAAGCGGTCGAGCGCGGGGGCGAGGCCGGGGCGCGCGTGGCTCGGAGGTTTGGGGCGTTCGCTGAGTTGTTTGAGCAGGGCAGCGCCCAGTGTCTCGCCCTCGAAGGGGAGCCTGCCGCTGAGCATTTCGTACAGCACCACGCCGAAGGCATACACGTCCGTGGCGGGACCCACGTCACCCCGGCACTCGAGTTGCTCGACGGACATGTAGGAGAGCGTGCCGGCGAACTGGTGACGCTCGCTGGTGTGCAACCGCGATTCGCTGTCCAGCACGCGCGAGAGGCCGAAGTCCATGATCACCGCGTCGGGCATGGCGCTGGCCTCGCGCAGCATGACGTTGTCGCTCTTGAAGTCGAGATGAAGCACGCCGCGCTCGTGCGCCGCCTCGAGCCCGGCCAGCAGTTGCCGCGCGATGACGCGTACGTCGTCCAGCGGGAGGCGGCTTGCGGACAGGCGACGGCCGAGGCGCTCGCCGTCGATGAATTCCATGGTGAAGAAGGGCAGGGCAGGCGCCAGGCTGCCGTCGTGGTGCTCTTGCAGCTCGTTGATGCGGCAGACGTGGGCGTGCGCCACGCGCTGGGCATTGCGCACCTCTTCCTTGAAGCGGCGCGATGCACGCGGCCGATCGGCGACCGTGCACAGGACCGTCTTCAGCGCCACTCGACGATCCATCAGCTGATCGAACGCTTCGTAGACCTCACCCATGCCCCCGCGGCCCACGAAGCGCTCGATGCGGTAGCGCGAGTTGACCACGCTGCCCGTGGCGAAGGTGGTGCCCGAGCTCGCAGCGTCGCGCGGCTCGCCGTCCCAGGACTGCGCCATGCCCTGCACCACGTGGTGCATCAGACCGCGGCAGGCTCCGCACACGTCCAGGTGTGCGTCCATGCGAGCCAGCTCCGCCTCCGGGCGCTGGCCCCCCATGTACTCCAGGATGTGGTCATCCAGGTGACGAAGCCATTGCATGCATGCAACACAGCCGGAAGTGTGGCTGCTCACGCGCTCGAGTACGGCCGGCGGACAGCTCTGGCCCAGATACGCCCGTACCTCGTTTCGACTCAGACATTCAGCGAGGCTCGCCGCGGGGCCCAGGTTCCTGAACTCGGAGGAACGCACGATTTCGTCAGAGAGCGCCAGCGGCTCTTCCGCTTGTGAAGGTAGCGGCCCGTACCCCGGCGGAGAAGGGCTCAACAGCGTGTTCGCCGCTGGCTCGGCCTTGGATGGAGGATGCTTGGCGGACACGCTGGTGCTCGATGAGAAACGCGCAGCCTACGCCCCTTTCGCAGGGCCGCAACTGCTCTGTTTTGGCCGAAATCATCACGTGCTGGACGCGGGGCGCGCTTGCTCTGGTGGAAAATCATGGTGGGTGTTCAGGCAGGGCGGAAACCCCGTCCGAGCGACGCCCTCGAGGCGCACTCCGAACAGGCTCGCCAGGGGCACCCTGAGCCGCCATACTCCGCGCGCCTGCAGGGCTGCCCGGCAAGGGTCGCGGCCCGCGTGTGTCGTGAACATGGAATCGAAGTCGAGAGCTCGAGGCGCGAGCGCGCTCCGGATGGCGCCGCTCCTGCTGGCCATACATGGCTGTGGTTTTCCGGCGCCGGAGGCGTGTGCGCTCGCTTGCGGTGAGCAGGGCGCCTGCCCGGGTGGCTTCGAGTGTCAGGCTTCCAGCCACCTTTGCGTGCCGATTGGCATGCAGGAAGCGTGTTTGAGCGGGGTTGTCGCGAGCAACCAACCGGATCGTTCCTCGGGCGGGGCACTCTCCGGGGTCGCCACTGGCGGCGCTGGCGGAGCGGATGCCGATGCCGGCCCGGCACCGGCGGGTTCGGGCAGCGCAGCCGATGCGGGAGAGCCGTCGGAGGTCGGCCGCTCCGATGCCGGCGGCTCCGGCGCTGACGGACCCGACCCCGACGAGCTGAGCATCACTCTGGACTCTGCGACGCCCGGCAGCTCCTGCAGCGGCATCGAGCTGCGCCAGGCGCTGCGCGCCAGCGGCGGCGTCAGCCCCTATACGTGGCAACTGGTGACGGCGCCGGAAGGTGTTCAGCTCACGTCGGAGAGCGGCAGCGAGGTGCAGCTGGCGGGCGTGCCGGACGAGTCGGGCAGCATCGTGGTGGAGCTCGACGACGGCGAGGGCAACGTGAGCTCGCTGGAGCTCGAGGTGTACGAGAGCCCGCGGCTGCTCGGCTCACTGCCGGCGCTGTGCGCGGGCCAGGCCTATGCCGCGCCGTTGCTCGCCAGCGGCGGCAACTCCCAGGACTATGTCTGGTCGGCGCAGCTGGTGCCCGCGGCGGGACCAGCTCGCAGCTTGGCCGAGCTCGGACTGTGGCTGCAGGGTGCGACGCTGTCGGCGGAGGCGAGCGCGCCGATCGCCGAGCAGAGCGCCGTGCGCGTCGCGCTGTCGGTGCGCGATGCACACTGCAGCTCGGTGCCGCTCGAGGCGGAGCTCGCGGTGATGGCGGCGGACAGCGCCGAGTGCCCCAGCCTGCAGCTGAGCACGCCCCCCGACGCACTGCCCGATGCCTGTCTCGGCAACCTCTATGCGGAAGCATTGACGGCAACCGGCGGCGAGCCCCCGTATCTCTGGAGCGCCCTCTCGGTGCCTCCGGGGCTGCACTTCGATGCCGAGGCGGCGCTGCTCTCCGGCGTACCCGAGGGCGACGGCGTGCTCGAGCTGCAGCTCAGCGACGAGCGCGGGCGCACGCTGCTGCGCAGCTATGAGCTGCACGCCCGCGAGCGCTGCTGGCTCGCGTATATCGCCTCGGAGCCCGCCGCGCGCCTGGAGCTCGTCGATCCTGTGTTGCTCGAGCGTCAGCCCGAGGGCGCGCGGCGCGAGCTGCCGGCAGACAGCACGGACCCTGTGCTCGATTTTCAGTTCTCGCCCGACGGGCGTTACATCGCCTACCGGCTCGCGAGTGGTGCCCTTCCGATCCGGCTCGAGCTGGCGAGCATGGACGGCGGTGAGACGCAGGCGATCGATCTGGGCGGAGCGGTCGGCGCGTACGCCTGGTCTCCCGACTCCGCGACGCTGGCAGCGGTGTTCACCAGTGCGCGGCAGCCGCGTCTGGGCGGCGTGGACGTGGCCGGGGGCGGCCGCTCGCTGGAGAGCCGCGCGGTGGCCGGCGTGCCGGGCCAGCTGTCCTGGTACGACGCGGCGCACGTCGCGCTGCTCACCCCGGATCCGGAGGTCTCTGCGCTGAACTGGCTCGCGACGGCGGAGCGCGCGGCGGACGGCTATGCGGAGCCGGTCGCGCACGCGGAGGTGGCGTTTTCGCCGGCAGCACAGCTGATCGGCGGCGCGGGCGGGGTGTTCGTGAGCGATCGCGAGAGCGGCCTGCTGGAGTTCTTCCCGAGCGCTGGCTCCGCGCCCCGCGCGCACGCGAGCGCTGCGGTGGTGGCTCCGTCCGGAGCGTTCGTAGGGCTCGCGCGCGACGGATCTCTGCAGGCGTTTCGCCCCGTCCAGTCGAGCGCGCTCGCGGACCCGCAGACGGTCTCCTTCGCGAGCGCGACGGGCTGCGACTCGCTGCTCGCCTGGGCGCAGGAGCGCGAGCGCATCGCCTGTGCCACCAGCTTCCAGGGCGAGGGCCAGCTGGCGCTGTTCGAGCTCGGCAGCGGCGGAACGCTGTCGTCCAGCACGCTGCCCCTCGCGGGCCTCGCTGCGAGCGGGCAGCGGCGCGCCTTCTCGCGCAGCGGGCGCTGGTTTGCCGCGGCGAGCGCTGATCGCTTGCTGGTGGTGAACACGTCTGGGCGCCCGCGGCTCTGGGCGCCCGTATCCAGCGCGGTGCTGGGCACGACGCCGGGCTCGCTCTCGTTCTCGCCCGACGACTCGTTCCTGCTGATCGGCGCCGGCAACGCGCTCGAGCTGCTGGACCTGACGGCGGACCCAGCAGCGCCGCGCCAGCTCAGCGCGAGCGCGCTGATCGACAGCGAGTGCAACGAGCTCTTCCTCGACGGGCAGTGGTGCGGCGCCGCAGCGCCCGGCTCGGCGCCGTTCTGGTCCGGTGACTCCGACTGGGTGGCGTTCCGTTCGGTGCTGGGCACGCTGGAGCTGGTCGAGGTGACGCGTGCTGGCGAACCCGCGCGCTCGCTCTCGCCGGATGGCGCCTGCTCGGAGTCGTGCCGCTCCGCCAGCAGCGCGCGCTTCCAGCCCTGAGCGGATCGTCAGAGCGTCGCAGAGAGCGCCCAGCCCGGGCCGCCCTCGCGGAACGCATCGAGCTTCACGCGCTGCTTCGCAGCCAAGACGGGCTCCTTCACCCCCTCCAGGCACTGGAAGCGCTGGAAGGAGTCCTCCCCGCTCGCGGGGTCGAACACGTCGCGCGGGTCGCCGGGGTCGATGAAGTAACACACGGGCAGATGCGCGCGCATGAGGCCGGAGCGATTGTGCTCGAGCCCGAGGCTATGGCCCATCTCGTGCAACAGTACCGAGCGCAACACGTGGCGGCGCTCGAGCCCGAGAAAGTCCGCCCAGGCGTAGATGTTCACGAGCGCGACCTCGAGCGACCAGCGCGTGCACGTGCTGAGCGTCCAGCTCGAGCTCTGGTTCGCGTCCGTCAGCGCGTCGCCGTGTTCATCCAGCAGCTCGCCGCCGGGCTCCGCGCAGCCGGTGGAGCCGAACCAGCAGGTGACCGAGCCGTCGAGGCAACCGCTGTCGGGCGGACCTTCGACGCGCGCGTGCACGCGCACCTCCGGGTCCTTTCCGTCCACGCGCGCAGTGAAGCCGGAGATGGCTCCCAGCTGCGCGGTCGCTTGCTCGATGCTCTCGACCTCGTCTGGCGCCCACGAGTGCGGGCCGCAGCTGCTGCCGTCCGCGCTCTCGCACGCCTCTACCAGCCCGAACGATTGCGTCCGATCGTTGGGCACGTAGGTCACGCGCTGGAGCGTGACGCCGTAGCCGTGCGCGAGCTGGCCCCCTTCAAACGGATGCGGCGCGGGCTCGTTACCGACCGGCGGCGCGCATGCGCAGCAGATCATCCAGAGAGCCAGCGCCGCAGGGCTTCGACGCATGGGACCGAGCGTAACATGCTCGCGCACGCTACGCCCGGTCGTAAGGCCTTGGGGCTGTTCCGAAGCGATCAGCTCAGCGGGCGCCCAGTGCGGTCGGCATCATCATGGGCGGGAACTCGGCCATGTGTGAGAAGACCATGTCGCGCTGGGGCACGCTGCTGGTGTGGCAGCTCACGCAAGCGCGATCGAACTGGGGGTCAGCGGCGGCGGGCGGCGTCAGATCCGTGGTGGGCCACACACCGTACGCCCAGTTGCCGTCCGCCGCGTACTGCGCACCGGAGCGTTGCATCAGCGTGAAGGCGTTGAAGGCGCCGGGCGCGACGGAAACGCCCGCACCGAGCACGGCATCCGTCTCAGGGTTGTTGCTCGCTGCCCAGTTGTAGTGCGAGATCATGCTGCCATCCGGCCACGGGTTGGTGTCCCCGCTGCGTGCGGCAGTGACGGCGGTGGGATTGCCCACGATCACGCGCAGCGTACCCGGTCCATTGGCGGCCGAAACGCGCGCCACGCCGATCACGCGCCAGTCCAGGATCTTCTCCGGGAACGCCACGCCATTCGGCGCATCCGCTGCCGCGTCTACCTGCGCTTGCGTCGGCAGCTGCCCCGGATCCGTGAACACGTAGTCCTTATCCTTCACATACTGCGTGTGGCAGTTCACGCAGGCGCGATCGAAATCGGCGGCCGCGGGCGGGGTGAGGTCCTTGCCCATCCAGGCGCCGTACGCCCAGCCGCCGTCGGCCGCGTACTTTGCCGAGTCCTTCATCATCAGCGTGACGGCGCCGAAATCACCCGGGCCGATCGTGGTCGGATCATCCGGGTTCTGCTCGGCCTTCCACACCAGGTGCGCCAGTGCGCTGCCGTCTGGCCAGGAGTTTGTCTGTCCGGAGCGAGCGGCCTGCACGGCCTTCGCATTGCCGACGATCACGTGTAGCTCGCCGCTATCCGCGCGCGTCGCAGCGCCGACGACGCCCCAGTCCTGCACACCCATCGGGAAGGCGAGACCGTTCGGCGTGCTCCCACCAGGGCCACCTGGCTCCAGCGCGGCGGTGTTCGTGTTGTCGACGTCTTGGGCCTTGTCGTCCTTCTTGTCGTCATCGGCGAGGCCGCACGCCAGCGTCGCGGCAAAGCCGGTCGCAACGAGCAAGAAGGAAAGCGAAGAACGCCGGCTCGGCATGCGATGGGCGGAGGTTTTGGTCATCGAGTGGCTCCAGGTAAGCGCGCACGCGGCGCAGGTGTGCGCACATATACTCTCTTTCCGCGGGCCAGCGGAAGCGGGGAAATTTAGCTGTTGTAGCCCGATCACGCTTCTGCCATCGGCGTCGCGCTTTCACGCCATCAGGGAACGTTTCCGCTCGATCTTTGGCGTGAGAGT
>Ga0070663_100001249_pt1 | contig 13966 bp, 11 predicted proteins | sample KBSC63metaG_FD_65646 | JGI IMG/M metagenome (GOLD analysis project Ga0070663, IMG submission 65646) | Corn rhizosphere microbial communities from Kellogg Biological Station, Michigan, USA - KBS C6-3 metaG | ecosystem: Host-associated > Plants > Roots > Rhizosphere > Soil ...
GCGCGATCACTTCGGTCCTGCTCTTGGGACTGCGTCAGGCACTGGAAGATCGCGCTGCGGAGGATCCACTCGAGCCCGCGCGGCTTGCGACATGATCCGCACCGCGTGCCATCCGCGCCAGCCTAGCGGCGCGCCGTCAGCGCTCCGCTCGGATAGCGCGCTTGCCGCGCGGGGCGTTCTGCCTCGTCGAGCAATTGGCGCTACCGACACCTTCGTTCGCCTGGTTCTTCGTCCATCTCTCCCGACCGTGGCTGCGCGGTTTCTGCCGTGTCCGTCGCGGCGCTCCATAACCCGCTGCCTTCTTGACACGTCGCCAATCCGCGCTCGTTTCGTCGCAGGACGACGAATTCAAGGGAAGGGGGTCAACTCCGAAGCACAGCCCGACGACTCACCTGAACCCGAATTGTTGAGCGGGGCGCCCAATCGGCGGTCGAGCGCAAACCTCACCGCGTCCCTTCAAATTTATCCAACAACGCCATTCACGCGCGCGCCGCGCTCACGTCCAACTCAGTGCAGGCTCAATTCATCCAGGAGAAATCGATGACGACAATTTCCACCTCGGGCGGCGAATTCGAGTTCGCCGTGTATGCCCCTTACAACTCGAGCCCGGACGAACCCGTGGGCGGGCGCATCAACGTGGGCGTCGATACGGCACTCTGGTTCCGCGCCGACCGGGACAGCGACAACGTGCGGCTGGTCCAGCTGATCCGGCCGCAGGGACAGTGGATCAACGATCGCGAACGGGAGCGCGCGGCGAACGGCTGGTCGCTCGATTCCAACGGTGTGTCGCCCTGGTACGGCACCAATGATCTGGGTGCGCCCCGGCCCATCCGCGATCTGACGCCGAACATCACGCCGCAGTTACGTGACTGGATCAAGCAGAGCGGCGTCCAGACCTTGTCAGGCGCGGGCTCGCGACGCGGCAAGGGCTATCAGCGCGCATGGATCGTCGATACGCCCCGGCACATGGCGGCGCGGGTCGGCGAGCTGGTGCAGGTCCGGCTCGTGACGATCGCGGTGGATGTGCAGCACAGCGCCTATCTGGGTGGCGTGGAGTGGGGCTTCAATCTGTCGGAGGCGGGCGTGGTGACGGTGGCGTCCGCGAAGCTCGCGTTCAAGGTGAATCCGGCGGGCGATTATCTGCAGGCGCTCGACAACTGGAACCAGCAGGCCGGCAACACGTTGCTCGTGCTGCCGGCCTGAGCGGCGCGCCTCGATTCGAGTGCAGAACATTTGCGCTCTCATCGAGCGTTATCGCGGCAAGTGCAGCGTGGTGGTCGCGTATTCGCTTGGCACCGGCAGCGCGGTGGTCGCTCGAATGACTGGCCTCGCGCGGCCGGCTGCGCGAGGTGGATGCGGCGCTGCTGCCCGGCACGCAGCTGGCGTGGCCGGGCCGGTGCTTGCAGGTACTCGATGGATCGTGTTGCATTCGCTTCGTTATCCTGGACAATGGCGAAGAGATGGCTCAATGTCAACGGTATTCATCCAGGCCGGCCTCGGCATCAGACGAGTGAAATTCCCCCGTCAACTCGCAGGTTGACGCCGGTAATGAAGCTACCTTCGTCTCCTGCGAGGAACAGCGCGGCGTTGGCAATTTCTTCCGCGCGCCCAAGTCGGCCAAACTTCGCACGGTTGATCGTCATCCCTCCTGCGAGGATGATCGGCGTCTTGGCTGCCTCACGCTTGATGCGGGACAGCAGTTCGATCGTGCGATCGTCCGAGGCGGTGTCGTCTTTGGGCGCCACCGAGACGTTCGACTGATCCATGACGTGGATGTACGCGATGCGCCGCATGCCGAGCTCGAACGCAAGCGAACCATAGGTATCGAGAATGCCCGGGTAGTGCGGCATATCGAATAGCTGCCCATACGGTGAAATCCGGATGCCTATCTTGCCGGCGCCGATACGCTCGGCATGCCGTCAACGACTTCCAGCGCGAAGCGCAACTGATTTTCGCGCGTCGTCGCTGAATAGCGGTCAGTGCGATCGTTGACCAGCGGATTCAGAAACTGCTCGAACAGATATCCGTTTGCCGCGTGGATTTCCACGCCGTCGAATCCGGCCTCGATGGCGTTGGCCGCAGCGGAAACGAAGTCCTCGACCACGCGTTCGACCTCCATTGTCGACAATGCGGACGGCGTTGACGTCTGGACGAACCCCGGCTTCCCGTTGGCGTCGTAAGCAAACACGATCGAGTCTTTTGCAAGCCGTGACGTGGCGCTGCGTGGCGCACCGCCATCAGGCTGGAGGCTTGTGTGCGATACACGACCCACGTGCCACAGTTGAGCGAAAATCTTGCCGCCAACGGCATGAACCGAGTCCGTGGTTAACCTCCACCCGGCGCGGCGCGGTCATGCTGCCCGATACCGCGCTCAGTACTTTTCCGCGGATTTTGTGATCGAGTGGTATGTCGACGTAATCCATCTCGCGGTCAAACAGCAATTGTTTTCGCCTTCGCGCAGTAAGGGCGGCCGGACCTTGGAGAACACCACAATCCGGCCGGTATGCAGCGCGTCGGGTGCCGCATGGTTTAGTCACGCGCTGACCTTCACGGGCTTTCGACATGTCGAGTTTCATTAGCAGTCGGTGATCCAGCCGCGAAAAGGTCGCTTGTCGAGCGCGGAAGCGCTGCGCGCGGTTGACGTTGCTGATGAACATTATCGAGTGCGACCGTTTCATGGTCGATGGAGTCACGGGGCAATACAGTCGTGCGCGAAATGCACCAACGGCCCGACCAAGCGGAGTTGCGACGCGACTCAGCGCGCCGCTATCGGGACGAATCTGGTTGTCGTTGTATTCGTCTCGACGTGAATCCACATTTCTGTACCTCGCGGATTGTTGTCGCCCGAGCAATATGGTGGGAACGTCCGTGGTGCTACTTATGTTGGCAGCTCGGTTCTAGAATCCGCGTCGATGATCGTTACATACGCCGTATCTCGAGTATGTCGATCCGGTCGTACGAAACGCCACACTGAACCTGTCTTAGGAGTGCGCCATGCGATTTGGTCTCTTTCTGCGATCGAGGATTTGCTCCACGATACTTTTCACAGTCGTGCCAGCAGTTGCTTTTGCTGATCCGCTTACTGTCAAGGTTGACGGTCTCGACCATGGTCAGTTTGCGAACGCGCAGGTTTACAACGGTTTTGGATGTCGTGGCGATAACGTCTCGCCTCAAGTCTCGTGGTCGCACGTTCCGCCTGGAACAAGAAGCATCGTCGTCACCATGTACGATCCTGATGCCCCGACTGGAGGGCTCGGATGGACGCATTGGGAAGTCGTCAATATTCCGCCTTCGGAAACGTCGATTCGGAAGGGTGCGTCAGGAGATGCGGGACGAATGCCGGCGGGCGCGCTCGAGACGCTGACGGATTTTGGCGAATCCAAGTACGGCGGGCCATGCCCGCCGCAAGGTGAATCCCATCGATATATCGTGACGGTATCTGCGCTGTCCATCCCGAGTGTCGAGGTGAAATCGACATCGAGTCCGGCGGTCGTTGCATATCAGATGCATGGAAACATCCTTGGGCAGGCACGATATATCGCGACCTACCACCGATCGCTGAATTGACTGTCAGCGCCGGTCGAGAGCATATCTGATCAACACTCGACCAGGGGAGCATCGTCCCCGCAGCAAGAAAGCATTGTCGGCCGATCGACCGCCTGCAAGCGCAGGCAGTCGATCGACACCCGCCCGTCATTCGCCCGTGCGGCGCGCAGCGACATACCACCACGCGATCTGCGGACGTTCAACGCGCCCACACAAGTGCGGTCAATTCACCCCGACCGCACTCCAGGCACGCGCGACCGTTGCACTTTCGACCGAGTTCGCGCCATACAGGTCGTTCGTTGCCTGGATCGACGCACGCCGTGCGTTCGGGTAGCTCGAGTTGGCGTTCAGGTACACGGTCAGTGTCCGGTACCAGATCTTGCCGGCTTTCTCTCGTCCCAGGCCACTGAAGGTCGTGTCGCCGTTGCACACCAGCTGCGTCCTCGACAGGCCGGTATCGGTCGACGGTACCACCGGGCCTTCCGACAGCAGGTAGAAGAAGCGGTTGCCGACACCCGACGTGAAATGCGGATCGTGGCGCGGATTAGACCACGAGAAGCCACCGGACGGGTAGCAGCTGAACGACCGGCCGTCGAGATCCTGCTTGTACATCTTGCGCAGGCCGCCGCTCGTCACGCGCGCACCGATCACGTAATTGCCGGGATCGTTCGGGTTGTTCGCGTAGAACTTCACGAGCGTGCCGAAAATGTCGGACGTCGATTCGTTCAGGCCGCCCGCGTCGCCCGAATAGTTCAGGTTGGCGGTGGCCTCGGTCACGCCGTGACTCATCTCGTGCCCGGCGACATCGACCGAAACGACGGGTTTCGGCAGGCGGGTGCCTGGATCGCCATCGCCGTACACCATCACGCGCGACGACAGCCATGCCGCGTTCGCGCCGGTGGTGCCGCTGCCCGTGTTGAATACGACGTGAGCGTAGCTCCTCACGCCGCGGCCGTCGTTGAAGATGCCGTTGCGGTTGTGCGTCGTCCTGTAGTAGTCCCAAGTCAACGCGAGCCCATAGTCGATGTCCGCGGCGACCGTCTGCCGGTCGGTCGTCGTGTTGTTGCCCCACACGTTCGTGCTGCTCGTGAAGATCGGCAGGTCGGTGGCTTGCTCGACGTCGTCCGAGCTCAGGCCGCGGCCATCGTAGACCGAGCCGCCGCCGCGGCTGGGATCGAGCATCCGGTAAGCGTTCGTGCCGGTCTGGTCCGTCGTGAGCGCCAGGTTGCCGTAGTACAGCGAGCGGCCGGTGCCGGTCGCGGCGGCGGTCTTGATCAGGTCCTGGGCGTCGAGCACGGTGCCGGTGCGCGCATCGATGTAGTACAGCACGGCATCGCCGTGCGCATCGGTCGCGTTGCCGTATACGCGCACCGCGTAGGCCAGTGTCGGCGCGACGTCGCGTGCGAATACGACGAGTTCCGCGTCATCGACGCGACGCACGTTCGAGTCGAAACGCGCGGCCGCGATGAGCTTGGCCCTGGCCGCGCCTACGTCGGGCGCGTTGCGTACCACTGAGCGGTTTCCGACCTTGCCGATCGTGCCGGCGAGATTGATCGGTGCGAGCTGGGTCTGGCTCGCCTGCTTCAACTGCCCTCGGTGCGAATGGACGACGACGTCGCCGCCTATCACCGGCAGGCCCGCATGGAAGCGATCGAAGCGAACGTGCTCGGTGCCATCGGGATCGACGATCACGTCGCGTACCTGGAACTGATCTCCGTCCGTCGGCGCGCTTGCTTGCGGCCCCGCGAACTTCAACGTGCGTGCTGTGCCGCCGGTAGCCAGACTGAAGGCGGACGGATTCTGCTGGATCAGTTGCAGCGCCTTGTCGACCGTGGCCGAAGGGTCGCCGGCCTGGGCAAAAGCGCTGAGACTCGCAATGGTAATCGCGGCGATGGGCAGCAGACGAGACAATTTCTTCATGCAATCCCCCAGATTATGAATGGATGATGTTCGAGGAATGAATCAAGTGAAGACGTTGATATAAGACACGTCGCGAACCGCAGAGGCATGCTAGGAGGTCGCTTTTATAATTACAAGATATTTTCAGAGAGATTAATTTTTAACATCGAAGATGTTAATCGAGGAATGATTTGGTGAGGAATGTGAAATGATTCGGTTGGCCGCTCCGGACGTGTCGGTGAAGTTGCATCGACGGAGCGTGATTGGAGAATTTTGCGATGCCCGAGGGCGAATTGCTGCGACGTGCGCGCCCAGTCATGCTGCCGGCGGCGCTCAGCACGTGTCGTCACGGCACGAGAAGATAAAAAACTGGCTACACGAAATTTCAAATAATTATGTCGATTATAAATTTAATCGAAAAGGCGAACTTCATTTCCTTAATTTTCATATTTTACAACAATGATATGGATTGTTATCTTCTTGAGTTTTAAGATTATTTGGTTTTCGCTCAGCGGGAGTGCGATCAATTTAAGATGACTCGCGGCAAGGCCTATTGGCTTCGACTTGTAAAAATTTTAAATCATAGTCCGACATGAACGGATGCTGTTTTTTATCGTGTCATGCCCGGATTCAGATCTCGTAGCGCCAGCTAAATACAGATGTCGCATGTCTCACCGGTCGTTCCCTCGTGCAGCGTTGAAGGAACAAGCCGGGAGCGGCAGGGCGCTTACGTTCGTCAGCGTGCCTTGGACCGCTCGTCCGAGTCTGCTCCTTGGCCGACCGAAAGCCGTGGCCCGCTGTGGTGCACTTGCTGCAGCGGGCATCGACGAATAGACGTCTCCTTGGCCAGCCGAATGCCGTGACACTCCCGGAGCTTCTCGCAGGCCTGCGTCGACCCGAAATCGACGTAGCGATCGCGGATGATCGAGAGCGCCGGGCCGGCGGCTCTTGGGTCCGGGTTGGGCATGGTGCGACATGGGCCCTTGGAACCATTTATAGGGCCCGATCATGAACCCCGATTTTGTCATACCCGGATTCAGATGTCGTAGCGCCAGCTAAATACAGATGTCGCATGTTTCATCGGTCGTTCCGTCATGCAGCGTTGAAGCGCCGAGCCTGAAGCAGCAGGGGGCTTACGTTCCCCCGCGGGCCTTGGCAGACCGCCGATTCGATTCCGCTTGATGTGTTTGCAAAGCGACCTGCAGGATGGCTGCTTCGATGTCGGCTTCCGTGAAGGCACGCTGCTTCTTGGCACCTGGCAACGATCCCTTCGCCCGCACCGGTAGCCCTCGATTGGCGCGCGACGGCGAACCCGAGATCCGTCGGTTGTCGCGCTGCGCCTGGATTGCTTCAGCCACCTGCAGCGCGTGACTCAGGCGCTTGTGTTCGATGATCGCGCCTTGATCGACCTCTGCCAGCTTGTCGTAAAGACGGCAAGTCAGTACCTCGCCATTAGCCCGGATTTCGATCCGCCCATCCGGGTACTCCCACACGTCGATGTACCGGTGAATCAGCTTGCGGTTAGCCGGCGTATCGTTCAGCAGGTAGAGCACCCGGTCGTACAGCACCGTCAGCGACTTCGATACGCGGCGCGTTTCGCGCCAGGTCAGCAGCCGATCCAGATCCTCGTCGTCCCGCAATGGTCGGTGCGCATTGAAGTCGCTGCGTGGCGGCTTCGCGAAGCGCGCGTTATACATGGCGATGAAGGAGGGCGCATAAGCGTTGGCATCGGCTACCGTGCTGATGCCGCGCAACCTCAACTCCTTGACGAGCCGGTCCTGCAGCGTCAGGTGCGCACGCTCGACACGTCCCTTGGCCGAACTGCTGTTCGCACAGAACGTGTCGATGTTCAGTTCGTACATGGCTCGGCCGAAGTGAGTCACGCTGCTGCCGGTTTTGCCGGCGTTCGTGCTGCGAAACACACTGTACTTGTCACTGTAGAACGCCACCGGCTTGCCATGGCGTTCGATATACGCCCGCGTGGCCTCGAAGTAGCTGAAGGTCGATTCCGTTGCCGTAAAGTGCAGATGCATCAGCCGGCTCGTCGCGTCGTCCACGTACACCAGCAGCGTGCAGGCCGGCGCCCGTTCCTCGAACCACCGATGATCGCTGCCGTCGATCTGGATCAGCTCGCCCAGGCAGGCGCGCCGTGCTCGGGGCTGGTAGACCTTGGGCGGTCGTTGTCGGCGCGGAATCCAGAGCCCAGCGTCTGTCATCAGCTTCCTGACCGTTTCCTTCGACAACTCCAGCCCCGTGGCATTCCCAAAGCTTCTCGCAGGCCAGCGTCGGCCCAAAATCGGCGTAGCGCTCCCGAATCAGGCTCAAGGCACGATGTGCCAAATCCTCGGGCAGTTGATGGTTGCTCGCGTGACCACGGCGCTGCGAAAGCAGCCCGGCCGGGCCAGCTGCACGATACCGGGCGACCAGCCGTTCAATCTGTCGTCGACTGATCCCAAGCCGCTCTGCGGCTCGCCAAGGCATCAGACGCTGCTCGATCACGGCTTCTACGACCTTTAAACGATCCAGCTCCCGCATGCTCATGGTGATCAGTCCAGGATGGCCCACGATGCGCTCCGGCAGTCCAAACCGCCGCCAGCATGCGCTCAAACCCTCGGACTACGACATTTCAACTTTGCCCAGATGCGACATTACAACTTTGCTCTTACAGATTTAATGTTGATAATTCACGTTATGTCAAATATTGTGCGCTTGATGAAGCAATACACCTGCTGCCGGATCGCCATCAAATGTCGTGTGGACGCATTTGATCGGTGGTCGGGAATGTTTCAGGGTTCCGGCTGCCATAAACCATTCGCCTTGAACCATTTGGTCTGTCCTTGACTTACGACGCTTTGATGATTCGGGATACAGGACTCGTCGTGACTTCCGGTTGCAGCTTTTTTCTTACATTTTCCGAGCGCGATATCTTTCAAGCTGTTCATGCTGAGATGGGTTTCGTGTAGTCGACTGGCAGGAACAATGAAATTCCCTTTTCGCACATTTGACGTGACTTGCGGCGCTTCGACTTTGACTGCACCAAGCTGATGTAGTTGCTCAAATATATCTGGGCGACAAACCAATGAGCAAACATTCGTCGGCAGCCATTCTTGGTGACGCACCAACCGACCGGTGGTATCACGCTGTTTTCGGACGTACAAGCCCTCAATGTTTGTAAATTTCACCTCTGCACCCCGGATATCGTGCTTATGGTCGGCGATGGCGACTTGTTCCGCATGCTTTCCGCCCAGAGGTGCGTACTCTCCCAATATCCGCCCTTTTCTCGGGTGGTCGATTTCGACATTCACCCTGATCTCGTTCGGGCCGCGCCACGCCGTCGTATTTTCATCTGGTCCTCGCCCCCACGGTGACAACCCTAGTGGATCAGTAGCGTTTATCGTGTCCGGCGCATAACGATAAAGATTTACCCCACCCATCAGGCCGATAGGATCTTGGGAGATGAAGTTCCCACCGTCCGGATCGTAATATCGGTGCCGATTGTAGTGCAGCCCTGTCTCGACATCTCGATACTGGCCCTGAAGTCGAAGGGGCTGGTCGAACTCCTCGAAAGCCTCGACTGCCGTGATTGCGCCCCAAGCACTATAACCGCCTTCCCACACGATGACTCCCACCGGATCGATGATCCGTACAGGGGCACCATTGGGATCAGTGTGGAAGTAATGCAGTACCGATAGCTGCCGTGTCAGGTTCGGCGGCAGGACGGCTCGGCATGCTTGACCTTTCTCGTCAGGATACCGAGGTCGCCGAACGTCGTCAGTTGGCGGTCTTCCGGCATCGATCGAATATGCACACCGCACCTCGGCAAGCGGTCGGAAGGTTTCCGGATAGTAGATCCATTCTCGGGCCTCGCCGTATCCGGCCATCGATCCCGCCGGCTTGCGCATCCGGGACGGTACCGCATCCGCACCACCGTTCGAGACTTCTCCCACCAACGTATCGCCTTGCCAGAAAAACCGGGTTGTGCGGGACGGTGCCGTACTATCAAACGAGTTCTCCGGGGAAGTACCGTCGACGTGCCCTATCCGCGTGATCTTTTTCACGCGTCGATGAAAGGCGTCGTAGTCATAGCGCGTGTGAATGCTCGGCGGGCGATTTGTGTCGATCGCGTCAGGTCGTCCCTGACACTGCATCAACGTCTCTGTCAGCAGACCATCGCCATCCCACCAAAGCTGCAAGTCTCGCTGCCCGTCCGTTTTGCGCACGAGGTTACCGAGGCGGTCGAACGCGTAGTAGCAGTCACCAAGGCTTCGCTCACATATCCATGTGTCTGGTCCGAGGGCCCAGGAGAACTGAGCGTTCTCACTATCCAGGCGAATCCGGGTTTTCATCAAATCGCCGGCGGGGTCGTACAGGAAACGACGCAATTTTCCCGCCGGATCGATGTGTTGGGTCAACTTGCCCATCGGATCGTATTCGTAGCGTTCGGTGCCGAGGCGAGAGTCGCGTTTCTCGGTCATCGCGTTGTCGGCGTCATACCCATATTCGCTGACGAACAACGGACCGGTATTGGCTACCAACGCCTGTTTGGCGAGTTGCCCTCCAGACGTAAAGGAAAATTCCCGTCGCAGTTCATCCCCAAGACGCTCGACGCAAATCTGTCCCAGCGCGTCTGCTTCGACGGTGATCGCCGCCATATCGTCGATCGAGATCGAACAGACCGAACCGAGAACATCGTACCCATAGCGCACCGTATGCGCGATGATCTCGTCGCCCTCCGTGAATTGCGTCCTGCGCTCTATCTGATTACCGACATCGTCATAGTCGTACGCAATCACGAAGTCGTCGCCCTGCCGTTCCTCGATGAGGCGACCAGCCACGTCATAGGCCAGTTCAATCCTGCAGTCCGGATTCTCTGCGACGATCAAGTTGCCATGTCGGTCGTACGAAAACGTTTCAATACGGATTCCGTCGGGTTGCCGCGAGTCGGGCACGCGCTTCTGTACGATACGGCCAAGCGCATCCACCTTGTAGTCGATCGCCTGTCCCAACGGATCGATGCTGCGTAGCAGTTCGCTTGCGTTGCCGTATTCGTAGCGTCGCGATTGCCCCCAGTAGTCGACTTCCTCGACGATCCGTCCCAATGCATCGCGCTTCAACTGGTAGTGCTCGCTACGCTCATTGATCAGGCAAATCAATCGTTCCTCGGTATCGTACCGGTATTCGACCACCCCGCCATCGGGCGCGTGCCGTTTGGTGACGTGTCCCAACGCGGAATATTCGCGTCGGGTGATGTGGCCGTTCGCGTCTCGATAGCGCGTCAGGTTGCCGTCGGCGTCGTACGAGCAATGACGCTCACGCCCGCCCGGTTCAATCGTCCGAGTCAGGTTGCCGTTGCGATCATATTCGTATCGATTTATCTGCCCGAGCACATCAATGATCTGGATGACATTGGCCCGTGCATCGTGCGTGTACTGTGTGCAGTAACCGAGTGCATCGCTAAGCCTCTCGAGATTGCCGTCGCGATCGTAGTCGAAACGGGTCACGGTGCCATAGGGGCCTCTAAGGGCGATCAGTTGACCGTGCCGGTCATACTCGTAGGTTGTATCGGCCAACCATGGTGTCGTTTTCCTGATCAGGTTGCCCCGATCATCCCAGACATATTTCCACTGCCTTCCCCATGCATCGACTATGCAATTCGGGTTATGGTCCGTTCCATACTCCGTCCGCACGGCGCGTCCATCGGGCTGAGTTTGTGCCAGAAGGTTGCCGTGGACATCGTATTCCCAAGTCATGATGCGCCCGGACGGATCCGTTTCCGCGCACGTTCGGCCTTGCGTGTCATACCGGTATGTCGTTGCTGCCCCAAGCGGATCGATTCGAGCGACTGGCATGCCGCGCTCGTTCGCCTGGAGGATGGTCATGTAACCAAGCGAATCGGCGATTCGGGTCTCCCGATGCTTGAGATCGTAGACGAAGTGATAGTCAAAGAGTCCGTTGTCCCCCCATGCACGCTCGACGCGCCACGCGCCGTCATCGTGTTGTTGATGGTTGTAGCTGAATGATATCCCCCGCGCGCTGGTATGGCACATCATCCTGTGACCGACTGAATACGCGAAACGGTGCGGCTGCTTCATTGCATCGCACACGGAGATCAGATCATTGTTCTGATCGTGTTCGTAGTCGACGAGTGGATGGCTGCAACCATTCGCATCGATCAGTGTCAGCGAGGTCAGTAAGTTGGAATTGCGTCCAGCACCATCGCCCGTGCGCGTCTTGCATTCGATCACCCGCCCGGTCGTCTCATCCACCTTCCATTCGATGAGGCATGTGAGACTGGAATTCGGTTCACGCTCAAGCACCCATGCATTGCCGTTGAGATCCACAAACCGCTTGACGGGTAGTATCAGTCTTGCTTCGGACGCGTGTTCATTCCACTCGCATGGCTGGTGCGCGGGCAACGCAAATTCGTATTCGAGCCCGGCACGCGTACGTAGGACCATGACGCCATCCCGACGGTATAACGAATACCCATGCTGCCAGTCACGCACGCGCGCTTCCCATCCGTCGGTATCCGGTATCGTGTCAAATGCCGTTGTGTGATCCGGAAAGTACGCTAGCGCATCGATCGCATCAGAGTGTCGCCCTAGCTCCAGCCGGATATCGGCAGGCGTCTGCCACCCCACACCGACCGCTCCACACCACGTATTGTTGCTGGTGTAACACCGGTCCCAGGTGAGAGGAAGGCGGCCAGAGATCGTGAAATCGTGTTGTTGCACGACCACTTGACCCGTGATCGAGTCGACGGGCTCCGCGTCCAGCACCTTGCATTTGAGAAACCCCGGCTTCAAATTCAGCTTGTCCGCCAGGCTCTTCGCCCACTTGGACCCCTGAAACGCCTTGAACAACCCTTTCGCCGCAGCAGCCATATTCAACACCGGCGGCCCCCCGACCATCACCGGCCGTCCGGCCGGAATCGGCAGCATCACCGAGCTCGGCATCGACGGATAGGTACGATCGGTATGCGCGCTGTTGTGGCCAGGCGGTTCCAGGCCAATAGACCAGCAGCTCAACGCCGGCAGCGCCATGAACGACATCGGATCGTTATTGGCGAGCACCGTCCGGCTGCCCATGTACGATTCCGCATCGTCCGAAGGGATAGGATCCGGCTCCGGCGGCGGGGCAAACGACTCGCCGAGCGGAAAATGCAGCCCTGGGACATGGTATGAATGCGTCCCGGCAGTTGCCCGCATCAAGCCATTCACGAAGATCGGCCGTCCAGCGGCGCCGCCCATTCCGACACCTGCGCCGAACATGTTTCCAATGCGGCTCTGGAGCGCTGCGGCTTGCTGCTCGAGTTTCAGCCCCTCCGCGACGATCGAGTTTTCCTCGATATCAGTCAGTTTTCCCGATGCAAACTCGGCCGCGTCGTCGAGCTTCTTTGCCACATCGGGATGGTCTTCGAGATACTCGGCCGCCTTCTCCTGTGCAATCGCCATCGCGATGCTTCCGACCACGCCCTTCGCCGCCTCGATGTACTCCCGAAGATCGAGCATGAACCCGACATGCGGGTGCGGCAGAAACATGGGCGTCGGACTCGGTGCAACCAGGACCGAATGAACGTCGATACCGACAACGGGATCCAGATGCTTGACCGCCAGCAATCCCATTCAGCCCTCCCTGCTCAGCGTCCGCCACGCAACGCCGCGACCTTCGCGTTCAGCGCGTTGCGTCTCCGGTCCATCGCACCCAGCTGTGACACCATCCACTCGACAACCATCGGCAGATTACTGTTAGCCCGCATCGGCTCATCGATCATCAATCCCGCATCGAGCGCATTGAACCCGGCCTCCAGCGCATGCTCGCGCTCCCCCGCCCGCTCCCAGCACACGGCGCTCATGCGCCACGCCTCGACCGTCATCAGCCCGTCCTGAGCGGCCGTAGTCGACGCCGCCGCAAGCTCGTAGCAATACGCCGAGTGCGCGTAATCCTTGTGTGTCAGATGCACGCTCGCCTCGCCGAACAACCCGTTCGCAACGAGCTTGTGCCCCGCCGGATGCCCTGCCTCGACCGCGCGCATGCCGCTGCCGGCGGCACTCCGATACGCATCGATCGCCTTCTCCCGATCACGCCACTTCAGATACGCAGCCCCTGCAATCAGATGCACGACAACGCATTGATCGAACCACTGCTCACGCTCCGCGACCTTCAACGCCGCTGCACGCAATTCCTCCAGTCGAGAAGGACTACCGCCTTCGATTATCTCGGTCAGCATCACGAAATGCCGTCGAAACTCGCCGCTCGGTCCGCGCTCGCCAGATTCCGCCAGCAGTTCACGCGGCACGCTTGCCATCGAATACTTGCCTTGCACGACGCGCACCGTTGCCCGATGCCGTTGCATCAATGCTGCGAACGGTGTGACATCCATACGCGGCACGACGAAGCGCACACGCTCACCGAGCTCAGGCGCGACCGCAATGATCGACAGCAAATCGTCCATCCATCGCACCCATGCCGTGTCATCCCGCACTTTCGCCGGTTCCAGCACGAACACCATCGCCGGAAA
>Ga0070663_100001254_pt1 | contig 13939 bp, 10 predicted proteins | sample KBSC63metaG_FD_65646 | JGI IMG/M metagenome (GOLD analysis project Ga0070663, IMG submission 65646) | Corn rhizosphere microbial communities from Kellogg Biological Station, Michigan, USA - KBS C6-3 metaG | ecosystem: Host-associated > Plants > Roots > Rhizosphere > Soil ...
GGCGTGCGGGAACGTCTCGTCCGAACGCCGCGCCCGCTGCCCGCCGACCCGCAGCTGGATCAGCACGGCCGACGCGCCGTCGACGCCTTCTTCGAGCGACTGCGTCGTCCGGACCCGCGCGGGGTGGCCGGCGTGGCCGAGGAGGCGCTGGCTGAACCCGCCGACGGCCTCGACGCGGTAGGCGTCCGGGTCGACCAGCACGATCTCGTCGACGTCCAAAGTGGACCGGCGGCCGGCGATCCCGTCGATCAGTTCCGGCGTGTAGGTGGACCCGCCACCGACGACTGCCAGTTTCATCCCTTGACCCCCGTGAACGTGATGCCCTTGACGAACGACTTCTGCGCGAAGATGAACAGCACGATCACCGGCGCCATGATCAGCGCGGTCGCCGCCATCGTCATGTTCCACTCGACGTGGTGCATGCCGCGGAAGGACGCGATGGCCAGCGAAAGCGGCCAGTGGTCCTGGTTTTCGCCGGTGTAGAGCAGCGGCCCGAAGTAGTCGTTCCAGGTGAACAGGAAGCAGAACATGGCGGTGGCCGCGATCCCGGGCTTGGCCATCGGGATGAGCACGCGGTACATCGCCTGGAACTCGTTGCAGCCGTCGATCTTCGCCGCTTCGAGGTAGTCCTTCGGAATCGTCAAGAAGAACTGCCGGAGCAGGAAGATCGAGAACGCGTCGAAGAAGAAGTACGGCACGATCAGCGGAACCAGCGTGCCGGTGAGCCCCATCCGGACCCACAGGTCGTACAGCGGCACGACGGTGACCTGCGGCGGCAGCAGCATCGCCGCCACGGTCAGCATGAAGAACAGGTTCTGCCCGCGCCACCGAAGTTTCGCCAGTGCGTAGGCCGCCGGGATCGCCGAAAGCAGCGCGCCGGCCGTCGCCAGGGCCGAATACAGCAGGCTGTTGCCGAAGTATTCGAGCAGCGGCGCCTTCTGGAACACCTTGACGAAGTTCTCGAAGTGCCATTCGGTCGGCCACAGGCTCGCCGTCATCGCCTGGTCGCTCGCCATCACCGCGGTGAGGAAGACGAACAGCAGCGGCAGCATGAAGATCACGCCGAGCGCGATCCCCACCGCGTGCGTCGCGATGTAGGAGAGCCGCTTGTCCCAATTGCGCTTGAACTGCACGCGGGGCGGCACGGACACCGGCGGCTTGCGCGCGGTGTCGGACAGCGTGATCATGCCCCCTCCTCCTGGTGCTGGGACTTCCGCAGCTGCCGCACGAGGATCCAGGTGAAGCCCGAGCTCACGATGAACAGCAGGACGGCCATCGCCGCCGCGTAGCCCATGTTGAAGTAGCGGAAACCCTGGACGTACAGCCAGATCGGGTAGGTCAGCGTCGAGTTCTGCGGTGCGCCGATGAGTTTCGAGTTCCCGGCGACGTCCGCCGTGCCGGCGCTTGCGGACGCGGCAACGATCGCCTGGGTGAAGAACTGCAGGGCGTAGATGATCGAGTTGACCACGCCGAACAGCAGCACCGGCGAGATCGACGGCAGCGTGACGTGCCAGAACCGGCGGATCAGGCCGGCGCCGTCGAGCTCGGCAGCTTCGTACTGCTCGGTCGGGACGTCGAGCAGCGCGGCCAGGATGATGATCATCAGCTCGCCGGAACCCCACAGCGCCAGCAGTGTCAACGCGGGCTTCGACATCTCCGGGCTGTTGAACCACAGGCCGCCGTCGATGCCGACGAGCCGCAGGAACCGGTTGACCGGCCCGAACTCGGGGTTGAACACGAAGACGAACGCCAGGGTCGCCGCCGCGGGCGGGGCGAGGGTCGGCAGGTAGCAGAGCGTCCGGACCAGGCCGACGCCCGACTTGAGCCGCGAGATCACCGACGCGATGCCGAGGGAGAACGTCACCCGGCAGACCGTGAGGATGACCACCAGCCACAGCGTGTTGTACGCGGCCGTGCCGACCAGCGGCTCGGTGGTGAACATCCGGACGTAGTTGTCGAAGCCGATGAACTGCGGCGGGTTGATCAGGTCGTAGCGGGTGAAGGAGTAGTAGACCGTGGCGATCAGCGGGTAGCCGAAGAAGATGAGGAACCCGAGGAACGCCGGGGCCATGAAGAACAGGACGGTCCGGCGGCGCTTGGCCCGGCGGGCCCCCGCCCGCGCCGTTGCCGGCGCGGACGGGGAAGCCTTCTCCGCGAGCGTGGACGTCATCCGCCCGCGCCCTTCTGCTTGAGTTCGTCGTCGATCTGTGCGTCGACCTTCGCCAGGCCCGCGGTCAGGTCGGGCACCGAGCCGGCCTGCCACTTCTCGGCGAAGTCGTTGACCGCCTTGAGGTGCGCGTCGCCGATCGGGGTGGTCTGGTTGGCCACCAGCTTGCCGCTGTCGTAGATGTCGAGGAACGTCTTGAACTGCGGCTGCAGGTCCAGCTTCGGCGAGGTCAGCGACGCCTTGGTGCTGGGCACGTTCTTCAGGCCGTTGGCCATGTCCACCAGGGTGTCGGTGTCCAGGGTGACCTGCTTGATGAGCTCCCAGGCGGCGCCGGGGTTCTTGGCGCCCTTGGGGATCGCGATGATCGTGCCGGTGGTGAAGCCGCCGCCGTAGTGGTCGGCCATGGTGTCGAGCACCGGCGCCGGCGCGGTGGCGTAGTTCAGGGTCGGCGCCTGGTCCTTGAGGAACGCGGTGCGGAACTCGCCGTCGTAGATCATCGCCAGCTTGCCCTTGTGGAAGCCGTTGTCGGCGGAGTACTCGTCGCCGAGGCCGGCCTTGAACTGCTCGACCTTGTCGTGGCCGCCGAGGAAGTCGATCATCTTCTTCTGGAACTCGAACATCGCCTTCCAGCCGGGATTGCTGGCGAGGTCCGACTTGCCGTCCGGGCCGAGGAAGGGGGCGCCGAAGTTCGGCGCCCAGTACTGGGCCTGGTTGGCGTAGAACGGCATCGAGGGCAGGAAGCCGGCGACCTTGATCGAGCCGTCCGGGTTGAACTCGGTGAGCTTCTTGGCGTCCTCGAACCACTCCGTGGTGGTCTTCGGCGGCGAGGTGATGCCCTTCGCCGCGAACATGTCCTTGTTGTAGTAGAGCCCGTAGACGTCGGCGAGCATCGGCATCGCGCACCGCTTGCCCTGGTACTCGGTGTAGTTGCGGACCGCGTCCGGGATCTGGGTCAGGTCGATCTTGTCGCGCTCGATGTAGGGCTTGAGGTCCTGGAAGCTGCCGGTGGAGCACCAGGCGCCGAGGTTGTCGGTGTAGAAGGAGATCGCGACGTCGGGTGGGTTGCCGCCGCGGATCGACTGGGTGAGCTTGTCGTCGTCCTGGTTGCCCTCGTGCTTGATTTCGATGTTCGGGAACTTCGCCTTGAGCTTGTTCAGGCCCGCGGTGACCACGCCGTACTCGCGGTCGGTGAACTTGGAGTACACGGTGAGCGTGAGCTTGTCGTCCTTGCCGGGGGCGGCGGCCGTGTCGCCCCCGCTCGGGGCGGCGGCGCCGGAACAGGCGCTGGTCAGCAGGACGGACGCCGCGGCGGCGGCCACCAGCAGGGCGCCACGGCGGGTCCGGGTGGTCGGGGGCATGGCCCTCCTCCTCATCGGTCGGGGCTAGTCGGTCGGGGACGGGTGCTGTCGCCCTCGGGCCTGCGCGACCCGAGGAGCGTGGGGGTGACGACGCCGAAGACGTCCTCACGGGTGGTGGCGAGCGCGGATTGCAGCGCGCCCGCGCGAACGGCGTTGCCCTGCACGGAAGCGCAGCCGACGGGCGTGCGCGGCAGGACGAGTTCGTGCAGCTTTTCCTGGACGAGCGCGGCGAACTCCTCGCCGCCGGCCCGGCTGGTGTCGCCGCAGAGGAGCACGAGCTGCGGATCGGCGACGGCGACGAGGTTGGCGACGCCACCGGCGACCCTTCTGGCGAGATCGTGCCGGAACGGATGGTCCGGTTCGGTCTTCGCCACGGCGTCCCAGGCGGTGTCGGCCTGGATGCCGTGTGCGGCGGCGAGGCGGCAGATGGCGGGCGAGTCGACCAGGTTGCCGAACCGGGCGCCGGCCTCCGGCCAGACGTCCCCGGTGTCCACGGTGGCCGGATCGGGCACGCGCATCCAGTCGATCTCGCCGCCCCCGCCGGTGGCGCCGCGCAACAGCCGCCGTCCGATGACGACCGCGCCGCCGACGCCCTCGGACAGCCAGACCATGACGAAGTCGTCGACGTCCTGGGCCATCCCGACGGTCATTTCCTCGACGGCGACGAGGTTGACGTCGTTCTCGATGAGGACGTCGACGCCGAGTTCGTCGCTCAGCTTCTGCGGAACGTCGAAGCCGAGCCAGCCGGGGATGTGCGGTGCAGAGGAGAGCAGGCCGGTCCGCGGATCGAACGCCCCCTGCGCGCCGATCACGACGTGGGCCAGGTCCTTCCGCTGGATCCCGGCTTCTTCGGCGACCTTCTGGAGCGCTTCACCGAAGGTCCCGACGACGTCGGCACCCGCGTGCACGGGCAGCGGCGTCCGGTACTCGGCGAGCACGACCCCGGCGACATCGGCGACGACGAAGTCGGCCACGTGCGGCGTCAGATCGACGGCGGCGACGAAGGCGAGGCCGCCGTTGGCCGCCCAGAGCTGGGCGCGGGGTCCCCGGCCGCCGCCTCTTACGCCGGCCTTCGTGACGAGGTTGTCCTGCTCGAGCCGGGTCAGCAGCTGGGCGGTGGCGGGCTTCGAGAGGCCGATGGCCAGCTCGAGTTCGGCCCGCGTGAGCGGCCCCTCCCGCAGGAGGACCTCGATGGCGGCGCGATCGTTGATCTCGCGCAGCATCCGCGGGCTACCGGCTCGCACTCGTTCCTCCGGACTTAATTAGGATACTTTACAGACGGTTTCCGGGGACTGTAGTGAGCCGCGGCACAGCCGTCAACGGTCTCGCGAAACGGCCAGGTAACGCTTGGGGCGGCGTTGGGCCACGTGGCCGTAACGTGCACGGGGCGCAACGAAAACGGCCCCGGCGGGTAGCCGGGGCCGTTCGTGGTCGCTGGGAGTCGCGTGAGGTTACTCCTCCGCGTCCGCCCAGGCCTTGAGCATCACGCGGGCGATGGACGAGTTCCCCGGCAGGATGATCTCCGCCGCCCCGTCCGCGATCGGGGTCGGCTTCGAACCCTCACCGCGGTCCACGCTGTTCTCGAACGCCGCGCGCACCTCGGCCCGCGACACCCACAGTGCCTCTTCGATCTCGCCGTCCGCCGGCACCAACGGGGCGAACCGGTCCGCCCGGGCCGTGAACCCGAGCATGATCGACCGCGGGAACGGCCACGGCTGGCTCCCGAGGTACCGCACGTCCGAGACGACCGCGCCCACCTCCTCGCGGATCTCCCGGACCACGCACGCTTCCAGGGACTCCCCCGCCTCGACGAACCCCGCCAGCACCGAATACCGCCCGGCCGGCCAGATCGGCTGGCGGGCCAGCAGCACGTGCGACCCGTTGACACCCTCGAGCGAGTGGACCAGGCAGATCACCGCCGGGTCCGTGCGCGGGTACTCCTCGCGGCCGCAGCCGGTGCACTTGCTCGCCCAGCCGAACTGGACCAGCTCCGTCGCACTGCCGCAGCGCGTGCAGAACTTCGCCTGACGACGCCAGAAGCGCAACGCCTGTGCTGTCGTGAAGAGCCCGGCCGACGTGTCGTCCAGGAGGTCTCCGTAGCCGCGCAGCTCGACCCAGACCTCGCCGTCCGCGCGCGGGACCTCCTCCACGAACCCCCAGCTGCCCGCCATCTTCACGGTGTCGGCCGACTCCGACGGCCCGCCCGGCAGCGACCAGTAGTCGACGTCCTGCCACTCGCCGAGGAACACCGCGTCCGCGGGCGGCGCGGTCCCGAAGTCGACCGCCTTGCGGAACGCCAGCGTCGACGCGCCCTCGACGACCGGGGTGCGCCCGGTGTCGTCCAGGAGGACGACCCGGGCATCCGGCCAACGCGACAAGAGCCGCGAAGGGTTGGTGCGCAAACCTTCCTGACGGTCTACTGTGGACCGCGACAGGGTCGGCAGGGCACCGAGGGTGAACGGGTCGGACATCAGGCCGGCTCGCCGACGACGACGTCGCCGAGTGCGAGGAGCTTGCGTTCCAGCACCGCCGCGTCGCCGACCACCACACCGGTGAACCGCTTGGGAGCGAAGTACTTCAGCGCCGCTTCCGCGACATCGTCAGCCGTCACCGCGGCCACCCGCGCCGGGTGCTCGTTCAGCCACTCCAGGCCCAGCCCGGTCGAAGCCAGCGCCAGCACCTGCCCGGCCAGCCCGGCCTGCGACGACGTCGAGGTCAGCAGCGAACCGATCGCGTACTGCCGCACCGACTCCAGCTCGTCGCCGGACGGCGGGACCTGGCCGAGGCGGCCCAGCTCGTAGCGCGTCTCCAGCAGCGCCGGGGCCGTCGCGTCGGTCGCGGTGTCCGCGTCGACGTTGACCACCGCGGTGCCGTCGGTGAACTCGAAGCCGGAGTGCGCGGAGTACGTGTACCCCTTGTTCTCGCGGATGTTCTCGACCAGCCGCGACGAGAAGTACCCGCCGTAGGCCAGGTTCGCCAGCTGCAGCGCCGCGTAGCCCGGGTCCGTGCGCGGGACGGTCTGCGCCGAGAGCCGGATCTGCGACTGCACCGCGCCCGCGCGCGGCACCAGCAGCACGCTCGGCCCGGTCAGGTCGGGCAGCGGCGGCAGCCGGACGGCGGAGCGGTCCGACGCCCAGCCGCCGAGCACCTTCTCCAACTCGCCGATGACACCCGAAGGGTCGAGGTCCCCGACCAGCACCATGACCGAACCGCGCGGCAGCACCGACGCCTGGTGCAGCGCCCGGACCTGCTCGGGCGTCACGACGGCAACGTCTTCGGCCTTCGGGACCTCGCGCGTGGCCGGGTGGTCGCCGTAGCGGTGCTTCTGCAGGGCCTCCCGCGCGATCGTGCGCGGCTGCGTCCGCGAGACGGCGATCCGCTCGACCAGCCGCTCCTTCTCGCGAGCGATCTCCTCGTCGGCGTAGGTCGCCCCGGTGAGGACGTCGCCGAGCACGTCGAGGAACGTCGGCAGCTTGCCGGCCAGCGCGGACCCGGTGAGCACCAGGCGCTCCGGGTCGACGCCGGCGCCGATGTCGCCGCCGATGAGCGCCAGTTCGGCGTCGATCTCGATGCGGTTGCGGCGGGCCGTACCGGTCAGGATCGTCTCGGCGAGCACCTCGGCGGTCGCCGGGTGCAGGGCGTCGTCACCCGCGAACGGGATCCACAGGCGCGCCTCGACCAGCGGCACGGTCGCCTTGCGGACGGCCACCACGCGCAGGCCGTTCGCCAGCGTCGTGTCCACATGGGACAGGTCGGCGGCCGCCCGCTGCTCGCCGAGCGGCGGCAGCGGCCGCGGACCCCGCGCGGTGCGGCCGATCTCCTCCGCGCTGCGGTGCGTTGCTGAAGTCACTGCTCGTTGTTCCCTTCCGAAGCGGGCTTGACCACCAGCACGGCGCGCGCGTCCGGGCGCAGCGCCTTCGCCGCCGCCGAAACGGCTTCCGCGGTGACGGCGGACATCCGGTCCGCGAGCCGGTACACCAGCGACGCGTCGCCGTAGAGCAGTTCGAACGAACCGAGGGCCAGCGTCCGGGACACCAGCCTGTCGTGCTCCGAGTGCAGGCTCGCCGCCCAGCGGGCGGTGACCTTGCGCAGCTCTTCCTCGCTCGGTGGGGTCTCGGCGAGCTTCTCGAGCTCGTCGTCGAGCGCGGCGAGCACGCGCTCGCGCGGCACCTCGTGCGGGTGGATCAGGGTGATGGTGAACGTGTCCGGGTCGCGGGCCTCGAACGGGCCGAACAGCCCGGCACCGGCGCCGATGTCGACGACCAGCGGCTCGCGGTGCACCAGCCGCTGCTGCAGGCGGGAGCCGTCGCCGTCGGTGAGCACGCCGGCCAGCACGAGGTAGGCCAGGTAGCTGTCGACGTCGTTGATCGGGTCCGGCATCCGGTAGCCGATGCCGAGCGCGGGCAGCGGGGCGTGCGCGTCCTCGATCTCGCCGCGCAGCTCGGTGGTCGGCAGCGGCTCGGCGAAGGACGGCCGCTGCGGCGCGGGCCGGTGCGGGACGTCGCCGAAGTGGTCCTCGATCAGCTTCTTGGCGTTGTCCACCTCGAAGTCGCCCGCCACCGTGAGCACGGCGTTCGCCGGCGCGTAGTAGGTGTCGAAGAACGCCGCGCAGTCGTCGACCGTGGCGCTTTCGAGGTCCTCGAAGCCGCCGTAGCCGTTGTGCGCGTTGGGGAACGTCGAGTAGAGCACCGGCGGCAGGGTGATCCACGGGAACCCGCCGTAGGGCCGGTTCAGCACGTTGAGCCGGATCTCCTCCTTGACGACGTCGATCTGGTTCGCCAGGTTCTCCGCCGTCAGCTTGGGCGCGCGCATCCGGTCGGCTTCGAGGAACAGCGCGCGCTCGAGCGCGGCGCTCGGCAGCACCTCGAAGTAGTCGGTGTAGTCCGGGTGGGTGGACCCGTTGAAGGTCCCGCCGCTGGACTGCACGTGCCGGAAGTGCGCGAGTTTCTCCAGGCTCTCGGAGCCCTGGAACATCAGGTGCTCGAAGAGGTGTGCGAAACCGGTGCGCCCCTCCGGCTCGGAACGGAAACCCACGTCGTAGTGCACGCTGACGCCGACCACCGGCGCGGTCGCGTCGGGGGCGAGAACCACGCGCAGACCGTTGTCTAGGGTGTATCGGACGAGCTCGGGATCGGCCATGGCCCCACCCTACGACGGCTCGGCGGTCGCCTGCGTCTCGACTGGCTGCTGAGAACCGGTCTCGCGGCCCACGGCGTCGAGGAGACGGCCGCGGCGCGCGGCGGCGAACGTCCCGGAAAGGGCCGTCGCGAAGGATCCGGCCTGGTCAGGGGTGATGTCGCCGTCGTGCCAGTAGATCGTCGGCGGGTGCTTGAGCCCGTCGAACGCGGCCACCCAAGGCGCTAGTTCGCCCAGAGCGAGCGCGTACGGCAACCCGCGGGAGAAGACCAGCTCGCGCTGCGGCTTGTCCAGGTCCTTCGCCCGGATCTCGGCGACGCCGCGAAGCCGGAGAGCGACGTCGGCGCCCGCTCGGCGGCGCGCGGGCAGGGCCGCCGAGGTCCCGGCGACGACGACCCCGGCCAGCACGAGGACGACGCCGAGCTGGGCGTAGCCGACGGTCAGGGCCAGCAGGACGGTGAGGAACCCGCCGTAGCAGGAGATCCGGATCCCGGTCCGGCGGAGCCGGCGCGTCGCGAACCAGCCCCGCCGGACGACGTCGGCGTCCAGCTCGGTGCGGGGGATTTCGACGTGCCGCCTCCGCAGTTCGGCGAGGGTCACCGGCTCGTCCGGCACGACGGCCTCGTACACCGCGCGTTCGAAGCCGGTCAGGTGCTCGTCGGGCGGGTTGCGCCGGGCCAGCCGCCGGTCGCCGTCCTCGGCGCTCACCCAGAGGTAGTTGCGGACGGCGAGGTCCAGCACGGTCGCGGCCAGGTCGAGCGGCCCGGCCCGGCCGCGCAGGAGCAGGCCGACGTGGCCCGGCAGCACCCCGGCGGGCGACGCGAACTCCCCCGCTTTCCCGTGAAAGCTCCCCCTCGGGGGCGAAGCCTTCACGGGAAAGCGGCGTCGGGCGAGGAGGATCCAAGTGGCCGCGGCCAGGAGGAACGCGCCGAAGGCGGCCCAGGCCCAGCCGATCGGGGTGGTGAACACGAACGCACCGGCGACCGTCTTCGCCGGGACCAGGACCTCGTTGGCGGGCACCGTGCCCGCGGGCAGCTCGACGGTCGCCGTCATCCGGTCGCCCGCGGCGAGGTTCTGCTGGCTGAACCGGGTCAGGCCGGCGTGGTCGATCTGCGCGGCCCCGCACGGGAGGTCCGAATCCGGCGGGCCGGCGAGGCAGTCGACGGCGACCGGGATCTTCGGCGCGGCGAAGGAGGCGCGGAGGAACTTCAGCTCGGCGGTCCAGCCGCCGGCCAGTTCCCAGGTGACCCGGTCACCGGCGACCGCACCGTCCACTGTGTACCGGACGATCGAGGTGCCGGACGTGAGGTGGACGGTGAAGGCATCGGCGTCCACGCTCGCCGTCCCGCGGCCTTCCAGGACGACGTCGCGGACGCCGTAGACGCGGTCGCGGTGGTGGGGCGCCGGGACCCGCAGCGCGACCCGGCGGTCCATCGTGACGCCGTCGGGGACCGAGATCGCCTCGACGACCGACAGGGAGCCGTCGCGCTGGACCTTGAGCTGGATCTCGGCGCTCTGCGGCACGGTGGGCAGGGGCGGCTGGTCCGCGGGGGCCGCGGCCAGCGCGAGCGCCAGCAGTGCCCCCGCCAGCACGGTCAGCGGGCCGCGGCGGCGGTGAGCACGCCGTCGAGCGCGGTCAGGAAGGACGGGAAGTGCGCGCCGAACCGGCGCAGGTCGGCGTCGGTCTCCATGCCGCCGTACCAGTACAGCCCGGCCGAGCCGTCGGCCGACGGGTTCAGCGCGGCGAAGGCGCCGAGCCAGCGTTCGGTGTCGCCCAGGACGACCGCGTACGGCAGCGAACGGGAGAACACCAGCTCGCGGTCGGCAGGCGGGATGTCCTCGGCCCGCGCGGTGTGCAGGTAGTCGAGCAGGCCGCGGACCTGCCCGGCCAGCGCCCGGCCGCGGGCGGTGCGGGAGGGCAGCAGCGCGGCCACGGCGACGACGGCGAGCCCGGCGAGCGCGACGGCGACGCCGAGCAGGGCGTACCCGACGGTGAAGGTGAGGACCGCGGTGGTGACGAGGCCGAGGGTGAAGAGTCCGGCGCCGAGCCAGGTGAGCCGGCCGCGGGTGGTGTCCGGACGGCGGGAGAACCAGCGCTTGGTGACGACGTCGGCGTACATCGCGTCGCTGATCCGGCGCAGGTCGAGGCCGCCGCGGGCACGCAGCTGCGACACGAGCACGGAGTCGGTGCCCGGCGGCAGCAGGGTTTCGCAGACCGCGCGCTCGAAGTCGTGGAGGTGCTCGTCCGGCGGGTTGCGGCGGGAGATCTGCCAGTCGGGTCCCGGCACTTCGGCCAGCCAGAGGTAGTTGCGGACGGCGAGGTCGACGACGGTGGCGCTGATGTCGACGACGTCGACGGTCTCGTCGACGACCGTGCCGACCTGGCCGGGCAGCACGCCGTCGGGGCTGGCGAAGAAGACGCGGTCGCCGTCGCGCAGGAGGACCTCGACCGGGCCGGTGGCGGTGTGCAGCGCGCCGGCGTCCTGCCTGCGGCGTCGCCACACGAACAGCGCGGCCGCCACGAGGCAGCCGAGCAGGACGGCGAAGGCGATCCCGGTCAGCGGGGTCAGCGCGAAGGCGTTGGCGAGCAGGCCGATGTCGGCGAACTTCGCGTTGGCCGGGACGGTGTTCGCGGGCAGGCCGACGAGGAGGTCGACGCGGTCGCCGGGGCGGACGTCGTTCTGTTCGAGCCGCACGACGCCGGTGTGGTCGAGCTCGGAGAGGGTGCAGCGCTGGTTCGAGCCGACCGGGCCGGCGAAACAGTCCACAGGGGACAATTGCGGCGTCGGGGCGAGCAGCGACGCGGTGAGTTTGGCCAGCGGGGTGTCGAAGCCGCTCGCGACCTGCCAGCGCGCCTGCTGGCGGCCGTTCTGGTCGGCGACGGCGCCGTCGACGGTGAACGTGGCGCTGCTGGTGCCGGCGGGGAAGGTGAGGACGAGCTGGTCGCCGGTGAGCTCGGCCTTGGCGCCTTCGGCCTTGACGTCGCGGACGGCGAAGACGCGGTCCTGGTCGTCGCTCGCGGGCACCCGGAGGGGCACGCGGGAGACGAGCTGCTGCCCGCCGGGGACGGTGACGTGTTCGGTGACGGAGAGGGTGCCGTCGCGCTGGACCTTGAGGGCGACGTCGGCGGTGGCGCCTTCGGGCGGCCGGACGTCCTGCCCGGTGAGCAGCTGGGGCTTCTTGACCTGGTCGGCGGGCAGGTTCGGCAGGACGGGCCCGGCCGACGGCCCCTGCGCGGCCGCGGGCCCGCCGGTCACCAGCACGGCCGCGACGGCGATCGCGGCGGCGGTCCCCCATTTCATCGACACAGCACCACACCCTAGAGCACTCGATCTATGCTGACGCCCGGAACGGCGCGATCACCGCAGGTACGCCGCTTCCGACGGGGAAATCGCACGGGGGGTTCCACTCGATGACGCACGGCCCGCAGGGTCCTGGCTCCGGTCCCGGTCCGCACGACCCGCGGCGGGCGCAGCCGCCGGTGCCGCCACCGGGAGCGCGGCCGCTGCCGCCGCCGGGGGTCCGGCCGCTGCCCCCGGGACGGCCGCAGCCGGGGTGGGGCGGGGGTCCCGCCGGCGCGCCCGGCCGAGGTGGCCCGCCGAACCCCTTCGGCATGCCCCCGCAACAACCGCCCCACGGCACCGGCCGCCCCGGGCCGTACCCGCCCAGCGGGCCCTTCGGCCGTCCGCTGCCGCCGCCCGCGCGGGCTCCGCTGCCGCCGCCGGTCGCCGCCGCGCCGCCCGTTTTCGTTCCGCACCACGCCGGGCCGCCGTCCTTCGGTCCCCGGTTCGCGCCCGGTTACTCGCCCTACGTCGCCAAGAAGTCGAACACCGGCGTCATCGTGGCCGTGGCCATCTTCGCGATCGTCGCCGTCGCGGGCGGGCTCGTCGCCGCCGTTGCGCTGTCCGGGAACCGGAAGCAGCACGTCGCCGACGCCGGCTACTCCAGCACCTACCCGAGCACGACCGAAGAGACCACCACCACCGAGGAAACCACCGCGACCACCTCCTCGACCGAGGAAACGACGACCGCCCGCACCACCGAGCGCGAGACACCGACGTCGCGGCCGCCGTCCGGTCCCCGCTCGGTCGCGGCCACCGGGAACAACCCGCTCTTCGGCAGCCCGGACTACGGCCTGCAGAACGTCTCGTGCTCGCTGAGCCGCTGGGCGACCGACCAGAACAGCGCCACGCGCTTCTTCCAGTCCGGCATCGGCTGCCTCGACGCGATGTGGTCGCGCATGCTCGGCGCCGTGGACCTGCCGTTCCGGACGCCGAACCTGGCGGTGCCGCGGTCGCTGTCGGAATCGTCGACCCCGTGCGGCAGCGGCGGCACGACCACCGGCGTCACGCCGTTCTACTGCCCGGCGAACAACACGATCTACATGCCGATGGACCGGATCGAGATCGACGTCTGGGGCAACCACCCCGGCCCGTACCTGTCGATCCTGGCCCACGAATACGGCCACCACGTGCAGAACATGTCCGGCATCTCCGAGGCGTACGGCAACCAGCGCTACGACGCGGGCGCGGACTCGGCCGTGGGCCTGGAGCTGTCGCGGCGCATGGAACTCGAGGCGCAGTGCTTCTCGGGGATGTTCCTCGGCTCGGCGTCGGTCTCCGGCGGCTCGGTCGACAAGAACATCTACAACGAGGCGTGGAACGCCCAGGACCGCGGCGACGACTACGCCCGCAACGGCAAGCGCGACCACGGCAGCGCCAAGCACAACACCAGCTGGTGGCAGCACGGCGCCACCAAGAACCGGAACCAGCAGTGCAACACGTGGCTCTCGCCGTCGGGCGACGTCTCGTAGCCGTCGTCAGCTCGGCGGGGTGAACGGGTTCTCCCCCGGCACCGGCGTGCCGGACGGCGGCGTCGGCGGATCCGGCTGTGCCACCGGCTGGACGGCGGCCGGGGGCGGCCCCGGGTAGGGCTGGGCCGGCGCCGGCCAGTGCGAAACCGGAGCCGGCTGCTGCGGATAGCCAGGGCGGCCCTGAGCCTGAGCCGCGTACGCCTGGAACGCCCGCGCGTGGTCGCGGTTGCGGCGCTCCGCCAGCACCGCCGCCAGGAACGCCCACGGCGGCACCCCGGGCGGCACCGGCGTGCCCAGCGCGTTGCCGACCTGCTGCGCGAGCCCCCAGCCCAGTGCGTGCGACGCCTCCGGCCGCAGCTCGCGGAACCGCGCGAGGAACTGGCGGCTCGCCAGCGCGAGGTCGTCCGGGAGCCGGGTCAGGTCGAGCTGCGCCGCCCAGCCCTCGAGCCCCGGCGGCATGCCGAC
>Ga0070663_100001262_pt1 | contig 13900 bp, 12 predicted proteins | sample KBSC63metaG_FD_65646 | JGI IMG/M metagenome (GOLD analysis project Ga0070663, IMG submission 65646) | Corn rhizosphere microbial communities from Kellogg Biological Station, Michigan, USA - KBS C6-3 metaG | ecosystem: Host-associated > Plants > Roots > Rhizosphere > Soil ...
GCCGAGATCCCGGCCACGCGTGGCGAGGAGCGGATACCAGCCCGGACCCGCTAGCGCGCACCATGATCGTGAACAGTTTCGGGCGGCGTTTTCAGGGGGTCGTCGCAACGCGTTGGTTGTCGGCGAGGAGTCTAGCGAGTTGCTCGCGGGGGGTGTGGTAGCCGAACCGCTTGCGGGGGCGGTCGTTGAGCTCGTCGGCGATGTGCTGGAGCTGGGCGGGGGTCCAGATGCTGAGGTCGGTGCCCTTGGGGAGGTACTCGCGGAGCAGGCCGTTGATGTTCTCGTTGCTGCCGCGCTGCCAGGGGGCGTACGGGTCGGCGAAGTAGACGCTGATGCCGGTGGTCTCGGTGATGCGCTGGTGGCGGGCGAGTTCCTTGCCGCGGTCCCAGGTCAGGGTCTTGGTGAACCAGGCGGGCAGGGCGCCCAGGCGGTCGATGACGGCGTCGGCGACGGCGTCGGCGCCGTGCCCGTCCGGCAGCGGGAGCAGCGTGAGATAGCCGGTCATCCGCTCGACGATGGTTCCGACCGCGGAGTTGGACGCCTTGGAGCCCATGATCAGGTCGCCCTCGTGGTGGCCGGGCACCAGGCGGCCTTCGGCCTCGGGAGGCCGCTGGCCGATCGGGACCGCGCCGATGATCCGGCCGCGCGTCTCGCGGCGGCCGCGGCGCTGCCGGGCGCCCCGGCCGGACCGCAGCGACGCCTGCAGCTCCCGCTTGAGCTCCCCGCGCGGGTAGACGTAGATGCCCTGGTAGATGCTCTCGTGGCTGAGCCGCATCGCCGGGTCGTCCGGATACAGCACCTTCAGCCTCCCGCTGACCTGCTCCGGGGAGTACCGCCGGTCCAGCAGCCGCTGGACCCGCGCGTGCAGGACCGGGTCGCGGGCCAGCTTAGACGGCTTCGGGCGGCGCTGCCGCTCCCAGGCCAGCCGGTCCGCCCGTTCCGGCTGGTAAGCCCCGGTGCGCGGGTCGGCGTTACGGGCCAGCTCCCGGCTGATGGTCGACGGGCTGCGGCCCGTCCGCCGGGCGACCTCGCGCACCGGCAGGCCGGACTCGCGCAGCCGGGCGATCTCATACCGCTCCTCGCGGTCCAGGTAACGGGCACTGTAAGTGGTTCCAGGGGGCCGGTACACCCCGCCCATCGTGCGATGCAGCCCGTACGCGAACCCGCGCGACACGCCGGCCGCCCGCGCCGCCTGACGCGGGTTCAGCCCCGCCGCCAGATGACCCAGCAGCACCCGCACCCGCTCCGCCGCCATCTTCCGTCCCGCCACAGCACCCACCCGCTCAGCTCAGGCGTTGCGACAATCCCCTGAGCGCAGGGGTGCTATGTGCCCGGAACTGTTCACGATCATGAGTTGCTTTCCTGTGTGTCCGCCGCGGGCGCGATCGCGGGCGGCGCGGAAATCACGATGGTGTCCGGGCCGGCCGGCTGGACGCCGGCCGCGTCCAGCGTGGATTTCACCCGCGCGCGCAGCTCGCGGGCCACCTCCAGCTGCCGCATCGGGGCGGTCTTGGCCACCAGCCGCATCGTCACTTCCCGGCCGGACAAGCCCTGGGCCCCCCACACCTCGGGTTTCTCCAGTATCAGCTTCTTCCAGCCGCGCTCGCGGTACAGGCTTTCGGCGGCCTGCTCCATCAGCGCCCGGATCTTGGCCAGGTCCTCCTCGTAGGGGACCGGGTAGTCGATGACGGCACGGGACCAGCCCTGCGACTCGTTGCCCACGCTGTCGATGGTGCCGTTCCTGATGTGCCACACCACCCCGTTGACATCCCGCAGCGTGGTGGTGAGCAGCGACATCGCCTCGACCGTGCCGGTGGCGACCCCGGCGTTGATCGTGTCACCGACCCCGTAGTGGTCCTCGACCAGCATGAGCAGGCCCGCCAGGTAGTCCCGGACCAGGTTCTGCGCGCCGAACCCGAGGGCCACGCCGAGCACCGCCGTGCTGGCCAGCAGCGGGGCCACGTTGAAGCCGAGGATGGACAAGATGGTGAGCGCCGCGATGCCGAACACGATGACCGAGATCGCGCTGCGCAGGATCGAGCCGAGGGCCCGGGCGCGCTGCTCGCGGCGCTCCGTGCCGGCCATCTGAATGGTCGCGGCCGCCTTGTTCGCCCGGCCGTTCGGGGTCACCGCGAGGGTGGCCGTGGCGGCCCGCTCCGTCACCTTGTTGATCAGCCGGTGGAAGATGAACCGAACCAGCAGCGCCAGCACCAGCACGAACGCGATCCGGCCGGCCTGGCTGACCGGACCGGCCAGGTAGACCTTGACCACCTGAGTCGCGGTCGGGCTGTGCGTGACGTCCCAGGCGAGCCGGCAGGCTATGCCCGGGCTGTTGCCGCAGTTTCCGGTCAGCGTGTCCGGCAGGTCGGCTACGCGAAAGCCGGTGGCGTGGAACACAGAACTCCCTTCGACGGGTGCCACTCCACGCGAGGCTACCGGCGGCTTCGCCGTCAGGGGCTGTCTTCAGCCTTGCGGGCGGTGAAGACCAGGTTGTACGAGACGTGCAGGGTGATCGCGGCGAAACCGGTCGTCTGCAGCCGGGTGAGGAACGCGGCTGGCTCGACCGGGTTATAGGTGTCACCCTCGTGGAACTGGTGCAGGTCGTCGCTGGGCAGGCTGTCCGACCCGAGGAAGGTGCCGCCGGGACGCAGGACCCGGAACGCCTCGGCCAGCACCTTGTCCTGCAGCGCGCGGGTGGGCACGTGGTGCAGCATCGTGCAGGTGGCGACGGTGTCGAAGGTCGCATCCGGGTAGCCGAGTGCGGCCGCGTCGCCGCTTACCACCTCGACGTTGGTTCCGGCAAACCGGGCGATCAGCCGGGCGGCCGCCTCCTCCTCCTGTTCGACCGCGACCAGCCGGGCGACCCGGTGCCGCAGCCACTCGGTGGCCGCGCCCGGGCCCGGCCCCAGTTCGAGCAGATCGGCGCCGAGCTCGACGCCCGCGGTCGCCTGCGGCAGTACCTCGTCCTGGATGTGCGCGGCCCACTCCGGGCTCGGCATCAGCTTGGCGTGGTTCTCGTTCATGAGACCGACGCTAGGCCGCGGGGCCGCCGGGAGGTAGCGCGTAAGCTGCCATGTTGTGTCGCGAGCCGGACAAGCTCCGGACGGTCGCGAGGATCCGGGCACCGCCGTCTTCGTGGCAGACTTCCCCATGCCCCCGGGCACCCGCTTCGACTGGCACACCCACGAGGAGCACCAGCTGGCCTGGGCGACGAGCGGGGTGCTCAGCGTCCGGACCGCCGAGGCGGCCTGGGTGCTGCCGACGACCAGGGCGCTCTGGATTCCGGCCGGGCTGCCGCACGAGACCGCCTCCGACGGCGGCCGAGCCACCATGCGCTCGCTGTACATCAGGCCCGGGCTGTTCCCGGTCAGCTGGGCCGAGACCGGTCGGCCCACCCCGGTCGCGGCCAGCCCACTGATAGCCGAGCTCATCGGGTACCTCGGCGAGCCGGACCTGGACGCCAGCCGCCGCTGGCACGCCGAGGCGCTGCTCGCCGGCCTGCTCACGCCGGTGGCGGTGACCACGATCCAGGTCAGGCTGCCGGATGCGGTCACCGCCCGGCGCGTCGCCGAGGCGTTGCGGGCCAACCCGGCGGACCGGCGCACGCTCCGCGAATGGGGCCGTGAGGTGGGCGCCAGCGAGCGGACGCTGGCCCGCGCGTTCGCCGCCGAGGCGGGCGTGCCGTTCGGCCGCTGGCGCACCCTGCTGCGACTGCAGGCCGCGCTGTCCATGATCGCCGCGGGGGAGCCGGTCAGCCGGGTGGCCGGCCGTGTCGGCTACGACACCCCGAGCGCGTTCGTAGCCGCATTCCGCCGCGAGACCGGCCAGACTCCCGGGGCCCTGTTTAAGGACGGAGCCTTTACACCGTGAGCCCGGTGTACCGCGCGGCGAACGACAGCGTGTCGCCGGACAGCTCCGCCGTCCGGCTCACCGCCCTGGCCCCGTGTCCCACCTGGGCCTCGGCCCGCAGCAGAACCGGTCGTTCCGGGCCGGACGAGGTGGCGTCCTGCAGCGCGGCGCACATCTTGTACGCGTGCACCGGATCCACCCTGGTGTCGTTGGTGAACACGGTGAACAGCACAGCCGGGTAACGCGTTCCCTCCGTCACGTGGTGGTACGGCGAGTAGGCCAGCAGCCAGCCGAGCTGCTCGGCGTCCGACGCGGTGCCGTATTCCACGTTCCAGGTCTGCCCCAGCCCGAACCGTTCGTACCGCACCATGTCCAGCAGCGGCGCGGAGCAGACCACGGCAGCGTACAGGTCGGGCCGCTGGGTCAGCGCCGCGCCGACCAGCAGGCCGCCGTTGGACCCGCCGGAGATGGCCAGCTGCTCCGCGGTGGTCCACCCGTCCCGGATCAGCGCCTCGGCCGCGGCGTGAAAGTCGTCGAACACGTTCTGCTTACGGTCGAGCATTCCGGCCCGGTGCCATTCCTCGCCCTCCTCGTTGCCGCCACGCAGGCCGGCGACCGCGTAGACGCCGCCTGCCGACACCCAGGCCAGGATGTTCGGCGAGTAGGCCGGGGTGAGGCTGATGTCGAAGCCGCCGTACCCGTACAGGATCGTCGGCCGCGGGCTCGCGGGCGCCTCGCCGGAGCCGGAGCTGATGATAAGCATCCGCACCGTGGTCCCGTCCTTGGACCGGTACGTCACCTGCCGCGCCGTCACGTCGGGGACCTCGACGCTGCCCGGCGCGGCGGCCCACGTGGTCACGGAGGCATCCCGCGCGTCGAACCGCAGCACCACCGAGGACGTCGTGTAGTCGGTGTAGACGAACCATGCCTCGTGCCCGCCCTCGGGCCGCTCGCTGACCCCGCCCACGGTGCCGAGGCCAGGCAGCGGGACCTGGCCCGCCCGCTCGCCCGTGGCCAGGTCGTGCACGGTGATCTCGCTGACCGCATGCCTGGTCCACTCGGCCAGCAGGACCGGCCGGTCCAGCTCGGCCCCGTCCAGGATGGCGTATCCGCTCAGCACCGCCTCGGGATCCTCGCCGATCAGGTCGCGCCAGTTAGCGGGAGCGGGCTGCGCGGGGTCCGTCACCGCGATCCGGCCCCGCGGCGCGCCGAGGTCGGTGAACACGTAGAGCCGCCCGTCCCGGCCGACCCGGACGCCGGTCTGCGCGTCGATTCCCTCCTGGATCACTCGCAGCTCGGGCGTTGCGGGATCGGATTCGGACAGGTCGGCGATCCACAGGTCGTTGCGCGGCGCGGTGCCCCGCGACGCCGAGATGACCAGCCACCGCCCGTCCCGGCTGACCGAGACGCCGTAGTAGTCGGTCTTGTCCCGGCCCTCGCCGAACACGAGCACATCCTCGTCGGTCGTCGCGCCGACCTGGTGCAGGTAGACCCGCCGGTGGTACTGGCTCTCCCCGTCCGGCACGGCCTCCGGCGGCAGCCTGCGGGTGTAGTAGAAGGCCTTGCCGCCCGGCAGCCAGGCCACGTTCGAGTAGCGGCAGCGGTCGATCGGCCCGTCGACCAGCGAACCCGTGGTGACGTCGATCACCCGCAGCAGCGACTCCTCGTCGCCGCCTTCGGACAGCTGGTAGGCCAGCAGGCGCCCCTCCTTGTCCGGCTGCCAGGCGTCCAGCGTCGTCAGCCCGGACGAGTCGATGGCCATCGGGTCGACGAGCACCTGCTCCGGGTCCTCACTGAGCCGGGTGCAGAGCACGCCGTGCTCGGCGCCGGGGTCGCGCCTGGAGTAAAAGCACCGCTCGCCCCGCCAGACCGGCGTGCCGACATAGCCCGTGCCCAGCAACTCGCGCACCCGTGCGGCCAGCCGCTCCCGGCCCGGCAGTTCTTCCCGGTAGGAGGCGAACAGGTCCGCTTGCGCCGCGAGCCACCCGGCCCGTTCGGCGCTCGTGTCGTCCTCCAGCCATCGGTAGGGGTCGCTGACGCGATGTCCCAAGATGTCCTCGGTCAGGTCGAGCCGGCTGGCTTCCGGATAACGGAACTCGTTCATGCTGTGCTCCCGCTCGCTCACCCTCGCACTCTACGGTCTCCGGCAACTTGTACTCTTATGTGGTGGCGGATGCGCGTACCAGGCGACACACTGGGAGCATGAGGTTCAGATAGACGGTCGGCGCCAGCGGGAGGTGCGGTGCGACGAGTGCTGTTGCTCAACGTGACGTATGAACCGCTGACGACCGTGGGCCTGCGCAGAGCCGTGTGTCTCGTGCTCTGCGGCAAGGCCGAGATCGTCCACGACGACGCGGCGGGCGCGATACTCCATGCGGCCACGGTGTCCCTGGCGACGCCGTCGGTGATCCGGCTGAGCCGTTACGTCCGCGTTCCGTACCGCAACCGGGTGCCGCTGACCCGCGCCGCGCTGATGCGCCGGGACAACTACAAGTGCGCCTACTGCGGCCGCAAGGCCGAGACCATCGACCACGTGATCCCGCGCAGCCGCGGCGGGCAGCACGCCTGGGAGAACTGCGTCGCGTCCTGCACCATCTGCAACCACCGCAAGGCCGATCGGCTGCTCGAGGAACTCGGCTGGACACTGGCGGTGCCGCCAGTGGTACCACGCGGCGCCCACTGGAGACTGGTGGGCGCACATCACGACGGCGACCCCCAGTGGGCCGCTTATTTGCGTGAGCCCTCTGCCGCGTAGGGCACCGCTGGCGCCGGGTTAGCATGCGGGGGGAGGTCCTCAGCATGCGGCGACAGATTTTCACCGAGGAGCAGGACGCGTTCCGTGACATGGTGCGGGCCTTCATCGCGAAGGAGATCACGCCGTACCACGAGCAATGGGAGCGGGACGGGATCGTGTCCCGCGACGTGTGGCTGGCCGCGGGCCGGGCCGGCCTGCTCGGCATCCACCTGGACGAGAAGTACGGCGGAGGCGGCCAGCCCGACTACCGGTTCTACGTGATCCTGAACGAGGAACTGGCCCGCGCCGGCGCCAGCGGCCCGATGTTCCAGCTGCACAACGACATGATCGGGCCGTACCTGGACCGGCTGTGCTCGCCAGAGCAGCGGGACCGCTGGTTCCCCGGTTACTGCTCGGGCGAGCTGATCGCGGCGATCGCGATGACCGAACCCGGCGCAGGCAGCGACCTGCAGGGCATCCGCACGACCGCGGTCCGCCACGGGGACCGCTACGTGCTGAACGGCCAGAAGACCTTCATCTCCAACGGCCAGCTGGCCGACATCGTGATCGTGGTGGCGCGCACCGACCCGGACGCCGGGCACCGGGGGATCAGCCTGCTCATGGTGGAGCGGGGCATGCCCGGCTTCACCCGCGGCCGGAACCTGGACAAGCTCGGCATGCACGCGCAGGACACCTCCGAGCTGTTCTTCACCGACGTCGAGGTGCCGGCCGCGAACCTGCTGGGGGAGGAGGGCGGCGGGTTCGTCGCGCTGATGCAGAACCTGCCGCGGGAACGGGTCACCATCGGCGTCACCGCGCTGGCCATCGCCGAGCAGGCCCTCGCCGACACGCTGGCCTACAGCAAGCAGCGCAGCGCGTTCGGCCAGCCGGTGGGCAAGTTCCAGCACAACAGGTTCACCCTGGCCGAGATGGCGACCGAGATCGCGGTCGCGCGCGAGTTCACCGACCGCGCCATCACCGAGCACTGCGCCGGGCAGCTGAGCAACGACGAGGCCGCCATGGTCAAGTGGTGGGACACCGAGCTGTGCAACCGGGTCACTGACCGCTGCGTCCAGCTGCACGGCGGCTACGGTTACATGCGCGAGTACGCCGTAGGCCGGGCCTGGACCGACAGCCGCGTGCAATCGATATTCGGCGGCACCACCGAGATCATGAAGGAGATCATCGGCCGCGGCCTCGGCCTGTAGGCCTGACCTGGTCCTTTACGGAGCCCGTGCCTGCGGTTCCTAGTGTCCCCCGCCCGACTGCTCGAACACCAGCTGCGCCCGGCGCATCCAGTCCTCCCGGCCGGTGACGCGGAGGTAGATCAGGATCACCACGGTGAGCACGAGCACCACGATGAACGTCATCAGACCCCAGAACACGGGTCCGGTGCTGGTGAACGGGGAGAAGTAGGACTTCCACACGACCACGACGCCCGCGGCCGAGGCGACTACCGGGACCACGATGTGCAGGAGCGGGTTGAACTGGGCGCGGCCCTCGGTGAGGTAGTACCTGACCACCCCGATGTTGCACAGCACGTACATGAGAACCAGGCCGATCGTGATCGCGTTGGCCCAGGAGAAGAACACGTCCTCGGCGCCCCAGATCAGCACGCACGCGAACGCGAGGACCTGCACGCCCACCTGCAGGCTGATCGCGTTGACCGGCGTCTTCCTGGTCGGGTTCACCTTTCCGACCATCTTCGGCAGCACTCCGGACCGGCCCATCGCGTACCAGGTCCGCGTGCCGCCGTTGAAGCACGCGATGGACAGGGCGATGGCCGAGTTCAGCAGCGCGAAGAGCAGGAGCACCCAGGCGCCGCCCCAGACGCGCTGGGCCAGCGTGGCGACCGGGAAGGCGGACGCGGTGGGAATGCTGCCGACCTTGCTCACGCCGATGCCGACAAGGTAACCCCAGGTCACGAACACGAAGTACACCGTCAGCACGACGACGGAGCCGACCAGCCCGATGGGCACGTTGCGCTTCGGGTTCTTGCTCTCCTCGGCCAGCGGCCCGGTGGACTCCCACCCGCTGAAGGCGAAGATCGAGAACACCACGCCGAGGAACAAGTTGCCCGCCAGGCCGAAGTTACCGGGGTTGAGCGGCCCGAAGCTGAACCCGCCGGGACCCGGCGACGCGAGCCCGGTGAACGCCAGCGCCACCATGATCACGATCTCGATCAGCCCGGTGATGATCAGCGCCTTCTCCGAGATGGAGATCCCCTGGTAGGCGAAAAAGATCACCAGGGCCACGCCGGCCACGACCCAGATCCACCACGGGACGTCCACCCCGTACTCCGCCTTGATCGACGGCTCGAGCACCGTCTTGGCCAGGAACGCCATGGTCAGCGTGGCCACCGGCGGCAGCCAGATCGAGAACAGCACCCCGGCGAAGAACCCCGCGCGCGGATGGAAGGCCCGGGCGATCCAGGTGTACCAGCCGCCCGCCGACGGGAACACCTTGGCCAGCTGCGCCGCCGACAAGGCCTGCAGGCCGAGAAGGATCCCGCCGAACAGGTACGCCCACGGCGTCACCAGCCCGGCGAAGCTCACGATGAAGACGAAGGACGCGAGGATCGCGAACGACGGCCCGATCGTGGCGATTCCCTGCATCAGCATTCCGGGGAGGCCGACCGCATTCTCCCGCAGCTCGGTCTTTACGCTGCCCGTGCTCGGCTTGCCAGCCTCAACTGCCATCGCGAGTCTCCTTCCCGTCGCCCACCGGCAACAGGATCCTTCGTCCCATGGAGCATCCGCTCACGGATAGATCATCCGTTCACTGGAGTATCGACCTAGCTGGCGGAGCTTGGCAAGGGTTTGGGCCGCTCAGCCCGGATTTGCGATCCCGTGATGGCCGGGACCGCGCGGGATGACCGGCCAGATGTCCACGACGATGTCGTCCTGGACCACGTGGTAAGCGTCGTACCAGTTCACTGTGCTCGGCGAGTACCCAGGTACGAGCCGTACCGGGTCACCGACCCGCAGCGGGGATCCACCCGCGGCGTCGAAGATGCCGTGCTCCTCGTCGAACCGGAGCACCGGGTGGTCGTGGCCCACCATCGTCACGTCCGCCGGGTCGGCGACCGACTTGTTGCCGGCGTCCACGATGACCTTGCCGCTCTGCCGGCTGATGACCGTCGCCGCGATGGTGAGCGAGTGCTCGAAGCCGGGCACCATCCGGCCGTGGAAGTTGTCCATGACCACGTACGTGCCGGCCTGGATCTCCGTCAAGCCCGGGTAGGCCGCGGTCCAGTTCCAGGTGGCAATCCCGCCGGCCGACCGAATCGGGCAGGGTATCCCGTTCGCTTCCAGTTGCCCGGCGACGTCGGTGAAGAACTTCATCGCCGCGCGCTGGCGCTCGTGCCGCAGATCATGGTCCGGCGTCATGGAGCAGTGCCCTTCGTAGCCGGTGATGCCCTCGAAGCGCAGCCCGGGCAGGTCCATCACCTGCCGGGCCACCGCCAGGCAGTCCGCTGCGTTATCGGTCCCGCAGCGGTCCATGCCGGTGTCCACCTCGACCATGATCCCCAGCGTCGACCCCGCCGTGACGGCGGCCGCGGACGCGGACGCGGCGTTCTCGGCCTCGTCCACGGCGACGAGCACCCGATGATCCCGGGCCAGCTCGGCCAGGACCCGGAGCTTGGCCGGATGGGCCACCGTGTTGACCACGAACAGGTCGTCCATCCCCGCGGCGGCGAGGATCGCGGCCTCCCACACCGTGGCCATGGATAGGCCGCCGGCCCCGGCCTGCAGCTGGCGGCGGGCCAGGTCCGGGCTCTTGTGCGTCTTGTAGTGCGGCCGGATGGTGGCCGCGCCCATCTGCTTCAGCTCGCTCGCCATGTGATCGATGTTGCGCTGCGCCGCGTCGATATCGAGCACCAGTGCGGGGGTGATCAGCTCATCACGCCGCTGGCCGATGGCCCTTCCGTAGTCGCGCCTGACGGTGTCGTAGGCCTCGCGCAAGATCAGCGCCGGGTCCGGCATGGCATTCCTCCTCAGCGTGCCCTGAGTAGCAGGGTCATTACAGCTCGGCATTCACGATGAAGCCGCCGTCCACGAGCAGCGTCGCGGCGGTCACGTAGCTAGCATCGGGGGAGAGCAGATAGGCGATCGTGGCCGCGAGTTCGGCGGGCTGGGCGCCCCGGTGCAGCGCGACGCGATCGTTGTAGTACTTCAGCGCGGCGGGATCCTCCGTCAAGGGCGCACTCATCGGCGTTATCACCCAGCCCGGCTCGACCGCGTTCACCCGGATGCCGTGCGCTCCCAGGTCGCAGCCGAGGGCCTTGGCCAGCATGCTGATGGCGCCCTTGGTCCCGCAGTACGCCGTCTGGCCCGGGGCGCCTACGTGGGCCGAGATCGAGCTCACGCAGCAGATCGCGCCGCCGTGCCCCTCCCGGATCATCTGCTTGGCGCCTTCGGTGCAGACCATCCAGGTGCCCCGCACGTTGGTCTCAAACAGGTTGTTGAAGTCCTCGACGGTCGTCTCGTCCCACGCCATGAACGGGTTGATCGCCGCGTTCGATACCACGTAGTCGAGCCGCCCGGCGCGCTCGGCCACATCGTGCACCATCGCCGTGACCTGCTCCGGATCGCGCATGTCAGCGACCACCGGGAAGCCCTGGCCGCCGGCCTCGGCGATCGGCCGCAGCGTCCCCTCCGTGTCCTGCCCGGGCAGGTGGTTCACGGCCACGACCGCGCCCTCCGCGGCCAGGCGTACCGCGGTCGCCTGACCAATGCCCGTGGTCGCGCCGGTGACCAGCGCCACCGTGTCCTCGAACCGCCGCTCCATGGCTCGCTGCCTCCCTGGTTTCAGGTCATCCCCGCCGCTCGGGTCCGGCGGAGCTGGTCAGAAGATGGCGATCGGGTTCCACGGCGACCCGGTGCCGCCGGGCAGCCGGAGCGGCAGCCCGACCACCATGAACTCGAAGCGCCCCTCCTCTGCGCAGGCCGTGGCCAGGTCCTCGAGCTGCAGGCTGTCGGCGGCGAGCATGCCCATCGCGGTGACCTGCAGCGGGTGGATCGGGTAGAGGACGCCCTCGACGTTGCTCGGCACCGTCTCCCCGTCGCCGTCCGGCAGGAACGCGGCGATCCGCCGCTCGTGCATCCATGGGATGGTGTCCACGTGCAGGCCGGCCTTGCCCTGGCCGGCCGGCGGGTAGTCGTTGCTCCACGCGCCCAGTTCGAGCCGGCGCCGGTGATGCCCGGTACGGAAGACGAGGATGTCCCCCTCACCGAGCCGGACCCCTTGGGCCTGCTCGACCGCCTCGAGCTCGGCCCGGGTCACGGCCTCACCCGGCTCCAGCCACCTGGTTCCGCGGAAACGTGGCACGTCCAGCAGCACGCCCCGGCCGACGAGCCCCTCGCGGTAGGCCGTTACGTCGAGCGCGGTGGCGCCCTTGGAGGTCATCACCTGCTGGGCGGGCCGGCCGTTATAGACCAGGCCCTGGTAGGCGATGTGGCAGAGCGCGTCCATGTGCGTGTGGCAGTCGCCGTGGAAGGCCAGCCCTACGTAATCCGTGGCAAAGGTCACCCCGCTGGAGCCGATGTCGATGTCATGGCCCTGGACGACGTGATGGGTCACCGGGCTCGGGTTATCCGGCCCGGCCGCGGTGTTCATCGCGATCGCCATCGTGGCGCGCCGCCCCGACCGGACCGTGGCGGCCGCGGCCCGCACGGTGTCGGCCGTGATGTAGTTCAGCGTGCCGAGTTCGTCGTCGGGTCCCCAGCGGCCCCAGTTCTTGACCGCCTCGAAGATCTCGTCGAACTCGGCCAGCGTGACCGGCGCGGGCGGGGTTGGCTTGATCGTGGCCTGGCTCACCTTATTGTCTTCCCTCCGCACGGGATGGTCACGGGTACATGCGGGTCGGCTTGAGGTCAATGGCGTGACCGCTGCCTGATTCGAGCACGAACTTGAGCATCGGGGCGGTGTCCAGGTAGTAGAACTCGATCGACTCGCCGATCCGCCCGCTCATCAGGACCTCGGCGCCGTTGGCATGCCAGTGCTCCCGCACCAGCGAGCTATCGTCGTATGAGTGCTTCATGCAGGCAATATGCTGGACCCCCTCGCCGTGGGAGTCCAGGAACTCCTGGTAGATGCTCGGGCCGCTCACCGGCTGGATCAGCTCGAAGCCCAATCCGTCGACTGAGGTCTCCGCGCCGATCATCCGGTACTCGACCGGTTCGCCGTGCACCCGCGTGTCGTGCAGCAGCGGAGGCTTGTAGTCGAAGACGCTCCACGGCCCCCAGCCCATGGTCTCGGTGTAGGACTTCAGCGCGGCTTCCATGTCGCGGACCACGACGGCGATCTGGGTGATCTTCATGGGCGTGGGTGGCGGGACGATCTGCCGTGCGTCGCTGGTGGCCATGTGAATTCTCCTCAGCTGGTGACGGGTTGGGCAGGCTGGCCGCGAGATGCCAGGACGAGATCAACGAGTTCCCGCGACCATGCGCAGGGACCTCCCGGAGCACTTGCTCAGATGACGGTCATTCGCTCAGCTTGAGTATCGAACACGTACCGCGATGCCGCAAGGAGCAGCCACGGATTCCCGGGCCACTCTGGTCACCGCAGTTCGAGCAGCCGGATGGCGGTCAGCTCGTTGGTGACCAGGACATCGAGGAACCCGCCGTGCAGCGCGCCCAGGATCGCCTCGGCCTTGTGTTTCCCGCCGGCTACGCCCACGACCTTGGGGATGCGCCTCAGGTCGGCGAGCTCGATCCCTATCCGCCGGTCGTGAATCGGCAGGTCCACGACGTCGCCGCTGGCGTCGAAGAACTGGCCGAGGATGTCGCCGACCACGCCTCGCTCACGCAGCCCACGGGTGTCTTCGGCGTTCAGGTAGCCCGTGTGGACGATGGTCGCGTCGGCCGTCGGGGTGCCGACGCCGACCAGTGCGTATTCCACGCCGCAGGCCTGCTTCAGCACCTGCTGGATGGTGGGCTCCGCCCGCAGAGCTGCCGCCAGGTCAGCGGTGGACGCCATGATCGGGCTCGGGATTACGGTGGCCGACGTGAGGTGGGCCGACTCGCCGGCTACCTCGCCCTTGGAGGACAAGATGGTCTGCAGGTAGCCCTCCACCCCGCCGGTCAGCGTGACCATGTGCACCGGCCCGACCGCGCCGAAGCTCGTGGCCGCGATCACCTTCGAGACGGTCTCGCCCCAGCCCACGCCGAGGTTCGCACCGGGCCGCAGGTGGGTGCTCATGAACTGGGCTCCGCCGAGGCCGACGCGGGCGTTCATGGCGTGGTGATCGAACGGCTCCTTCTCGTGGTCCGGCACGACCAGCGCCTCGGCCAGGCCGAACGTCTTGCGCAGCTC
>Ga0070663_100001263_pt1 | contig 13899 bp, 10 predicted proteins | sample KBSC63metaG_FD_65646 | JGI IMG/M metagenome (GOLD analysis project Ga0070663, IMG submission 65646) | Corn rhizosphere microbial communities from Kellogg Biological Station, Michigan, USA - KBS C6-3 metaG | ecosystem: Host-associated > Plants > Roots > Rhizosphere > Soil ...
TGCACCTGACGCCCCTACACTGCTTCGCAGTCGTGGTCCCAACAAGGGGCAAAGGTGATCACCAAACGCCGCGTACCACCGCATCCGGTTCGACGTTCTGCGCCAGGCCCGCTGGAGCAAGTCGACGAGTCGCAATGGGCTCGCCTCGAGCAGCTCGCCCAGGCGCTGCGACCTTTGACCGCCTCGCCGATGAGCCGGGCCGTGGTCGATGGCTTGGCCAAGAGTTTCGGCGTCCACCCGTCGACGATCTATCGCTATCGGACCCGGCTACAGTGGCTTGACGCGACACTAGTGTCGCCTCAGGATGCGCTGGTTGATCTTCCGGCACTGTGGTCGACGATGCGGCTGCGCATTTTCATGCGCTCATGCCGCCTGCAGCACCTTGCTCGGCGGCGCGTTGGAAGTGGCCCGCTCGATCGCATCGAGCATGGTTTGCGCCGTGTTATCCCAGGAGTAGCGGGCGACGGTGGCCCGCATGCGCGAGCAGCGGCGCATCCGCTGGCTGCGGGTTTCGCTGAGTGCCGTGGCGCAGGCTTCCACGAAGGCGTCCACCCCGTCGGCAATGAAGACATCTTTACCGTACAGCACGCGCACGTCTCGCACTGGCGTGCTCACGACCGGCTTTTCGGCCGCCATGTATTCCAGGGTCTTGGTGGGGCTGATGAAACGTGTGGACTCATTCAACGCGAACGGCAGCAGACAGACGTCCCAACCGGCCACAAGTTGCGGCAGCAGCTTGTAGGGCTGCTGTCCCAGCCAGTGGATGTTGGGGGCGCGCGGCAGATCTTCCAGGGAGATCTTCACTACCGGCCCCACCAGCACCAGCTGCCAATCGGGCCGCGCGCGGGAGATGTGTTCGATGAGCTGCAGGTCCAGGCGTTCGTCGATGACGCCGAAGAAGCCCAGGCGCGAGTGGGGCACATCACCCTGGAGCTGCTGGGCCTGGCGCAAGGCGTCGGCGTCAGAACGAGCATGGCGGGGCGCATAGTGGACCGCATCCACCGCACTGGGCAGGCACAGCACGTTCTCGTGCCTGTGCCGCTTGGCCTCGTACAGGCTGGGACCGCCAGTGAAGACCACGTCCGCGCACAGCATCAGCTTGGCCTCGCGCTGCGTCAATTGCGCCGGAGCATTCTTGAAGGCTGACAGCTCGTCCATGCAGTCGTACACGACCGCGGAAGGCCGCAAGGTCTGAAGCAGAGGCAGGGCCATGGGTGTGTAGAACCAGGCCACGCAGTCGTGCACGTTGCGCGTTTTCAGGTGCTGGGAGAGCAGCTCGGAGATGGTCTCCATCTGGTCGTCGGCGAAGCCGGCGCCTTGATGCGGCGTCAACGGCTGAAGTACTTCGAGACTGGGCACCGGCTCGCTGATGGACAGCCGCGCCCGCCCTTCGCTGAACACGGGTTCCTCAACCAGGGTGATGTGGAAGTGCCGTGCCAGCCGCGTGAGCAAGTGCTGGGGACGCTGGTGCACAAAGTCCCAGCGTAGATGGCAGAACACGATGAGATGACGCATGTCGTTTTCCTGTGGCGTTGGTGTTGATGGATGGGACGTGAAGGGGCATCGGACGGTGACGGTTCTTTCACAGGCAAGCCCCGTTCCCTCAGGCAGCGGGGACGACTTGGAGCCCGGGCGGAACGCCGCTTGCCGACAGGAGCAAAGCGGCCGGCTGGTGGCCGCCTATCACGGGAGTTCGCATGGACAAGAAAAGCGACAGTCTCGAATCCGCCGCCCGCGCGGCCGTTCCAGGCCGGCAGGGGTTCGACTACCTCGTGGTGGGGGGCGGCTTTGCCGGCGCAGTGTTGGCCGAGCGCCTGGCGACACAGCTGGGCCTGCGGGTGCTCATCGTGGACAAGCGGCCGCACATCGGCGGCAACGCCTACGACCGGCATGACGAGCACGGCGTGCTCGTGCACCCCTACGGGCCGCACATCTTCCACACCAACAGTGCCGACATCTTCGAGTACCTGTCTAACTTCACCTCCTGGCGGCCCTACCAGCACCGGGTGCTGGCCAGTGTCGATGGGCAGCTGCTGCCGCTGCCCATCAACCTGGACACCGTCAATCGCCTGTACGGCATGTCACTGAACTCCTTCGAAATGGAACAGTGGCTGGAATCCGTCGCCGAGAGGAAAGACAGCATCCGCAACTCGGAAGACGTGATCGTCAACAAGGTCGGGCGCGACCTGTACAACAAGTTCTTCCGCGGCTACACCCGTAAGCAGTGGGGCCTGGACCCGTCCGAGCTGGACGCCAGCGTCACGGCCCGCGTGCCCACCCGAACCAACCGCGACGACCGCTACTTCGCCGACACCTTCCAGGCCATGCCGCTGCACGGCTACACCCGCATGTTCGAGCGCATGCTGGACCACCCCGGCATCAAGATCATGCTCAACACAGACTACCGGGAGATCGTCGACCTGGTGCCCTGGAATCACATGATCTACACCGGGCCCATCGACGCCTTCTTCCACTACAGCCACGGCAAGCTGCCGTACCGAAGCCTGCGTTTCGAGCACCGGCATGTGCCCTGCGAACGCTTCCAGCAGGTGGGGACGGTGAACTACCCGAACGACTGCGGCTACACCCGCATCAGCGAGTTCAAGCACATCACCGGGCAGGCGCATTCAGGCACTTCCATCGTGCTCGAATACCCGCAGGACGAGGGCGACCCTTACTACCCCGTGCCCAGGCCCGAGAACGCCGCGTTGTACAAGCGTTATGAGCAAGATGCCGACAAGCTGCCCAACGTGACCTTCGTCGGCCGGCTGGCCACCTACAAGTACTACAACATGGACCAGGTGGTGGGCCAGTCGCTCGCCGCGTTCAAGCGGCTTCGCAGGCGGCATGAACCCGCCGGTTCGCCAGATGACGTTCCGGCCGTGCTGGAGCGCGCCCCGACGGTGGCTGGATGAAGCCTCTGGAACTGTGGGCCGGCCCGGAGTGCACCGTCAACCGGGTCGGGGACGTGTTTCGCGACCAGCTCGAAGAAACGGGCTTCGCTGCACGGGCCGACGACATCGACCGCCTCGCCAGCCTGGGTGTGGCGAGCGTGCGCATGCCGCTGCTGTGGGAGCGCACCGCCGTACTGGGTGACGCCGCCTGGCGATGGTCCGACGAGCGCATCGCCCGCCTGCGGGACTTGCGGGTGGGCTGCATCGCCGGTTTGATTCACCACGGCAGCGGGCCGCCCCCGGTGGACCTGCTGCATCCGGACTTTGCCGAAGGCTTGGCCCGCCATGCGCGTGAGGTTGCCGAGCGCTATCCCCACCTCAGCGACTACACGCCCGTCAACGAGCCCGTGACCACCGCGCGCTTCAGTGGCCTGTATGGCGTGTGGCATCCACATCGCAGCAGCGACGCGGCCTTCGTGCGAATGCTGCTCAACCAGCTGGAGGGCGTGCGCCGCGCCATGAAAGCCGTTCGGGATGTCAATCCTGCGGCAAACTTGGTACAGACAGATGACCTCGGCTTCACGCACGCCGTGTCCCGGCTGCAATATCAGGCCATCTTCGAGAACCACCGGCGCTGGATCGGCCATGACCTGCTGTCGGGCCGCGTGGACAAGCGCCATCCGCTGTGGCGCTACCTGCGCCGGCACGGCGCGAGCGAACAAGAATTGATGGGCTGGGTGGAAGACCCTTGCCCACCGGATGTCATCGGCATCAATTACTACGTGACCAGTCAACGCTTCCTCGACGACCGGCTGGAGCACTACCCCTCATGCATGCATGGCGGCAACCGGCGCCACCGCTATGTGGATGTGGAGACCGTGCGAGTCCATGGCGAGCTGCTCGATGGCCTGCAGGCGAGGCTGCAGGAAACCTGGAGGCGCTACGGCCGGCCCATGGCAGTGACGGAGTCGCATCTAGGCTGCACGCGCGAGGAGCAGATGCGCTGGTTCTTCCAGTGCTGGCAGGCAGCGCAGAACGCCAGGGACGCAGGCGCCAACGTCCGAGCTGTGACGGCCTGGGCCGTGTTCGGCACCGTCGACTGGAATACGCTGGTCACCCAACAGCAGAGCCACTACGAGGTGGGCCTGTGGGATGTGCGCGGCCCTTCGCCACGCGCCACAGCGCTGGCTTTGCTGGCGCAGCAACTGGCCCGTGGCCAGGCGCCGGACCATCCGGTGCTGGAAGGCGCAGGCTGGTGGCAGCGCTCGCTGCGGCATCTCTACCCGGCCCACGGCATCGAACGCAGCCTGCCGGCGGCAGGTCGCCCGCTGCTGATCACCGGCGGGCGCGGCACACTGGCCCGAGCCTTCGCACACCTGTGCCACATGCGAGGCTTGCCGTACCGTTTGCTCGGAAGGCAAGAACTGGACATTGCCGACGACCGCAGCGTGCAGTCGGCGCTGGACCGCTGGCAACCGTGGGCCGTGCTCAATGCCGCAGGCTACGTGCGTGTGGACGATGCACAGCATGACCCACGGCAGTGGCGCGAGAACTCGCTCGGGCCCCAGGTGCTGGCCCGCGCCTGTGCGCGGCGTGGAGTCCGTCTCGTGACTTACTCGAGCGACCTGGTCTTCGATGGCCGCAAGGGAGCGCCCTACGTCGAGAGCGATGTGCCCAATCCGCTCAACCAATACGGCCGCGCCAAGGCGCTGGCCGAGCGCTGGGTGGAGGAAGCCAACCCCGATGTGCTCATCGTGCGGGCTGCTGCCTTCTTCGGGTCGTGGGACGAGCACAACTTCCTCACGTCCGGCCTGTCTGCACTTCGCCGAGGCGAGCGCTGGGAAGCGGCCGATGACGTGGTGGTGTCGCCCACCTATGTGCGCGACCTGGCGATGTCCTCGCTGGACCTGTTGATCGACGGCGAGACGGGCCTCTGGCACCTCAGCAACCAGGCAGCGCTGAGCTGGTTCGATTTCGCTCGGATGGCTGCACGGGCGGCGGGGCTGGATGAGTCGGCCATCGATCCCGTACGCATGGCAGGCATCGCACCGCGTCCCGCGCATGTGGTGCTGCACAGCGAACGCGGCCGGGTCATGCCCGACCTGGACGATGCCTTGTCGCGCTACCTCGAGGAGGCCGGTGCCGATGTGCTGCCAGTGTCCGACGAGGCGCCGCCTCTGCACGACGCTCTGGCGCTCTGAGAGGTTCACTGAGAGCCACCCCTTTTTTCAAAGTCTTCGCTTCCTCTCCCTGTGGGCGCTGAATAAAGCCATGGGTTGCCATTGCCGCAGCCCCTCACCAACCTCTCCCCAAGGGGAGATGCGCCAATACAAGGCTTGAAAGGGGGCTCTGATGCCGTCACATCGCCGGCACCAGCTGGCTGCCGTGGAAGCCTTCTTGTTCATAGCGCGAGAGCACCTCGGCCGCCACATCGGCCAGGGCTTGCACTTGGCACAACGCCACGCAGGCGCCGCCGAAGCCCGCACCCGTCAGTCGCGCACCGAAAACCAGCGGATGCGCCTGCAGAAGTGCCACCAGCCGGTCGAGCGCGGGCACAGATACCTCATAGTCGTCGCGCAGGCTGGCATGCGATTCGTTCATCAACCGGCCGAAGTCGGCGGCGTCGCCGGTGTTCACCGCCCGCAGCACGCGGGCGTTCTCCGTCACCACATGGCGCACGCGGCGGTTCAGGGGCTCGGGCAGTCCGACGGCGGCCCGAGGGTCGTCCACGTCGCGCAGGCTCGCCACGCCCAACAGTCTCGCCGCGGCTTCGCACTCGGCGCGACGGGTGTTGTAGCCGCTGCTGGCGAGCGAACGCGGCGTGCCCGAGTCCAGCACCAGCACGGCACTGCCCGCGGGCAGCGGCACCAGGCGCCGCTTGCGGCTTCGCACGTCCAGCCACAAGGCCTCGCGCGTGCCGGCGAGGCTCGAGGCCATCTGGTCCATGATGCCGCAGCGCACACCGGCATGCTCGATCTCTGCGCGCTGGGCTAACTGCGCGATGAGCACGTCGTTCCAGGTCGCACCGATGAGTTCTCGCAGCGCGCGCAAGGTGGCCACTTCCAGCGCTGCGCTGGACGACAGGCCCACGCCCATGGGGACGTTGGAGGCCACGAAGATGGACATCGTCGGGATCTGCATGCCGGTGGATGCGGCCACGACGAGAGATCCCTGCACGTAGCGCGCGAACGGGTCCTCGGCCGGCGCGTCCAGTGTGAACGACGCGCTGCGGTTCAGCGAACGTGCGTGCACCTTGAAGCCGGGCTCGCCGTGCCGGCGCATGCTGACGGTGGTGCGCTGGTCAATGGCGATAGGCAGCACGTGGCCGTCGTTGTAGTCGGTGTGCTCGCCCAGCAGGTTGACCCGGCCCGGGGCAGAGGAGGTGGCTTCAGGGGGTGCCCCGAAGCAGGCTTCGAAGGCAGTGGCGCAATCCGCGACGGCACCGGTGTCCATGGTCACTCCAGGCTGATGGGCACGTCCTGCAGCTCGCGCGCCTTGGCTTCAGGAAGGGCATCCATGGCGAAGAAGCCAGCGGCCAGCTCGGTACCAGCCAGGTACTTGAGCTTGTCGCGGGTGCGGCAGGGCGGCGTGATCTGCGCATGCAGGTGTGCCTCGGGGTGCGGCCGGCCGTCCAGCGGCGCCTGGTACCACGCCATGAGATAGGGCATGGGCCGTTGCCACAGGCCGTCCATCTTGAGCAGCACTGTCTTCAAGGCACGGGCGAGGTCCGCGCGCCGGCCGCTTGTCAGTGCGGCGAAGCCCGGCACGGGCTCGATCGGCGCGACCCACACCTCGTACGGGTAGCGCGCACAGGCCGGCACGAAGGCCGCAGCGTGCGGACCCTGGTACAGCACGCGCTGCGCATCCTTGAGTTCGGCGTCGATGTGCGATGCCAGCAGGCTGCCGCCGTGGCTCTCGTGGTGCCGGAGCTGCATCTCCTGCATGCGCGCGGGCACCGGCGGCACGATGGGGTAGCCGTAGATCTGCCCGTGCGGATGATGGATGCTCACGCCCATCTCCACGCCCCGGTTCTCGAAGGCCAGCACGTAGGCCACGTCGCCGCGCCGGGCAAGGCGCTCGGTGCGGTCGCCCCACACGGCCAGCAGCATCTCCACCTGCCACAGCGGCAGCCCGCCCAGGCTGGCATCGCCTTCCTGGCTGAAGACGACCACTTCGCAATGTCCCGTCGATGCGGCGGTCGGCACGATCAGTGGCAGCGGATCTCTGGAAGAGCCATCCAGCGATGGGAAGCGGTTGTCGAATACCGCCACGTCCCACGGCCCGGCCGGCAGTTCGGTAGGACGCTGCGGGTCGGTGGTGGGCGCGAGCGGGTCGTAGTCGGGCGGCGGCAGGAAGGTGCGGTCCTGCCGGAAGGCAGCGTAGGTGATCCACTCGCCGCGCAGCGGATGCCAGCGCAGGTGCGGGCTGCCCTTGAGCGGCTCGGGGAAGGGGCTGGGCGCCTGGATGTCGACGGGCAGAGGCGCCCTGGCATACAAGGTCAGCCGCCGCCCGTCCGGCTTGGTGAGCTCGGCGGTGAACATCTAGACGCCTCCCGGGATGTGAGTGGGCGACACGCTGGTGGCGCGGCGGATGGTCTCCAGCGGGATCTTGGGCGTGCGATCCGCACATAGCAGGCCGTTGGCCTCCTGGAAGGTGTCGGCGAACTGCGTGTAGCAAAAGCCGGAGAACAGTGCAGTGTGGATCACCGCGTCCATCAGCTCGCAGTACATGCGCTCGAAGGTTTCCTCGTCCTTCGCCATGGTGTAGCCCCATGTCTGCGTCACGCCCGGCTGCGGGCACTTTGCGAAGGCAATGCCGCCGAACTCGGTGAGCATGATGGGCTGGCCGCGGTGCGGGTAGCCGTCCAGCGTGAGGATGCGGCCGCCAGGCCGCCGCCGGTCGAACAGCTGCTCGGTCTTCACTTCAGAGCCGTAGCGCTGGCGCATGTGCTCGATGTTGGCGTCGTAGTCGTGGATGCCGATGATGTCGGTGGCGCTGCTCTCCCAGCCGTCGTTGCCGATGACCGGGCGGGTGGAGTCCAAGGTGCGGGTGAGGTGGTACAGCGCCTCCACCGCATGCCGCTGCTTGCCGACGGCGGTGAGCTCGGGCACGCCCCAGCTTTCGTTGAAGGGCACCCATACGATGACGCAAGGGTGGCTGTAGTCGCGCTCGATCGCCTCGCTCCATTCCCGCACCGTGCGGCGGATGGCGGTGCGGGTGAAGCGGTAAGCCGAGGGCATTTCTTCCCACACCATCAGGCCCAGCTTGTCAGCCCAGTAGAGGTAGCGGGGGTCCTCGATCTTCTGGTGCTTGCGCACGCCGTTGAAGCCCATGGCCTTGACCAGTTCCACATCTCGCTTCAGAGCTGCGTCGCCGGGCGCGGTCATCAGCGTTTCGGGCCAGTAGCCTTGGTCCAGCACCATGCGCAGCTTGTAGGGGCGGCCGTTCAGCATGAAGCGGTCGCGCAGCAAGTTGACCGAACGCAGCGCGGTGTAGGACTCGCATTCGTCGATGACCTCGTCGCCGCGCATCAGCCGCACCGTCGCGTCCAGCACGGTGGGGCGCTCCGGGCTCCACAAGAGTTCGTTGCGGTAGTCGTCGATGCCCGGGTCCGACAGCACGATGTTGCGATCAACCTCGCACTCCACCACGCCGTAGCGGTCGCTGGCCAGCACACGGCCGCCATGCCTCAGGCGCAGATCGATGGACAGGTCATCTGCCGGGTCGCCGGCAATTCGTACCTCAAAGGCGATGGAAAAACCTTCCACATGTGGCGTCCAGCGCAGCTTCTCGACGTAGCTGCGGGCCACGCGTTCGAACCACACCGTCTGCCAGATGCCGGTGGTTCGCGGGTACCAGATGGAGTGCGGCTCGCGCTGCCAATCCTGCTTGCCACGTGGCTTGGCGAGGTCGTGGGGATCGTCCTCCGCGCACAACGTGACCGTCTGCGGCCCCGTGGCGTTCAGCAAGGCGGTGATGTCCGCGCTGAAGGGCGTGTGGCCGCCCTCGTGCGTGACCGTCAGCTGGCCATTCACCCACACCCGGGCGCTGTAGTCCACCGCGCCGAAGTGCAGGATGACGCGGTCATCGGCGGGCGAGCAGTCGAACTCGCGCTCGTACCAGCAGCAGACGTGGAAGCCCTGGTCGGCGATGCCGCTGGCCGCCGACTCCGGCGCGAAGGGCACCTGAACCTCCAGCGGCCAGTCGGCGATCTGGTCTGGCGAGGTGAGACTGCGGGCATCGTCGAAACGGAAGCGCCACATGCCGTTCAAGGACGTCCACTGACGTCGCCGCAGTTGCGGGCGGGGATAGGCAAAGTCCAATCGCGTTCTCCAGGTAGGCACGACGAAGAGGGCCGGCAATCAATGTGCCGCCGCCGCGGTTCAGCGCGGAACGTCGCTTGCTGTGCCCGGCTGCATGAACCTGCCGATACCTGTCTGTGTCCGCCCCGCCAGCCGCCACATGCTCGTGATGGACAACAAGCGCGTACCGCCGATCGCCAACGCCTCATCTGGCGCGAGCTGGTGCAAAAGGCGTTCAGCAAGCTCGCTCGTCAGCCAGCATCTTCACGGGCGCCACCTCCAACCTGGCAATCAGGATGGCCCGCTCCTGTCAGGTGGGCAAGCCTTCCTTGATCACCGCTTTCACCGTGTCGGCCAGCCGCCGCGCCAAAAGCGTCGGCGAATGGTTCTTCGCGAAGAACGCGTTCATCGTGCACTCCACATACGGCTGCAGCGGCGTGACCACCACGTCCTTGCGCCGCATTGACGCGGTGCGAAAGTCGACCACCGTCCACCCGAGGTCGCGCGCGACGAGTTCCTCTGCAAGTTGCGAAGTCTGCACGAGGATGCTCCCCGTCGGTCGAAAACCTTGGTGCTCGCAATAGCGCAGAAACGCCATGTAGAGCGGATCGTCGCCGGTCAAACCGATCATCGGCAGGGTCGACAGCAATTCAAGCAGGCCCATGGAGCTGATCGTCTCAGTGATCGATCGGGCGTGTCGGCCGGGCAGCATTGCGTACAACGGCCCGACGCCAAGGGATCGCGATTGAATGCCCGGGTGGGTGATGGTGTAGTAGTCCACGCCGACGTCGACAGTGCGCGTGAGCAGCTCGGCGGCGATCTGGCGCTTGTGCACTGTGTGTACCTCCACCGTCACGTTCGGATGCAGGCGGTGAAAACGTGCAAGTGCGTCGGGCAATAGCTTGTGGCACACCGCGGGAATGGCGGCGATACGCAGCACCGAGCCTTGCTCGCCGCTCTTCAAGTTCTGGGCCGTGCGCTTGAGCGATTCAAGCCGTTCGAAGATGGCCGAGCTTTCTTCGAAGAGCGCAAGGCCTTCGGTCGTGGCCACCAGCCGCCCGCCCACACGGTGGAATAGTGGAAAGCCTAATTGCAGTTCCGCGTTGGCCACCGATCGGCTCACGGCCGATTGGGTCAGGTGAATGAGCCGGGCAGCCGCACTCATGCTGCCGGTTTCCATCACCGCCTGAAATACCTCAATGTGCCGAAGACGCATGCTGTCTATGGTAACCAGCACATCCTCATGGATATGAGTGCAGTGCATGCATGTGATGCGGACACTCAGCCCTCTCTCGCGCCTCCATTGCCTAGCATTCGCGACCAGACTAAAAAGCAGGAGACAAAACGTGAGAGCTTTCCTCCCCTTCATGCTGCGCGCCGGACTGATTGCGCTCTTTGCGGCCAACACCGCTTGCGCCCAGGTGGCTCGGCAGGTGGCGAGCGCAGCCGTCAAGCCCAACATCGTCATCGTCGCAACCGGCGGCACCATTGCGGGCGCCGGTGCGACGACGGCCAACAGTGCGACCTACCAGGCCGCCAAAGTGCCGGTCGACAAGTTGATTGCGGGTATTCCCGAGCTGAATGAGGTCGCCAACATCCGCGGCGAGCAGGCATTTCAGATCGCTTCCGAAAGCTTCACCAACGAAAAGCTGCTGCAACTCGGCAAGCACGTATCCGCCCTCGTGAAAGAGCCTGGTGTTGACGGCGTGGTCGTCACCCATGGCACGGATACCTTGGAAGAGACCTCGTTCTTCTTGAATCTCGTCGTGCACACCGACAAGCCCATCGTGGTGGTGGGCTCCATGCGCCCCGGCACAGCGATGTCGGCCGACGGCATGCTCAACCTTTACAACGCCGTGGTGCTGGCCGGCACGCCGAGCGCGCGCGGCAAGGGTGTGCTTGTCGAGATGAATGATGACATCCTCACCGGCCGCGACGCCGCCAAGCGCGTCAACATCAAAACCAATGCCTTCGCCAGTGCATGGGGGCCGCTGGGCATGGTCGTCGAGAACAAGGTCTACTGGTTCCGCGCGCCAGTCAAGCGTCACACGATGCAGTCCGAGTTCGACATCGACATGCTGACAAGCTTGCCTGATGTGCAGATCGTCTACGGCTCGGGGAACATGGCGGTCGAGATGTACGACGCAGCCGTGAAGGCAGGCGCCAAGGCGATCATCCACGCAGGCGCGGGCAACGGATCGGTGCCGAACTACGCTGTCGATACGCTCAAGAAGATTCGCGCCAGCGGCGTGCACGTGGTGCGTTCGTCACGCGTTGCGGACGGTTTCGTGATCCGCAATTCGGAGCAGCCGGACGACCGGTACGACTGGGTGGTGGCGCATGACTTGAATCCGCAGAAGGCGAAGATTCTTGCGGCCTTGGCACTCACGCGCACCAACAGCACAGCGGAGTTGCAAAGGATGTTCTGGGAATATTGACCACTGCTCCACGCCACCGCCACCGCCCGCGATCGGCCTCATCGAATAGCGTCGCTAGCTCAAATCGCGGCGCACGCGACCATGCTTCAGTCGTTGGTGCTCGACCGGCGAGGGTAACGGCGTGGGAGCCAACAAGGTCTTGTATTTTCGGCGGCCGCGGTCGCAGCCCTCACCATGACCCTCTACCAAAGTCTCTTCTAAAGACTTCCAAAGGGAGAGGGAACCAAGCCCGCCGTTTGAAGGCTTGAGGTCCGGCGACGCCATCGGCAACAGGTTCTGTCCCTACTTTGCGGTAGGCATCACGAACTCCGCGCCCTTGGCCGTGCTTTCTGGCCAGCGCTGCATGATGGATTTTTGTTTCGTGTAAAAGCGGACCCCCTCTTCGCCATAGGCGTGCATGTCTCCGAAGAGGCTGCGTTTCCAGCCGCCGAATCCGTGCCAGGCCATGGGCACAGGAATCGGCACGTTGATGCCCACCATGCCCACCTGTATGCGCCGCGCAAACTCGCGTGCCACGTGACCGTCACGCGTGTAGCAGGCGACCCCGTTGCCGTACTCGTGGTCGTTGACGAGTTGCACGGCTTCTGAGAAATCTTTGGTGCGAACGCAGGCGAGCACCGGGCCGAAGATCTCTTCCTTGTAGATCCGCATGCCAGGCTTGACGTGGTCGAAGAGCGTGCCACCGGTGAAGAATCCGTCTTCGTGGCCGGGTACGCGGATGCCTCGGCCATCGACCACAAGCTTGGCACCTTCGCGGACGCCGCTGCCAATGTAGTCTTCGATGCGTTCCAGCGCCTGTCGCGTGACGATGGGGCCCATCTCGGCATCGAGTTCCATGCCGTTCTTGATCTTGAGCGCTTTTGCGCGTTCGGCCAGGAGCGGCACGACCTTGTCGGCCACGTCGCCCACCAGCACCGCGACGCTGATTGCCATGCAGCGCTCGCCCGCGGAGCCGTAGGCCGCGCCGATGAGTGCGTCCACCGCCTGCGGGATGTCGGCGTCTGGCATCACCACCATGTGGTTCTTCGCGCCACCCAGTGCCTGCACGCGCTTGCCGTGGTGCGCGCCAGTTTCATAGATGTACTGCGCAATGGGCGTGGAGCCCACGAAGCTCAAGGCCTTCACGTTCGGGTGAGCGAGCAGGGCATCCACCGCCGCCTTGTCGCCTTGCACGACGTTGAACACGCCGTCGGGAAGGCCGGCTTGCTTGAGCAGCTCTGCCATGAACAGGGACGCTGACGGATCGCGTTCGCTGGGCTTCAACACGAAGGTATTGCCGCACGCGATGGCCACGGGGAACATCCAGCAAGGCACCATGCACGGGAAGTTGAAGGGCGTGATGCCGGCGACCACGCCCAAGGGCTGGCGCAGCGTCCAATTGTCGATGCCGGTGCTCACCTGGTCGGTGAAGTCGCCCTTGAGCAACTGCGGAATGCCGCAGGCGAATTCGACAATGTCGATGCCGCGCGAGACTTCACCCTGCGCATCGGTGAAGACCTTGCCATGCTCGGCGGTGATCATGGCGGCGAGGGTGTCCTTGTGTTCGTTGAGCAGTGCAAGAAAGGCATTGAGCACGCGGGCCCGGCGGATCGGCGGTGTGTCGGCCCAGGCCGGGAAAGCAGCTTCGGCGGCAGCCACGGCAAGGTTCACCTCTTCGGTCGACCCTAGCGCTACTTGACGAGCGATCTTGCCCGTCGCGGGGTTATAGACCGGCTGTTTGCGAGCACTGGTGCTGGCCACGGGGCGGCCCGCGATGAAGTGGCCGACGTCGGTGGTGCCGGTGAAGGATTCAGGTGCGCCCATGATGAGGTCTCCGAGAGGAATTCCTAAAGTCTAGGCCTCTGACCCTGTGATGCCAATGCTCATTGACTGATTTGATTGTTCATTCAAACGAATAATGGGTGTCGGAAATGGAAAGGCAATCAATGAGCAGCGAACGCCCCGACACATGGTGGCCCCACGTCCACTTGCTGACCGTCATCGCCCAGACCGGCAGCTTCACGCAGGCTGCGCAACGCCTCGCGCTCAGCAAGGCGGCAGTGAGCCAGCGCATCGCCGAACTCGAGCGTTCAGTCGGGCTCACGCTGGTGCAGCGCACGACGCGCTCCGTACGCCTGACCGATGCTGGGCAGCGGCTGGTCGAAGAGACCGCTGAATCCTTCGCCCAAATTTCTCGAAGCCTTTCCAATGTGCGCGACCTGGCGGGTGAGCCACGCGGACTGGTCCGTGTCACCGCACCCGTGGCTCTTGGACGGCAGCATGTGG
>Ga0070663_100001264_pt1 | contig 13899 bp, 8 predicted proteins | sample KBSC63metaG_FD_65646 | JGI IMG/M metagenome (GOLD analysis project Ga0070663, IMG submission 65646) | Corn rhizosphere microbial communities from Kellogg Biological Station, Michigan, USA - KBS C6-3 metaG | ecosystem: Host-associated > Plants > Roots > Rhizosphere > Soil ...
ACCGTCGGCACGAGCACGTTCTCCAGCACCGAACACTGCGGCAGCAGATAATGCGACTGGAACACGAAGCCGATCTTCTCGTTCCGCACCTTGGCCAGCGCGTCGCGTCCCATGTGCGAGACGTCGAGGCCGTCCAGACGGTAGACGCCCGCGCTCGGAGTGTCGAGGCAGCCGAGGAGGTTCATGAAGGTCGACTTGCCCGACCCGGAGGGCCCCATCACCGCCACGAACTCGCCGGGCTGGATGCGCATCGACACCCCGCGCAGGGCGTGGATGCGGCGGGCTCCCAGGTGGTAGTCCTTGACCAGCCCCACCGTCTCGATCAGGGGCTCGGCCATGTCAGAGCCGCAGGCGGGGCGCGGTCCCGGTCTGGCTCGGCGCGCGATCACCGGGAAGCGCGGCGCCGACGATCACCATCTGGCCTTCCTTGACGTCGCCGCGCACCACCTCGGTGAAGGTGCCGTCGCCGATGCCGAGCTGAAGCGAGAGCGGGGCCGGCTTGCCGTCGGGTCCCAGCACGTACACGCGCCCGGACGGCGGGCCCCCGCCGCGGCCGCCGCCGGCGGGACGACCGGTGCGCTCGCGCTCCGGCGCCTCCACCCCGGCGGGACGGAAGCGGAGCGCCGCGTTCGGCACCTGCAGCACCGACTCCTTCTGGTCGATGACGATGCGCACGTTGGCGGTCATGCCGGGCAGCAGGCGCTGGTCCGGATTCTTCGCCGTCACCACCACGTCGTACGTGACCACGTTCTGCACCACCAGGGGCGCCTTGCGGATCTGCACCACCTCGCCGTTGAAGGTGCGGCCCGGAAAGGAGTCCACCGTGAAGGTGGTGGTCTGGCCGACCTTGACGCGGCCCACGTCGGCCTCGTCCACGTTGGTGTCGACCTGCATGTTGCGCAGGTCCTGGGCGATGGTGAAGAGGGTGGGGGCCTGGAGGCTCGCGGCCACCGTCTGCCCCACGTCGACCGTGCGGCCCACCACCGTTCCGTCCACCGGGGCCCGGATGTAGGTGTGATCGAGGTCGACCTGGGCCTGGCGCTGGGCGGCCTCGTTCTGGGCCACCGTCGCCATCGCGTTCTTCAGCATGGCCTCGGTCACCCGGAGCTGGGCCTCCGCCGCCCGCACCGCCGAGGTCTGCGACTGCTCCTGCGCCCCGGAGGCCTCGAACTGAGCGACCGCGGAGTCGTAGGCGGCCTGGGCGGTGTCCTCGTCGGCCTGGGCGATGAGCCCGCGCTGGCGCAGGTCGCGGTTGCGGCCGAGGGTGCGGTTGCTGTCCACCACCGCCACCTTGGACTTGGCGGTCTGGGCGCGGGCGGCGGCGAGGGCCGCGCGCGCGTTCTCCAGGTCCGCCCGGGCCTTCTCGACCGCGGCGGTCTGGTTCAGCACCGAGGCGCGCGCGGCGTCGACCTGCGCCTTCGCCTGGTTGACCTTGGCCTCGAAGGTGTCGGGATCGATCCGGGCGATGACCTGGTCCTTCTTCACCGCCGAGTTGAAGTCGGCGAAGAGCTCCTTGATCTGCCCCGAGACCTGGGAGCCCACCTGCACCGTGATCACCGCGTTGAGGGTGCCGGTGGCCGAGACCGCGGCGGTGAGGGGGCCGCGGGTGACCGCCACGGTGCGGAAGGCGGGGCGGGCCCCGATGCCCTGGGTGTAGAGGTAGCCCCCCACGATGCCGCCCGCGATCACCACGATCGCCACGATCCAGAGGAGACGCCGCTTCATGACGATATGACGTGGGCCGGGCCGGCGATGTTTAGCGCCGTCCGAGCGCGCGCTCCAGCCGTGCGATCGCGATGCGGTAGTCGGAGAGGGCCTGGGCCTCGTCGGACTGGGCCTGGGTCAGGGCCAGCTGGGCGTCGGTCAGCTCGATGATGTTGGCCACCCCGGCGTCGAAGCGCCCCCGGGCGAGCTGGTAGTTCTCGTCCGCGGACTCCACCGCCTTCTGGGCCGCCCCGATGCGCTCCTCGGCCTCACCCAGGTTCAGGTAGGACTGCTCGACATTCTGCCAGACCTGGAGCTCGATGTCGCGCACCCGCGCCCGCGCCGCCTCCAGATTGGCCTTCGCCTCCTTGTAGCGGGCGATCTTGCCGCCCCCGTCGAAGATCGACCAGCTGAGGGTCAGGCCCACGTTCCACTCGGTGCCGGAGCCGGTGAAGCCGCTGGTGGCGCGGGAGTCGATGGCGGAGCCGCCGGTCACGCCGGTCACGCCGTAGGTGCCGCTGCCGAAGAGATTGGGGAAGAAGTCGCGGAAGGTCTGACGCACGAAGGCGTCCGAGGCTTCGGCCTGGGCCTTCACCTGCCGGTACTCGGGACGGTTGCGCATCGCCTCGGCCAGCAGCTCGTCCCGGTTGAGCGGGAACTGGGTGTACGACAGGAGGTCCTTCACCTCGGTGGGCGCGTTGACCGCGATGCCCATGGCCGCGTTGAGGGCGACCCGCGCCAGGTTCACCGCGTTCTGGGCCCGGATCACGTTCACGCGCGCGTTGGCCACGTCCACCTCGGCCCGGGTCACGAAGCTCTTGGGCTGGGTGCCGACCTGGAAGAAGCCCTGGGCGCTGCGCAGGTTGACCTCGGCGCGGTCGAGCGCGGCCAGGTTCACCTGGACGAGGCGCTTGGAGAGCAGGAGGGTGAAATACTGCGTCTTCACGAGCTGGGAGATGTCGAGCTTCTGCGACTCCAGCACTTCCTTGAGCGCGACCGCGCTCGACTTGGCCACGTCCTTGGCCGCCCACGTGCGCCCGAAATCGAACAGCAGCTGCGAGGCGGTGACGCTCGCGGAGCCGAAGTCGCTGGTGAACGCGTCGCCGGTGACCGAGCTGATCGAGTGCAGGCGGCCGTAGTTGCCGGAGGCGCTCAGCTGGGGCAGCAGCGGCGCGAGGGCCTGATTGACGCGCTGCTGGGAGGCGATGTAGTCACCGATGCGGGCCACGATCAGCGGCGCGTTCTCGAGCCCGATGTTGACCGCCTCGTCGAGGCCGAGCTCGCGCCCGACCAGCTCCTGCGGGACGGCGAACGGCCGGACCCCGGGCGGCGGCGGCAGGGGCTCGCGCGGAGGCATGGACGGCGGCGTCGGCACGGTGCTCGGCGCGGGGGTGGCCGGGGGCAGCGGGGTCACCGGCGGGGGGGTCTGCGCCCCGACCGTGGACGGCAGCATGCCCAGGGTCAGGGCCAGCACCAGGGACAGAGCGAGTCGCTCCCGCATCATTACGGATCTCCCTGCCGCACGGGGACGATCGCCGACCCGGGGATCCGGGATCCGCGCGCACCTCGCGCATCTCGTGAAGCGTGGGCCGCAGCGCTGCCCATAAGAGACGTCGCATGGAGCCGCGTATTCGGGGCGGGTTCCGGACGCGCGGGGGCGCATGGCGGAAATCTGCGTGGCGAAGTCAATTCCGCCCAATTGTAGGGACCTTTGGACCGTAGTCAAGTTTGTGAGATAGTTCGGTGGGTACCCCACGCGCGGGAGGGTTCACCGCGGAAGGATACCAGGGGAGGGGGCAGAGAAGCCATGGCGTCCATCACCCGACCGCCCAGGGTCGGCCGCTGGTCCGAGCCCGCGCTGCGGGTCCTGCGCGAGCGCTACCTCGCCCGCGAACAGGGGCAGGTGCGCGAGAGCCCGGAGGAGATGTGCTGGCGGGTGGCGATGGCCATCGCGGGGGCCGAGACCCGCTTCGGACGGACGCCGGCCGCGGTGTCCGAGGTGGCGGCGGCCTTCTACGACATGATGGTCGAGGGCTACTTCCTCCCCAATTCCCCCACGCTGATGAACGCGGGCAAGGACAACGCGCTGCAGTACTCCGCCTGCTACGTCCTGCCGGTGGGCGACTCGATGGAGGAGATCTTCGAGTCGGTGAAGGCGGCCGCCATCATCCAGCAGTCGGGCGGCGGCACCGGCTTCGCGTTCTCCCGCCTGCGGCCGAAGGACGACGTGGTGCACTCGACGGGAGGCCGCGCCTCCGGCCCGGTCTCCTTCCTCCGCGTGTTCAACGCGGCCACCGAGGCGGTCAAGCAGGGCGGCACCCGTCGCGGGGCCAACATGGGCATCCTGCGCGTCGACCATCCCGACGTGCTCGAGTTCATCGAGTGCAAGCTCGACGGCGGCATCACCAACTTCAACATCTCGGTGGCCGCGACCGACGCCTTCATGGAGGCCCTCGCCGCGGACGGGGAGTACGACCTGATCAACCCCCGCACCGGGCAGGTGACCGGCCGGCTGCGGGCGCGCGACGTCTTCTCCCGTGTCGTTCGCGCCGCGTGGCGCACCGGCGACCCGGGCATGGTGTTCATCGACCGCATCAACCGCAGCCCGGCGAACCCCACGCCGGACGTGGGGCTGATCGAGGCGACCAACCCGTGCATCGCGGGAGACTCTCTGGTCGCGAGCGACCGAGGGCTCGTGCGGATGGAGCGCCTCGCCGCCCGCTTCGCGGCCGGCGGCATCGCGGCCAAGGTGGACCCGCGCCTGCTGCCGGAGCGGTTCCTGGTGTGCGAGGGCACGTACGACGTCCCGCTGGCCTCGTACGGCGACGGGTGTCTGCCGATCAGCCGGGCCTTCTGCTCGGGTGAGCGCGAGACGGTGACGGTCCGTAGCGCGGCCGGCTACGAGCTCACCTGCACGCCGGACCATCGGCTCATGACCGACCGCGGCTTCATCGCGGCGGGCGAGCTTCGCGTCGGCGCCGACCGGGTGTGGATCCAGAGCGACTCCGGAGCCTTCGGCCGGGACGCGGCGCTGCCGGTCGAGCCGCCGCCGGCCGAGCTCCTCGGCCGGAACGGCCGCCGCTATCGCCACGCCCTGCCGACGGAGTGGAGCGACGACCTGGGGTTCGTCCTGGGCTGGCTGGTGGGCGACGGGTGGGTGCGGGGCGGCGACACGTGCTACCCGCAGGTCGGCTTCTCGTTCGGGGCCGACGACACCGCCGCGCTGGAGCGGATCGCCGCGGCCATGGACGCCTGGCACGGGCGGCGGGCCCGGGTGTGGACGCGGGCCCGCGGAGTCCGCCAGCTGATGTACCCGGGGAGGTTCTTCGCCGCCTTCTTCGAGGCGCTCGGGGTGCGGCCGGTCCGGGCCGGTGAGAGGACGGTGCCGGAGAGCCTGTTCGGCGCCCCGCACCCGACGGTGACCGCGTTCCTTCGCGCGCTGTTCTCCGCCGACGGCACGCTGCGCGAGAACCCCGGGGCGAACAGCTCCTGGATCGCGCTGACCTCCGAGAGCCGCGACCTGCTGCGCGGCGTCCAGCTGCTGCTCCTCAACCTCGGCATCAAGAGCAGCGTGATGGACCGGTCGCGGGCGGGCCGTGACGGTCTCCTCGCCTACCGGGCGAAGGACGGCGGCCTCCGTCACCACGGCTCCGACGGGGTGCGGTTCGAGCTGGGCGTGTTCGGCCCCTCGCGGGCGCGCTTCCTCCGCGAGATCGGATTCGACGACCACCCGCAGCACCGGCTCGAGCCGGTCCGCCAGGCGGGAGGCCATACCGAGCGATTCAGCGATCCGGTGGTGGCGGTGGAGCCCGCCGGCCCGCGGCCGGTGTTCGACCTCACCGAGCCGCAGAGCCACTCCATGATCGCCAACGGCCTCGTCGTCCACCAGTGCGGCGAGCAGCCGCTCCTGCCCAACGACGCGTGCAACCTGGGCTCGATCAACGTGTCCAAGTTCGCGGTGGAGCGCGCGGGCCGCCTCGAGGTGGACTGGGGCGAGCTCGAGCGGGTGGTGCGCCTCGCGGTGCGCTTCCTCGACGACGTGATCGAGGTGAACCCGTACCCGCTGCCCCAGGTCGACGAGATGGTGAAGGCCAACCGGCGGGTGGGGCTGGGCATCATGGGCTGGGCCGATCTGCTCTTCACCCTCGGGATCCCGTACGACAGCGACGAGGCCCTCGACCTCGCGGACCGGCTGATGGCGTTCATCAACGACAAGGGGCACGAGCAGTCGGCGCGCCTGGCCGAGGAGCGCGGGCCGTTCCCGCACTGGAGCCGCTCGATCTACCGGACCGGCCGTCCCCTGCGCAACTCGACGGTGACCACCATCGCCCCCACCGGCACCATCTCGATGATCGCGGGCTGCTCCTCCGGCATCGAGCCGGTCTTCGCACTCGCCTTCGAGCATCGGGTGAAGGCGCCGGAGGGTGAGCGGGTGCTGCCGTTCTTCAGCGAGACCTTCGAGCGGCTGGCCCGGCAGCGCGGCTTCCACTCGGACGCCCTCATGGCGGAGGTGGCGCGGCGGGGCTCGCTGCGCGGGGTGGCGGGCGTGCCGGATGACGCGCGCGCCGTGTTCAAGACCGCGCACGAGATCGACGCGATCTGGCACGTGCGGCACCAGGCCGCGTTCCAGAAGCACACCGACAATGGGGTCTCCAAGACCATCAACCTCCCGGAGAGCGCGACCGAGGAGGACGTCGCCGCGGCCTATCGCCTGGCGTGGGACCTGGGCTGCCTCGGCATCACCGTCTTCCGCGACGGCTCCAAGGGCAGCCAGGTGCTCAACGTCGGGCTCCGACGCGATGGCGCGGCGCGGGGGGTGAAGCCGCGCCCGCACAGCCTCACCGGCGCGACCTACCGGATGGAGACGCCGATCGGCACCGCGTTCATCACCGTCAACGACAACGGGGGCGGCGAGCCCTTCGAGGTCTTCGTGCAGGTGGGCAAGGCGGGCTCCGACACCATGGCGGTGGCGGAGGCGCTCGGCCGTCTCGTCTCGCTGGTGCTGCGCCTGCCCTCGCCGCTCACGCCGCGGCGGCGCCTCGAGGAGGCGATCAGCCAGCTCTCGCGCATCGGGGGCGGGCAGCCCACCGGGTTTGGCGCGGCCAAGGTGCTGTCGCTGCCCGACGCGCTCGCCCGCACGCTCGCCGAGCACATCGGCGCGCCGCGCGCCGCCTCCGACGAGACGCTGCCGGCGCGGGTGAGCGCCCTGCGCCGGGTAGGGGACCTCTGCCGCGAGTGCGGCCAGGCCACGCTGGTCTACGAGGAAGGCTGCAAGAAGTGTCTCTCGTGCGGCTTCAACGAATGCTAGGGGAGTGCTAGGGGGCGCCCATGTTCTCCGGCGGGGAGTACGATGAAGTGGCGCGGTGGCTGCGGAACTTCGTGGCCTCCCACGCGAAGCGGGAGAACCTTCGCGTGGAGCCGGAGGTGGACACCGAGGGTCCCCGCGAGGGGCAGAGCTACGGGGTTCGCCTCCGCCTGGGAGCGGCCCTGAGCCCGGCCCTCGAGCTCGCCTTCGCCGACGTGGCGCGCGACCGCGGCAGCCTCGCGTGGTGCGCGGAGCTGGCCGGCCGCGTGCGCGCGCTCGCGCGTGAGCTGACCGGGGCCGGGTCGAGCCCGCTCCGTACCGCCTGAAGCGGTGACGACGGCGCCCGCCGTCCGCTGGTGGGCGCCGGGCGACTGGAACGCGTTCTGCGGCCTCGCCCTCGACAACGTCAGCCTCTTCGTCATCCTCTCCGGCCTGCTCATCGGCGTCTTCCGCTTCCCACCCGACCTGGTGCTGCACGTGATGGTCCCGGGCACCGCGCTCGGGGTCCTGGTCGGCGACCTGGCCTACACCTGGCTCGCGGTTCGACTCATGCGTCGTACCGGACGCGAGGACGTGACCGCGATGCCGTTCGGCATCGACACCCCGTCGCTCTTCGGCATGGTCTTCGGCGTGCTGGGGCCCGCCATGCTGCTCACCCACGATCCGGTGCTGGCCTGGAAGATCGGCATGGGGGTCACGGTGGCGATGGGCGTCATCAAGCTCGGGCTCGCCTTCGCGGCCGACTGGGTGCGCCGGGTGGTGCCGCGCGCGGCGCTGCTCGGCTCGATCGCGGGGGTGGCGGTCCTCCTGATCGCGTTCCTGCCCGCGCTGCGGATCTTCTCCGACCCGCTGGTGGGCGTGGTCTCGCTCACGGTGGTGCTGGTGGCCCTCGTCGGCGGTCGTCGCCTGCCGTGGGGCCTGCCCGGCGCGCTGGCCGGAGTCCTCGCGGGCGGCGCGATCTACTGGGGGCGCTGGGCGCTCGGCGGCGCGGCTCCCATCGGGGAGCCGCCCGCGGGGCCGGCGCTCGTCGCCATCGGGCTGGTGCCGCCGTGGCCCACGCTCGCGTGGCTCGGCGCGCTCGACGCGCTGCTGCCGTACCTGCCGCTCGCGGTGCCGTTCGCGCTCGCCACCGTGGTGGGCGGCATCGACAACACCGAGTCCGCGATCGCGGCCGGCGACGAGTACCGCGCGCGCGACATCCTGCTCACCGAGGCCCTGGCCACCATCGCGGCGGGCTGCTGCGGCGGGGTGGTGCAGAACACGCCCTACATCGGCCATCCCGCCTACAAGGCGATGGGCGCGCGCGCGGCCTACACCTTCGCCACCGGGCTGCTGATCGGAGTGGGCGCCGCGATCGGGGTGGTCTCGCTGCTCGTGCGCCTGCTGCCCGACGCGGCGGTGGCGCCGATCCTGGTCTTCGTCGGCCTGCAGATCACCGCGCAGGCGTTCCTGGCCTCCCCGCCGCGCCACGCCCCCGCGGTGGCGCTCGCGTTCCTGCCCGCCGTCGCGGCGCTCGTGCTGATCGAGGGCAACCTGCTGCTGGGCGGGGTGGGCAAGAGCCCGGCCGATCTGGCCGGCGAGGGGCGGGCGGTCTGGAGCGCGCTCCTGGTGCTGGGCAACGGCTTCATCCTCACCGCGCTGCTGTGGGCCGCGGCCCTGGTGGCGATCATCGAGCGGCGGCTGCCGGTCGCGGGCGGGGTGCTGGCGGTCGCGGCGCTGGCGGCCCTCTTCGGGGTGATCCACTCGCCGCTGCCCGACGGGGCGCTGTTCTGGCCGTGGTCGGTGGCGAGCGCCACTCCGGCCGCGCTCGCCGCGGCCTACGGGGTGGCGGGAGCGCTCCTGATCCTGCTCGGGCGCGGCGACGCCTAGCCGCGCAGCTGGTCGAGCATCTCGCGGTCGCTGGGGTACTTGAACTCCTCGACCTTGTCGGCCGAGGCGCGCGCCCGCTCCATCGCCTCCAGGCGCTGGACGGCCGCGTAGTCCACCACCACCGCGCCGCGCTCGCGCAGCGTGCGCCGGAGCGCCTCCACCACCGCCTCGGCCTCCGCGAGACGCCGCTTCGGACGCTCGGCGAGGAAGGCGCTCACGAACTTGATGCCGGTCTCCGCGTCGAGCCGCGCGCGGCCGACCACGCCGTCGCTGGCGCGACGGGCCCAGCCCACCACGTAGACCCCCGCGCGCGCCTTGCCCGCGGCCTCGTCGAGCACCTGGTAGGCCCCGGCGGGATCGTCCCCCGGCACCGTGAGGTAGAGGCCGTCCCGGTAGGGCAGCCCGGCGTGCTCGTCGACGCGGTCGCCCACCGCGAACACCACGGTGTCGCACGGAACCACCGAGGTGGTCCCGGTGCCGACCGCGGCGATGCGATCGCCCTTTCGCTCGAGCCGCGTCTCCTCCACCTCGAGGCCGACCACGCGGCCGCCCTCGGCGATCACGCGCCGCGGGGAGGCGAGGAAGCGGAAGCGCAGCCGGGTGTGCGCACACGGCGAAGGCTCGCCCCGCGCGGCGACCGCCGCGATCAGCTCGTCGGGGTCCTGTCCCGCCGCGACGAGGCGGGGGCGGATCCGCTCCAGCTCCTCGCGGTAGAGCGCGTGGTCGAAAGCGTCCTCCACGTCCTCGAACTCGCGGTCGTCGTAGGCCTTCTCGAACGGGCCGCGCCGGGCGATCGCGATCACCTCGTCCACGTCGCAGAAGTGGGCGCAGTAGTTCGCGATGTCCACCATGACGTTGCCGACTCCCACGATGGCCACCCGCCGTCCGATGGGGTAGGGCTGCTCGCTGAAGGGGGGCAGGCGGTTGTAGTGATAGACGAGGTCCTTCGCGTGGTAGACGCCGGGCAGGCGCTCGCCCTCGATGCCGAGGTACTTGGTGCCCTGCGCGCCGATGGCGAAGACGAGGGCGTCGAAGCCCATGCCGGCCAGGTCCTCCACGCTCAGGTCGGCGTTCCGCGCCACCGTGACGTGACCGAGATAGGTCACGCGGGGATCGCCCAGGATCTTCTGGAACTGGCGGCGCAGGCCGCCCTTCATCTTGTACTTGTTCAGGAAGATCCCGTACTCGGCGAGCCCGCCCGGCTTGATGTCCCGGTTGAGCAGGACCACCCGACAGCCCTGGGCCGCGAGCGCGCGGGTGGCGAAGAGGCCCGCCGGCCCGGCCCCGATCACGGCCACCACGTGCACTGGCTCGTCCGCCATTTTCGTTTCGAGACCATAGCACACGGTCCAGTTTCCGGCCGCCGCGAAATACCTTGACCCTCTCTCGACCCGCGGTGTTAAATGAGATGCGTTTCGTCAATGATGACAAGGCGATACCAGTGGGCGCATCCCATGTCGCAGGAGGTCGGATGATCGTGCCGTGCGCCGTCCGCCGAGGCGGCCTCGTACTGGGGGCCACCCTGGTGCGGGCGCTCGCCGCGGCCCCCCCCGCCAACGCCCGCGCAGAGCACGCCGTGGGCCGCCCCCGGGTCCGAGAAGGCGAAGAAGAACCCGGCCCCGAGCGACAAGAAGACGGTCGACCAGGGCGAGAAGGTCGCGAAGATCAACTGCGTCTCCTGCCACGGCGCGCGGGGCAAGGGGGACGGCGCGGCCGCGGTGGCGCTCAATCCGAAGCCGGCGGACTGGACGTCGCGCCGGGTGCAGGACGAGTCCGACGGCGAGCTGTTCTGGAAGATCACCACGGGCCGAGGGCCCATGCCGGCGGTGGCGCCATCTGCCGGAGGCCGACCGCTGGGCGCTGGTCCGCTACATCCGGACCCTCGCGGCCAAATGAGGTGAGGGCCGCGGGGTGAGCGGCGAGCCCGGAGCGCGCGCGGTGGATCGCGAGTCCTCCTTGCGTGCGATGCTCGCCGAGCTCGGCGAGACCCTCGAGCGGCTGCGCGAGCGGCTCGCGGAGGCGGAGCGACCGGGCGCCGAGCGCGACGAGCACGCGCTCGCCATCTTCCAGGAAGTGCTGTCGGTCCCCCCGCTGGGCCTGCCTCCGGGCGAGCTGTTCGCGCTCGCGGTGGATCGGCTCTCCCGCCTCCTGGCCGCCGACCGCGCGGTGCTGTTCGTGCTCGACGAGGCGAGCGGCCGGCTCGTGCCGCGCTCGGTGCGAGGCCTCCGGCGCGAGGAGCTGGAGCCGCTCGCCATCGAGCCCGGCGAGGGGCTGATCGGCCGCGTCTTCCGCGAGAAGCGGGTGCTGATTCACGACGCGGCGGCGCCGGAGTCCGCGGATCCCTTCGCGGAGCGCTTCCCGGTGCGCCAGGGCATCGCGGTGCCGGTGCGCACCGAGGGCGAGATCGGCGGGGTGCTCTTCGCGGGCCGGCGCGCCCTCGGCGCGCCGTTCAGCACCACCGACGTGCTGTTGCTCCTGGTCCTGGCCGACCGGGTCGGCTCCACCCTCGTGCACCAGCGGCTGCTGGAGCGTCACGGCGAGCACCTGGCGCGCCTGCGCGAGCTGCGCACGCTCGTGGACGAGCAGCGCCCGGGGAGCGAGGCGCCGGACATCCTGGCCGGCGTCGTCGACGCGGCCTGCCGGCTGCCCGGAGTGCGCGCGGCGCTGGCGCTCGCCGGTCCGGGGCCCGCGGCGGTGACCGCGGCGGTCGGCGCGGGCCGGATGCGCGGCGTGGGGGCCGGGCCTCTGGGGGCGGTCGGCGAGCTTCTGGCCGCGGGCTTCGCGGCGGACCGGCCGATCGTGGTGCGCGATCTTCAGGCCCGCGAGGGCGGTGCGCCGGGCCCCCTGGAGCGCGAGGGTCTGCGGGCCGCGCTGCTGGTGCCGCTGCGCACCCGCGGGCGCGTGCTGGGCCTGCTGGCCCTGGCCGACGGCGAGCCGCGCGAGTTCTCCACCGAGGAGGTGGAGATGGCGCTCACCCTGGCCACCGCGGCCGCGGTGGCCCTCGACGCGCGCGCCGAGCTGCACGCGCTGCGGACCACCGTGCGCGAGCAGGGTCCGCGCCTGACCCGGCAGGCGGAGGTCGAGCAGGCGCGCGTGCTGAGCGTGCTCGGCGCGGGCCTCACCCGAGAGCTGAGCGGGGTCTTCGCGGTGCTGCTGGGCCGGTCGCAGCTGCTGCTGGCGCGGGCCCAGGACGAGTCCCTGCGCGAGGGCCTGAGCGTGCTCGAGGAGGCGGCGTGGCGCGGCACCGACGTGGTGCAGCGCCTGCTGGGCCTCGCCGAGGCGGACCGGGCACCGGCCGCTCCGTGCGACCTCGGCGCGATCGCCCAGGAAGCGCTCGCCTTCGCGCGGCCCCGCATCGGATCGTCCGCTTCCCGCATCGACATGGTGGCGGAGCTGCCGCCCACCGCGCCGGTGATCGGCAGCGCGATCGCGCTGCGCGAGGTGGTCGCCGCGCTGGTGCTGAACGCGATGGAAGCGATGAGCGGTGGGGGCACCGTCACCGTCCGCGCGCGGGACGTCGAGGGCGGCGTGGAGCTGGTGGTGGCCGACGCGGGCGAGGGGATCGGCACCGAGGCCGCGGCGCGCGTCTTCGATCCCTTCTTCACCACGCGGCCCGGCCATCTGGGGCTCGGCCTGACGGTGGCGCGCGCGGTGATCCTCCGCGCGGGCGGGCGCCTGGATCTGCGGAGCGGAGCGCCTGGCACCACGGTGACGATCTGGCTGCCCGCCGCCGGCGGGGGCGGGATCGTCGCCGCGGAGGCGCCCGCGCCCACCGGCGTTCGGCCAGCCCCCCCGACGCCGGGGCGCCCGGCCGACGAGCCGCCGGAGCCCCTGGCTCGCCCGGAGCCGCCCGCGCGTCCAGACTCGACGGAGCCGGTGGCGGCCACGAACGCCGTGCCGGCGGCGGCCACGAACGGCGCCCGATCCGCGATGGCGGCGCCCGGACCGACCCCGGTGCCCGAATCGCCGCCCGCGCCCGCACCCGCCGGGCCCCTCCGCCGCGTCGGCTCGGTCCTGATCGTGGAGGAGGAGGACGGCATTCGCGACGCGGTGTCGGAAGCCCTGGCCGCGGTGGGGCACCATATCGAGAGCGCGGTCGACGCGGACGCGGCGCTCGATCGCCTGGCCCGCGGCGGCGTCGACGTGGTGGTCACGGACCTCGCGCTGCGCGACCGCTCGGGGCTGCAGCTGGCGGCCGCGGTGAAGGAGCGCTGCCCACGCGCCGCGGTGGTGCTGCTCACCGGCTGGGGCCGGCGCCTGCACGAGGCCCGTGTCCGCGGAGCCGGCGTCGACGTGATGGTGGTCAAGCCGGTCCAGCCGGACCGCGTCCGCGCCGCCGTCGCGGAGGCCCTCCGCCTCCACCCGTCCGCGTGAGCGGACGCCTCGCCACCGTCGACCTCGGCACCAACACCGTCCGCCTGCTCGTGGTCGAGCCCGACGGGGCCGGCTGGCGCACGCTCCACCAGACCCAGCGAGTCACCCGACTCGGTGAGGGGCAGGGGCCGGCGGGCCGGCTCGCCGCGGAGCCGATGCGCCGCACCGCGGCCACGGTGACCGAGTTCGCGCGCGCGGCCCGCGCCCTCGGGGCGGTCCGGGTGCGCATCGTCGCCACCAGCGCGGTGCGCGAGGCGGCCAACCGGGCCGAGTTCGTGGCGCGGCTCGAGGGGGAGTCGGCCGAGCGGGTGGAGGTCGTGAGCGGGGAGGAGGAGGCGCGCCTCACCCTCAAGGGCGTCACTTCGGGGCTGCCCGGCCTCGGCCCGGCGTTCGTGCTGTTCGACATCGGCGGCGGCTCGACCGAGTTCGTCCTCGCGCGCCACGGCGCGCCCGCGGCCGCGGTGAGCCTGCGGTTGGGCGTCGTCCGGCTGCAGGAGGAGTGGGGAGAGCCGGGCCCGGTCCGCTGGGACCGCTTCGCGGCGCTGCGCCGGCACGTGGAGGCGCGGCTCGCCGCCGAGGTGCCGGAGGAGATCGCGGGGCTCCGCGAGGGTGAGCTGGTGGGGACCGCGGGCACCGTCACCACGCTG
>Ga0070663_100001272_pt1 | contig 13830 bp, 7 predicted proteins | sample KBSC63metaG_FD_65646 | JGI IMG/M metagenome (GOLD analysis project Ga0070663, IMG submission 65646) | Corn rhizosphere microbial communities from Kellogg Biological Station, Michigan, USA - KBS C6-3 metaG | ecosystem: Host-associated > Plants > Roots > Rhizosphere > Soil ...
TCGATGCAAGCAAAATCGGCGAAATACCCGCCGATCGGATATTGCCGGCGGAACTTGTATCCACCCAGTTGACGGGCGCGAAGTCGCTGCCAGATAGAGCGTTCAGCGTCGGGAGAGGCACGGCGAAGTTCACGAGCCCTCACCCTAACCCTCTCCCGCGAGCGGGAGAGGGAACATGATGGGTCGTCTTTAATCGTCATGGCCTTCGTTTCAAGATCTCTTGGATTGGTTGATGTATGGGCCTTTGACCCTACCACTTTCCCCAGACGGGAAGAGGCAACAGGCTGAAGGCTTGCGCCGAAGAAGCTTGCATTACTCCCTCTCCCGCTTGCGGGAGAGGGCTGGGGTGAGGGTGATGGGCCGTCAGCCAATTGAGGATGCTATTCAAAACCCCATCCGTTTCGACCAGCGCCTCGCGATCGTTAAAGCGCAGTACCTGAAAGCCCAGTTCATTCAGCTTGGCAGTGCGACGCGAGTCGTAGCCCATCGCAACTTCACCGAAATGCTGCCCACCATCGAGTTCGACAATGAGCCCACAATCGATGCAAGCAAAATCGGCGAAATACCCGCCGATCGGATATTGCCGGCGGAACTTGTATCCACCCAGTTGACGGGCGCGAAGTCGCTGCCAGATAGAGCGTTCAGCGTCGGGAGAGACACGGCGTAGTTCACGAGCCCTCACCCTAACCCTCTCCCGCGAGCGGGAGAGGGAACATGATGGGTCGTCTTTAATCGGCATGGCCTTCGTTTCAGATCTCTTGGATTGGGTTGATGTATCGGCCTTTGGCCCTACCACTTTCCCCAGACGGGAAGGGGCAATAGGCTGAAGGCTTGCGCCGAAGAAGCTTGCATTACTCCCTCTCCCGCTTGCGGGAGAGGGTTGGGGTGAGGGCGATGGGCCGTCAGCCATTTGAGAACTTGATTCAAAGTCCCATCCGCTGGTGATCAATTCCGCACCGGCTTACCGGTCTGCAACATCCCCATGATCCGCTCCTGCGTCTTCGGGTGATCGAGCAGCGCGCAGAAGTGCTTGCGCTCCAGCGCCATCAAATACTCCTCCGTCACCATCGACCCGGCATCGACATCCCCGCCCGTCACCACATCGGCAATAAGCGAGCTGATGTGATAGTCGTGCGCGCTAATGAAACCGCCATCGCGCATGTTGGCGAGCTGGCCCTGAATGGTCGCCTTCGCATTGCGGCCGGCCACCGGGAACAGTCTCTTGTGCGGTGCGCGATATCCGGCATCGAACATGGCCCGGGCTTCGGTGATCGCTACATGCAGCAATTCGTCCTTGTTGGGGACGATGGTGTCGCTATCCAGCAAATAGCCAAGCCTTCGCGATTCAATTGCGCTCGTTCCCACCTTGGCCATCGCAGCGTTGGTAAATCCATCTTTCAAGAAGGCGAAGATGTCCGCGTTCGCATTGCCGGCCGCAGCCATTTCCGCCGCGCGCCGAGCGATGTAGGTCAAGCCGCCACCGCCGGGGATCAGGCCCACGCCGACTTCGACCAGACCGACGTAGGTTTCCATCGATGCCACGCGCTTGGCCGCAGCCACGGCAATTTCGCAGCCGCCGCCGAGCGCGATGCCGCGCATCGCGGCCACCACCGGCACCGTCGCGTAACGCAGGCGCAGCAGGGCGTCCTGCAGCTTCTTCACCTCGGGCAGGATGCCCTTGCCGCCGCTCTTCATGAAGACCGGCATCAGGGCTTCGAGATTGGCGCCGGCCGAGAACACATCGTCTGGTGACCAGATCACCACACCCTTGTACGAGTGCTCCGCGATCTCGACTGCCTTCAGCAGGCCTTCGGTGACCAGCGGACTGATGAGGTGCAGCTTGGCGGTGATGCTCGCGATGACGACTTCATTGTCAAGCGTCCAGACACGCACTTCGTCATTCTTGAAGAGCTCGGTGCCAGCCTGCAGCGGTGACACCGAACCATCTCCCACCAGCGCCTCGGGGAAGTATTGGCGCTGGTACACGGGCAGTTTGCTTCGAGCGATGTACTTGTTCTGCGACGGACTCCACGACCCATCCGGCGTATGCACACCATCACGGCCGTCGAACACCCACGCGGGCAGCGGCGCCTTGCTCAATGCCTTGCCGGCATCGATGTCGGCCTTGACCCACTCCGCCACCTGCTTCCAACCTGCCGCCTGCCACAGCTCGAAAGGGCCCTGACTGGTGCCGAAGCCCCAGCGCATCGCGAAGTCGACTTCGCGTGCGGATTCGGCAATGTCAGCGAGATGCACCGCAGCGTAGTGGAAGCCATCGCGCAAGATGGCCCAAAGGAACTGCGCCTGCGGATTGGTCGATTCGCGCAGCAGCTTCAAACGCTCCGCAGGTGCCTTCTTCAAAATGCGCGCAATGATCTCGTCGGCCTTTTTGTCGGCGGGTACATAGTCACCCGTCGCAGCGTCGAATCGAAGGATGTCCTTGCCGACCTTCTTGAAGAAGCCAGCGCCGCTCTTCTGACCCAGCGCACCGGCGCCGATCAGCCTGGTCAGGACCTCAGGCGTTGCATACGAAGGGAAAAACGGATCGTCCGCGAGGTTGTCCTGCAGCGTCTTGATGACATGCGCCATCGTGTCGAGACCGACAACGTCAGCGGTTCGGAAAGTGCCGGAGCTGGCGCGTCCGAGCTTCTTGCCTGTCAGGTCGTCGACCACGTCATACGAAAGACCAAAGGTCTGCGCTTCTTTCATCGTGGCCAGCATGCCCGCGATGCCGACACGGTTGGCGACAAAGTTCGGCGTGTCCTTGGCACGCACGACGCCCTTGCCCACCGCGCTCGTCACGAAGGCTTCGAGCTGGTCGATGACTTCTGCTTGGGTCGTCGGCGTAGAGATCAGCTCGACGAGGTACATGTATCTCGGCGGGTTGAAGAAGTGGATGCCGCAGAAACGCGGCTTGATTGCTTCAGGTAGAACCTCTGACAGCTTGGTGATCGACAAGCCCGAGGTGTTGGACGCGACGATGGCGTGCGGCGCGAGCGCCGGCGCGATCTTCTTGTACAAGTCCAGCTTCCAGTCCATGCGCTCGGCGATCGCCTCGATGACGAGGTCGCAATCCTTGAGCAGATCGAGGTGTTCGTCGTAGTTGGCCTGCTGGATCAGTGCCGCGTCTTCAGGCACACCCAGCGGCGAGGGCTTGAGCTTCTTCAAGCCGTCGACAGCCTTGGTCACGATGCCATTCTTCGAGGCCGCGGAAGATGGCGCTCCTGCGCCATCCTGGACCTGGGCCGGCAGGTCGAAAAGCACCACAGGCACCTTGACATTGACAAGGTGGGCGGCAATCTGCGCGCCCATCACGCCGGCGCCGAGCACGGCCACCTTGCGCACGGGGAATCGATTCATGGTCTTTCCTTCGTTTGAAATTGTCGGAGACTGGTCACTCAACGCGCTTCCACGTCTGGGTGCTGCGATTGGGTCGGACTGCCATTGCATCAGAACAGCGATTCCTCAATGTCCATCATGGGCTTGGCACCAGCACGGGCCGCGCGGATGAGCGTCGCAGTCTCAGGCAGCAGCTTGGCAAAGTAAAAACGCGCCGTATGCAGCTTGGCCTTGTAGAACGGATCGCCTGAATCCAGCTTGGCGAGCGCCACCTTGGCCATGCGCGCCCAGAAGTATGCGAACACCAGGTGGCCGCACACACGCAGATAGTCCACCGCGGCAGCGCCCACTTCGTCGGGGTTTTGAAAGGCCTTCATGCCAAGCTCGGTCGTGAGCTTGGTCACCTTTTCGCCGATGTCGGCCAAGGGATTCACGAACTCCTGCATCGCCTCGTTCGTGCCTTCTTCTTCCACGAAGTCGCGTACGAATCTGCCGAACTTTTTCAGCTTCGCACCGTTGTCGGCCAGGATCTTGCGACCCAGCAGGTCCAGCGACTGAATCGTGTTTGTGCCTTCGTAGATCATGTTGATGCGCGCATCGCGCACGAACTGCTCCATGCCCCACTCGGCGATGTAACCGTGACCGCCGAAGACCTGCAAGCAATGCGAGGTCGAAATCCAGGCGTTGTCAGTCAGGAAGGCCTTGACGATCGGGGTGACAAGCGCCACCAGATCACCCGCGTCCTTGCGCTCTTCTTCATCGGTCGATGAGAGCTCCTTGTCGAGCATCAGCGTGGTCCAGATACCAAGTGCACGGCCGCCTTCGGCGTACGCGCGGGCAGTCAGCAGCATCTTGCGAACATCCGGGTGCACGATGATGGGATCGGCTGGCTTGTCCGGCGCCTTCACGCCCGACAGCGAGCGCATCTGGATGCGATCCCGGGCGTAGGCCACAGCGTTCTGATACGCCACTTCCGTCAGACCCAGACCCTGCATGCCAACGCCCAGTCGAGCCGCATTCATCATCACGAACATCGCCGCCAGGCCCTTGTTGGGCTCACCTACCAGCGTGCCGTTGGCCTCTTCGAGCACGATCTGCGCCGTGGCATTGCCATGAATGCCCATCTTGTGCTCGAGGCCACCGCAATAGATACCGTTGCGAGAACCGATCTGGCCATCGGGCGTGACGTTGTACTTGGGCACCACGAAGAGGGAAATGCCCTTGGAGCCGGTCGGCGCGTCCGGTAGACGCGCAAGCACCAGGTGGACGATGTTCTCGGCCATGTCGTGTTCGCCGGCCGAGATGAAGATCTTGTTGCCGGTGAGTTTGTAGCTGCCGTCGGCTTGCGGCTCGGCCTTCGTGCGCAGCAGACCAAGGTCGGTGCCGCAATGCGACTCGGTCAGGCACATCGTGCCTGTCCATTGGCCGCTCGTGAGCTTGGGCAGGTACAGCTTTTTCTGCTCGGGCGTGCCGTATGCATGCAGAGCTTCGTATGCGCCATGCGACAGGCCGGGGTACATCGTCCAGGCCTGGTTGGCCGAGTTCAGCATCTCGTAGAAGCACTGATTGAGAACGTGCGGCAAGCCTTGGCCACCATACTCCGGGTCGCACGACAGCGCTGGCCAGCCACCGTCGACGTACTGCACATACGCTTCTTTGAAGCCCTTGGGCGTTGTCACCTCGTGCGTGGACTTGTCGAGCTTGCAACCTTCCTGGTCGCCAATCTGGTTCAGCGGTGCCGTGACCTGCGCGGCGAACTTGCCACCTTCTTCAAGCACGGCGTTGATGGTGTCGGCATCGATCTCGGCATGCGCGGGCAATTGCTTCAATTCGTCAACGACGTTGAGCAGTTCATGCAACACGAACTGCATGTCGCGCAACGGAGGGGTGTACTGAGCCATTGTGAAACTCCTTGAATAGAAGCAGGAAAACGAAAAGGGGTGGTTCGGATCAGCGCTTGGCGCGCGTTCGCGGCCTTGCGCTCTTGGCGCCGCTGAGGACTTGAATGCCCGACGGCGTGGCGTAGTCGCCGACCAGGCGCTCGAAAGCGGTACGCACGCGCTCCACCGCGCCTGGATTGCGAAGGAAACGTGCGTCATGGTGCAACGCGAGAATGAGTCCGTGCAACTCGAACACAAGTTGCAGCGAATCAATACCGGGCTGCAGATGCCCTTCCTCGACGGCAAGGACCACGGCCTTTTCGAGCGCCGATTGCCAAGCCAGCACCATGGTCGCAAGCGCATTGCGCACAGGGCCCGGACGATCGTCGAATTCGACAGCGCCGCTGATGTAGATGCAACCCGAATCGATTTCCATGGACACGCGGTGCACCCAGCGTTGAAACAGCGCCTTCAGGCGGGGCAGGCCGCGCGCTTCGCGCATGGCCGGAAAGAACACTTCCTCTTCGAACCTGCTGTGATATTCGCGCACCACCGAGATCTGGAGTTCTTCACGTGAGCCGAAGTGGGCAAAGACGCCGGACTTGCTCATCTGCGTGACTTCGGCAATGGCGCCGATGGACAGACCTTCGAGGCCCATGTTCGCAGCCAGCGTGAGTGCGGCATCGAGAATCGCGGCGCGGGTCTGCTGGCCCTTCTGCAGCGTGCGATGCGGGGCGGCGGAGTCTCGAATGGACGATGCGTTGTTGTCTGTCATGGCGAAGACATCGGCCTTTCTGGCCGCGGAATCGAACGGTCGTGCTATTTTGCAGATTTTCCGAATCGACAGGGATGTCTGCAGTGGATTTTTTTTGGCACGCGGGCCCAGTTCCCTCGGCTCGATCGAATGTCACGGGTTAACCCGATGACGCAGCGCTGATTCGACACGACGATGACACGCGCTGTCCTGCCGCTCTGCAAGGTCTGCGCCTAAGCCTATTGAGTCCGGCGCATGGATTGGATTACTCTTCGTGCAAGGAGTTTTGCGCGTGGAAGTTCTGCAACTCGACATCTCCGGTAGGCCTCAATCCTGGATTTCAGAGAAAGAAGCAGCCTGCATTTATGCGAGCGACGGCATTGCCTGGACGCTTGGCAACCCCTTCTATGTCTTGCGCGGGGGCACTCAAAAGCGCACCGGCCTGCAATCGCGCATCGAGGTGCATCCGATCATCGCGGTGCGCGGGACCGTTCCAAGCCGCGCATGGCGGCAAACTCCTGCTTTGTCGAACCCAAAGCTTTTCGTACGCGACCGTCACATTTGTGCATATTGCGGTGATCACTTCCTCATCGAGGACCTCACGCGCGAGCACATCACGCCGACCTCGCGCGGTGGACACGACACCTGGATGAACTGCATCACCGCCTGCCGTCCGTGCAACGGCCGCAAGGGCAATCGGATGCCTGAAGAGGCCCACATGTCGCTGATGTATTTACCCTATGTGCCGAGCTTGCACGAAGACATGATCCTGCGCGGACGCCGAATCCTTGCCGACCAGATGGAATTCCTGCTGGCTAGCGTTCCGCGCCATAGTCGGCTGCACGGCTAGACAAGCTAGACCACGCGCTTTGCGGAATTTACTGTCGCTTTACAAGCGCATTGAAACTCTTTGCCCAAGGTGCGATTCAATATCCGGGTTGTCCGTCAACAGGCGTCGCCTTTCTTGCATTCGCTGAAGAATCCCTCCCACTGGAGACATCCATGAAGAATCCTCTTCTCGTCTTGTCACTTGCCGTCCTGGCCGCCTGTTCCACCACCAGTCCCGATGTCATCCAGAAGGGTGACGCCCAACGGCTCTCCCAGGTTCAGGATGCCACCGTCTTGTCAGTGCGCCCTGTGGTCGTCGAAGGCAACCAGAGCGGAGTCGGTGCCGCGGCCGGCGGTGTCGTCGGCGGCGTGGCCGGATCGACTGTCGGCGGTCACCGTGAAGGCGCCGTGGTCGGCGTGCTGGGTGCCGTGGCCGGTGCCGTCGTCGGCAATGCAGTGGAGCGCTTCGGCACCCGCGAAGAGGCCGTCGAGATCCTGATCCAGCTTCGCAATGGCGAGCGCCGCGCGATCGTGCAGGCCAAAGGAAATGAGAACCTCGTCGCCGGCGACCCGGTGGTTCTGGTCACCACCGGCGGCAAGACGCGAGTGACGCGCGCCCCGGCGGTTGTTCAGGCAGCGCCCCGAAGCTGACCCCTTGTCGCCCCATTGAAGAACGCGCCTCTGTGGCGCGTTTTTTGTTGTCCCATCATCTTCAGCAAACTGCCAAACATGGGGATTGAGGCGCTGCAAGCCCTGTGATTTACTGCGCGCCCTGCCCCAAATGAACGCACGAGGCGCCGCCGCGTCCGCACGGCCGGCCTCTGGAAGATGACATGGTTGACCTGGTAACCCTCAAGCTACGCGGCGCTCCGCTTTCGCCGGACCGCCTTCCACGCGCTTTCGAGGGCAGTCAGCGTTCCGCGGCCAACTCACAGGACGATCCCTTCCTGCCGCGCGGCCTGCTCAAGGTCGACACGGCCCACGACTTGTCGAATAGCGCCCGATCCAGCGATGCGGGCCGCATCTCACGCGACGTGCGCTCGTCGGTCGGACAGGTCGTGGTGATGGAACTGCCCGAAGGCATCACCGTCGTCACGCATCCCGAAAATCTTCGCGAGACAATTCGGCGGGTCGACCCGAACGCGGTCGATGCTTCCGGCGCCATCGTTTTCGATTCCGCCATGCGTGCGCGCGGTGCGGCCATGCGCGGCAGCCTGGGCGATGCGATGTCGGAGGGCCTCAACTCCATCGTCTCGCAGATCTACACGGTGACTGTGGGACAGGTCGCCGACCCGATCATCGACGCTGCGAAGCGCAAGGCCTGCGAATGGCTGGGCCAGAAAGCTGAGGCGAAGATCGAGCAGTACGCCGAACTCGGCGTGACCTGGGTCGGCACAAAGGCCTTGATGTGGGCCATCGAAAGCAAGCTCAAGCGCGACCCCGGCCTGTACCGATGGGTCAATGGCGAACTCACTGAACGTTTCGAATCCGGCGACAAGAGGCTCGCAGCCCAGGCAGCAGTTGGCCCCCTCCTCGTGATGATCCACGGCACCGGGTCGAGCACCTCGGGCAGCTTCGATGCCCTGCAAAACGCATCCCCCTCCTATTGGCGCAGCTTCGAAGACCGCTTCGGCGACCGCGTGCTTGCCTTCGAGCACCGCACCCTGTCCGAAAGCCCCGCGGAAAACGCCTTGCAATTGGCACGGGCACTGCCCGAGGGCGCACGGATTCACCTCCTTGCCCACTCGCGGGGCGGGCTGGTCGGGGATCTGCTGTGCCTGGACGGTTTCGACAACCTCATCGACGGCTATGCGCTTGACGGCATGCAGCTCGGCGAGGCCGATCCGGCCGAACGCGAACGCATCCGTGCCGAATTGGCGAAGGCCTATGCCGCGCAACGCAACACGCTGCACGAGCTCTGCGCGGAATTGAAGCGCAAGAGGATTCGCATCGAGCGCTACGTCCGCGTCGCGTCGCCTTCGCGTGGGACGCGGCTTGCAAGCGGCAACTTCGACGTCTTCCTGTCCTCACTCCTGTCGCTGATGGGCTGGGTGCCGACCTTCAAAGGCAACCCCATCTACTCCGCCTTCAAGCGCGTGGTGCTCGAGATCGCGAAGAACCGCACCAAGCCCAACCTCGTGCCAGGCATCGAGGCGATGTTGCCCGGCTCGCCGATGGCGCGACTTCTTGCGCGAGCCAAAGTGCAGGACGGGGTCAAGCTCGCCATCATCAGCGGCGACGCCGAGGGCGGCGGGTGGCTCAAGCGCCTGGGCGTTCTCTTCACCGACTTCACGTTCTTCGGCAGCGTCGACAACGACCTCGTCGTTGACACCGATTCGATGACCGCCGGTGTCGCGCGCTCCGAGACGACCCGCGTGTTCTTCGATCAAGGCTCCGAGGTCAACCACTTCCGCTACTTCACCAATGACTCCACGCGAGCCGCCGTGAAAAGTTGGCTGCTGGAGACCTCGGTCGATCAGATCGAGGCTTTCCGGCCCTTGTGCGGCGTGGACGAGACGGTCGCACCGACAAGAAGTGCACGAGGCGTGTCGGCGTCGGTGATGCCGGCACCCGTGACCGTGCTGCTGCCCGGCATCATGGGCTCGCACTTGCGCGTCAATGCGCGCGAGCGGGTGTGGTTCGATTGCGTGTCGCTGGCCACAGGCGGTCTTTCGAAGATCGCCATGGCCGCGGGCAAGACGGACAAGATTGAAGCTGAGGCAATCTCCGCGCAGCTTTACGGCGATCTGAACAAGCACCTCAGCATCAGCCAGCTTGTCGTGCCCTTTCCCTACGACTGGCGCCAGCCGCTCGACGTGCTGGCTGACAGGCTTGCCATCGTCCTGCGCCAGCAACTCGATGCGACCCGATTGCGTTTGCAGCCGGTGCGGCTGCTCGCGCATAGCATGGGCGGCCTCGTCGTGCGCGCGCTGGTGCACAAGCACCCTGTCCTGTGGGATGAAGTCATGTCGCGTGACGGGGCGCGGCTCGTCATGCTGGGCACGCCCAATCAGGGCTCGCACCAGATGGTCGAAGCGCTGATCGGCAAGTCAGACACGGTGCGCAAGCTTGGCGTACTCGACACCGCACACGACCTGCAAGAGGTGCTCGACATCATCGCCAGCTTCCCGGGGGCCTTGCAATTACTTCCGAAGCCAGGCTTCAAGGACACTGGCAATGACAACAGCCGCGACTACTTCGACCCGGCCACCTGGGGCGCCTTCAAGAAGGACATGCGCGACTTCTGGTTCGGCGACGGCATCGGCGCCCTGCCGTCGGCCGCCGTGCTCAAGCAAGGTCAATGGCTCTGGGCGCAGGACCGCAAGGCACCACCGGCATTGCCCGCGAAGCACGAGAAGAAGGTGGCCTATGTGTTCGGCTGCGCAGCCAAGACGCCCTGCGGGATCGTGCGCGAAGGCGATCGCTGGCAGATGCTTGGCACACCGCGCGGCGACGGCATGGTGACTTGGAATTCCGGGCGCATCGACGGCATCGGGCAGTTTTTCTACATGCCCGCAGAGCATGGCGCTCTCGCCGACACGGAAGAGTATTTCGAATCGATCGCGACCCTGCTCGATCATGGCGACGGCGGCCAGCTCATGACGGCACCGCCGTCGGTGCGCGGCGCCGACCCCGCCCCGCTCGTTGCCAGCTACGACGCAGGCCCCATACCCTACCCGACGGACGCGGAAGCCGCGGCTGGTCTCTTTGGCGCAGGCAAGCGCGTGCGTTCTCGCGGGCGCCGCCAGGACGTGCTGAACGTGCGTGTGAGGGCAATGGACCTGCGGCAGGTGACACGCCCCATTCTCGTCGGCCACTACGAACAAGATGCCATCTCCGGCCCGGAGGCGCTGATCGACAAACACCTCGTGCATGGGGAACTCTCCGTGCGCCATCACCTCGGGTTGTATGCAGGTGCCATTGGCACGGCGAGCGCTGTGATGATCCACAGCAGCGCGCAGGAGCGCCAGCGCGGCAGCATGCGCGGCGCGGTAGTCGCTGGCCTGGGCAAATACGATGGCTCGCTCACTGTGGGCAAGCTGATCGAAGCCTTGCGCACGGCGTGTTTGCGCTACCTCATCCACGTGCTCGACAGCGGCGCCGTAGCCGCCGGCACCGAGAAGGCCGAAGGCGTAAAACTCGCGAGTCTGCTCGTGGGCTACAACTCGTCGGCCAATCTGAGCATTGCCGATTCGGTGCAAGCACTCATGCGCGCCGTTGTCGAAGCCAACCAACATTTCGCGCAGACCACCGGATCGAAATTGCGCATCTCATGCCTCGAAATCGTCGAGGTCTATCTTGACTCGGCCATCACCGCGACTTATGCGGCGCGCGAGATCGGGCAAAGCCTGAACGCGGACAAGCGCGTGTCTTGCCGCATCGTCGTCGACCCGCTTCTGCACCAAGGCGAAGGCATGCGCCAGCGCCTCTTTGACGGGCGCGGCAATTCATACTGGCCGCGGCTCATGATCACGGACGCGGACCGCCAGGATCCCGACTGCGCGCCCGCCCTGGCCGACACCAGGCTCAAGCCGCTACCACGCACCGCACTGGCCGAGCGGCTGCACTACCTCTACGTCGGTCAGCGCGCCCGGGCCGAGTCGGTGGTCCAGCAGCGGCAGCCCGGCCTTGTCGAGAAGTTGGTCGAGCGCGAGGTCATGTCCATGGCCTACGACCCGGACTTCAGCCGCACGCTGTTCCAGCTTCTCGTGCCCTACGACTTCAAGGACGCTGCGCGGCAGATGCAGCAGATCGTCTTCGTGCTCGACAGCTACACCGCGAACTTCCCGTGGGAGCTGATGCTCGCCGATGACAAGCCACTCGCCACAAGCACGGCCATGGTTCGTCAATTGGCGTCGACACGATTTCGCACTCGCGTGAATCAAACCATGGAGCGACGCGCCTGCGTGGTGGGCAATCCTTCAACTGAAGGATTCTTCAGCGCCTTCCCAGATCCCCAAGTGCACAACCAGGATTCGCTCGACGATCTGCCCGGGGCAGAAAAGGAAGCCACCGTCGTCACCGATTCGCTCGCGCGCCACGGCTTCGATGTAGAGCGCGCGATTGGCAGCAAGCACCGTGCGATCGAGGTTGTCAACCGCCTGTACAAACATCCCTATCGCATCGTGCACATCGCCGGCCACGGCATGTACGACGAACGCGGAACCAAGGACGGCGCACGCAGCGGGGTGGTTCTCTCAGAGGGCCTGATGATCACCGCCGCCGAGATTGACGCGATGGAGGTTGTGCCCGATCTCGTCTTCCTCAACTGCTGCCATCTCGGCAAGATCGATCGATCGCCGGTGGCATTCAACAAGCTCGCCTACAGCGTTGCGCGGCAGTTGATCGACATTGGCGTGCGTGCCGTCGTCGTGGCCGGCTGGGCGGTAGAAGATGCACCAGCGAGTCTCTTTGCCGACACCTTCTACGAAAGCCTGCTGGCCGATAACCTGAGCTTCGGTGAGGCGGTGTTCAAAGCGCGCCGCACCACGTGGCAGGAGTATCCGGCGAGCATCACCTGGGGTGCATACCAGGCCTATGGCGACCCCGCGTGGCGCATCGACCCCAAGTCGGACGTTTCGCCGGAGCGCCTGCAGCCTGCATGGGGTGGCGTGTCGCCTGAAGAACTGCTGGACCGCCTCGAAAGCGAGAAACAGGTCATCCAGCGCAGCGGCGAAACCATTTCGCGCGCGGAGGCCAGGCAGGTGGCCGACAAGGTGCAGCAGTGGCTCGCCGCAACCCCACCTGAATGGGAGTCGCGCCCCGACATCTTGAGCACCGCTGCCGATGTCTTCGCCGACCTGGGGCCGGGCTACTTCGAGAAGTCGCGGGAGCAGTACGAGCGCGCCATCGCTTCAGCCGACAGAGACGGCAAGGTGCCATTGCGAGCCATCGAACAGTTGGCGATCGTGGAAACACGTCTGGGAGAAGACAACGCAGACCCGGTCATGGTGGCTCGGGGCATCGCGCGTCTGGAAAGCCTGGTACGGTTGACGGGCGGCATGGTGCCCGCACCCGACGTGGCCGCCAACGATGCCGCAGTTGCCAGCGGGTCCAAACGGGCCAGTGCGGAACGCTCGGCTTTGCTAGGCAGTGCCTACAAGCGAAAGGCCGCGGTGCACGCGAGCGCCTATCTCAAGTCAACAGGAAAGCCGAGCGATTTTGAGTCGATGCGCGAAGCCCTCGAACGCAGCACCGCGAGCTACCACGCAATGGCCAGCGCGCTCGAGGACAAAGTCATTCGGCCGTATCCGACCTTGAATTGGCTGTTCCTTTGGTCACTGACGGCGAAACCCAGGGAGCGGTTCAGCTATCTGGCACATGTGCAGCGCTGCGCGGCGGCAGCCAACGCTGCGTTCTCTGACGAGCCTGAGGCCTACAACTCGACCATGGTGCCTGATGCAGCACTGCTGACAGCTCTGCTGAACGACTCCTTGACGACAGCCTCCAAGGAAAGCGATGCGACGCTGGACGCGCTGGTGTCGGCGTATGAAGACGCGCTCGAAACCTCGCTCGTCACGCCCAAGGAGCGCGACACCGTCGTCAAGCAGATCCGCAAGATGGCCCTCTTCCACAAAGCCCACGAAAAGCACAGCCGAATCCCGCAGGAGAGATCAGTCGGAGCGCGTATCGACGTGCTGGCCAGTCGGCTGACGGTGGTCATGCTACCGGACGATGAGGGAGTGAGCGTGGACGAGACGGCGATGGAAGTGGCGACGCAAATGGTGGAGAAATCGCCGCCGAAGAAGGCGCGCCGTGCGAAGTCAGCCGTCAAGACCGCCACCAAGCGAATGCCCGCAGCTAAGACGCGAACAAGCGTGCGGAAGACAAAGTGAAAATGGGGCTGCTATCGCTTTTGGCTCTTCCAATACATCCCGCCGGCATAGGGGCAGGCCTGGGACTGGACACGTAAGGACCCGTTCGGGAATAACTTGCACATTTGGCTCGCCGGCTGCGGGCGCGCTGCGGCGTTGCAAATGCTCGCGATGCCTATGGGCATCGCTGCGCTTTGCGCCTTGCATCGCATCT
>Ga0070663_100001287_pt1 | contig 13738 bp, 7 predicted proteins | sample KBSC63metaG_FD_65646 | JGI IMG/M metagenome (GOLD analysis project Ga0070663, IMG submission 65646) | Corn rhizosphere microbial communities from Kellogg Biological Station, Michigan, USA - KBS C6-3 metaG | ecosystem: Host-associated > Plants > Roots > Rhizosphere > Soil ...
ATGAGGGGTCTTTGAAACTGTCGTGACGCTTTGGTGACGAAGGTCACCGGGGTGACTATGGAAGGATTCCGTGGTAGTCTCTGACTCCCTCCAACTCAATCAATATCAAGAACATGTCGTGAGCATGGGGGTTTGGCCGACTACTAAACTCTATACTATTGGCTAGGGCTAGGCTAGTTATAGCTTCTATAGTGAGTGGCCCTTCCGCTTTGATCTAGTTGTAGTTTGTACTGTACTAAATTGAACACATATCAAAGAAAGGCGATCAATCAATAAAATAAGTAGTTGCCCTTCTCCGGCCCGGGAAAAGCTGCGAACTCGTTATAAACTAGGGGCTTTTTTATTCATGGTCGCTACTGTTGTATTGTATATTGTCGGGGGAAGCTACTGCTTCTACGACAGCTCCGCTTCCTCGTCTTGCTTCTACTTTGCTTGTTTGCGCGAAGGCTTAGAGTCCTTTTCGCTAGGTCCAAATTCGTCAAAGCGAAAGATCTGATCCAACGGAAATCCCGCATATTAAGCGCTGCTGATATGTGGCTACTAGGCGCGATCATCTCACATGCCATAAAAAAAATACTTCTTTTTTCGTCATATAAAGATAGAATAGATATGGATAGAGAGACATTCTATTGATTCGCGAAATGGCTCGTCGATCCAAATGAATCATTCTTCTGGTCTCTCTCTGCCCCCCGCCCCAAAACTGACCCACGACACAGCGCCCATTCGTTTCGCGCGCGGGAAGGCAACGAAGTTCAGTTCAAAAGACCGCAGCGGAGTGGAGCAGCCGCGACACGAAGTTCCTTACCTTAGCTGGATCTCGCTGGTGCCACCTAAACGGTAGGTATAGGCGGCGGATGTATGACGTTTGGAGTTGTCGTTCGTGCACCTGTCCCCAATAGAAGAATGAGTGATCCCTTCCCCTGCGGATCATGGCCTTACCACTAGGTCCCCGATGGCCTGCGGGGGATTCGGTATAGCAGCTTACGTTCGTTTGCGCTGCGCGTTCCCGCTGGACTGGACACGTGTTAGCTGTAGGAAGTATGGTTACGAAAGTGACTTCGGTTCGCCAGTTCAGGCTCAACTCCTCGCTTTACGTTAGCGGACTTACAGGTCGGGCCGGGGCTCCACGCTCTTTCTTTCTGTGTGGGACGATGCCGGGGAATGTGTCGAGGCGGCGAACAACAACAAGACAACTAACTACATTTGCTTTTTCCCTCCATGAGATGAGCCAGTGCATTGGACCGATGGATAATAGAACTGAGCAGGCCAAAAAAGCGCTTGGGCGCTCTACATACGATGTAGACTCCATCAGATACATATCGATTTCTTTATGATGGATCCAGAATAGATAGATATCTTGTATCATCAATAGATAGAAAGAGGTCAACCCTTATTATTGATAGATTCCCTTTCGATCTATCAGAACAGATCAGGCCATCTATCAATCGATTTGAAAGGTTCATCTCGCTTTTCGTTCATTTCAGCCACGCGCCGCCACAATAAGAAAGAAGCAAGCGAAACAGCTAGAAGCGCTCGCTTCGCCGCGCCCAACTATTCGGAAAGCCAACCGAAAGATTCGATTCGGACTTCGTAGAGCCGGTGCTGCTGCTGTCTGCGTGGGGCCCCACTCCCGTCCCGGGGCGCTAAGGGGTTTTGTTTTAGGAACAGACGGCGGTGTTTTGCTGACGCCTCGAATCGACGCTTTTGTTGCGACATGCTAAGTTTTCTCCCCTATTGCTAGTAGGTTGATGGGTCGCACGCCCGGCACACATGTTTTGGCCTTGCTTGTGTGTCCATAACTCAAAATAGGTGACCTAACGGCCGCCGCCCGACTAAACATACCAATAGTCACCAAATTCATATGGGCTACTGAGGAGTAGGCAATGATCTTCTTAAGATCGATCTGTCTTAAAGTGGTCAAGGAAGTATATATTATAGCAATCGCACTTAGAGTATAAATGAAAGGAGTGAAACAAAGTGTCGCTTCGGGAAACATGGGTATTGAAAATCTTAAAAACCCGTAGGTTCCCAATTTTAAAAGAATTCCTGCCAAGATGACGGATCCAGCCGTAGGTGCCTCTACATGGGCTTCGGGTAACCAAATATGAACTGGTACCATAGGCACTTTGACGGCAAAAGAGGCGAAAAAGGCAATCCATAGAAGGATTTGGCGCCGCTCACTAAATTCTGTGGTTAATAAAATTTGTAAATCGGTGGTTCCTGTTTGGAGAAGAATCAACAGAATAGCTAATAGCATAAAAACGGATCCAAGTAAAGTATATAGGAAAAACTGATATGCTGCCTTGATCTTTCTTTGTCTCGAACCCCATACCCCTATAATGATGGTAGAGTCAGGGGTGGCCCCAAAGCGGAATTGACCGGTGGTGGTTGGTCGAAGCTCCAGTGGGTAGCCACTCCCTTCTCAGGGAACCGTACGTGAGACTTCCGCATCATACGGCTCCGTCCCGAGCTTCCGTCGTCGGCCCTTGTCATTAGACCACTATGCTTGTCTTTTCCGCCTTGACTCTCGAATCTTTTGCTTCTCGGGTGGTGGCGAACAATGCAGCTTGCGTTGCGGGAGATGCCCGCCCGTCGGGCCCGGCCTGCTTCCTGCCCGAAGAAGGCTAGCCGGACTAGTGGTAGGGGACCCGACCGTAAAAAACCCTACCTTTCGAACCCGCCCGTTCGTTATATCTATAGATAGAGAGAGATCCGTGAAAGTCATTGCCTTATGTTATGGTCGCCCCCCACGGCCTTTACGCAACTACGACTACTGTGATGTGAGCGGTTCTATTGGTTTGATCTTTCCGGCCTCCACTTGTACGAAGATGCATGCATAAAGGGACCCGCCCCTTTATTTATCTTTATTAGGACAGGACCCTACCCTATTCTCGAACCCTCTGCCGAGCTCTACCCTGCCCGCATTTATTTGGAAGGGGGCCAAAGAAATGTCTCCACCTGCTGCCAACAGTCTTTCTTCGGAATTCTACTGAACGGGTCGATCCTCCCCTCCGTTTGTTTTAGCAACTTATCCTAAGGTCTCTTCGCCAAGAACTCTCCGGCAACGACAGAGGAACTAACCTGCCTGCTGTGGCGGGGCGGCTTTAAACAACAATAAGACCTGGACGATTATCCCTACCCTCGGTAGCTTACGAGTTTACGTCCATCCCTGGTCGGGTACAGTTTCCTTTATTTTTATCCCTTGTAGCCGTTACCCGAATTCGCGCAAGTGTGTCCACACCCCCCCTGACTTGACGAGGAATCCATTCTCGCGAACAAACACACCCCCCTACACACACCTAGGAGCACCCCTTCCTGCATATCCATACAAGACCTGAGTAGGCGGGTCGAGGTCCTACGAGGTACCCACTACTCGGAGTACCCTCCCACCAAAAAAAGATGTGTGGTTCGGTGGTTCGACCAGAAATGCTATGCTTACGCACAAGACTACCCCTCTTCCCGAAAGCTTCGCGGGGACCTTGACTACTTTACGACGACGGGGGACCGCCCGTAGGGGGTTTACTGCACAAGGCCCCTGCAGAGGAAAAGCTTGATCCCAGCGAATAGAAGATGCTCAGCTCCGCACAACATAGGGATTGGCACGCTTTCGGAAAGAACATAGAATAGTAGAGGATCCAGCATGCAGGACACGGCGATCATTAGAAATTCACGAATTAGAAATGCTGTAATATACTCTTTCCCAAAACTTCTCATACCAGACCAACCCACTGAAATGCAAATAGGGATCAGAAATGTGGTCAATATCACGAAGAATAATGAAAGACCGTCTATACCCATATACAAATGGATGTTTTCATAAGGAAGCCATCGAAGGCTTTCCACAAATTGAGAATTGGCCGTAGAAGGATCGAATTGTATCCGAGGAACAGGGGGATACAAAAAAGTAATAAGAGAAACGCACAGACCAATCAATCGTATCGGTCTTATTGAAGAATTTGGAATGAAAAGAGGAGTAATGCTTCCTAGCACGGGACAGAGAATAGGACCACTTAGATCGAAATAGCATTCACTGAAATGTTCTAACATAGAGTAGAATCGAACATTGAAAAGATTAGTTGACAACAGTCAATCAGGCGCCAAATTACTAAACAATAGGGGTCTTTCTGTGCAAGTCAGCTGAACACCGTAATTGATGAGTGAGTAGGTGGGTTAGGTGCACCCCTCGCCCAGTGGGAAGTCATGAGGCTAGCCCCCCTGAATGAAGAAGTAGTGGGGCCCCCTGCCCGCCCACGTATGCGCCTTTATTTAGATTCTAACTAAATATTATACTGAACTTTATCCGGGAATCTTTCTAAAGAATCCATCTGGCAAAACGCAATTTGTCGATTTCAATTTAAGGTACACCTTACCTTGCCTTTTTCAGGTAGCTTTGTTACGCCTATTCAGCTAGGTGGGGCATTGGTCATAGCCGAAGTCGAAGGAAAAAAATAAGGTAATGAGATGATGGTGTCATCAAGAAGTTTTCGACGAACGTAGTAGCAAATGAAACTCTTGCATGAAAGACCGGATTTGACGCAAGATGAATTTGGGGTTTTAAAAATGAAACCCGCGATCAGAAAGTCACCAACGGAGCCATACAATCTATCTAGTAGTGTGCCATGGCACGGTACTCCGCTTCGGCAGTGGAAGGAGCAACTGTCTATTGCTTTTATCTCATCCAAGATAAGATAGTGGAGAGTCTCCCCAAAAAATAGAGAAGCCTGTAGTTGAGCACCTATCTGAAGGCCCAATCGGCATCAGTAGTTGCACGCAACTCTAAAGAAGACGATGACGGAAAAAAGGACGGCTCGAGAAAAGGTACCTCGAATATATCTAAGAATCCGATGAACTGCTGCAAAGTGAACTGACCGGGGGGCAGCGCAGCCATGAAAGGCTGACTTTCTTAAGAAAAGCCATCTGGGCAAGAGATCGTCAGATAAACCAAACTGCCGACCTACTGTCTGTACTGCGTCGGATCAGATAATGGTGAGCCATCAGTCGGACGGAGTTTAACGTAAAGCTCCAAGGGAGTGTCAACAGTCTTCTCATCATTGAGTTGAGCTCGAGTGATCAAGTCATGACGTTATTTGATCTGAGATACCAAATATCCACGAGGAGAATGTGCGATGCGACCTCCAAGCCAAGAAAAGGCTTAGGGCGCGTCAGCGCCTTCATAGCAAATAATTGATGAAGGCGACACTCGATCAGCGATATGGTAACGGAGTAATCACCAGTCAGTTTGATATCATCAACATACAACAACAGAATAGCACGTCCTCGAGGATAAACTGATACGAACATGGCCGAATCATGATCACTCCGAGCAAACCCTGCCTGGATAACCACTGTGCTGAACTTCAAAAACCGACGCTATCGGGGCTTGTTGAGACCATAGATCGCTTTGCGTAAAGGACAGACAAGAGAAGAAGTCAGAAGGGCAGGTTCTCTTTCATCCGTCTTTTCTAGGTGCGCATCTCTATCTACTAAAAGTAGGGGTGGTTGCCATAGATAGATTGGGTCATTCGTAACCTGAGCAATAACCGATGCTACTACAGCAATAACGGAAATAACCGATGCTACAGCAGAAACTACAGCTATACGTGGCGGCCCCACACGCAGCTTTGTTTAACAAGCATCACCCTTCCTTTCTTTTCAAATGCTTCCTCAGTCAATCAGCAGCTTATTCGATTCCTATTCTTATTAAACATCTGATATAGATGGTGGGAACAATGAAGCAGATTCTTCATCTGTAGGTTGCAATCCGTATGATTTCTTCTCGATCTCCTGCTTGTGTTTCACCTCGCACCTAAGCATCACGTTCCTAGGGACAGAGACATCTGCGCTCTAAGGCAATCATAGTATAGTATAGTATAGTATAGTACTGCCAGCATGGTTACATCGTTCTGCGGGCAAGCTAAGCTTCAACTTAAAAGTCACCTGATTTGGGCCAAAGGAGTAGGAACAGCTGCTGGGGAAGCACCATTACCATCTATGGGAGGTTGAATAGCTGCATAAGTAGTAGTAGGAGCATGGGCACTGGGAAAAGATGAAATCGATCCAGCTCTGGTAACAAAGCAGTAGGCAAGGCGGAACCTCCTCTACTAAAATACGAATACGAATACGAATACCCTACTTCCGAGGAGAAAGGACATCCCTCAATCACGGGACAATCCTCCACTCCAGGGCAAAGGTACTTCCAAAGCAGACAAGGTTCATCTGCGCATGAAAGGAATGAAACAAATTCAATAGATTCAATAGGGTCATCCCCACCGAGATCGGTACCTATCTAGATCCCCAGCTTCGACAAGGCGTCCTCCTTCGCATTTTGCGACCATTCCCACGAGGACTACGATTCGGATTCTCCAATTTCATCCCCAATTACACCTCTTAAGAGGAAGGGACGGCCCTCTATCCGGTGTGGGTTCCTACGAATTATTGTATGGTTTCGGATCCTGGTCCCTCTGCCCTTGCTTTTTGTTATTCCATAGGGGTATGGATTGAAGTAATCACTAATCCAGGAAAGATGGATCTTTAGCTAGCTCTACGGCAAAGCCAATACGCCATGTATCAAAACAATAGGGATAGGGGTAATTGTATACCACCTACGAATAGGAATATCCTGGGTTTAGTAATAAATCGAATTTCATCAATTCTAAGCACGGTAACGGCAGTGCTCCTATCCAACGGCCGGGGATCTATTCGATTTATCAATTTGCTAATGCCGAAAAGCTTAGGTTGTTATTTCATCGTCTTGCGCTAAAAAGGCACCCTCCTATTATGCTAAGGCCAGGGACGGATAACGGCAAAGCGGAACAGCAATAGCGAAAGCAGGTACAGTAACGGCGCTATCCCTAAGCGGCTATGGCGAATCAAAATAGATAAATTTAGAGCGTTGCGAATTTCCTTCTAAGGAAAGATCCTACCAATCACGGCTTCCTAGCTTAGGGCACCTTCCTTGCTACGAAAACGGATTACTCTACGGGATTCGGCTCCAATTGATCGGCCGAAGACACCTATTGTTTCGGATTTTATAGTTGCCATTGGAAAAAAAGGATTGCGCTAGTCTTGCGTCGGATAAACGGCTCCTCGGTGGAGTAACGGTTCTAAGGTAGCTAAATACGCCGCTACTGTGTGGTACAGTACTTTACTTTTCTTCCAAGTTTTCTGCTCGTAACGATTCCTTTGAGGAAAGGAGAGAGATTCGAGTTGCTTTAACCCTTGGGGAGCATAGTTCAGGAACGACTGAGTTCGATCTGATCATTTGGTTCGGAAAAACAGATACGAATCTTTGAACGGAAGCCGAGTAAAGGCAGTTCAAAGCAAAGGACCTCTCCCTCTGACTAGGATGGTAGCTAGCTTCACTCCAAAAAGAAATGTAGTAAATGTGGGGGCTAAGGTTTCACCGTCGGTAAGATTGGGCTCGCTGAACCCGTCTCTCCCCCTGATTGGGATCTGAATGGAAGGGTGGGTTAAAAAACCATGGCCAGCCCCCCTCAATAAATATCGCCAGTAGGTTACTGATGGGATGCTAGCTGCCGGTATACAGGAAAACCGTGGTGCAGAGGACGAGCAAGAAGACTGTGCTAACACATATCCCTTCAATTTATTGGTTCTACAGAAGATGTATGATAAAGAGCTGGCATTAAGTCATCCAACGCGCTCAGGCTTTGTATTATAAGAGGAAAGACTCTCGCCAGTATAGATTGAACGTATGGCGCTTGCTTACAAGACAGCTACTGAAAAAGGCTACTTCTTCAATCTGCTGAATGCCCTATTCCATATGAAGTCTATCTTTCCCAAGCGTATACTTTTGTTCTATAAGCAAATAAAGCATACTTCTTTTGCGGATCAAGCAGTCTTCTACCTTGGTGGGTAGCGGAGAATCAAAGAAAGGAATAACGCTAGCTAGCGTCGATTAACTCACTTAACTAGATGCGATGCGCACAACCAAGAGGTAGGCGTGTTGCTCTCAGAGATTCACTGAGTCTGGGGCTGGGGTCCTCTTTCTGCTCGTGCTGCTTGCTAATCAATCTACTAGTGCAAATCCACCAGGGCTCTACTTTCTTCTAACTCTACATGAGACATGAGCAAATGTGGGTCAGCTTCCTCAACTATACTCTAACTTAGATTCTCTATTTGCGGAAATCTATTCCTTTCTTACTCAGGTGGTACTACTTGATAAGCAACTCTCATATCTTGTCTTCTCTGTTCGATGATGCCTGCCGAGGGACTGACTCCTCTTCTCCTTAGCCTGCCGGTACAGCTCCTTCTGTTCTCGTGCATAAGCTGAGTCTTTGCTTGGGTAGGGCTATGGAAATAGGTAAGATACTAGATAAGTCAACTCGATATTCCTTTCTTTTCTTTCTGAGGGAAGAGTTAATGAATGTCAGAAGCTTATTGCCTTCTGGCTGGAATATAGGGAAAGTAAACATAGGACCACAGATGAGTACATATAGGCATTGGCATAGGTACAGTACAGTGGAGATCATTGATTGGGGTCAAGTCTACCAGCACTCACCTAGAATCTGTCATATTAGTTTATGAAGTAAAGAAAGAATGAGTTAAAGTAGGTGTACTTTTGACATATTCACAAAGAGTATCAACCAATAGGAAAGGAATAGGCGGCTAGGAGTTTGTTGCTTGGGACGACTATCATCTATCTGTCTTAGGTTATGTATTCCTTTAGTGATTGGAATAGGACGAGGAGTCTAACTAAGGAGTATAATGGAATTGCTTGTCAACCATAGGCTTCTTCTACGGAGCTTAGGAGAACTAGAATCTGAGGAAAAGAAGAAATGTCTATCCTTGGGGATAGAGCAAGGTCCTATAGCGAGACATTCTTTCTCTTCCGAAATCGTAATGGGTTAGATAAGTTCCTGCCTCAACAGTCCGGATTGAAGTCTGGTCAAGAGAAGAGGTTCGGTCAAGGGTGAAGGAGTCGAATTAGAATACCGTTGAGATGACTAAGCACCCATTCCATGTCAGAGTTTTTTAAGAAAGCTCTAAGCCCAGTTGAAGCTTAAAGCAAAGATAGGATTGAGCTAGAAAAGGCTTTTTTGAATGTAGGGCGAACCCCCCTCCCCTAGTCATCGAGGAGGGGAGGTAGCTTATTGACCAACTGTATAGGGTAGGCAGGCTGAGTTCCCTTTCGCTTGATGCAATGTCAATTCTAAATCAAGCAATTGATGGAATCAAAAGAGGGAACGAAAGTAAATGAGAAATTACTTTTCACTCGGAATTCTTTATTCATTTGAAAATGAGACTCTCACTCGCCTTTTTCTTTTCTTATCCCCTAATCTACTACTTCAAAGCAGTGTTTCTGCAGTGTTCCTAAGATGAGCTATGTCTGGTTTAGTGTCAACTAATCTTTAACCCTTTGATGGTAGAGGGGAGTAACTCGCTTTTAGCCCTCTACAACTGAAGTTCTCATGTACTTAAATAACAAACAAGATTGAATAGGCCACAAGGCCAGAGAAAAGGTAGGTTAATTGTTCTAGGATTGGTTGTCTCATTGACAAGTGATGGGAGTATCAGGGTTTCGATACCCATGGCAACGTGGAACAAGCGAAAGAAAGAGCCATGAAAGCCTAAACCTGAACTGCAGATCCTAGAAGAAAGGTAGCGTAGTCTTGTGGAAATATGCCCATAAGAATTCCAAGAACAATCAAATAAGTAGTGAATTCCCATAAGGAAGAGAAGACACCCTAAACTCTAAAGTACTAACTAAACTAGATCTAGATAAAGTACTGACTAAACTAGATAGGCCCTAGCCTTCGCTAGGTTAGGGTTGCGATTGTGATAATCCGGGTCAGTCGAGGCTGGTAAAGTAACTAAGTTGCAAAGAAAACCTCAGATAGACTAGCTTAGGAAATGGTGAAGCTTTAGAATTACCAATGGATAAACTGATATGGGACTGAAACCGATTTCCATAGTTCTGAGGCATGGGAGAAGTGGATTCAATGGGGATGATGATGGCCCGAGATAAGAATGGGAAGTTGATCAAGAGTGCTGGCCGTGTTGATGCCGTTGAGTTGCCAGAGAAGAGTTCATTGCCCTAACGGGAATTTGCAGAAATTCTGCGATACCTGATACTTGAAACTCGATCTATTTCACCGTACTTCTACTAATACTAAAGCTAAGCCTAATATTGCAATGAAGCTAAGAATGAGTCAGTTGTGCTACTGCTTCCATTCCTCGCATTCAGCTTGAAGAGCCATATTGAACAACTATAAAGAGCATCTACCACTGCTCGGATTAGCCTCCCTCCTATCATTCTCATAAGGATTGGCTTCCGCTTACTTTAGGTCTTGACTTCCTATCGGGATAGACAGCTCAGATTACATGCTTTAGATTGAAGCTACTGCTCCTCTTTCTTTCATTATCTCTTATTCTGCATCCTATCCACCATAGAATACTCTCTTCCAGTCCTTTGATCATATAGCCATCCATCTTTCATCAATGAAATTGTTCCGTATGGGTAGCAAATAAACATATCAGAAGAGCCAACCCGAAAGCACTTGCTTCAAAGAAGAAGCTGTTACCAAGAAATTCCTGTTTCAAGTCTGTATATCTCGATAGAACCAATTCCAATCCAGGTAGTGTGAACAGAGGATGTGGAAGTTCTGTTTCCTTGCCTTGGCTCTAGAAGTCAAGTCCTGTCGGCGGACATAAGACGGAACCCCGGTGGTTTGAAGGCACGTAGCCACTGTGTCTAAGATTGAGCAGGCGGGTACGGTTTCGGAAATGACATATTGAATAGGTCTGTATACCCTCAAGGGAGTTCGTTCCATAGAGATCTGCCTTCTAAAAAGCTTTGCTCATTCTGCAAACTACTCCCACCAGTCACTGAGCTAGAGACTGGCACGAGATGTTGTGTTGGTTTATTAGAACCATACCAAGTTCCTAAGATTACAAGATTCATAACTAGCGTGATCAACGAGACCTCCTCGACATTATAAGGTTCTCAATCAGTTCAGTAAAGTACGAGCGCCAGGATAGATTCCTTCTCACTAATAAGCTCCTGCGGCCAGAAAACTCATTTTTGCGGGATTGTTAACCCCTTTCTGAACCAACCTTTGGAAAGCTCTTCGCAGCATGGAAATATTCACCCGAGACTGAAATGGAGGCATAAGTAGGCCAGCTTACACTAAATGCTCCGGATATTCTTATATCAATCCTAAAAACGAACTGTTGATGTGTAAGCCAACACCTTGTGAACGTCGTATACTCGGTAGTGACAGTTGGAAAGCTAGCAAGCAAGTCAATAAAATAGGAATGCCCCTTCCAACCTCAAAAACCTTTGAAAGCTGGTGAATTACATCTAGCTAGCCGGGAAAGCATTCCCCTCCTACGACTAGGATAGTGCTATTAGTAAGTATTCGTCCCTCCGCTAACTAAACAGCTCACAGTTCTCTATCAGTCCCTAAGCCTATGCCTTCTTCTGTCAATCTTGTACTTACTGTGAAGTACAGCAAGGCAAGAAGATTCCCAATAAAGTCCAATGCGTCCTCTCATGCGTGACATACATTCCAAGCCCAGACATGTTGTACCTTAGGGCTGAACAACTAGTAATGCAATCAGACTCTTGAGCCCAGTTCCTAGTAAATGCTTTAGGCCCGGGACCTAAACAAGATGCCCAAATAAGAACATCCACGCCCATACTTTATATATATTATATATATATAGTGGAAAAAGCCCATACTTTAGAGTTACTGCTTCAGGATAGCTATTCCTCTCCGACTTACTTTTCTGATCTGAGATAGGGTTACCCCGGTACTATCAATAGCGAAGTAACTGATTGCTTGGGAGCATTTGTTGGCATGTCATAGAGAGCCAATCAGAGAGTGCAAGTACGAGTTCAATTTTCCATGTGATGAGTAGCGGCGGTATCACATAAAGAGACAGGCTCCACAAGAACATTCGTTCCTAGGTGCATGACTTGGAGGGGAGCTCCTTCTTGCTAAGAGTGCCAGTGGATTCTCCTCCTATTCCTCGACTCTTTATTAAGGAGACAGACCGGTAATCTCGCTTCTGATAAAAGATCGGCTATTCCCCTAAGAAAGCAAAGGGGTATTCTTCCTTCATAGATTCCCGATGCCGAGCTACTCTTGATAGGCTTTCCAAGACCAAGTTTATAGAATGATCCCTTGCACATTGAGCAAGACAGTGTATTCTTTAGGTTGGAGTAAGATCAATGGAGCCGAAAGTAAAGCATCGGTAGTGAGGCTTTCCTCCATGAGGAATTAATCCTTTGGTCGTCAATGGGAACTTTAAGACGAGAGCCAATGTGTCCAAACTTCCGGCTGAATTGTTGCTTTCTAGTGGCCGACCATCCTTTCCAGACCTTCTCTAGAGCTCTTCAATCCTTCCTCCTAAGATAAGATAAGATAAGATCCAGGCTAACTTTTTCAAGCAATGGAATGACTGGTAGGCGATCTCAGGCTCGCTCGTCGTTGGGTAGTTTCCGATAGTTCTATCACCATTCCAGGCTCTTCGCATATAGAGAACTCGAAGGTGGTCGATGTAATAGAGCAGGCCTGAGGCCATTACGTACTTTCTTTGTTTAAGTTATTATTGAGAGGGTCTTTCAATGATAGCTATACACAATGAGCGCTGTTTTCTACATGCGAGATGAGAGCGGATAAGGCTAAAAAGAGAAAAAGCAGGGCTTGGCTTATTCTATTCATCTGCACCACCTGACAGAGATTCTTTCACAGCCTCGTTCAGCTAGTAGAATTCTTTATAGATCTCGTTCTTTTCACTTTCTGGGCTGAGACCGTCCAATTTCATTCTTGCCTGGGATCGGAACTCACACTCGATCCCTACTCTTTCCTCGTACTTCACAGGTTTTCGAGGCCGAGGGTGAACTGGACTCGCATTCACTTGCTGGGAAAAAGAGAGTGGATCAGGCTACGACTGAGGCTGAGGATAGGTCACAGGACGGATGAGGTAAAGTATTCCAAAACGGAGGATTCCAACCCGAGGAAGTAGGTCAACCACCTGCTCCGTGGAAGTAGTTAGGGGATAAGCCCAAGGAGGATAGGCCTATGGGATTTCCACAATGAGTCCTAGTACCAGGTAGGTTAAGGCGTAATAAGTCAAAGAGGTCTTAGCGGAACTCGATAAAAAGGAGGGATGTGACTCATCAAAGGAAGTTGCCGACTCGGGTAGGTAAGCAAGAAAGTAGACTCCTTCATCGGCCAGGGTACTCCTGAAATCTATCTCAGTAGGGAAAAGAGGAGTTATGGTATAGAGAATTCTGACCTAAATGGATGCATTGATTAGGGTCTTTGTCCCGCATCCTTACGAATACAAGAGTGGTTTTTTTTGGGTATAGCAGGACTTGAACCTGCGACCATTAGGTTAAAAGCCCAATGCTCTACCAACTGAGCTATACACCCTATTTTACAAGAAGGCTTGGTGCGGAAAAGAAAAGAGGGTGGCCTGGCCCCTTTTCTTCTTATCATATCACAAGGGCGCGGCTCTGTATGGGGCTCGTACTGCGGAGCAAGTCTGGGAGTCCTTTCCACTCATTGAGGATTCTATCTAAAAAAGAAGGTCAACGGGGGAGACTACAGTAGCTCGAACTCAGACTATCTACGAAAAAGCTAAAACTCCCTTGTCTTCAACTATGAACTTACATCTATCGATAACACGGGCTTCTTAGGTCAATCACATCCCCAGGAACTTCTAACTGGCCTAGCAAGGACGGGCATCTTTCATCAATTGATTCGATTTA
>Ga0070663_100001290_pt1 | contig 13731 bp, 10 predicted proteins | sample KBSC63metaG_FD_65646 | JGI IMG/M metagenome (GOLD analysis project Ga0070663, IMG submission 65646) | Corn rhizosphere microbial communities from Kellogg Biological Station, Michigan, USA - KBS C6-3 metaG | ecosystem: Host-associated > Plants > Roots > Rhizosphere > Soil ...
AGGTAGAGCGGGAGGACGGCGGTGACCATCTCCGACGAGACGTCGGTGACCAGGCTGACCATCCCGAGCGCCACCACGTTGGCGGACACCCGCTTCAGCGCCGGCTTGCGGTCGGTTCCCGACGCCAGGTCCGAGGTACGGCTTGCCGCGATGTACATGCCCGGGCCTCCTAGTGGCAGGTGTAGGTCGGGCTGTTGTCGAGGACCTTGCTGTCGACGCCGATGAGCTGCGCCTGGAACGACGTGTCCGTCATCGACAGCTTCAGGACGCCGAAGGTCTTCAGCAGCTTGGCGGTCGTCGCGTGCGCCGGGCTCAGGTCGTAGAGGTTGGCGCCGCCGGAACCACCGACGATCTCGACGGGTCCGTTCGCGTCGGCCTTGCCGTCGGCGTTCTGCGGGACGAACCGCTCGTAGTCGTGGTCGTGGCCGTTGAGGACGAGGTCGACCTTGTTGGCCACCAGGAGGTTCCACAACTCGGTGCTGTCGGTGTTGTCGCCGTGGTCACCGGAACTCCACCGCGGGTGGTGGTAGTACGCGGCGACGCAGCCCTTCCTGTTGTTGGCGAGGTCCTGCTTCAGCCAGGTGATCTGGGGCGGCTCCGCGAACTCGTCGTGGGTGACGAAGTCGTTGGAGTCGAGGGCGACGAAGTGCCAGTTGCCCATTTCCCAGCTGTAGTACCGCTGGCCCTGCGGCTTGGCGATGGCGCCGAAGTACTGCTCGTAGCCGGTGAACCCGGAGTAGGACTCGTGGTTGCCCGGGATCGGCCGCGTGATGCTCTTGAACTTGCCCCAGGTCTTGTCGTAGTAGTTCTTGAAGTCGGACAGGGTGGGCTCGTCGTACTGGTTGTCGCCCATGGTGATCACGGCCGCGGGGTTCATGTTTTCCACGAGCTTCGCGGTTTTCGGGTGGACGCAACTGGAACTGCTCGCGGTGCACTGTTCGGCGATGTCGCCGGCCGCGGCGAGGACGAATCCCGCGCTCCCGGCCGCGGTCTTCACGGTGATCGGTGTGCTCGCGGCCGAAACGTTCCCTGCGGCGTCACGGGCGCGCACCGCGTAGGTGTAGCTCGTGGCCGGGGTGAGCCCGGTGTCGGTGTAGGACGTCGTCGCACTGGTGGCGACGGCCGTGCCGTTGCGGAGGATGTCGTACCCGGCGACGCCGACGTTGTCGGTGGCGGCACCCCAGGTCAGCGGGACGCTCGTGGCGGTCGCCGTGCCCGCGGTGAGGCCCGCCGGGGTGGTCGGGGCCTGCGTGTCCCCGGAGGAGTCCGTGGTGCCGAAGACCTGCATCTCCCAGAAGGAGTAGCCGTAACTCGTCCCGCGGGCGAGGCCGACGAAGCGCACGAAGCGGCCACGCGCGGTGAGGCCGCCGAGGTCGTCGATCTTGCCGTCGCCGGTGTCGACGGTGGCGGCCGTGGTGAACGACGTGCCGTCGTCGGAGACCTCGATCCGGTACTTCTTCGCGTAGGCGGCTTCCCAGTCGAGGACGACGCGGTGGATGCTCGCGGACTGGCCGAGGTCGATCCGCAGCCACTGCGGGTCGGAGCCTTCGGCGCTGGCCCAGCGGGTGGTGGTGCTGCCGTCGACGGCCTTGGCACCGGTGTAGGACGAGCTTTCGACGGTCGAGGTGGCGACCGGTTTTCCCTGTGACAGCAGGACGTCGGCGGCCTCCGTGGTGGCGGCCGCGGCAATCGCGGACGGCAACAGCACCACGGCGGCGAGCACCGGGGTGAGTCGGGCTAAGGGACGTAGGCGGGTGGACGGCACGTCGCGCTCCTTACGGGCCTGGCGGTGGCTGGCGGGCTGCGGCGTCGGGTTAACGGAAGTGAAACAGTTAGGAAAGTTTCCTAACTAAAGCGGACTGTAACGAGGGGCCACTCCGGCTGACAAGACTTGTCTTGTCCTTGAATCGGTCAAGAGGGTGAGTTTTTCACGGTTTCCGCAGCTCAGCGGCTGTACCGGTGAGCGGCATACTGCTCCGTGCGCCGGGACCGGTCAGCCCGGCTGCGGCGGCGTCTGCAAGCCGGAGAAGACGGCGGCGATCAGGCGCCGGCCCTGGGCCGCGCCTTCGTCGTTGTTCGCGACGCGCCACAGGAAGCTCATCAGCATGATGACGTCGGCGGGGTCGTGGCCGGCGGCGATGGTTCCTTCGGCCACGCAGGCGTCGACGAGCTTCTTCACCGCGGCCGTGGTCGGCGCCCAGGAAGCGCTGATCAGCTCTTGGGCCGCGGCACTGTGCAGGGCGTCCCCGAGGCCGTGCTTGATGCGGATGTAGGCCGCCAGGGTCTCGAACCACTCGACGAAGGCGGCTTTCGCGGAGGCGTGGCGGGCCAGCACCTCGTCGGCGGTGGTCGTCAGGCGTTCGATGTCGTGCTGGTAGGCCGCGAGGATCAGGTCCTCACGGGCCGGGAAGTGGCGGTAGAGGGTCCCGGCCCCCACGCCGGCGCGTTTGGCGACCTCGCTCAGCGGCACCAGCGGGTTCTGCGCGAACAGCTCGTGGGCGGCTTCGATGATCGCGACACGGTTGCGCGCGGCGGCCTTGCGCTGGGTGCCGTACGTCCCGTCGGTCATGCCCCGATCATGCCCCATCTTTGACATGCGGAGAATCCTCCGCTAGTTTCGGCGGCACACCCGGAGAATCCTCCGCGAGTTGCCGTCAGGAGAACCCCATGCGCTATGTGAAGCTCGGCACGACCGGCCTGGACGTCTCGCCCATCGCGATCGGCGCGATGAGCTACGGCGAGCCCGACCGCGGCCACCCCGTCTGGTCCCTCGGCGAGGACGAGGCCCGGCCGCTGATCAAGCACGCCCTGGAAGCGGGCATCAACTTCTTCGACACCGCGAACATGTACTCGAACGGGTCCAGCGAGGAAATCCTGGGCCGCGCGCTCAAGGACTTCGCCGACCGCGACGACGTCGTGATCGCCACCAAGCTGCGCCACCCGATGCGCCCCGGCCCGAACGGGAAAGGGTTGTCCCGCAAGGTGATCATGACCGAGATCGACCACTCGCTGCGGCGGCTGGGCACCGACCACGTCGACCTGTACCAGATCCACCGCAACGACCACGACACGCCGCTGGAGGAGACGCTCGAAGCGCTCAGCGACCTGGTCAAGGCGGGCAAGGTGCGCTACCTCGGCGCGTCGTCGATGTTCGCCTGGGAGTTCGCCAAGGCCCTTCACCTGCAGAAGCAGCACGGCTGGGCGCGGTTCGTGTCCATGCAGGACCACTACAACCTGCTCGCCCGCGAGGAAGAGCGCGAGATGATCCCGCTGTGCCTGGACGAAGGCGTCGGCACGATCGTCTGGAGCCCGCTCGCCCGCGGCCGGCTGGCCCGCGCCTGGGACGACGCGAACTCGACCGCCCGCGCGGAGACCGACGGCGCCTACGCGGACCTGCTCTACTCGCCCGCGGAAGAGGCCTCGAACCACGCGATCATCGACGCGGTCGGCAAAGTCGCGGCCGCCCACGGCGTCGGCCGCGCGTCCGTCGCCCTGGCCTGGCTGCACCGGCAGCCGGTCGTCACCGCCCCGCTGGTCGGTGCCGGGTCGATCCGGCAGATCGACGACGCGATCGCCTCCCTGGACGTCGAACTCACCGACGAGGACGTCCGCGCGCTCACCGCCCCCTACACGCCGCGGTACGACTGGCAGGGCGTCTCGGACGAAGCGACCATGAACGCGATCCGCGCCCGCGTCCCCGGAATGGCGCTGAAGTAAGGCCTTCCCGGCCCGGCATATCTCGGTTGCGGCCGCATCCGGTGTCCCCGACACTGGGCGGCCGGTGCCGGACGGGAGCGGGTGGCAAGTGGTCGACGTGATCATCGCGGGGTGCGGGCCGACCGGGGCGATGCTGGCCGCCGAACTGCGGCTGCACGGCGTCCGGGTGCTCGTCCTGGAAAAGGAACCCCGGCCCGCGGCGTCGTTCGTCCGCATCGTGAGCCTGCACGTCCGCAGCCTCGAGATCCTGGCGATGCGCGGACTGCTGGACCGCTTCCTCGAACGCGGACGGCAGCGTCCGGTCGGCGGCGTCTTCGCGGCCATCCCCCGGCCCGCGCCCGCGGACCTGGAGTCCGCGTACCTGCTCGGCATCCCGCAGCCGGTCGTCGTGCATCTCCTCGAAGAACACGCGACCGAACGGGGTGCGCAGGTCCGGCGCGGGTGTGCGGTGGCCGGTCTCGAGCAGGACGACGAAGGCGTGACCGTCGAGCTGGCCGGCGGGGAGCGGCTGCGCTCGCGCTACCTCGTCGGCTGCGACGGCGCGCGCAGTGCGGTTCGCAAGCTGCTCGGCGTCGGTTTTCCCGGCGAGCCGTCGCGGTCCGAGACGCTGATGGGCGAACTCGCGCTGGCGGCGCCGCCGGAGGAGATCGCCGCCAAGGTGGCCGAAATCCGCGAGACCCACCGGGCGTTCAGCCTCCAGCCCTTCGGCGAAGACGTCCACCGCGTCGTGGTCCCCGCCGCCGGAGCCGGAGCCGAACCGCCGACGCTCGAGGATTTCCGGCGCGAGCTGCGCGCGATCGCCGGCACGGATTTCGGCGCGCACTCCCCGCGCTGGCTGTCGCGGTTCGGCGACGCCACCCGGCTGGCCGAGCGGTACCGGACCGGGCGGGTGCTGCTGGCCGGCGACGCGGCCCACATCCACCCGCCCGCCGGTGGCCAGGGCCTGAACCTCGGCGTCCAGGACGCCGTCAACCTCGGCTGGAAGCTGGCCGCCGAAATCCACGGCCGGGCCCCGGAATCCCTGCTGGACACCTACCACGCCGAACGCCGTCCGGTCGCCGAAGACGTCCTGGTCAACACCCGCGCCCAGGGCGAGCTCTGGGCGCCCGGAGCCGGCCCGCGGGCCGTGCGCACGCTGCTCACCGAACTGATGGGCCTCGACGAGGTCAACCGCTTCCTGATCGAGAAGATCACCGCGATCGGCATCCGCTACGACTTCGGCGAAGGCCCCGGCCTGCTCGGGCGCCGGCTGCCCGACACCGACCTGGGACAGGGCCGCCTCTACGACCGCCTGCACCGGGGCCGCGGCCTGGTGCTCGACCGCACCGGACGCCTGACCACCGGGGGCTGGGCGGACCGCGTCGACCTCATCGCGGATCCCGCCGCGGCGCTCGAAGTCCCGGCCGTGCTGCTCCGCCCCGACGGGTACGTCGCCTGGATCGGCGACGACCAGCAGGACCTCGACCGCCACCTCGCCCGCTGGTTCGGCAGGCCCGCCGGGTGATCACCGGCCCGGACGCAGGAGCTTCCGGATCTCCGCCACCGCCGCGCGGCCCGCGCGGTTGGCCCCGACCGTGCTCGCCGACGGCCCGTACCCCACCAGGTGCAGGCGCGGCTCGCGCACCACCCGGGTGCCGTCCACGCGGATCCCGCCGCCGGGTTCGCGGACGTGGAGCGGCGCGAGGTGGTCGATCGCCGCGCGGAACCCGGTGGCCCACAGGATGACGTCGGCGTCGAACCGCGAGCCGTCCGCCCAGACGACACCGCCGGGCGTGATGCGCTCGAACATCGGCCGCCGGTCGAGGAGGCCGGCGGCGCGGGCGGCCCGCACCTCCGGCGTCACGGCCAGATCGGTCACGCTGACCACGCTTTCGGGCGGCAGGCCGGCCCGGACCCGCTCGTCGACCTTGGCGACGGCGCCGCGGCCCCAGTTCTCGCTGAAGGGCTCGTCCCGCCACACCGGCGGACGGCGGGTGACCCAGGCCGTCGCGCGGGCGAGCGGGCCGAACTCCATGAGCAGCTGAACGGCCGACGCGCCCCCGCCGACCACGACCACCCGCCGCCCGCGGAAGTCCTCGGGCCCGGTGTAGCCGGCGGTGTGCAGCTGACGGCCGGCGAACGTCTCCTGCCCGGGGTAGCGCGGCCAGAAGGGCCGGTCCCACGTCCCGGTCGCGCTGATGACGGCCCGCGCGGCCCAGGACTCGGCTGGGCTCGAAACCACCAGCCGCTCCCCCGCCCGCGTCACCGACCGGACGTCGACGGGCCGGAGCACCGGGAGGTCGTAAACGCTCTCGAAGCGCGCGAAGTACTCGGAAACCACTTCGGACGCGGGCCGCGTCGCGTCCGGCGTGCCGAACGCCATGCCGGGCAGGTCGTGGATGCCGTGCACCTTCCCGAGCACCAGGGACGGCCACCGGTACTGCCAGGCTCCCCCGGCCCGCTTGCCGTGGTCGAGCACGACGAACCCGCTCCGGTTCGCGAACCCGGCCCGCCGCAGGTGGTAGGCGGCGGACAAACCCGCCTGCCCGGCCCCGATCACCACCACGTCCGTTTCGTGGTCCGCGCCGCTCATACGAAGTGCAACGGCAGGCACGGCAAGGTATTTCGCGCGGTGCGTCACACCGCCACGCGGTTGCGGCCGGCCTCCTTGGCCCGGTACAGCGCCGCGTCGGCGGTGCGCAGGACGTCGTCGAGGACGGGGCCCGCGTCGGGGTACCGCGCCACCCCGATCGACACCGAAAGGCCGCTCACCCGGACCGTGCCGGTGCCCGTCGAGATCACGACGTTCAGCTCGCCCACCGCGACCCGCACGCGCTCGGCGATGGCGAGCACGTCCGCGCGGCCGAGGCCCGGCAGCAGCACGACGAACTCCTCGCCGCCGAACCGGCCCACCGTGTCGCCCTGGCGCACCGAGCCGGAGATCGCCACCGCGACCGCCGCCAGCACGTCGTCGCCGGTGAGGTGGCCGTAGGTGTCGTTGATTCGCTTGAAGTGGTCGAGGTCGATCATCAGCACCGCGAAGCCGGCCCCGGCGCCGCGGCGTTGCGCGCGGGAGTGTTCGCGCACCGCGGATTCGTGCCAGCCCGCGGTGTTGAGCAGCCCGGTCTTCTCGTCGGTGACGGCCGCGACCTGCAGCTGCTGCTTCAGCAGGAGGTAGCGGTGCAGCAGCAGCAGCGGCGCCACGACGAACACCACCAGCACCGGCTGCTCGGCCAGCGCGAGCGCGGCGAGCCCGCCGAGGCAGAGGGTCGCCAGCTCGAACGCGTTGTCCTCCCACGTGCCGATCAGGTCGGCCGCCGAGCGCTTGCTGGTGTACAGGTAGATCCCGGCCGCCACGAGGCCGACGTTCACCAGCTCGAACACCGCGGCCGCCAGGCAGAGCGCGAACAACCCGCGCGGCGTCTGCAACGGCGTCCCGTGCAGGCCCAGGACCGCGAGGACCGAGGAAGCCGCGAAGCAGGAGAGCATCGCCCAGGCCGTGCTCGCGACGAAACGGTGTGCGGGCCGCGTGCGGACCTGACGCCACACGCGCACCCACAGGTGCGTGTAGAGCACGACGGCCAGCAGCGCCACCCAAGCCGGCGGGAGCAGGACGACACCGGCGAGGTACCAAACGGAGGTGACGTTGATGTGCGTCTGCCCGCTCATCCACCGCCGCAGCCGCTCGATCCGGCGCGACATCTCGGCCTGGGCCACCCCGAGGGCGACCAGCACGGCGAACCACCCCGGCCGCACCGGCCCGCCGAACCCGGTGGCCAGCGCCGTCCCGGTCGCGACGACGGCGAGCAGCTCGCAGCCGAGGGCGTAGGCGATCCAGCGGGGCTTCGCACCGCCCCACATCGCCCATCGCGCAGGCCAGCCCGGCCAGGTGGAAAGGGCTTCCCGGCGCACGGCGGCCTGCGCTCTCAAGAGCCGAGGCCACAGACGTGACGAACCGGCATCGTGACGTACCCCTTGCGCGAAGTTCGGCCGACCAGGTAGCCCAGCGTAGCCGTTCCGGCGAGCCGCGTCGCCGGTCCGGGGGAATTGTGGGCCACGCGCCTGCCCGAAGACCCGCTCAGGGTAGATCGACGCAGCCCAGCCCACCTTCGAAGCACTGAAGGGCACCTCCGCTCGCCCAGCGAGACAAGGTGCCCTTCGGCGGAGTCGGCTACTTGCGCAACGCCCGGACGATCGCGACCAGGCCGGCCACCGCGGCGACGGCGATCAGGACCGGCGCCAGCCGCTTGAGCACCGACTGGCCCGCGTAGTCGAGCAGGTCGATCGCTTCGGTCTCCGGGGGTGCGGGGACGCTGTGCAGCGCCGGCCGGTCCGCCGCCGGCTTGGCCTTCGGCTCCGTGTTGATCTCCGCGGTCGTCGGTGCCGGTTTGACCGCCGGCTGCGGCTTGGCCACCGGCTCGGCCGTGGCCGTCGGCTCGGCGGCCGGCCCGGCCCGGTCCGGCACCGGCTCCGCGGCGGGTTCGGCCACCGGAGCCGCCGCCTCGGCCGGGGCCAGCTTGCCCGACAGGCAGCCGGCGAACGTGTCGAGGATCTTGCCGCCCACCTCGCTGATCAGGCCGCGGCCGAACTGGGCGGGCTTGCCCGTGATCGCCAGGTCGGTCGCCACCGTGCCGTGCGTTCCGCCGTCGGCCTCCGTCAGCGTCAGCGTCACCGTCGCGGCCGCCGTGCCCGCTCCGCGCGAATCCTTGCCCGACGCCTTGATCGTGACCTTGTGCGCCTTCTCGTCCTTCTCGAGGAACTCGCCATTCCCCTTGTACAGCAACGAAATCGGCCCCAGCTTGACCTTCACCGTTCCGCTGAACCGGTCCCCTTCGACCTTGGTCAGCGTGGCGCCCGGCATGCAGGGGGCGACGCGCTCGGGGTCGACGACCGCCTGCCAGACCTCGCCGATCGGAGCCGGGACGGTGAATTCGTGGTCGAGCCGCACGGGCCGACCTCCTTTCTGCCGAACCTGGGTTGTCCGGTGCCCACCCTAGCCGCCGCCGGGGCGACGGCCAGGGTGGCCGAACTCCTCGTCAGGCGCCGGCCGCCGCCGCGATTGCGCGGCCGGTCAGCACTTTCGCCAGGTGACGGCGGTATTCGACGTCGGCGTTGCCGTCGACCGGCGGATTCGTGCCCTCCGCCGCGTGCGAAGCCGCCGCGGCGATCGAATCCGCCGAGGCCTGGACGCCGACCAGCGCCGACTCGACACCTGAGGCCCGGACCGGCGTCGAACCCATGTTGGTCAGCGCCACCCGGGCTTCCTCGATCACGCCCGCCTCGGTGCGGACGGTGACCGCGACCGCGACCATCGACCACGCCTGGGTGACCCGGTTGAACTTCTCGTAGTGCGCCCGCCACCCCGTGTGCTTGGGGATGCGGATCTCGACGAGCAGTTCGTCCGGTGCGAGCGCGGTGGTGAACAGGTCGCGGAAGAAGTCCGCGGCCGGCACCGTCCGGCGTCCCGAAGGCCCGGCGACCACCAGCGAAGCGTCCAGCGCGAGCACCGGCGCCAGCAGGTCCCCGGCCGGGTCGGCGTGCGCGATCGCGCCGCCGAGCGTGCCGCGGTGGCGGATCTGCGGGTCGGCCACCGTGTCCGTCGCCCCTTTGAGCAGGGCCGCGTGCTCGGCGACCAGGGCGTCCCGCTGGACGTCGTAGTGCGTCGTCATCGCGCCGATCACCAGCGTGTCGCCGTCTTCGCGGACGCCGCGCAGTTCGGCGACGCGCCCGAGGTCGACCAGCGTGGTCGGCGCGGCCAGGCGCATCCGCAGCACCGGCAGCAGGCTCTGCCCGCCGGCCAGCACCTTGGCGTCCTCGCCCGCCGCCGCCAGTGCCTGCACCGCTTCGTCCACTGTGGACGGGCGGACGTAGTCGAAGGGAGCCGGGATCACTGCGCACCTCCGGTGGCGTCGATGGAGCCGAGCCCGCCGCCCGCTTCGTCGCGGCCGGGGCCGCCCGCGTCGGTGGTGCCGTGCTGGATGGCGTGCCACACCCGCATCGGGGTCAGCGGCATCTCGATGTCGTTCACCCCGAACGGGCGCACGGCGTCGATCACCGCGTTGACCACCGCCGGGGTCGAGGCGATGGTGCCCGCCTCGCCGACGCCCTTGGCGCCGAGGGGGTTCGTCGTCGACGGCGTTTCCGTGCGGTCCGTGGTGAACGACGGCAGGTCGGCCGCCGACGGCAGCAGGTAGTCGGCGAACGTGCCGGTGGTGAGCGTGCCGCTCTCGTCGTGCTCGGTGCCCTCGAACAGCGCCTGCGCGATGCCCTGGGCGAGCCCGCCGTGCACCTGGCCCTCGACGATCAGCGGGTTCACCGCGACGCCGACGTCGTCGACGCAGACGTACGAGCGCAGCTTGATCCGGCCCGTCTCGGTGTCCACTTCGGCGGCGCACAGGTGCGTGCCGTGCGGGAACGAGAAGTTCTCCGGGTCGAACGTGGCGTCCGAGTCGAGCGACGGCTCGACCCCGTCGGGCAGGTTGTGCGCGAAGAACGTCGCGAGCGCGACGTCGCCCATCGTGGTGGACGTGCCGGTGCCCTTCACGGTGAACTTGCCACCCGCGAACTCGAGGTCGTCCTCGGCACATTCGAGCAGGTGGGCCGCGATCGGCTTGGCCTTGGCGACCACCTTTTCCGCCGCCTTGACGATGGCGATCCCGCCGACGACCAGCGAGCGCGAGCCGTAGGTGTCCAGGCCCTTGTGCGACGACTGCGTGTCGCCGTGCAGGATCTCGACGTCCTCGAACGCGACGCCGAGCTGGTCGGCGACGATCTGGCTCCACGCCGTCTCGTGGCCCTGGCCGTGCGCGGACGCGCCGGTCGTGACCTCGACCTTGCCGGTGGGCAGCATCCGGATCGATGCGTACTCCCAACCGCCGGCGCCCATGTCGAGCGAGCCGAGCACCCGCGACGGCGCGAGCCCGCACATCTCGGTGAACGTCGAGATGCCGATGCCGAGCTGCACCTTGTCCTTCGACGCGCGGCGCTTCTCCTGCTCGGCCCGCAGGCCGTCGTAGTCGAAGAGCTGCTTGGCCTTCTCGGTGGCGGCCTCGTAGTTGCCGGAGTCGTAGGTCAGCCCGCACACGGTCGTGAACGGGAACTCCTCGTGCTTGATCCAGTTCTTCTCGCGCAGCTCCAGAGGGTCCACGCCGAGCTCGACGGCGAGTTCATCCATGATCCGCTCGATCGCGAACGTCGCCTCCGGGCGGCCGGCGCCGCGGTACGCGTCGGTCAGCGTCGTCGTCGTGTACACGTTGGTGCACGCGAAGTGGTACGCCGGGATCTTGTAGATCGCGTTGAACATGAACGCGCCGAGGATCGGCACACCGGGGCCGACCAGGCCGTTGTACGCGCCGAGGTTGGCGAGCAGCTCGACCTTGAGACCGGTGACCCGGCCGTCGCGGGTCGCCGAAATGGTGATGTCCTGGATCTGGTCACGGCCGTGGTGCGCGGCGAGCATCGTCTCCGACCGCGTCTCGTTCCACTTGACCGGCTTGCCGAGCTTCTGCGCGACCAGCAGCGACATCATCTCTTCCGGCAGCACGCCGATCTTGCCGCCGAAGCCGCCGCCGACATCCGGGGCGATCACGCGCAGCTTGTGCTCGGGAATGCCGAGCGTCAGCGCCGACATCACGCGCAGGATGTGCGGGACCTGCGTGGCCGACCACATGGTGATCTGCGTGCTGGTCGGGTCGACGACGCAGGCGCGCGGCTCCATGAACGCCGGGACCAGGCGCTGCTGGCGGAAGCGGCGCTTGAGCACGACCTCAGACGAGCTGATCGCGTCCTCGACGTTGCCGCCGGTGCCGGCCTCGGCCGAGTCGAACTTCCAGACGGCGCTCGTGTTGGTGCCCAGGTCCTCGTGGACCAGCGGGGCGCCGTCGGCGATCGCGGCCTCCAGGTCGAGGATGACCGGCAGCTCGTCGTACTCGACGTCGATTTCCTCGAGCGCGTCGTGCGCTTCGGCGGACGAGCGCGCGACGACGACCGCGACGCCCTCACCGGCGAAGTTGACCGTGCCGGCGGCGAGCACCGGGCGGCGCGGCGCCTTCATTTCCGGCGTGATCGGCCACGCGCACGGCATGCCGATCGCGCCGTCCGGGTCGAGGTCCTGCGCGGTGTAGACGGCGATGACGCCGGACGCGCTCTTGGCCGCCGACGTGTCGATCGAGACGATCTTGGCGTGCGCGAAGGGGCTGCGCAGGATCGCCATGTGCAGCAGGCCGGGCAGCGTGATGTTGTCGGTCCAGCGGGTGCGGCCGGTGATCAGCCGCTCGTCCTCCTTGCGGCGGCGGGACTTCCCGACCTCCGGTTCGATCGTGGCGGTCATCAGTCACCACCCACGCCGACGTGCTTGTTCTCGGCGATCCGTTCGGCTTCGGGCCCGGCACCCGGGCTCATGTGCTTCGCGGCGTCGCGGACCGCGCGGACGATGTTCTGGTAGCCGGTGCAGCGGCAGAGGTTGCCTTCGAGGCCCTCGCGCACGGCCTGCTCGTCCGGGTCGGGGTTGTCGGCCAGCAGGTCGATCGACTGCATGATCATGCCCGGCGTGCAGAACCCGCACTGCAGCGCGTGGTTGTCGTGGAACGCCTGCTGGACCGGGTGCAGCTTGCCGTCGCGGGCGAGGCCTTCGACGGTGGTGACCTCGCAGCCGTCGGCCTGCACGGCCAGCACGGAGCAGGACTTCACGCTGTGCCCGTCGAGGTGGACGGTGCAGGCGCCGCAGTTGCTGGTGTCGCAGCCGACGACGGTCCCGACCTTCCCGAGTTTTTCCCGTAGGTGGTGCACGAGGAGGGTGCGGGGTTCGACTTCGTCGGTGTACTTCGTCCCGTCGACGGTGACGGTGATGCGCATCAGGCCTCCAAAAGCCGGTTCGGGAACGGCCTGCCCGAAGTGATCGGGCTCACAAACCCGAGCGTGCTACGCAACCTTCGCGCCTTCAAGCCCTGATGTCACACGTTCAACTACCCGTTCCGCAGATACGCGCCGAAGGGCAGCTCAACTCCGTATGTGCGGAATTCCGGACGGGTGAACTTTATCGGCCACCTGGATCAGTCAGCCGTGAATGCGTCCCGAAAGCTCCGCGAGCCGCTTGCCGCCGCCTCCCCAGCGCAGCGCGATGATCTCCGCCGCGATGGACACCGCCGTCTCCTCCGGCGTGCGAGCGCCCAGGTCGAGCCCGATCGGCGACGACAGGCGTTCCAGCTCCGCCTCGGTGATCCCGGCCTCGCGCAGCCGCGCGAAGCGGTCGTCGTGGGTCTTGCGGGACCCCATCGCGCCGACGTACCCGACGTCGAGGCGCAGCGCGACCTCCAGCAGCGGCACGTCGAACTTCGGGTCGTGGGTCAGCACCGCGACCGCCGTGCGCCGGTCGATGCGGCCCGCCTCGGCCTCCGCCTTCAGGTAGCGGTGCGGCCAGTCGACGACGACGTCGCGGGCGTCCGGGAACCGGCTGGTGGTGGCGAACACCGGCCGCGCGTCGCACACCGTGACCTGGTACCCGAGGTAGGCGCCCATGCGGGCCATCGCCGCGGCGAAGTCGATCGCGCCGAAGACCAGCAGCCGGGGCGGCGGCTCGAAGGAGTTGACGAACACCGCCATCCCCTCGCCGCGGCGCTGCCCGTCCGGGCCGTAGTGCAGGGTGCCGGTGCGGCCGCTGGCCAGCAGGCCGCGCGCGTCGTCGGCCACGGCGTCGTCCATCCGCGACGATCCCAGCGAGCCCTCGGTGCGGTCCGGCCACACGATCATGTGCTCGCCGACCAGGCCCTCGCGCTCGTGCTCGATGATCGTGACGACCGCGACCGGCTCGCCGGAGCGCACGGACGCGACGACGTCGCCGAGCTCCGGCATCGACTCGCGGTCGACGTGCTCGACGTAGATGTCGATGATCCCGCCGCAGGTCAGGCCGACGGCGAACGCGTCGTCGTCGGTGACGCCGTAGCGCTGCAGCACGGGCTTGCGTTCGCTGACGACCTCCTGCGCGAGCTCGTAGACGGCGCCTTCGACGCAGCCGCCGGACACGCTGCCGGCGACGGT
>Ga0070663_100001293_pt1 | contig 13719 bp, 17 predicted proteins | sample KBSC63metaG_FD_65646 | JGI IMG/M metagenome (GOLD analysis project Ga0070663, IMG submission 65646) | Corn rhizosphere microbial communities from Kellogg Biological Station, Michigan, USA - KBS C6-3 metaG | ecosystem: Host-associated > Plants > Roots > Rhizosphere > Soil ...
CTCGCTTGACGGGGTCATTCGATGCGGCGAGCGTCTTCGCGCTTGGGCGTTTGACGCGCGCTGTGGGACGTTTGTTCGAACTAGGCTTTCTCATATGGAGGAAACCCGTGAAACGGCAGGCAGTTCCGTAACGCTCGCCGGAACCCGCCAGTTGTCGGGTTGGGAGCCTCTGTCGGCGAAAGGGGCGCGTCGTTACGTGGTCGAGATATGCGGAGGCGCGGTTATCAGCTGTTCCCCATATGCACATGGCCAGATGAAGCAAACGGAAGCCCTCATCGCCCGAACGACCGACGCAGGCATGTAGAAGCTAGCTAGCAAGATGTATGACGGGCGCTTGTCAGCGAGAAAACCGCCCGCCACTGGGCCGAGTCCTGATAGCGAGCACAAAGTAGTGTAACGAGTGAAAGCATAATCCGAGGGGCTGAATCAGGATCCTATTCGCAAAGTCCTTCGCTCCTAAGAAACGCTTTATTAATCGCAACGGCGGCCTTCGCGCCTTCGGCTATCGCTATTGCCACTAGAAGAACGTCACGCGACACGTCTCCAGCTACGTAGACGCCGGGCACGCTCGTCTCCTCGGTCGCTGGATCGGTAATAACGCCACCTTTTTCATCGCGCTTGCAGCCAAGGCGCTGCGAGAGATCTGAGGCCTGGTGGCAACCGGTGGCGAAGAAAATCGCGACACGATCCAGAAATGGCCCTCGCACGAACGTGATCCGTTTCAGATGTCTGCTCTCGCCTTCCAGGGAGGCGATCGGGTCCGTCCGGACGGGTATGTTGTGCGCTGCAAGCCTATCTGCTGCCCTCGCGCTAACCTCGTCACCGTCGGTACACAGAACAACGTCGGATATCCAGTGCTTCATCATGATTGCAAGATCAGCGCCCTTGTCCCCTTTGCCATACGCCGCGACAGGCCGGTCTTTGTATTCGAAGCCGTCGCAGTATAAACAGTGGTGGACTGAAACCCCGTAAAACTCATCTATCCGTGCAATCTCCGGACGTTCATCGACTAGACCCGTGGCGAGTAGAATTTTTTTGGCCGTGCCGCGCCTGCCGTTCTCGTACTCAAAGGCGAATTCGATGCCGCTGCGGCTAACGGCAGTCACGTTTGTGCTGCAGCGGCGAATGGAGGGATAGCGGCCGAGCTCACTTTGCGCAGCTTCAAGAAACGCGGAAGGAGATCGTCCGTCATGCCCGAGAAGGCCATGAATCGCATGCGAAAGCCTGTTGCGCTGCCTCGCGTTGTCGCAAAGCAGCACGCTACGACGGCAACGTCCTAGGACCAAAGCAGCGCTCAGTCCGGCAGGACCGCCGCCGGCGACCAATACATCAACATCCAACTCAGACATCCTTTCTGAACAGTCCGCCTAACTCCCGCCCGTGCCGTACCAATTCTGAACCATCACGGGAAGAAGTGGAAAGCCGATTTCAGGGGGCGGCTTTGGTCAACGCTGTGCTTCCAGCTACCTTCTTTCAGCGTCCAGCGGTGAAGGTCGCACGCGAATGGAATAGTCTGAACAACTATTCGGAACCGAACGGATTAAGACGGCGTTGGTGATATATGCCCAGCGAACCGCAGGATTGGTCAAAATTTCCCGGAGCTACTTTAGCGGAACTCTACACTCGGCTGCGGGATGAGTATGGCGCAAGCGTCTCCGGATTGGACCCGAATTCTCCTTTGCGAGCCCGTGTGGCCATGGCCGTGTTAACGGCTGCGCAGCTCGGTTCTGCCGATTTTAAAACCTTGGAAGTTACAGCGCGGGCATTAATGAAACCGAGTGTGGTTGTATTGTAAGATTGCAACGGCCGGATGAGCTATTATGGCCTCTGACAAATCCTTCAAAAAAGTCGCAGCCCAATCATCGTTACGAGGTCAAGAAAAGCGAAAGTATCTTGTGTCCGGCAAGCGGGTGTCGCTGCGCCTTTGGGAAAACGAACCGCCCCATTTCAAGGAGCCAACCAAACGTAGCTACGAGACGGTCGGATATGTAATTTCGGGACGGGCAGAGCTTAAGCTTGGGGGGCAAACAATCACACTGGAGCCCGGAGGCAGTTGGTTCGTTCCGGCAGACGCGGAACATACCTATCGGATCTTGGAAGCGTTCACTGCGATCGAAGCCACGTCGCCGCCAGCGCAACTACAGGGGCGAGACGAGGGCGGAACAGCTCCACAGGCATAGCACAAACTCTAATCCCTTGCGCTGCCCATCGAGGCCGCGCTGACAGCATGTGCGAGAGCCCGATCATTTCGTGGACGCCGGTGTTTTCACCGCGAAAGGCTAAGGCGACCAGCGGTGCCACAGTGCAAGCACTAGCGACGCGAGGGAACAACAGCTGCAGGTTACCATTTGATGCTGATCTACGCAAAATGCGGTCCCGAATGAAATTGGCCGGCCCGCGACCTTTGCAGTTACTATAAGGAGACCACGGCTCACGCTGTGATCTCCTAATCGACGCGCAGTCAGCATCGCCTTTAGCTGAAGTCACGGCAGAGATGATACCGGTCCCACCACAATGGATTTCCGGTTACGATTGCGCGTCGCTTGAGCCAATGGCAATTGCCGTAATAATACCCATCGCTGAAATAGAACCCTATGCCAGGACCCCAGTTGTATCTGTGTCCGCGGCGCACCCTATCCCAGTCCGCTGAGCGCCTCCAACTGCGATCACGTCCTCTATCGACAAAGCCTTCTTTGTTTCCGCGCGGCCGGTCGCCAACGTCGCGATCCACGTGACCTCGTCTCGCTTTGTCACCTCTCTCACCTCGTTCGGCTCTGTCACCTCTGTCGGCTCTAGCGCCCCTGTCGCCTTTATCAGCTCTATCGGCTCTATTGCCCCCTCTATCGGCAGTATCGCCCCTGTCGGCCCTATCGCTCGTTCCTCCTCGATCACCTCTCATGTCACCGCGATCAGGTTCTGCAACGCTGCCCAGGGAAGATAGGCTAAGCGCGGCAGCCGCTGAACCCGCGAGTATGGCGTGTCTCCAGTTCATTATAGTCTCCTTTTTCAAGCTATACGAAAAACTCGGAGGACCTAACTGGAGTTCCACTGGAGCTACCCGTCTCGCTGTGCGCCAAAAGTTTAGCCAATTGCATATTATCAGAGCTTGAGACATTTCCGTCAGTCTGGGAGACCCGCATCTCTCACATCGTTATCGACTAACCGAAGATGAGGGCCCGAACCTCGAGATGGATGCGGTCGATCTTCGGGAGCAATGAGCGGGATGCTATCCAAGACAACAATTATGGCGTCTAGCGCCTCACGTAACTTCATCAACTGATACCAGATCGCAGGCAAATCGGCAGAAGCGATTTGAATGTCGGCCCATTCTCTGACCCTGGAAAGTTCCTCTTTTGTCATGCTCGCAATCCCTACATCGAGTGAAGCTCCAACGCGTTTTATCTAGTCTCGGTTCCCGGGGCCTTGGGGCTTCCTCCAGCGCGGAGAATTAGAATTCCGTCCGGAACCGGACGCATAAATTTATCGTTCTACGAAGCAGGATAATGAGAAGAATGGCAGGATCCGTGCCCAATGTTCTTTCCGGCACATTTGCGCGCATGCTTGTTTTTGGTAGCCGCTTTGATTGGGACAGGAGCTGTCGCATCAAATGACTGTCCAATCGGTGAGATCCGATGCGCATCTGGAGTCACAGCATCCGGAGGGTGTTTCGACCCGGCCGTGTCACAGTGCCATGACGGTCTGATTTGTGCCGCCACGCTCGCGGTTTGCAGGCGCGGCTCTATCGGGCCCGGAGCGTGCTTTCGGTCCGATAGGTTTACCTGCGACTTGGGAAGGCTACGCTCTTTCTCATCTTATGCCCTGCACCGCATCGAAGCTGCCCGTTGACGCAAATTGATGTCGTTTCGTCTGCTCAGCAGGGCGTGGAATGCGTCGTGAACTCCACGAGGGATTTCCAACTCATAGGTGCCGAGACGAAGGCCGCATTGGCAGCAAGTCACTTGGATCGATACTAAATAAGCAAGAAGACCGCCCATTGATTGATGATTTGGCGCAGGACTGAGAACTTGTTTGTTTAGTTCAGCGGGGGCGAGGGCAGCAGCTCCCGCAATTTTGCGAGGAGTGTTTTGATGCGGATCGGCTTTCTAAAAGTAACTTCCACCGGCAATTGCTGTTGCGTGTCAACGTAGGCAGACAAGACGACCACTTTGATGTGTTGAGCTTGCGCTCGGACCGATCTTGCGAGCTCTGGCCCGAAGGATCTAACGGCGATGGCGCCGGCCAGTTTCAGTGATTCGCGTATTCAATTTTTTTAACCACGTCGAATCTGTTGCTTTCCGGCGGTAACCGTGAAGTGGCAAGCCGGCGACCAGTTCTCTGGGCGACTATTGCGAGCTCTCCGCCGGCGGCCCTGTTTCGCGCAAACCGGCGACTGCGCAACGCCGACGCATCAGGCATGTTGCTTCACCCAGGCGACGTACAAGTTCATCCAACTCCTGAAGGAACGGATGGCTCGCCGCACCAATGTTGCCGTCGGCGTCAAACGAACCCTCTTTGGCTTGGATGAAAGCTTCAGGCTGGACTAGCGTCGGCACATCAAGATAAGCCAATATATTTCGCAGGTGCTGCTGCGCGAGCGCAGTACCTGTCGCACCAACCGAAACGCCGACAAACGCCGGCTGGTTTGCCGACCCATGCGCTCTGCCCGTTACGGACGAGAAGCGTGGTCAATCGCATTTTTGAGGACGCCTGGTATCGAGCGATTATACTCGGGTGTGACAAACAGAAGACCATTTGCCGATTTGATTTCCGACTTTAGCCGTTGCACTTCGTTCGCGGGATTTCCGTCGTCGTCCTGATTGTAAAGCGGAAGGTCGCCTATCTCCGACTGCTTGAAAGCAAAATCGGTCGGCGCAAGTTTGACGAGGGCTCGGGCGAGCTGTGCGTTAAACGAGTCGCGGCGCAAGCTGCCGACGACGACAGCGACTTTGAAGCTCATGTTTCAATCCTCCTGCAATGGGACTTGTGATCCCGACGTCGTCCTTAATTGGCTTCGATCAGAAGTGCCTGAAGGTCGAGCGATGTCACGCCCATTGCGACTGTTCCATCGGCATTGCGGGGCCACTGGGATTGAGGCCGGTCATGGTAGAGTTCCACACCGTTGCCATCTGGATCCCGCAGATAAAGCGCTTCGCTGACGCCATGGTCGCTCGCGCCGTCGAGCGCCACGTTCGATGCGATCAGCCTCTTTAAGGCGTCGGCCAAGGCGGCCCGCGTCGGGTAGACTATGGCGAGATGGAAGAGGCCGGTCGTCCCCCGAGGCGGCTGCGTGCCGCCTTCGCTTTCCCAAGTATTGAGGCCGATATGATGGTGATAGTCGCCGGCTGCCACGAAGGCTGCTTCCCGACCGTAGCGCTGCTTGAGCTCGAATCCGAGCACGCCGCAGTAGAAGGCGAGCGCGCGGTCGAGGTCGGCGACTTTGAGATGCACGTGGCCGATCCGAGCACCGGGGTCGATCGGGCGCGGCGTCAACTCAGGTTCGATCGAAGGTAGAGCTGTTGTTCCTTGGCTCATCATAGGCCTCGATGATCAAAGCTTAGACCGAGCGTCGGTCCAGTGCGTTTCGGCAGCCCGGCCCGGAAGCAATGACAACCGTGGCCGGACACATAGATTCGTCTACGCGACCCTCAAGACCAGAGACGTCGTGTCCTAGCAGAGACGCTATCGCCGGATATCAGGCCGCCTTCGCCAAGATTCCATGGGGATCGAGGACGAACTTCATTGGCGCACCCTTATCGAAATCGGCGTAGCCTTTTGGTGCGTCTTCAAGCGATATAACCTGAGCATTGACGACGTCCGCAATCGGAATGCGATCATGTAATATCGCCTGCATTAGCTGACGATTGTAACGCAAGCATGGTGTTTGCCCGGTATGGAAGGACTGCGATTTCGACCAGCCCAGGCCGAAGTTGAGAGACAGGGCGCCTTTCGCGGATTGCTTGTCATGCGATCCGGGATCTTTGGTTACGTAGAGACCCGGAATACCAATTGCGCCTGCGTAACGTGTGACATCCATTGCCTGGTTGAGTACGACTGCCGGCTGTTCGGCGCCGCCATGGCCCTTCGCCTCGAATCCGACTGCGTCGATGAAACTATCGACGACGGGTTCACCGATGACGGCCTCGACGAGGTCGCCCAGTCGATCATGAGCATTGAGATCGATCGGTTCGAAGCCAACCTTCTTGGCGTGCGCCAAGCGGTCTTTGTTCATGTCGCCAATCATCACGACCGCCGCACCAAGAATGCGTGCGGAGGCCGCCGCAGCTAAACCGACCGGTCCACAGCCCGCCACGTAAACCGTGGAGCCGACGCCGACCTGCGCCCTAACCGCGGCGTGAAAGCCTGTCGGAAGGATGTCGCTCAGCATGGTCAGGTCACGTATTTTGGCGAGCGCCTGGTCCCTGTCGGGGAACTTCAACAGATTGAAATCCGCATAGGGTGTCATGACGTAGCGTGCCTGACCGCCAATCCAGCCGCCCATGTCCACATAACCATAAGCTCCGCCGGGCAGACCGGGATTCACCGTCATACAGACGCCCGTGTCTCCGGCGCGGCATGTGCGGCACCGCCCACACGCGACGTTGAAGGGCACTGAGACGATGTCGCCGATATCGAGGAATTCCACATCGACGCCCTTCTCGATGACCTCCCCGGTAATCTCATGGCCGAGTATCAAACCTGTAGGCGCTGCTGTGCGACCGCGAACCATGTGCTGGTCCGATCCGCAAATGTTGGTAGAGATGATCTTCAAGATCACGGCATGATTAATCTTGCGACCCTGCGGATCCTCGAACTTGGGATCGGCAATGTCATGCACTTCGACAAGGCCTGGCTTTATATAGACAACACCGCGATTTTTGCTCATGGGACCTCGGCCGGGTGTTCGAATACGGGGTACAATGCGAGCGGCAAAGTCATGTGCAATAAAATTGCAGTAGGAATCACACAAGCCGCTGGACAGACGTATTCATGTTTAGGAGTGGAAATCCTATTCGGCCGAACTGCACGCGGCACCGATTGGTTCCACGTTGAAGTTATTAAGCAGCGATATCTTTTCCGACTACTAGATTGAAAGGACTTAAGAGATCGAGTCCTGAACGTCGCGATTCACGTACAAATCGATCTCGCTGAACAACAATCTAATGTGCCCGTCCGCGTGTTTGCCAAACTCATAGGTTCATTTCGAATTGGACTTGATCGCGATGTGACTTCGCATAGCCATTTTCTGGCGTGAAGTAGTCCCGCACTACGTTGAAGATGCGAAAGCCCCGTCTGAGATAAAAAACGATATTGTTCAGTTCCCACGAACCTGTACGGACAACGAGCCGGCTAATCTGGTTCAGCCGGCAATAGTTGATGGCTTCTTCAATCAGTCTTCCGCCGATGCCCTGTCCTTGCCGTTCTGGAATGACTGCGAGACTGACGATTTCGATTGTCATGTCGTCTTTCACAACGTGCGCCATGCCAACGACTAAGTTCCCGTCGCATGCAACGAAAACGTCTCCCGTTTCGTAGTAGCTGAGGACTTGACTCTCGGACTCGTCCGCTAAGCTAAATAACGGCAGCAAGGTCGGCCTGCTACCTACGTAGGTTTGAATTTGCATACTGACCAATAGCTCCTCACAGCACCGCACTTTTGAGACATGTACGTCTGATACGCTGCGGTCGTTTCCTCATAAGGATCGCGGTGTGTGGTGCCGGGACCACCGCCATGGAAACGCCGCGACACTCAATGACACCAAAGTCTGGAGAGCCTGATGAGGGGCAGTCATGGCGACAAAGACCAGCCACGAATTGACGTGGGAAGCGATTGAACAAGTTCTTCAAAAGGCGATCGACGCATACACGGTCGAAGATGCGCTTCGCTATAACAGTGAAATTTTGGATCTGCTTGCAATTGAGATGATGATCATCCGTAACAGCAGCAGAAGCCGTGAAAAAAAACAGTCGCTTTTACGAGAAGCCACCAGACGAGCTGAGCATCATCGCGATATAGTGGACGGCTTAACTGACATCAGCGAAACGGTCAGCTCGTACTGCAGTGGAGCTGAGGGCATTCCATTCAAAGGATTTATCACTCCCCAAAGCTCTGAGGTTCTTGGCCAGCTCCGGCGAGAGCGATAGGTTACGTGCGTAGAAGCGTTCCATCTGATTTGCCGACGTTCTTGGCGAGGTTGAATCTCAGGATCGCCTCGCGCGATCGGGTCATCGAGTACAGGTTACACATTGGGCAGATGTAGCCAGCTCGGGCGGCAAGACGGCGGGGAGCTGGACCAACCTTGGCCTCCCGACAGCAGCATTAAAAATTCGGCGATCGGACGCGTTGAGTGACCAGAAGATCGTCGGTATCTTTTTGGACCGTCGCGCGCGTTTTGTTATCATCATTTTATGACGACATCTGACCCGCTCGTGGCAGCTTGGATGGCCGCCAGCCTCGTCATCAAGGTTTGGCGGCCCGAAAATGGCCGGCTCGGGTGACAAGATCGATCATCTGGTTTGCTGCATGGATCGTCAGCGGATGATGGGTGAAGCCCGGTCTTGGTAAGATAAAAGCCGCCATTTCGCGAGCAAGATCAAGTTGCCGATCGGGTGCTTCCGCGAGCAACGAGATCACCAGATTCTCCAGCGCGATCACGCGGACGCGGAGCTGCACCAATTCAGCGTTTGTCAGGTCAGGAACTTCGGATTGCGCTTCCGCGGAAATCTGAGCCTTTTGCGGGCCGCAGGGTCCAGCGCCGCCCTCATTGTCCCACCTCGAAAGAGCCGCCTGGCGCTCCTGCGAAGGGTCTAACAAATCTGGTTTCCAATCCGACATAAGATGGGTTCCTGAGAACTTCGACACGCAGGTATAGTGGGATCAGTAGCCTATTGGGGATTTTCAAACAACGATGGGGCCCGCGATCGAACATGCGAGACGAGACGAAAAGCGGACGCGAGGCTAGACGCCGCAGGCCCGTCGCGACCGGCTCCGGACGCTTTCAATCTGGAGAGGCGACCTTCTTCTCACCGTAAGGTCGTTGCCCATGACCGTGACGCCTACGAGCGATGGCAAAAGCCCCCTAACGATCTCAACTTTGGAGGCGCAAGTGGCAAATTCGACGACAAAAGCCGGCATTATTTTAAACGCGGCTGTGGCCATTAGCGCCGTTATTGCACAGCATGGCGATGCCTACGCCGCCACAACAGGGTCGCTTCGAAGGCGGACCAAGCTAATGCCTTCCCCACTGCCGAGCGGGGATACGAGCGGTACGTGGCTCTCGCCAAGGCTTCGTCGTTGTCGGGCGATTCAGTTGAACCGAAAACTACTACCAGCACGCAGAACATTATCTTCGACTGATGAGAGACCAGGCGGTTGGTGGGTGCGTGAGCGACGGTGAAGGCTCGGGCTGTTTGCCGCGCCGTCACTGCGGCGATCGGCGCGCAAGTGATCTGCACATCATTGAAGTATAAAGCAGTAGTTGCTCTTGTGGCCTGAAAGGCTCAGGCGATACCCCGTGTGCCGTCTAGAGCAGCTCGTGAGCCCAATTTCACAACTCGCTTCCTCTGATACCGCACTGATCGCTAGAGCAATCCTTGAAGAAAGGCAGCGATGGCATGCACATTCGCGTTGCAACAATCACTGATCTTGTCTCGATCACTAGCTGCACGGATCTCGCCTTCGCGTCTTTTGCTGGGCATTCGCATAAACGGGACGCCAAACTCGAAGACAGTTTGCGATCGCAAATATTAGAGGGATCGATCTGGTTGATTTGCGACGAGGCACACGTCCTTGGTTATATCTCGCTCTGGCCCACTGCTGATCAAATGTTCATAGACACGCTAGCCGTACGGCCAAGCCATCATCGTCAGGGACTAGGCAGCCAGTTGCTGGCGTTTGCTGACCGAGAAACTTTGCGGCTTGGTCTGAGCAGCGTCAACCTGTTCACAAAAGCTACAATGGCGGACAACCTCGTTTTCTATAAGCGCCGGGGTTACCGTGAGACCGGACGTTGTGATGACGACGGATTTTGCCGCGTCTTCTACAGCAAGAGTATCCCACGAAAAGCTGCGTGATTGGGTCGTCGGTAGTCGGTGCTCATTTAGCAACACGCTCACGATTTCAGTCGATGCTCGAATTCGAGACTTAGGAGACGCTCCCAGACTCGCCCAAACGCCCTGACGAGGGTCGGGCAGCAGGTTAGTCCTCTCATTCATGTCTGGCCTAGGGCAGACATCGTCTCGCGCATACTCCAATTCCGCTTTGCGTTTATCACTCCCCAAAGCTCTGTAGGTTCTTCGCCAGCTCGGGCGACAGCGGCAGGTTACGTGCATAGAAGCGTTCGATCTGCTCCACGCTGGTGCCGGCGTTCTTTGCGAGGTTGAAGATGTTGACCCTGCCCTGCGAGAGAATGATCCTCATGCAAATCGCCGTATGCCGCAGGCTATAGATCATCCGCTCAGTTTGAAGAACGGCATCCATTTTCAACTGCGTCTCTTCTAGCAGCGCGTTGAACTGCCGGGCGAAGACGCGCGCGGCAGTTACCCGGTTCTCGTAGTGAGGAAGGAAAATGTAATCTTCTTCCGTCGCGTCCGGGTAGCGTTGGCGCAGTCGCTTGTACGGAGCGACAGCACCTTCAAGCGTGTTCGCAATGCGCATGCTCGTCTTGCCATTGCGGACGGTAACGAGCAGCCGCTTCGGTTCATCCGCAAGCGTTCCGGCCGCTCGTTGGTGCTTGACGAAATCCTCTAAACCGGTGCCCCGCGCTGTGCGGGTGAGCCGGCCGTCTACGCTTAAAGAGACAAGCGCGCCTTGGCCTTACGTGGACTACGTTGCCGCCTAGTTCGAGGACCGTGATATCCCAAGTATTGCCAGAGAGCTTCTTTAAATTCACCGACGGTTTTCACCATCTCAAAGTCGGGCAGAATAAATGAACGTGCCATGACCCCATCGAGGATCGTGGAAATCATCGTGGCCACGACCGGGGCGTCGACTTTGCGAAATAAACCCTGCGAAGTCCCTTCCCGTATATAGCGCTGTATTATCTCACTTTCGTGCCGATAAAACCTTTTGATCGGCTCTTCCGCTTCAGCCACGCCTATCACGCCTTTGCAATCCAAACCGATCTTCACCACATTGCGCAACTGTTTGCTCAAGGCTACGTGCACGTCGAACCATTTTCCGATGGCAGCGGCTGCATCTTCGTGCTGCGTGCTGTGGCATAAACTATCGAATAGTTGAAACGCCTCATCGATTGCCGTGTCGATGGCCGCGCGGAACAGGTGCTCTTTGTCTTTGAAGTGGTAATAAATCATAGAACTATTGACTTTGGCGGCGCGTCCGATGTCGCGGATCGACACTGACGCAAAGTGTCTTTCAGCGAATAATTCCAGCGCAATTTTGGCTAGTTCGGCCCGGGTCGGCCCGGAATGCTCAGCGCTTCTCCTACCCAGCTTGGGTTCGATAGGTTTTTCGACCTTTTCGCGTTTTGGCATTGGAGCCTCGGGCTTTAGGAGCGGAGTGCACACCGGTGATTACTCCTAACACAGAGTAACGGCGACCGCTGAAAGAGAAATGCGTTGGAGCCGGATTGGCGCGCCGTTGAGTCTCGCCACTCAAATTTTATTTTTGCATGCGTTAGCGGTTCGCTCTGTCATTGATGCATTGCGGTAGATGCCTTATCGCACAACACAATTTGCGTTGTTGAAATCGGTTCAGATACTACGTGGCATTGAGCCGAGGCGCGCGCGGAAGCAATTTGGAACTAATCAGTCGATTGATTTATTCTTTTTTTGTGGCATTCTCCTCCGCCGCTGAGGCTCCATTTTGCGACGAAGTTCGCAGCGCCGCTCTCGAGCGGAAGCGAGATCCTGGAGGAAACGGAATGGCAAAGTACATTCTTTCCGACCCGAATTTCAGCGCCGGTAAGCACAAAGACGTCATCGAAAAAATTGTCGGCGAGTTTCGCAATCGGCCAGGGCTAAAGCTCATCGGTTATGAGCCCGACGCGGATTTTGATCGCTTGCCCGTTGAGCTTCTGGGGCGCCCAGATGTCCTGAAAGAGGCCATCCTGGACGCTGCCGGAAAGGCTTACGAGTTGGTCGACATGGAAAAGCAGCACGGTCATCATCCCAGGATTGGAGCCGTCGACACAATTGAGATCTATCCCGCTAAAGACATCACGATCGATGAGTGCCGAGCGCTTGCGGATGAAATTGGTCAGGAAATTTTCAAGCGATACCAGGTGCCGATCTATTTCACTGGTAAAAATGCGCGGCGCCCAGACCGAGAGGGCCTGACAGTCATCAGGAAAGGCAATTACGAAGGATTGAGAGAAGCAGTTCTCAAGGATCCATCGCGCGCTCCTGATATCGGGCCAGCCAAATTGCACCCGACGGCGGGCGCGACGATCGTCGGCGCAATCGAACAGCACGATGCCTATTTCAACGTCGTGCTAGACACTACCGATGTTTCAATCGCCAAGAAGCTCGCAAGCTACATACGAGGGAGAACTGGGGGCTTTACCAACATTCAGGGAACGATCGGTCTTCCGAACAAGCATCGCCGAACCGGCAAGGACGTCGCGATCATTTCTATCGAAGTCAGCAATCCGCTTCAGACGCCACTTCATCGCATTTACAATCTCCTCAAAGCAGAGGCCGCGCGCTACGGCGTCAATGTTTTGGCGGGGCAAATCTGCGGGACCATTGCAGCAGAAGTATTGGTGCAGACAGCCGAGTGGTACCTCCAGCTCGAGGGAATTAACGGCCCTTGGGATTACAAAACCCAAATCCTCGAAAATCACCTCTTGGAGCTTGAGGGCTAAGTGACTTAGCCCAGCTCCAAATCAAGAATCATGGTCGGTTTTGATGCTCATTACCTGAACTCAGGGAGAAGAGTGATGGTCAGCATAGCAGCACAACATACCGCCTCGGCGACCGCACTTGCAGAAAAGCATAGAATGAGGCGCGACGTCAGTTGGTGGCAGGTCGTCTTTATCGCCGCCGGTGCACCCGCGCTAGTGATGTTCAACTTGGGAGGTATATCAGCCGTTACAGGCACGATCTCACCATTGGTTTGGACCTGTTCTGTGCTTCTTGGCTTTATGGAACTCTTTATCTATGCGGAAATTGCGGGACTTCATCCTAGTAAGTCCGGCGGGACCGCCGTTCACGGGGCCACCGCTTGGGTTCGATACAGTAAAATCATCGCGCCTATGTCGATATGGTCCAACTGGCTAGCTTGGAGCCCTATACTTGCGATCGGCTCCGGATTGGCGTCGGGCTATTTGCTGTCGATCTTCGTCCCGCCAGATCATCCGATCAACACGTGGCAAATAACTTTGCTAAACCTGAACTCTATTCAGCCAGATCTGACGGTGCGTATCAATGCTCAATTCATTATCGGCACGATTATCATGCTGGCGATCTGGAGCGTGCAGCACACGGGAATAGGGAGAACCGCTCGTGCCGCAGTATTGCTCACGGTCGCGAGTCTAATTCCGCTCCTCTTCGTAACAATTATTCCGATCTTTACGGGTCGTATCGACTGGAACAACTTCACTCCGTTCGTCCCGCTCAATGGTGCCTGGGATCTCGCAGGTTGGCGTCTCTTCTTCGGAGGCCTGATGCTTGCCGCATGGTCAGCCTACGCGGCTGAGACGGCGGTCTGCTACATGAGTGAATTTAAGGATCCGGCCAAAGATGCGCCGAAAGCCATCATCT
>Ga0070663_100001294_pt1 | contig 13718 bp, 9 predicted proteins | sample KBSC63metaG_FD_65646 | JGI IMG/M metagenome (GOLD analysis project Ga0070663, IMG submission 65646) | Corn rhizosphere microbial communities from Kellogg Biological Station, Michigan, USA - KBS C6-3 metaG | ecosystem: Host-associated > Plants > Roots > Rhizosphere > Soil ...
GACGCCCACGACGGGCGCCGGCGGCCGGTTCTCGACCGGTCAGGAATCTGCCGGGTTGGTTACTTCGACATGGCCGAAGTTTCCAACCACGCAGATACCTCACCGGCCTTCCGTGGTTCGTAATGGTCGCCATACGACCATTACGAACCACGCAGGTTCCTGGCCGTCCGATTCCTCGCCTCCTCCATGAGGGATCGTCACGGAAGTCCGACTTCGCGACGTCCCTCTGACGCCTCTCCCACGAAAGCCTCACGTCCCGGGCTCCTCATGGGGGTCACAGCCTGCCAGGACCCCCATGAGGAGCGCAGGACCACCCCTCGACCCACCTCGGACGGCCGCGGGCGCCGGGACCTCCGCCCCGGCGCCCGCCCGTCCTGGACCCGCTGGACCTACGGCGCCGTCACCGCCCAGACGCCGGCGACGAGGAAGTCGCCTTTGATTTCTTTTTTGGCTTTCGCGGCGAGCCCGATGCCGAGCCGGTTGACGCTGTCGATGGTCAGCGCGACGGGCGCCGTGCCTTCCAGGTTGGTTTCCGTCGTGGCGTAGACGCAGAGCCAGCCGGACGCGGCCGCCGGGGTAGTTTCACCGCCGCCGAGGCCCGGGCACTGGGCCGGGTAAGGGCCGCCTTTCGGCACGATCGACACTGCCGGCGTGTTCAGCAGCGCCTGCTGGAAGGTGACCGAGCCGTGCGCCACCGGCGTTTCGCCGGCTTTCGCCTCCGCTTCGGACTCGGTGCCGCCGAGGTCGAAGACCCCGCGCAGCGTCTGCCCGCTCTTCAGCGGCTGGACGTTGTTCAGCACTTCGCCGTTCAGCTTCGCCGCGGTCACCGCGCCGTCGGCCAGCTTGCCGGTGGTCACCGCGCCTTCGGCGAGGTTCCCGGTGGCGACGCCCTTTTCGGCGATTTTCGCCGCCGTCACGGCCTTGTTGCTCAGCTTGTTCGTGGTGACGACGTTGTTGCGGATCTTTTCCGCCGTCACCGCGCTGGCGGCGATCTTGCTGGTGTTGATGATCCCGGGGCCGAGGTTGCCGGGGAGCACGGCGTTGGGGCCGAGCTTGCCCGCGGTCACCGCCTTGGGGGCGATCTTGCCGCTCCTCACCGCCTTGCTGCGGAGCGCCTTCGCGGTCACCGCGCCCCTCTTGATCTGCTTCGGGCCGACGCTGTTCTTGGGCAGTCCCGCCGCCACGGCCGCCCCTCCCAGGGCGATGAACAAGGCCAACGACGCGATCACGTTCGCGTAGGTCAGCCGGGGCAGAAATCGTTTCATCCTGCTTCCTCCTTTGGTTTGTCCGAGGGTGCTTTCACGTGCTTGGTCTCAGCACCTTCGATCCATCGGGCATAATCCCCCCAACATGGACCAGGCTGATTTGATTTGGAAGAACGGCGAGTTCGTCCCCTGGGACGACGCCACGGTGCATGTGCTGAGCCACGGGTTGCACTACGGAACCGGCGTCTTCGAGGGCATCCGCGCCTACGAGACCGAGCGCGGCCCGGCCGTCTTCCGCCTGCCCGAGCACCTCGACCGCTTCGAGAAGTCGGCCGAGCTCTATTACCTCCAGATGCCCTTCGGCGCGGAGCAGCTGCGCACGGCGACCAAGGAGCTGATCGCCCGCAACGGCCTGACCTCCTGCTACATCCGCCCGCTCGCCTTCCGCGGCTACGGCGAGATGGGGCTCTACGCCAACTCGGCGCCGGTCGACGTGATCATCGCGACCTGGCCCTGGGGCGCCTACCTCGGCGACGAGAGCGCCGGCAAGGGCATCCGCGCCAAGGTCTCGAGCTGGCGGCGGATCAGCCCGGCGGGCGCGATCCCGCACGCCAAGGCCTCCGGCTCCTACCTCAACTCGATCCTCGCCAAGACCGAGTCGGCCAACGCCGGCTACGACGAGGCGATCCTGCTCGACGAGCGCGGCTTCGTCTGCGAGGGCTCGGGCGAGAACATCTTCGTGGTGCGTGAGGGTGAGATCCTCACGCCGCCGCACACCGCCTCGATCCTTGACGGGATCAACCGCAAGTCGGTGATCCAGATCGCTCGTGACCTCGGCTACACCGTGGTCGAGCGCGACATCGCCCGCGCCGAGCTCTACCTCGCCGAGGAGGTCTTCCTGACCGGGACCGCGGCGGAGATGGTGCCGGTGCGGGAGATCGACGACCACGAGATCGGCGGGCCCGGCGAGATCACCCGCCACGTCCAGGCGAAATTCATGGACGCCCTGCACGGGCGCGCCGACGAGTACCTCGAGTGGCTCGACTTCGTCGACGTCGCGGCGGACGCATCGGCCGACGCGCGCGACGGCGCCAAGCTCGGCGCCGAGGAGATCGCGTCGACGGACGAGGAGATCGGGCGAATTACCCCTGCCGCCTAGCGGCAGGCGCGGCCGTGAGGCCGTGCGCCCCGGGTCCACCGACGGGCCCACCGGTCTCTTCTTGAACTCGAAAGGCAGTACCAGATGGAACAGGTGAAGCTCTACGACACGACCCTGCGGGACGGGATGCAGGGCGAGGGGATGTCCCTCTCGGCAGCCGAGAAGGCGCGCGTGGTGCAGGCGCTCGACAAGCTCGGCGTGCAGATGATCGAGGCCGGCTTCCCGAGCTCCAACCCGAAGGAAAAGGAGCTGTTCGCCTCGCTTGCCGGGCTGGAGCTGGAGCGCTCGGTCGTCTGCGGGTTCGGGCCGACGCGACGGCGGGGCACCGCCCCCGAGGACGATCCGGGGCTGCTCACCCTGGTCGGCTCCTTCGCCTCGATCATCTGCCTGGTCGGCAAGACCTGGGGACTGCACCTGGAGAAGGTGACCAAGGTCTCCCGCGAGGAGAACCTGGCGATGATCGCCGAGTCGGTCGGCTTCTGCCGCGAGCACGGCAAGCGGGTCGTCTACGACGCCGAACACTTCTTCGACGCCTACCGCGAGGATCCCGGCTACGCGCTCGGCTGCCTGGAGGCGGCGATCGACGCGGGCGCCGAGAACGTCACCCTCTGCGACACCAACGGCGCCATGCTGCCGGAGCAGATCGCGGCGGCGACCGAGGTCGCGGCGCTCCGCTTCGGCGACCGCGCCGAAATCGGCATCCACGCCCACGACGACGCCGGCTGCGGGGTCGCCAACAGCCTCGCCGCGGTCAATGCCGGGGCGAGGATGGTGCAGGGGACCGTCAACGGCTATGGGGAGCGCTGCGGCAACGCCAACCTGACCACGATCCTCCCCGCCCTGCAGCTGAAGATGGGCTTCGACGTGGTGCCCGCGGAGAACCTGGAGACGCTGACCGAGATCGTGCATTTCGTCGACGAGCTCTGCAACCTCGTGCCGGACCCGAACGCGCCCTACGTCGGCCGCAACGCGTTCGCCCACAAGGCGGGCATGCACGTCGCCGGGATCGAGGCCGACGCGCGCACCTTCGAGCACATCGAGCCCGCGGCGGTCGGCAACGAGCGGGCGATCCTGCCTTCGGAGCTCTCCGGCAAGGCGACGATCCGCGACCAGGCCGCTGCGGCGGGCCTCGAGATCGACGACGAGACGGCCGCGCGGGCGATCGAGGTGCTGAAGGAGCGCGAGCACCACGGCTTCCACTACGAGGCGGCGCCGGCCTCCTTCGAGCTGCTGCTCCGCCATGAGGCGGGCGTCTACAAGCCGCTCTTCGAGCTGGAGAGCTACCGGGTCGTGACCCAGCGGCGGGCCGGGGGGAGGGTCGAGACCGAGGCGACGGTGAAGCTGAACGTCGACGGCGAGCGCTTCGTCGAGATCGCCGAAGGAAACGGCCCGGTGAGCGCGCTCGACAAGGCGCTGCGCAAGGCGATCACGAGCCGCCATCCTCATCTCTCCAACATCGAGCTGACCAACTACAAGGTGCGGATCCTCGACCAGGACCGCGGCACCGACGCGGTCACCCGCGTCCTGCTCGACTCCGCCGACGGCGAGCGCGAGTGGGGGACCACCGGGGTGTCCGGGAACGTGATCGAGGCCTCCTGGCAGGCACTGGTCGACTCACTGGAGTACGCATTTCAGTGAGCGCGGGGGCCGAATGAGCGGCGACCGCGAGCCGATCCCGCTGGCGAGCCCGGAGCTCGGCGAGCGGGAGGAGGAGCTCGTGCTCGAGGTGCTGCGCTCCGGCCGGCTCTCGCTCGGGCCGATGGGGCAGCGCTTCGAGCGCGCCTTCGCCGACTTCCTCGGCGTCGAGGACGCGGTCGCGGTGTCGAGCGGGACCGCGGCACTCCACCTCGGGGTGCGCCAGCTCGGCTGGGGCGAGGGCGACGAGGTCGTCACGAGCCCGTTCACCTTCGTCGCCTCCTCCAACTGCCTGCTCTACGAGGGCGCGCGGCCGGTCTTCGTCGACGTCGACCCGGTGACCCTGGACATCGACCCCGACGCGGCGGCGGCGGCCGTCACCGAGCGCACCGTCGGACTGCTGCCGATCGACATCTTCGGCTGGCCCGCCGCCTGGCCGGAGCTGGAGGCGCTGGCGGCGCGCCACGGCCTCGGCGTGCTCGAGGACGCCTGCCAGGCGCTCGGCGGGGTCGACTCGGAGGGCCGCAAGGTCGGCTCGCGCGGCCACTTCGCGACCTTCGCCTTCTACGCGAACAAGCAGATGACGACGGGGGAGGGCGGGATGATCGTCCCCACCGACGCCGAGGCGGCGGCGCGCCTGCGCAGCGAGCGCAACCAGGGCCGGGCCGTCGACATGGGCTGGCTCGACCACGACCGGCTCGGCTTCAATTACCGGCTCTCCGACGTGGCGGCGGCGATCGGCCTCGCCCAGGTGGAGAAGCTGCCGCGCCTGCTGGAGGAGCGCGCCGCGGTGGCGGCGATGTACGGGGAGCGGCTGGCCGCGGTGCCGGGCGTCGAGGCGCCGATGGCGGCGCGCGGCCGCGAGGTGCGCGGCTGGTTCGTCTACGTGGTGCGGCTTGCCGACGAGGTCGACCGCGATGCGGTGATCAACCGCCTGCGCGAGCGCGGCATCGACTCCAAGGATTACCTGCCGAGCATCCACCTCTTCCCGCACATCCGCGAGCTCGGCTACCGCGAGGGCCAGTTCCCGGTCGCCGAGGCCGCTTCGGCCCATTCGATGGCACTGCCGTTCTTTCCGCGGATGAGCGAGGCGCAGGTCGAGCGGGTGTGCGCGGAGCTGGCAAGCGCCGTCGACGCGTCGGTGCAGGGACCCGGATAACCAACATAATCAACGCGATGGCACGCTTCCCAGGCAACGACGGCACCGGCGACGACGCTCCGGCGCGCTTCCGCAAAGACCCGGACCCGCGCTTCTGGCGGATGAACCGCTCGCTGCCCTTCGACTGGCAGCTGGCGTCCTACGACGTGCTCCAGTCCCAGGCCCACGCGCGGGGGCTCGCCCGGATCGGCGTGATGAGCGATGCGGAGGCGGAGGAGATCGCCGCCGGTCTCGACCGCGTCCTGGCGCGGATCGAGGCGCCCGGCTTCGCCTTCGAGGATTCCGACGAGGACATCCACATGGCGATCGAGCGGCTGCTCGGCGAGGAGGTCGGGGCGCTGGCGGGCAAGCTGCACACCGGTCGCTCGCGCAACGACCAGGTCGCCACCGACATCGCGATGGTCGTCTACGCCGCCTCGCACCGGGCGATGCGCCTCTGCGCCGGGGCGATGGAGGGCCTGCTCGGGCTCGCCGAGTCCCACAAAGACTGGCCCATACCCGGCTACACCCACCTACAGCGCGCCCAGCCGGTCTACCTCGGCCACCACCTGCTCGCCTACTTCTGGATGCTCTCCCGCGACGCGCGGCGCTTCGGCTTCGCCGCCGAGTCGGCCAGCGTGATGCCGCTCGGCTCCGGCGCCCTCGCCGGCGTCAACTGGCCGATCGACCGCAAGATCGTCGCCGCCGAGCTCGGCTTCGCCGCGATCACGCCGAACTCGCTCGACGGCACCTCCAACCGCGATTTCGTCATCGATTACCTGAGCGCCGCGGCGACCTGCGCGATGCACCTCTCGCGGCTCGGCTCGGAGCTGGTGATCTGGTCGAGCAGCGAGTTCGGCTTCGTCGAGCTCGACGAGGGCTTCTCCTCGGGCTCCAGCATCATGCCGCAGAAGGTGAACCCCGATTCGGCCGAGCTGCTGCGGGCCAAGAGCCCGCGTGTCGCCGCCGCGCACCACACGCTGCTCGGCGTGATGCACGCGCTGCCGCTCACCTACGGCAAGGACATGCAGGAGGACAAGGAGCCGCTCTGGGACGCGATCGACACGATCGAGGCGAGCCTCGAGGTGACGGTCGGGATCCTCGAGGACATAGCCTTCGACCGGGAGCGCCTGGAGGAGGCCTCCGGCGACGAGATGCTGGCCGCGACCGAGGTCGCCGACCTCCTGGTCCGCCAGGGCGTGCCGTTCCGCGAGGCGCACGGGATCGTCGGCGAGCTGGTCCGCGCCGCGATCGCCGGCGACGTACCGCTGTCCGGCCTCAGCCGCGAGGAGATCGCGCGGGTTTCGGAGGCCCTCGTCGGCGACGCCGGCGAGGAGTACTACGAGGTGCTCCAGCGCGGTTCGTGGCTGGAGTCGAAGCGGATCGCCGGCGGCACCGGCTCCGAACCACTGGCCGTCCAGATCGAGGAGGCGCGCACGGCCCTCGCGGGAGTCCGCGAGGTCGCCGGGGCCTGACCCCGGCGCCAGCCGTTCCTTATGAGCCTGTCAGGCGCAAAAAGAACAGCGGGCGAGGGCGCGGCTGCCTCGGGCGCCCCGCTGGGCGTCGACTTCTTCGAGCGCTCGGTGCACGAAGTCGCCCGCGAGCTCATCGGCTGCCGGCTCCTCTTCGGCGGCGTCGGCGGCATCATCGTCGAGACCGAGAGCTACGAGCGCGACGATCCGGCCTGCCATGCCTACGTCGGCCTCACGGAGCGGACCAGCGTCATCTTCGGCCCCCCTGGACGCGCCTACGTCTATCTCTCCTACGGCATCCACAGCCTGCTGAACTTCGTCTGCGAACCGGACGGCGAGGCGGCGGCGGTGCTGGTCCGCGCCCTCGAGCCGACCACCGAGATCGAGACGATGCGAGCGCGCCGCGGCAAGGCCCGCACCGACCTCGACCTCTGCTCCGGCCCCGGCAAGCTGACCGAGGCCCTCGGCATCACCCTCGCCGAGAACGCCGACCGCCTCGACCGCGACCCGTTCCTGCTCCTGCCACCCGAAGGCGACCCCCCCGAGGTCGTCACAAGCCCCCGCATCGGCATCACCAAAGCCGTCGACCTCCCCTGGCGCTTCTCGGCTGCCGGCAGCAAGTTCGTCTCCCGCCCCCGCCCCTTACGGCTGCTTCTCGGCGCCTGACGGACGGCCTTGGCCGGTGACGTGGATTGCAGGGCTCTTCGGGCTTGGAGGGTGGGCCTTGGTAGGGACGGACGGAGGTCCGGCGGGCCGGCGGCGGTCCGAGATGGTCCTGGGCTCCTCATGGGGGTCCTGGCAGGCTGTGATCCCCATTAGGAGCCCGGGACGTGAGGCTTTTGTGACGGAGGCGTCACAGGGACGGTGCGAAATCGGACTTCCGTGACCGAGGCGTCACAGGGACGGTGCGATGTCGGACTTCCGTGACGATCCTGTCCGGGAGATTCCACACCTCGGCCGGATCGTTGACGAAGATGCCGAGAACGTCACATTTGGAGGCCCTGAAGGACCCTTTTTCGGCCGGGATCGAGGGGCCGGAAACGCGCTGCGTGTTTTAGGGCCCCCTGGACTTTCGCCATTCACGCCACGGCCATCTCCCAGATCTCCGCGAGGTCTCCGGGTTTCCGATCCCTGCCCTGCGCACCCATAGATGCCGAAACACGCCCGGCGATGATCGCCCGGCGCAGCGCGACCAGCATGTCCTGCACCGAGGGGCAGCGCTTGGAGCGGTCCCAGGGGGCGAGGCGGCGTCGGCGGGCGACGTCCTCCTCGGCGCCGCCGGCGAGCGAGTACCAGAGCACTGCCAGGGTGAGGCAGAGGAAGGCGAAGGGGGCGGTGCGCTCGACGGCGGGGCGGGTGCGGTTCCGTGCCTCGCCGACACCGACGTGCTGCTTGGCGTCGCGGAAGGCGACCTCGATCGACCACCGCAGCGCGTACAGCCCGAGGATCCGCTCGGCGGGGAGATCGGGGTCGCTCGAGATCACCACCATGTCGATCTGGTCCTCGGCGCGCGCGTCGCGCAGGGCCACCGCCCTGACCCGGGTCGCGCCCCAGGCCTTCGGCCAGATGCCGGCCTGCTCTGCGACCTCCACGCCCCGCCGCTCCCCGTAGGCCTCGATCCGCGTGCGCCGCCACGGGCCCCCCGACCTCGCCCGCTCGCGCAGGGAGGGCAGCCGCTCGCCCCTGGTGCGGGGTCTGCCCACCTGCCCCGGCCTGCGCGGCGGCGGCGGGGCGTTGAGGCGCAGGTCGCGACGGGCGCGGGCGATCACGGTGACGTTGCGGGGCAGGTCGGCCGGGGAGAGGGCCCTGGCGGCGTAGGCGCCGTCGGCGAGCACGATCAGCCCGCGGTCGGGGTGCGCCTGCGCGATCAGCGTGGCGAGCTCGGCGGCATGGGCGACCTGGGTGGGGCCCTTCCCGGGACGCCAGAGGCGGAACAGCACCGGCAGGCAGACCCGCCGCTCCAGGAAGGGCAGGGCGACGACCACGCCGGCGACCACCCAGGCGTTGCCGTGGGCGATGCGCCCCGCCCTCGGCCCGGCCGCCGGCGAGGAGCCGTCGTGGTGCAGCTGGCGGGCGAAGACCTTGGGGCCGGAGCGCCTGAGGAGCGTGTCGTCGATCGCCACCACCAGGGGCTCCCCCTCTTCCGTCAGGCGCCCGGCGATCAGCCCCAGGGCGACCAGCCCGAGCCGGTCGGCCGACCATCGGGCGCGGGAGAAGAAGCGGCGATCGCGCGAGTGGTGCCACTCCCCGGAGAGCCCGGCGGCGATCAGCATCCCGGTCACCGTGCGCCCCCGGACCCGGGTCAGGAGGCCGACGCAGAGGCCGCAGAAGGTCTCGAAGGTCGGGGCGGTGAAGCAGGGGCGGAACAGGGAAAGCAGCGAGGCGAGCGAACTGGGAACCTCGTAGGGCATCGGCGGCGACCTCCTCCGGTAGGCGTCAGACACCCACCGGATTCGGGGGACCTGCCGATGCTCCTTGCCTCCGGCCGCCAGGGCAGGCTCGCGGAAATGGCGAAAGTCCAGGCCCCTATAGGGGGGTCAATCCACGCAGCGCGTCCGTCACTGTTGGACAACACGGGAGGAAGTGAGGACTTCTCACGGTCTTGGTGTCGAGGTCCGACTTCCGTCACGGATCCGACGCACTCTTGTCACGCTCCCGTCCGGGTTCCTCCACGCCTCTCATACCCGGCCCTCTCGCCACGGCCACAGCCGTGGCGAGAGGGCCGCGTCCCTTTTTCCGGGCGTCAGCTTCCGAGGCCTCATCCCTTCCGGGCGCCAGCATGCGGGCCCTGATACCTCCCTGGCCGCCAGCCCCCCGCCGCCCGCCCGGACCCCCGACTACCCCGCGGTAACCCCGCCGCCGGCCGCCGCGCCGCCTTCGGGCGGAGCGGCTTCTTCGACCGGCGGAGCCGTTTCTTCCGGCGCTTCTTCGACTTCTTCGACCGGCGCTTCGGTTTCGTTGCGGCCGCCGGTCGCGCCTTCTTCGACTTCTTCTTCCGGCACGAATTCTTCTTCGACTTCGCCTTCGTAGGTTTCTTCCGGCGCGATGTATTCGGATTCTTCGTATTCGCCGGCTTCGATTTCTTCTTCGGCTTCGTCGCCCGACTTGCCTTCGTCTTCCTTGGCTTCCTTGGCCCGTTCCTTCGCCTTCTTTTCGGCCAGGTGCTGTCGCTTGATTTCTTCCCAGGCGGAGATGACGCGGGCCCAGATCATCGCCGGATAGGTCCCGCCCATCACCGGGCCGCCGTTGTAGAGGGTGAGCATCGGCGTGGTCGTGTCCGGGTAGCCGACCCAAACGCAGGCGGTCACTTCGGCGGCGACGCCACCGCAGAACCAGGCGTCGCCCTCTTCCTCGGTCGTGCCGGTCTTGCCCCACTCTTCCGGCCCGCCGGTCTGGGCCGCGGTCCCGGTGCCCTCGGAGATCACCGTTTCCATGATCCCCTTCTGCTCTTCGACGGTTTCCTGGCTGAAGACCTGGTGGTGGATCGGCTTGTTTTCGCCGCCCTTGATCGGCTTGCCGTCTTTCGTCACTTCCTCGAAGGTGAGCGGGCTGTCGCCGGGGCGGGGCGCCAGCGAGCCGGAGATGCGCTTGCCGTCGTTGCCGATCGTCGAGTAGGCGTAGGCCCACTGCAGCGGTGAGACGCCTTCCTTCAGCCCGCCCAGCACCATCGCCGGGTTGGTCGAGATCGGGTCGGTGTAGCCCGCCTTGTGGATCGTCCTGGCGATCGAGCGGGTGCGGTCCTCGGTCGTCTTGCCTTCCAGCCCTTCCAGCGCCAGCGCCGCGTAGATCGAGTTGTCGGAGTAGGTGAGGCCGCAGGCGATCGAGCAGGACCCCAGATAGCCTTCTTCGTCGTTGTGGACGGTGAACGTTTCGCCGCCCTCCTTGCCGAAGTGGAAGGTCCGCTGTTCGGAGGGATATTCGGTTTCCGGCGAGATCCCCTCTTCGAGCGCCGTCAGCAGCGTGAAGGGCTTGATCGAGGAGCCTGGCTGGCGTCGTCCCTGGGTCGCCAGGTTGAAGGGCGCCGTTTCGAAGTCGGGCCCGCCGACCATCGCCTTGATGCCGCCGGTGTGGTTGTCGATGACGACGACCGAGGCGGTGGCGGGGGAGTAGCCGAGGTATGAGCTGACCGCTTCTTCGGCCGCTTCCTGGAGCTGCAGGTCGAGCGTCGCGTGGACTTCGAGGCCGCCGAAGTAGGCCTTCTCGGCGCCATAGCGTTCGACCAGCTGCTGGCGCAGGAAGGCGGTGAAATAAGGGGCTTTGGACTGCAGGGTAGGCGGCTTGATGTCGGCCGGGGCGGGGAGTGCCTTATGGATGCCTTCCGTCAACTGCTGGTGCGTTATGTAGCCGTGTTCGGCCATCTTGTCCAGCACCAGGTTGCGGCGCGCCAGCGCGGCTTCGGGGTTGTACTTGGGATCGAAGGCCGACGGCGAGGCGATGATCCCGGCGATCATCGCTGCCTCCCAGGGCTCGAGCACCGCGGCGCAAGGTTCGGTTTCGCCCCCGCAGCCAGGGTGGGCGGCCCCGAAGTAGGTCTGAGCGGCGGCCTCGATCCCGTAGGCGCCCTCGCCGAAGTAGATCGTGTTCAGGTACTCGGTGAGGATTTTCTCCTTCGACCAGTGCTTCTCGAGTTTGTAGGCGAGCGCTGCCTCGCGGAACTTCTCCAGCACGGTGCGGCTGCCTTCGGCTTCGAGGGCGTTCTTGACGAACTGCTCGGTGATCGTCGAGGCGCCCTGCTGGGCCGAGCCGCTGAGCACGTCGGAGACCAGCGCGCGGCCGATGCCGCGGAAGTCGACGCCGTCGTGCTCGTAGAAGCGGGCGTCCTCGATCGAGACCACCGCGTTCTTGATGTTGGGGCTGATCTGCGCGGGACTGAGGAGGATTTTGTTCTGGTCGGAGGAGAGCGTGCCGATCAGCCGCCCGCTCGAGTCGACCACCTCGCTGTTCTTCTGCGCCTTGTACTGGGCGAAGTTGTAGATCGCCGGCAGATCCTGGGAGACCGCGGCCATCATCCCGAAGATCATCGAGATCACGGCGAGGATGCCGAGGCCGAGCAGCACGAAGAGAAACCGCAGCTTCTTGAGGCGCGGCTTGGTCCGTTTCGGTGGGCCGGGCGCAGCGGGGGAGAGGGGCACTGCCGGCGGCGCCGGCGGGATCTCACCGCCGTCGCTGCTGCGTCGACGCTTGAGTAAGGAGACAGCCATACAAGCGGGAACAAAAAGCGCGCCCGAGCAGGTGGCGGACCCCGTCGAGCGTGGCGCGGAGTCTAGCATTGCGACCGTGCCGGATCTGACGCGCAACGCGGTCGACGTGCTGCCCGAGGGGCGGCTCGCCGAGCAGCTGAAGCTGGACCGGCCGCTGCGCGTGAAGCTGGGGATCGACCCGACCACGGCCGATATCCACCTCGGCCACACCGTGGTGCTCGGCAAGCTGGCCGAATTCCAGGCGGCGGGCCACACGGTCGTCCTGATCGTCGGCGACTTCACCGCCCGGGTCGGCGATCCGAGCGGGCGCTCGGCCTCGCGGCCGGTGCCGACGCAGGAGGAGATCGAGGCAAACGCCACGACCTACCAGGAGCAGGCCTACAAGATCCTCGACCCGGCGAGGACCGAGGTGCGGCGCAACGGTGAGTGGCTGGACATGAACCTCGCCGACCTGCTGCGGCTGATGGGGACGACGACGGTGGCGCGGCTGCTGGAGCGTGACGACTTCCAGAAGCGGATGGCCGAGAACGCGCCGATCGCCGGCCACGAGCTGCTCTATCCCCTCATGCAGGGCTACGACTCGGTGGCGATCGACGCCGACGTCGAGCTCGGCGGCACCGACCAGAAGTTCAACCTGCTGTTCGGGCGCGACGTGCAGAGCGCCTACGGCAAGCCGCCGCAGTCGATCATGACGCTGCCGATTCTGGTCGGCACCGACGGCGTGCAGAAGATGAGCAAGAGCCTTGGCAATTACGTCGGGGTGACCGACCCGCCCGCCGAGATGTTCGGCAAGCTGATGTCGATCCCCGACGCGGCGATGGACGAGTACTTCCGGCTGCTGCTGCCGCAGACCGAGAAGCCGGAGGCGGAGCCGGTGCGGCAGAAGCGTTTCCTGGCGGCCCAGATCGTGGACCGCTTCCACGGCGCGGGCAAGGGGCGCGAGGCGGAGCAGGCCTTCGACAAGGTCTTCGTCCAGCACGCGGTCCCGGACGACATCCCCGAGGTCGACCTCTCCGACTATCTGTCGGACGGCGACGGCGAGGTCCATCTGCCGCGCCTGATCGCGGGCTCGTTCGGCATGAGCACCAGCGAGAGCCGCCGTCTGCTGGCCGGCGGCGGGGTGAAGCTTGACGGCGAGGCCGTCGATGCGCATAATCTCGACGTCCCCGCCGAGGCCCTTGCCGGGCGGGTTCTGCAGGTCGGAAAGCGGCGCTTCGCAAGACTTTCCAGCCTGGACTAGACAAACGCCTGACGGAGCGCTATATTCCGTCGCCCTCTGGGGCTCCCGTGTGGAGCCCCGGCGTCTGAGAGAGGCGAGTCCCGCCTCGGAGGCGCAACGGTCTTTGAAAACTGAGCAGCGTGCATCTCCGCGGGTCATCCAATCGACCTGCGGAATGTTCAGCCCGACCCATCCGGCGCGCCAGCGCACCGGATGGTCTTGATTTACCTCGTCATGACGGCCGCCGTACTTGTGTACTCGGCGGCCATGAAGTCATTGACAGGCTCTCTGTAGAAGTAAATTTCACGGAGAGTTTGATCCTGGCTCAGGACGAACGCTGGCGGCGTGCTTAACACATGCAAGTGGTGCGACGAACCAGGCTTCGGCCTGGGGCAAAGCCGCGAACGGGTGAGTAACACGTGAGTAATCTGCCCCGATGACCGGGACAACCCGAGGAAACTCGGGCTAATACCGGATGATGAGCCTTGGCGTAAGCCTTGTCTCTAAAGGAAGCTTCGGCCTCCGCATCGGGAGGAGCTCGCGGCCCATTAGCTTGTTGGTGGGGTAATGGCCTACCAAGGCAACGATGGGTAGCTGGTCTGAGAGGACGATCAGCCACACTGGGACTGAGACACGGCCCAGACTCCTACGGGAGGCAGCAGTGGGGAATCTTGCGCAATGCGCGAAAG
>Ga0070663_100001301_pt1 | contig 13660 bp, 25 predicted proteins | sample KBSC63metaG_FD_65646 | JGI IMG/M metagenome (GOLD analysis project Ga0070663, IMG submission 65646) | Corn rhizosphere microbial communities from Kellogg Biological Station, Michigan, USA - KBS C6-3 metaG | ecosystem: Host-associated > Plants > Roots > Rhizosphere > Soil ...
GGCCGGGTCCAGCTCGCTGTGGCTCAGACCCCGGAACAGCTCCCCGTTCCGCATCATCGACGCCTCCAGCAGATCGATCAGGTCGCTCTTCCCGAATCGATCGAACCGAGAGGCCATCGGAAGCTCCGGCTCCGGCTCCCTCCGCTTCCTCAACGCCATGCTTCTTCCCCCAGGTACTGATCTCGCTCGGGTCGGTCGGCAGGCCGTAGTAGCGAGCGTTGCGGTCGTAGAGGTACTTGCCGACGTGCAGCCAATGCCGGTGTGATAGCCGGATACGAAGCCCATAGGTCGAGTGTCGAAACGGCGGTAAGACCTCGTGCAGGATCGAGTACGTGAGGAAGCGCCGGTCTTCGGGCTCCGTCTCGATCCCCCAGTAGATGGGGACGCCTCGTACGCGGATCACGTCCTGACTCTAGAAGTGATCGCCCGGCGCTCGGCGTTGGAGGGGGCGCTCTCCTCCTCGGGCGTCATCTTGCGATAGCCGAAGTTGTCGAGGTTGCTGCTGACGGCGCGGCCCTTCGACGCGGCGCGGGCGAAGGAGCGGAAGCCCTCGTACGGCACCTCCAGGTAGATGTAGGCGGGACCGCCATTGCGCCACTCCACCTGGATGGCGTTGTTGTGATAGTCGTACCGGAAGGCCGACACACGAGTGCTCTTCGGCGTCTCGATCCAGGGGCCGAGGTCGTGAGCGGCCTCATCGAAGGCTTCGTCCAGGACGTAGGCGCCGGCGTGGATCTTCTTGCGAGCTCCAGCCTGGGAGCCCGCCACCTTGGAGACCTTGGGTCCGGCCATGTGCGTACGCTAGATCAGATGGAACTGGAGCAAGGCGTCTCGGCAGCACTGGGCGTCACGGTCGATCCCGACGGCGAGGCGGTGGTCCTCGTGGTCATCGGGACCGAGCAGCACCAGATCGCTGTGCCGATGACACCCGACGTGGCGATCGCCTACGGCCGGGCGATGCGCGACATGGCTCGGGAGGCGCAATCGCTCCAAGACGAGCTGGACGACCTGGCGCCCGAAGAGATCCAGGACCGGCTCATCGCCATCCAGAAACGGTACGCCGCTCAGACCAACTGATGTGTCACGATCGAGGAGGGCCGGGGGACCGGTTGCCTCGCTCGACGGGGCAGGCTCCCCCGGCCCCTGCTACCTGGAGGAGGGACGCTTGAACGCGCGAACGTTTGCCGACGACGCCTTCTTCGGTGGCGCCTTGCGAGGGGTGGCGGCTGCCTTCTTCGCTGCTGCGGCCTTGCGGGCTCGCGCTCTCTGAGCGCGGGCCTGCTCGGCCTTCTGGTACGAGATGAGCATCTGGCGGAGCTGCCAGTTCTCGTGCTGCAGCTCCTGGATCGCCCGCAGGTGGTTGTAGAAGGCCGGGGTCGTCATGATCAGCACCACGGTGCGGCTCACGAGCTCGGTGACGAGCGGCTCGAGGTTGGCCGGCACGCGCCCCCGCACGTACGACTGGACATGGCGTAGGAGGTCGTCGCCCTCGCTGATGCTCACGTCGGCTCTACCACGTACTCCTGCTCACGACTGCCAAGGATCTCAGATCCACGAGCGTGTTGCGGGATCCAGAAGCGGCCCTCGTACTTGCCGAACAGGAGAGCGCGTCCGTACTTCGGCCCGTAGTGAGCGTGGTGCCCCCGGACACTGGAGAGAGGAACGCCAGGTGGCACGCCAGGGCCGGGCTTGCTGTTGCGGTAGCTCTTGCTGATCGGGCGAACGTGGATCTCGCTGACGGTGATTCCCGTGCGCTCCATCCGACGACGCTCGGCCCGAGAGCGGGTCGGCTCGGCCAACTCGACGTTGACACAGTTACCGAGGTCGTACGCCTTGAGCACGGACAGGATCAGGTTGTTGAACATCTCGTTGTCATCGAAGGCCAGCACGTTCTGCCAGTTGATGTCTGCGATCTGGCCGTCGCTGTAGACCGCGACTCGCCAGAGGAACATCGGGCCTTGCGTCCTCACGGGGATCTGGCCTCCTCCGGCGCGACCCCCGGCGTAGGCACCGATGAAGTAGATGTACTCGACCTCGCTCCACTCCACCGGGTTCAACGTCTCCCAGGTGTCAGCAGTGTGGGAGGGCTCACGGGGGTACATCACCACGCTGGCGAGGTTGACGTTGCCGTACTCGTTCTCGTAGGCCACGAGGGCGTTCTCCCACACCGGCATCATGTTGTGGGCGTAGACATCCGTGGGCTGGCTCGTGAGCTGCTCGTAGAACCGCTGGGCGTCGATGACCACAGAGAACTTGGAGCGATCGATGTCCAACTGGCGCAGGCCGTCGAGACGGTCTGCGACATCGATCTCCGGGCGGTCGGGGAGCAGGATGTTCCGCGCCTTCTCGGACAGCTCAACTCGGCCGTTGCGGAGGTCAGCCACCACCTTGGCGATGGACTCAGCGCTCATCGGGAGTCGCCGCCTTGACCTCGACCACAAGGTCCATCGGCCGGGCGTGACCCACGTCGAGGCGGATGCGGATCCGGGGCACATAGTCGCCCTGGTCGTCGCGCTCCACCACGGCCGGGATCCCACTCTTCAGCATGAGGCCAGCGAGCATGCCGGTCATCAGTGCGTGATCATCGTCTGCGAAGTTCGCCACGGTTCCTCCTTGAGACAGAGGCTAGCTGTTTCCAGCACGAAGAAGCAGGGCTAGCAGTTGACAACGTTACGGTTTGGTTGCGTAGGGTGTGGCGCTTCCACCGCCTACCTGGAGGTACCACCATGCTCAAGAGGTTCATTCCGCTCGCCCTAGCTGGCCCGTTGATCGCTGGAGCAGCCCTTGTCGCTCCAGTGGGGGGCCAGGCACAGGCTGCCTGTTCGGTGAGCTCATACCTCACGCAGACCCCGCCCGAGGAGGGCGACAACGACGTGGAGTGCCTGCAGGCAGCACTCAACGAGGCCGGGTTCGACAGCGGCCCGGTGGATGGCTGGTTCGGTCCCGTGACCCACGGTGCCGTGAGAGCTTTCCAGGAGGCCAAGGGCCTCACTGTGGACGGACAGGTTGGCCGGGAGACGGGCAGCGCCCTGGGCATCTGGGATGGGAGTTCACAGCCTCGTCAGCAGGCTCAGCAGCCACGTCAGCAGTCCTCGGGCGGCAGTGCGTCGTCGGGCGACTGCTACGCCAGCCTGTTCGCCAAGTACGGCCTGCCGGTCGGCACCTTCCAGCGCATCGCCCAGCGTGAGTCGGGCTGCAACCCGAGCGCCTACGTCAGCGATCACGACGACGAGGGCGGCGGTCTGCTCGGCATCAACTTCAAGGGCTCCAACGCCGGCGTGTGGATGCGCCTGTGTGGCGCCACCGTCGGCCAGGTGACCAACGTCGAGACGAACGTCCGCTGCGCCGCCGCGGCCTACCGCCAGAGTGGCCTGGGACCGTGGAGTGGGGGAGCGTGAGGGGCGCTCTCCTAGCGCTGGGGTTCGCTCCAGCGCTACTCATCCAACAGTGCGCTCCCGAGTGCGCTCCCGAGCCCCCTGCAGCCGTCAGCGTCGCGTGGACGGTCAACTGGGACAAGGTGGCGCAGTGCGAGTCGGGTCAGAACTGGTCCCACGGACCAGTCCGCAACTCGGCTGGCACGTTCTCGGGTGGCCTGATGATCGGTCACGCCTACTGGAAGGGCTACGGCGGCTACAGCGCTCCGTACCTCGCTCCGAAGAGCGTGCAGATCGCCTGGGCCGAGGACATGATCAACGGCAGCTACGCCACCGCTGACCGCATGTGGCAATGCATTGGCGGGCCTGCCCGCTCCGGCGTGTAGCGTCGCTGACCTCTTGGGAGCAGGGTAAACCCACTAGCCCCGCGTGCGTGGCAGCTTCGTCTGTAACACGAAGTCACTCGGTGTGGGAGCAGAGAGTGCCTGAGAGAACGAAGAGCCCAGGGGAGCCATAGACCCCTGGGCTCTTCCGCGTATCGGGGTATCAGCAGAAGTCGATCCCGAGTATTGAGTGAGCTCGAGAGCTCACGAGGCCCTGGTCAGAGGCACATGTGAGTTAGTTGCCCTGATAACTCGTATCGCGAAGGAGGGGCTCTCGCCCCCATAGGCCGATATGGCCGTTAGGGAGCTTGAGCCCCTCCTCGAGGTGAAAGTTGCCTTGTGTTTGCTCAGGGCATGGTGCCGTTTGCCCAGGCCAGGATGAGGATCACCGCGATCGGCAGCCACCATGCGCTGTGCCAGGACCGAGGGATCATGCGCCGCGGCTCATCCCTGCCTCCTTGAGGACCGCCGGCGGCACGCCCTCTTCACGCCAGTCGGCGTAGGTCAAGCCCGTGCGCTCGCTGTAGGAGGCCAGCACCTTGATGAAGTCGGCCTGGAGCGCCTCCATGTCGATCGTCTCCAGTGACTCCTCCTCCAGCGCCGCACGCAGGAGCGGACGGAGCCGCAGGCGCTCCATCGGGTCATTGGCCTCCATGATCGCCGTCTGGAGTTCCGCTGCCGTCTTGCCCTTGCGACCGCGCCGTCTCGGGGCCTGGGTCGATTGGAGAGCAGCCATGTATGACCGGACTGCCCGTCCCTCGACCCGACCCAGAGCCAACGCCGCCTTGTGCTCGTCAGTCATGGGGGTCTTTGGCCCCCGCTTGCCGTTTGTCATAGAGACTATGTTAGTCCTCGTTTGAGGGTTCTTGTCCCTGGAGAGCTAGCAACTCGTTCCGCAAACGCAAGCGGGCCTCTTCGGCTGATTCGAACAGCTCCTCGTCACCGTGCTCCACCATCCACTGGCTCGTGAACGCGTCGCACCGGCAGCGGTGGTCCCCACTGTGCCCGTGGGGCTTCCGGCAGATGTGCTCGGGTGACCACCCGTCGGCCCACTCGATGCCGCAGATCATCGCTGGAGGCGCGGGTATTTTCGAACGAGGCGCTCCACTGTCTCAGTCGCCTCAGAGCTCGGCGTTTCGATCTCCGTTTGCCCATGGTCTGCAGCTTCATTCCCTGAGGGGAACAACGGCACACCTGGCTCCGGGATCGGCCCCTCGACGGGCCAGAAGCGCAGCGCCAGGAGGTCGTACTCGTGGCCCCTCGAGGTATGCACTACGGCCCAGCCGTGACACAGGTGCTCGGGGGTCGCGTGGCAGTGGAAGGTCGCCAGGGGCTGGTCGCCGGTCGGCGCGTCGTAGCCGCGGAGCTTCTCGTACTCCTCATAGCTCCATATGCCAGAGGGGACGCCCACCCGGTATGGGCAGGCGCTGCAGGGCTGGGAGCGGACCTCAGTCACGGGAGCGCTCCTTGTCGAAGAAGAGCAGCCACACGGCCAGGATGAACAGCAGGATCAGGTCCGTGCCGATGATGACCACCGGCACCTCGATGTACCAGCTCACGGCAGGCGGTAGGCGGCGATGGCGGCACGCTTGGTGGCGTACTCCTCCATCGGCATGGCGTTGATGGCCGCAGCGAACTGGTCCTCGGTGAAGCTGAACGACTCGCCCGCGGGCACGTTGAGATACTTCCGCATCATCTGGCACACGACGGCCTCGGCCTCTTCGGGGGTGATGTCGCCCACCGTCTTGCCGCCGATCGCCCGCATGGCGTCGTTGTAGGACATCGGTGGCTTGGGGTCTTCGATGTCACTCATCGGGCTGCTTCCGGTCACGTTCGAAGATGCGGTGGTGGGTGTTGCAGAAGTGCCAGGTGCCGGCCGGGTAGGTGCCGAACATCGTGTGCCCGCCCACCTCCACGGGCTCGTCCAGCGTGACGATGTGGTGCCAGTAGGCGGTGCAGCGGTGGTCGGACTGCAGGATCCAGTGATCGCACAGGTCGGTGTCGATCGCCGTGCGCTTGGGTTGCGTGCGCTCAGCCACCGCTGGTCGCATTCACGATGGCGCGCGGGACGCCGTTGATGATGCTCATGTCGCTCTCCCGGTTGGAGCCATCGCAAGCCCAGTCGTTGTAGATCCAGATCACGGTGCGGTCAGTGGTCGTCCAGATACCGACAACTACCCCGGCCAGGGTGATGCACTTGTGCGTCGAGTTGGGGTAGCCGTCGGGGAACACGGCAGTCATGGTCTGGCTGGTGTCGTTGGTCTGGTTCTCCACCGGCAGGTCGGCGCGAGCGTCGTTGTCACTGTCGCTGCAGGCCAACAAGGCCAGTGGAAGGAGAGCAAGCAAAGCTCTACGCATCGGGGGTTCCCCGTGTTTCGCCGGGGTGGAGCAGGTCGTAGAACTTGTCGCACTGGCTGATCAGCGCCTCGACGCTCTCCAGCGGCACGCAGACGGCCGAGAGCGTCACGCCAGGCACTCGGCCGTTGAGCCAGCGCCCGCCAGCGTGCGCGGCCATCGGCACCAGGAAGACGGTCGAGGCGTTGGCGGGCACCTTCTTCCAGGCCGACATGAGCAGCATCAGGCTGATCTGCCAGTCGTGGTCTTGGGCGACATCGGCCAGCATGTACTCCTGGGTGATGACACCACGGGCATAGCGGACGATGTCGTCGGTGCTCATGGGCTCCAGCGGGGCGCCGAGATCGACAGGGGCCTCGTCAGTCATCCTTGGCCTCCATGTTGGTGGCGGCGATGATCGCCTGCAGCAGATCCGGGAAGCGGCCCTGCACGGAATGGCCGTGGGAGTCTTGCTCGATCACGATCGGGTCGCGCCAGGTGACGCCGTGGCGGTTGCGAACGTAGGGGACGGAGATGGTGATGAGCTGGTCGGCCGTGACCATCGTCAGGTGGAGCGCTTCGCAGACCATCGGGTTGCCAGCGTCGAACTCCTCCTGGAGCCGCCCGACGAACTGACCGGCGTCCTCGATGCCCTCGCCCTCGGGAGCGATGAGGTGATACGTGTCCACGGTGAGGCAGATGCCGTTCACCGGCTTGCCCTGGTCGATGAGGAACTGGGCCACCGCCGTCAGCCCTTCGAAGGACGATGGGTAGGCCAGGACGGTCAGCTCACCGTCGATCTCGACCAGCATCTTGGGGATGAAGGGCTCGTTGGCGTGGACCGTGTGCTCCAGCGCCTGCATCCCGATCTTGGTGACCCCCTCTCGGAAGTCCTCAGTCAGCTCCATCTCCCTCGTCCTCCTCAGCTTGGCTTTCTGCTAGCAACTGTCTCAAAGCTAGCCGCTCAGCTTCGGAGTCCCACTCTGCTTTCGCCTCTTTCAGCTTGACTATGTCAACGTCCTTGAGGGGCTGCCCGTCAGCCGTCCACACGTCGAGGCTGTCGAGGAGCTCCATTGGAAACTCCAGCCACAGTCCACGGTCCCATACCCGGATACGGTGCGAGGACTGCTCGTACTTCCAGGTGCCCTGCTCGATCGCCTCGAGCATCTGGAGCTGGTGGGGCCAGGTGGACGAGCCCGTCCGCATCTCCAGGTACCACTGGCCGTCGATGAGGTGGACCGGGTGGCCGACCAGACCCGCCGTAGACGGCAGGCCAACGGCCGTCTCGTACATCGAGCGGTCGCTGGCCTGCCGTTGTAGCTCCCGCATCGTCTCGTGCGGGATCTTGACCCAGGTGGGGTCTACGCCTTGCGGCGCCGAGTTCCCACCAGCAGGAGCGTTCCAGCTCCAAGGCTCGCGAACGCGATCGCCGTCATTATGTTCGTCTCGGAGCCGGTTGGCGGCAGCCCATTCCTCGGGGGTGAGCCAGGCTGGCCCGGAGCGCCCGGCGTGATCGGCGTGCCCGGTGTACGTGGCGTGCCTGGAGGTGGGGTCTGGCCCGGAGGGAACGGGCCCGGAGGGTTGGCGCATGTTGAGGACTCCGGCGGGTAGGTGACGAGCGCCGTGGCCGTTGGGTTGAGCACGTATGTCAACTGGATGCCGGCCCGGAGGAACTCGTCGGCCGGGTCACGCACCCAGAAGCCCGCGGCGTTGAGGTTCCATCCTGGCACGTCCGCAACGGTCCCGTCAGCGTTGACTCTCGTACCGGGGTACAGCAGATCAACCGTCGTGCCGGGGGCGTAGACGAGCGGCTGCGTGCTCAGCACCGCTCCGGTCGCCACCGAGGCCATCGTCAGCGTGCCGGTCTGTCCCACCAGACTCGGGAACTGGGCTGGCGTCACGAATGTGATACGGATCGTCGGCACCTCGGCCACACAGACCGTCGCCGCCGCTCCGAAGGAGAAGGGCTGACCCGGAGGCAACGTCGTGCTGGTCGTGGTGGTAGTACCGCCACGGATCGTCGTCGTCGTCGCTCCAGGGGCGGTGGTCGTCGTCTGCCCAGGTTGGGTCGTCGTAGAGCCAGCCGTCGTCGTCGGCCCGGTAGTCGTAGGGCCGCTGGTGGTCGTCACCCCCGTTGATGTCGTCACTCCTGTCGTGGTCGTGACTGCGGTGCAGCCCTCGGGGAAGGACAGCGGACCGGCCGTGGCCGTCTCCGTGCCCAAGGTGTAGGTCAGCAGGGCGATGTCGCCGGCGCCTGCGGGCCAGGCCACGTTGACCGTGCCACCGGAGACGAAGGTCAGCGGCACCGAGCCGCCCGTGCTGAAGCTCAGCGTGCCGGTCTGGCCGTTGAGGTCAGGCCGCGCGCCGAACGTGATCGAGATGAACGGCTGACCGTTGACGCACAGCGGCACGACGGCGCTGATGGCGAACAGGCTCGGGCGCGGGATCGTCGTGCTTGTGGATGAAGTCGAAGACGTGCTGGTGGAGCTTGTGGACGACGTTGTGGACGACGACGAGCTCGTCGTGGTGGAGCCCGCAGTCGTCGTGGTCGCCGCGGCAGTCGTCGTGGTGCCGCCGTTGGGCGGCGGGCACTGATCGAGGCCCGGCTCGGGCTGGCCGGTGTCGAAGGCGATGACAACCGATCGGCCCTGGGCGTCAGCGAACTCGCTGCCGATCTGGACATTCCCTAAGGGAATCGCGTTGACGCTGACCGATATCGGGTTATCCCCAGTTTGCAGCCGCTCATCCACGCCGGGCTTGCCGACGTACTTGCACACGAAGACCTTCTTCGGGGCCTCAGTTGTCGTTGTCGCGGCCTGACTTGTCGTTGTCGCCCCGGCAGTTGTCGTTGTGGCGCCCTGAGTGGTCGTTGTGGCCGCAGCAGTTGTGGTCGTCACCTCCCGCGGCTGCGTCGTCGCAGTCGTGGTGGTGGCCTTCTCCGTCGTCGTGGTGGCCCGCTCGGTGGTCGTCGTCTCGTAGGGCTTGTGGGTGGTCGTCGTGTCGTAGGGCTTGTGGGTGGTGGTTGTCACCTCCCGCGGCTGCGTCGTCGTCGTGTAGCCGCCGCTCTGCGTCTCCACTTGGCCCTCGTCGGCCTGCACTACGGCCTCGGCCGCAGCTTCCTCCGTGGCGGGTGGAGCCTCCTGAGCTGCGGCTCGAGGAGCAGCGCATGCTGCTAGGAGGCCGAGGACTGCAAGCCAACGTCTGCCGATCATGTGTTACTACTCTCCTACGTGAACTGACACCTTGCGGACGGTGTCGGTGAGAGCCTGGAATGCATCCACGCTGCGTGCCGCCACTTCGGCGCCGACAGTAGCCGTCAGCGAGACGCCGTCTTGATTCCGCACGACGAAGGTGTCGCCCTCGTTGAAAGCATCGTCCTCCATCAGGCCGTTGAGGATGTATGTCATGAAGTCCACATGCATCCGGCTGCCGTCGTCGCACAACGCCCCGATCCACAGGTTGGTCGGGGCGTTGTGCGTGTAGCAGAAGCTCTCCTGCTTGCCGTCCGGGTCGAAGATCCCGAACACCAGTACCTCGTGGTGGTCCATCAGCAGGAGCAGGAGAAGTACTCAGGCTTGCGGTCCGCCCGGATCCCGAGGTAGTTCTGCAGGTGGTCCCACATCAGCGGGTCGATCGAGCCGCTGGCGTCCTCGCCGCCGATGTGGAGGTACTCCTCCGTCTCTCCGCTCTCGATGTAGTCCTTCGCACAACGCACCAGCGTGTCGAAGCTGGGAACGTCGTAGCCGCCGTTGAGGCAGTAGTCGCGCAGCCAGCGCTCGGACTTCGCCTTCGGGCCCATGCCGTCGGACGCTGGGAAGTCGGGGTGCTCCCAGACATGGCGCAGGCTGGTGATCTGGCGGGGGTACACGACGAGCCAGAAGCGCTCGCCCTTGCCAACCACGCCGGTCAGGAAGGGATCCACGATGCCGACGCCCTTGCCGAGGTCGGCAGCCACAGCATCACCCAGCTCGTTGAACCGGACGTGGTTGCCAGGCAGCAGGGTCTGCCCAGCCACCACCGGCTCGACCGCCAGGTGGATGGCATCCCTCGCCTCCTCTGGTCCGATGATGCTCCCGAGCGTGTCGAGGGCGTCGGTGTGAACAGTGTGTCTCACGATGTCGTCGCTCATGAGTCAGCACGCTAGCTGTTACCAACAGGTTACGGGCGGGGGTTAGGGGGTACGAGAGGGCTTCCGACACAAAGGAGTGCTTCATGCAGACACCGACACACAGCTACGACGGCTGGATCGGTCGCAACGCCTACGACAGCGCAGGCGAGAAGATCGGTGAGATCACCGACATCTTCTACGACGACCGCACCGGCCGACCGGAGTGGGTCACCATCAAGACGGGCCTGTTCAAGGGGAACACCTTCGTCCCCATCCACGGCTCGCAGCTCCACGACGGTGGCGACGAGGACGACGAGGACAGCCTGCGTCTCGCCTTCACCAAGGACATGATCAAGGACGCGCCGCGTGTCGATGCCGACAGCGACCACCTCTCTCCCACCGAGGAGCAGGAGCTGTGGAGCTACTACGGCTACGACTACAACGCCGATCCCAAGCTCAAGACCTACGGCTACGGCACCAACTACACCAAGAACCGTGCCGACAAGGACTACGAGTTCGCGCCGCCGACGCGCGCCCAGACCGGGGCGATCGGCAACGTGGGCCTGGAGGACCGGGGCGAGGTCGAGGGCGAGGTCACGATCCGCAACGAAGAGGCCCGTGTCGTCTCCCAGCCGGAGACGATCCGCCTCCGCAAGTACCAGCGCACCGAGATGGTTCCCGTCACCAAGGAGGAGGTCCGCGTCGAGCGGACCACCGAGTCCGGTGAGGTCGTGACCGAGGACGTGCGCTCCGGCGGGCGTTCGAAGCAGACGAGGAGCTGACCATGAGGCGTCTTCTGATCCCGGCGGCTGTTGCCGCAGTTCTGAGCGTCGGCAGCGTGGCCTCCGCTCAGACGACGCCCCCCACGACCGTCGAGGTCGAGACCTCCACGGTCGAGCGGACGGTGACCACGCTGGACACCAAGCAGGTGGACACCGACGACGACGATGACGACAGCGACAAGACCGGACTGTGGGGCCTGCTGGGCCTCCTCGGCCTGGCCGGACTCGCTGGTCTGAAGCGGAAGCGGGACGACTACAACACCGGCTCCACACGGCCGGTCACCGGCACCGCTCCCAAGCGCTCCGACGGGGCCACGGGGACGGGCACTGGAGTGTGACACATCGATCCCGGTTACCAACGATGCTGACCGGGGTACACGGGGTGCTGGAATAGCACTCCACCCTCCTTTCCACGAGGACGTAGCGGCCCACCCGATCCCAACCGGGTGGGCCGTTGCGCGTCTTCCCCTAAGGGATCGCCGTGAAGGTGCAGGTCAATCGCTCGCCGGCGGTGAGCTCGTACTCGTTGCCGCTCACACCATCACTGCAGGTGGTCTGCAACCCGCCCTCGATCACCCACTCGTTCTCGCCCACCTGCGTGGCCGCGCCGATCGGCGGTGCCTGGACGACCACGTAAGTGCCAGGGGCGAGGTTCTTCCACGTCCTGGAGCCGCCTGCGGGCAGGGTGAAGGCCGGAGTGGGCAGTCCCAGCGTGCGGAACTCCATCGCAGCGCCCTGGGCCCGGATCGTCAACCTGGCAGTCGGCCCAGTAGCGCCTGCCTGCGGCGCGACACATCCCGCCAACGCCAGGCCCGCTACCAGCAGCAGCCGGCGCACCGGGGGACAGTACCCCATACGGGGATATCAGACGAAGGATGCTCGGTGCCGGCTCGAGCCTCGAGAGCTCAACCCGGCCTTAATCGTGACCCCTACCCCGATGCGGGTGGTCCGGGTGCGTCGGATGCGGGGGGTGGGTTCGCTGGGGCCCCGGTTCCCGGACTTCGCCCCTCCGTATCTGGCGGCGGGGGTGGCGGCGCCGGGGATTGTGTTACTTCAGGCGGGGTAGCACTCGGTGGTGACGCTTGATCAATGGCTGGCGGCTCAGTTTCAGGAGTCGGCGCTGGGGGCGCTGGTGATGGGGCCGCGGGGGCTTGTCGTCGTTGCTGCCGTGGCGCTGGTGGCGGCGCTTCGGGAGCAGGCGCGGCGACAACGATCACGGTAGGGATCGGCGCATCGTTGTTCCACGGTGGCGTGGGCGGCGCCGTGACCAGATCGAGCGTCGTCATGGTGGTCGTCGTAGGCGGGATCCCGCTGAGGTGCGTGGGCTCCGGGCCGCTCCAGTGGGCCAGGGGGATCGTCGGCTGACCCGGCATCGGCGGCAGCTCGTGCCCGCCCTGGGCATCACACGCCGCCACCAGCAGCAGGATCCCTAAGGGAAGCAGTCGTCGCACCCGACGACGATACGCGAAAGAGCCCCCGGCAGGCAGGCCAGGGGCTCTTCCACTCTCCTGCTGAGAGAGATCAGGCTGGTGGCAACAGTGGCAGACATCCTGGCGACAACGCCGCCACGTCGCTGCGGTCGAGCACCTCGCTGTAGACGACGTTGCCGTTGCCGTCGCGCACCGTCACGGTCATGGTGGGATTGAACACCAGATCGTGACCCGTACCCGTGCCCGGCCAGTTGACCGTGTAGATGCCAGGTTCGAACAGCGAGTCGCCCAACGGACCGCTGACCACCCCGTTGCTGACCGTGTAGCCCGCCGCCGAGCCGGTGTAGGCGATCTCGGCGTACATGTAGCGCACCCAGCCCGACATCGACGGGAAGTCGTCGCACCCGAAGCCCCGCACGCTGAACGGCGAGGTCGCCACCGTCGTGGTCGTGGCCGGCATCGTTGTGGTGGTCGTCGCCGCTGTCGTGGTCGTCTCGGCCACCGTGGTCGTCGTCTCCACCGGACCCGGTGCTGCCGGGGTGCATGCTGGCTGGCACTGGTTCAGGCCCGCCGCCGCCAACAGGCCGAAGCCCATCAACTGATATCTCCGCATGTCTTCCTCCTGTTCCGCCGAACAGTCCGCCCGCTCGGTCGTCGGCGGAAAGTATCACAGTCGGGACGCGGAAGAGCCCCCCGGACCTTCACGAACGAGGGGCTCTTGCGCGCTTCCTGGAGGGAAGACCTACCAGCGGCCCTTGACCTCCTCGTAGAACGAGTAGGGGTAGCCGCTCATCAACCAGCGCCGCAGCAAGCGGCGGATCACCCTGGACGGATGATCACGGTCACCCGGCCGACGAACGTGCCCTCTTCAGGGTCGCTGTCGTTGATCGCCTGCACGCAGGTGACCTCCTCATCGGCCCCCGTGGCACCACCGGCCCACTCCTTGTGGTCGTTCACCGGGAACGGGTCACCGTCCACCGGATCGGCCACGCCCGTGACCGTGAACTCCATGGCCTGCCACCGCTCGCCGTCGATCCAGCCGTTGCGCCCGGCCGTGACGATCTCGGTCGGCTTGCCGCCGCAGACGAACTGCTCGACGTTCTTCGTCGGCGCCGCACTCGCCACGCTGGCAACTCCAGCGCCGGCGGCCACGATCGCCATGCCCGCGATGAACTTCCTCATGATGACTCATCCCTTCCGCCCCGCCCGTTGGGACAGGAGCGAGAAGCTAGCGCACGGGAGCCCTCCC